>WNFP01006491.1_pt1 | contig 12219 bp, 9 predicted proteins | sample 5400201 | NCBI WGS metagenome assembly WNFP01 (sample SAMN13153355, study PRJNA577476) | soil metagenome | isolation source: 115 cm saprolite under Madrone tree | place: USA:California | collected 2016-06-14
TCAGCCCGGTGATGCGGCCGTGGGTGGAATGTTTGACTTTGCCCTGCTCGCGAAAAGAGGAGCGGATGAGGCCGACCGGATTACCGCGGTGGCGCTGAATTTCGAGGTGAAGAGGGAGCGGTTTGCGTTTAATGGCCACTCAAAAATAGCTGCCGATCGAGTACTGAAGCGGTTCTCGCGTAAAATCAGAAAAGAAGATGCGTTTATACGCTAAGGCCGACTCTTTTTGTGCGACGACGCTGCCGGACAAGCTTTCGGTCGAGGATACACTGGCCATAGAGCACGACGTTATCCCACTCGATGGACCGGGTCGCACTAGCAGGCCAGGATCAGGTTCAGGCAGCTGTAAAACTCCAAAGCGAAGTCGGGTACTGCAAATGAACCTGGCGGATGCCTCCGATTACGCCGGAGCGCACCATCGCACGAGCTTGACGCACCATCGGGTAAGCGGTGTAGGAGTGAGTCAGACAGAACTCGAGCCCGCTGCTTACGCTGGCTCAGGATCCTAGAAGGAATTACCCGGCTTTCTGATCCATTTTTGCCTTCGGTACAGGATCCAAAAGGCTCTCATTAACTTTTTAGAACTATCCAGATCGTTCTTGGCTGCGTGTGGCAAAACTTCCGACTCAAACCCATTTTCGCCTAAACGCACGAAAGCTTCCTAACTTCGTGGCGTGAGGGTTATGGAAATTTTTGAAGAATCCCAAATGAATCAGCGCGTCCCCTTTCTACGGAGAGGCAACTGGCCGTTTTGCGTGGGCGTCTCTACCGCCGTCGAAGCGTTCGTGGTACCTGCTGACTCACGATTCAAATCTGCCTTCTCGACCACCTCTGCAATCCGGAGCCTTGCACCGATGGCCTCAAGGGCCTTTGCTTTGCTACGGGGAAGGCCGCTGTCCGTGATGGTCAGGTGAACGTCGCGAAGATGCGCAAAACTGGTCAGGCAATTATGACCATATTTTGAGGAATCTACCAAAACATACGTTTTGTCAGCGATTCGGATGAGGGCCTCTTTGATCTGCGCATCGTCAGGATTGGGCGTGCTGTGGCCCATCTCGGCGGTGAATCCTGTGCTTCCAAGAAATGCCTTGTCCGCCCGATAGCGCTCGATGATTCTCAGCGTTTCCCGCCCAAGTAAAGCCAGGCTTTTGTTTCTGACCATCCCGCCCAAAAGTAGAATGTCGTATCCAGCGCTGGATAGCTCGAGGGCCACTGGGACAGAGCAAGTGATGACGAAGACAGATTTAACTTGCTCTTTCAAAACCTGGGCCAAAGCGAGCGTGGTCGTGCCGGCATCCAGGATGATCGTGTCGCCGTCTTGGACGTATTCTAAGGCCGCGGCGGCGATGGCGCGCTTCTCCTGACGGTGCTCCAGAGCCCGCTGGAGAAAGGACCTGTTAAACCGGCTGCGATGGGAAAACACAGCCCCTCCAAAAGTTCGCTCAAGCAACCCTTCAGCCCCTAATTCGTCTAAATCCTTGCGGATCGTGACCACACTAACCCCAAACCGGTCTGCTAGCTCACCGACATCCAGAGTCCCGGTCTCTTCTAAGAGATTAAGCATCTGCTGACGCCGTGGGCCAGGGTCTGTTCTTCCCATCTAAGGCTCCTCCCATCTCGCCATATAAATCGTAAACCTAACGGAAGCTTTGACTTTTGCCAAATTTCAATGCTGCTGAAACGGAAACCTTCGCGTGCATGTTTTTCTTATCAAACTTAATTGGTCCACCAATCATTCTGCGTTCTCTCTAGAAGTGTCCTGGCTCTGCATCGTATGACATGATTGCCGCAAAATCATCACATCCGCCAATGTTTTCAGCGGCATCGTCTCTACGGAGCGGACTGAATTACTGGTATCAACTCCCTTCCGCGCTGCCGGAACGCCGACGCGAGATGCATTGTAGGCGGCACGAAGCTGCATAACTTGCGGGTATAGGGAATATTTCTAATAGAAAGTATATCACAAAAAGCCTTTGGACGCTTTTTAAAAAGAAACTGAGGAATCAACTTTCTTGTAGAAATATAAAGTGTTGTTGAGTAGCGTTGAGGTGGGACATCTACCCGCAATTTCAAACTCTATTACTCAGGATAGGCCCCCGAAACCCGCTGGTCGTAGTCAATCAGAGCCCCCGTCATGACGCCCGACTCCGGGCTTAGCAGGTAGCCTGCCAGTCCGGCCACCTGGTCCGGCTTAACGAGTTGCCCCATGGGCTGTGCGGCTTCCACTTTCGTTAACCAATCTGGGCTTGCTCCGTGGAATTTTTGCTGCGTTGCGCTCTCACCGGGAGTATCCATCCAGCCGGTCAGGATCCCGTTGCACCGAATCCGCTTGGCGGCAAAGGCATTGGCGACGTTCTTGGTGAGCGTTACCAGCGCCCCTTTTGAAGCTGAATAGGCCGTCAGGTAGGACTGCCCGCAGTGGGCAGTCATGGAGATAACATTGACGATGCTGCCTGGCTGGCCGGTTTCGACCAGGTGTCGGACCACGCCCTGCATCATCAAAAACGGAGCGCGAGAATTGGTGTTGAAGAGTCTCTCCCAACGCTCGGGGCTAGTGTCCAGAAGCGTGCCGCGGTCGGTTGCGCCTGCGGAGTTCACAAGGCCGTTGACGCTCCCGAAACGCTCCAGGGCCGCGGCGACGAGGTGATAACAGTCCTCTGGAACGGAGACGTCGGCCTTCACAAAGAAGCACTCCGTCCCCATCGACTTGACGCTAGCGGCCGCGTCTTGGCCCTTGTCCAGGCTTCGACCGCTAAGGATGATCCCACGCGCTCCTTCCCGCGCGAGTCGCTTGGCGATGGCCAGCCCAAGACCTTGAGTTCCTCCCGTGATGATCGCGATCGTTGCTCTGTTTCTTAAGAAATAGTCGTTACCCATGTCGGGTTACTTTCCAGTTTGGTTTTGAGTTCAAGGGCTCTAGCGAGCCGAAGAGTGCCTCCGGCCCCTTTATCAGGCAGGCGGGATTGTGTTGTTATTGTTTTGACAAAGCAACTCAAAAAATAAAATGAGTTTTGCTTTGACAACATATATTTCGATATGATTGTGAATAAGAATAAGGTCGCAATGAGTCCTCTTTGCATATTTCCCCCCTGCTCCGACCACAACAGAAGGCTTCACCGGCAAAGCCCGATTTGTCCCGAATTTCTGTGGCTTGTTATTTCCTAGATTAGCCTATGAGCAAGTTGATTCATCTTTGGGTTAGGCAAGCATTGGTCCGCTGCATGACAGGGGAGCCGCGGAAGCGGATTGGCCTATCCGCTCGATACCGCTCGAGCGCCAGGTCACCTCGATGAGGGGGCGCCAGTAATTGAGCAAAATGGCAGATACGATGGAGCCGCCCCGAATATCAGGAAGAATTTGAAATAGCGCTGAACAACCAAGCAAGCAGGAACTCATGAGTAAGAACGAAGACTATGACGAACTGGAAGCGTTGGCCAGGCGGGGACGTTGGTTAGCTATTAGCACCGTTGCGAAGAGCGGGGCGGGCCACGTCGGCGGACCATTCTCGGCCATGGACCTATTGATCGCGCTTTATTTCCGCGTGATGAAGGTCGATCCACAAAATCCGCGTTGGCCGCAGCGGGATCGATTCATTCTTTCGAAAGGCCATTCGTCCATCGGGCTATACACAGTAATGGCGCTGCGCGGTTTTCTACCAATCGAGGAACTCAAGACGTTTGATAAAGGCAACTCACGGCTGCAAGGCCACCCCGACGTCACCAAACTGCCCGGTCTAGACACTTCCACTGGTTCCCTTGGCCAAGGATTGTCGGTCGGACTCGGCATGGCGCTTGGGGCGCGGTTACGGGGTGAAAAGTTTCACACCTTCGTCATAATCGGGGACGGCGAACTTCAAGAGGGAATGATCTGGGAGGCACTGCACATCGCGCCCCGATACAAGCTGGGCAATCTCACCGCCATTTTGGATTGGAACGGTTTGCAACAGTTCGGTTGGGTCCTCGCCATTAACGAGGAGCACCGCGGCGACCGGCGCGACCCCTGGTCGGGCATTGATCTGCGGGGCATTTTCGAGCGCTTAGGCTGGCGCTGTCTGGAGATCAACGGGCACGACTATTCGCAGATCATTCCTGCACTCCACAGCGCCAAAGCCTCAGGCGATTCCGACCAACCCACCATGATTATCGCGCACACGGTCAAAGGCAAAGGCGTACATTTTACCGAAGGCAAGCACGAATGGCACTCCAAGGTGGCCACTAAAGAGGAGTTAAAAATCATCGCGGAAGAACTCGGTATCGAGGAGGCGTTGGTATGAAGGCCATGCGTGACGTCTGGGGTGAGACGCTGGTCGCGCTGGGCAAAGCAAACCCAAACGTTGTCGTATTGGATGCCGATCTGGCCAACTCCACCAAAGCGGATAAGTTCGCCAAAGCGCACCCGGACCGGTTTTTGCAGATGGGTATTGCCGAGCAAAATTGCGTGGGCGTGGCGGTGGGTCTGGCCTCGGTCGGCTACGTACCCTGGCTATCCAGTTTCGCGGTCTTTTTTACCCACCGCGCCGTTGACTCCATCCGGATGTTGGTGGCCCAAACGCACGCCGACGTGAAGATCGGAGGGGCTTACGCCGGCGTCCTAACCGGGCTCACTGGAAAAACGCATCAAGACGTCGAAGACTTAGCCATTATGCGCGCGATGCCGAACATGACCGTGCTGGCGCCGGCTGATGAAGTCGAGTGCGCGTCGGTAATGCGTTGGGCCACTGATCATCAAGGTCCGGTTTATCTGAGGTTGGCTCGGGACGTCTGCCCGGACGTTTTCGATACCCATTATCAGTTCACCCCTGGCAAAACATACTTTCTTAAGCAAGGCACGGACGTGCTCCTGGTGTCAACCGGCCCGCAGAGCGCCCGTTGTATCGAAGCGGCGCAATTGCTTGAGCCGGAAGGCATTTCCGCAGGGGTATTGCACGTGCCGTCGATCAAGCCGCTCAACGTGGAGGAGTTCGTTAGCGTTTGTGCACCGTTTAAGCTGGTGATGACGGTCGAAGAACACAACGTCCACGGCGGGCTCGGCGCTTTGGTGGCTGAAATTCTGTCCGAACATTCGCCCCGAAGAGTGATTCGTTTTGGCATCAAAGATCGTTGGGGGGAATCGGCGCCGAACGAATATTTGCTGGACTTATTTGAGCTTTCGCCGGCCCGGCTGAGCGAACGCATCAAGCAGGTTTACAGTATACAAAATGAGAGAGCGGCGCAAGGAGCGGCTATCAACGCTCGGCTCTCAAGGAGACCATAGAAAACGACACCAGGATTTGTGAAGTTGAATGGCTAAAGGAGGATTAACCTTGAAAAGGCATTACCGACCGGATCAAAACGCCCGGTTTTTGCTCAACATCACCCCGGAGACGGCGCAGTGGAAATACATCTCTTTCAAGGTGGCAAAGCTTAGGCCCAACGAAATTATCGAAGCCGATACTGGCACGGAAGAGGTGGTCATCGTGCCGTTAGCTGGGCGCGGAAAGCTGCTTTTTAACGGCCAAACGCACGAGTTGGCGCGCAAGGATCTCTTTCGCGAATTGGCTGACGTCGCTTACCTTCCGCCACGAACGAAGTATAAACTGGAAGCAATTGAATCCTTTGAGGTAGCCGTCGGCGGCGCACCGGCTGAAGGCAAACTACCCTCCAGGATCATCCGGCGAAATCAAATCCCAAGTGCTGTTCGCGGTGGGGCCAACGCCGAACGTGGGGTCAGTACACTCGCGGATTCAGACGAACTGACGGAACGGCTGGTAGTCTACGAAATTCACACTCCGAGCGGCAATTGGTCAAGTTTCCCGCCTCATCGCCACGATACGAGAGACAATTCCTCCTACCATGAGGAGACCTATTATTATCGTTTTCTACCCGAAAATGGCTTTGCCATTCAGCGCATTTACACGCGAGATACCGATCTCGACGTGGCGATCCCGGTGCAGCACGGCGACGTGGTCTTGATTCATGAAGGATACCACCCGGTCGTAAAGGCGCCCGGCACGAATGCCTACTACCTTAATTTCCTCGCCGGGGACGTTCGAAAGATTTCGGCGGTCAACGATCCTTTTTACGATTGGGTGAGTAAGAACTGGGAAGGCAATCCTATCGAAATTCCCTTAAAGGGCTGACCATCAACCCTTCAAACGTCAACTGGAAATACCGCCGAGGAATGCTTCGTTTCAGATCTTTCCTGACATTTCTAAAGAAAATTAACAATCAGCTTAAAACGCGAATCTCTCGTTGACACCACCATATACTTTGTCAATTAATTACTCTTACAAGTAAAATCGAAAGCCTGTTAGCGTAGGCTGCCCCCAGATCCAAACAAGTACGGGCGGCGACTTCGCGCTAAGGGTAAATGGACGTCAAAAGAGCGCTGAGGATGTCTTAAGAGGCGCACAGATTCTTATGAGCAAGTCGATTCGTCTGACGGTTGGTCAAGCGTTGGTCCGCTTCGTTGCGAAGCAATATGTGGAGCGGGATGGGCGGCAGAACCGCTTTATCGAAGGATTCTGGGGTATCTTTGGTCACGGCAATGTATCAGGGCTAGGGCAGGGGATTGTGGAATGTGCCCAAGAGGAGGGGCTGCGCTTTTATCGTCCGCAGCATGAGCAAGGAATGGTGCACATTTCGGTGGCGTTCGCTAAACACCGCAATCGGCTCTCAACTTTTGCGTGCACAACCTCTATCGGGCCTGGTGCGCTCAACATGGTTACAGGCGCGGGGGTGGCGACGGTGAACCGTCTGCCGGTGTTGCTTTTACCGAGCGACTATTTTGCCAATCGCGTGCCTGACCCTGTGCTGCAACAGATTGAGCATCCCAGCGAGAGGGATGTTAGTGCCAGTGATGCTTTTCGACCGGTTTCAAGATTTTTTGACCGTATCTCGCGGCCAGAGCAGTTGCTGGCGAGCTTGCCGGAGGCGTTCCGGATTTTGACGGATCCTGCGGAGACTGGGGCTGCGACGGTGAGTCTGCCGGAGGATGTCCAGGCCGAAGCATTTGATTGGCCTGCGGAGTTTTTTGAAAAGCGTGTTTGGCACGTGCGACGACCGCTGCCGGAGCCCGAGTTGATCAAGGAAGTTGTTTCCCGGTTACAGAAAGCCAAGTGTCCGATCATTATAACTGGCGGGGGGACGATTTATTCCGAAGCGTGGCCAGAGTTAAAGGCGTTTACAGAAGAGTTTGGGATTGCGGTAACCGAGACTCAGGCTGGTAAAGGCGCGCTGAATTGGAATCACTCATTGAACGCCGGGCCTATTGGCTCCAATGGCGGGACGGCAGCAAATGAGTTAGCAACCGAAACGGACCTGATACTTGCCCTGGGAACGCGCCTGACGGATTTCACAACGGCATCGAGATCGCAATTCCAAAATCCAGCGGTGCAATTTATCGGCATTAACGTGGCGCCGATGGACGCAAGCAAATGCGCGGCGCTACCGGTTGTGGCTGACGTGAAACGGACTTTGCCCGAGTTAGCCAAGGCCCTTCGAGAAGCGGGTTACAAAGGTACTGAGGATCGATATAGGCAACGGGTGACCAAGCTCAAAGAGCAATGGGACAAGCGAGTCACCGAAATCAGGACACCGAAGGAAGAAGAGGGTGCATTGTCTGAGTTAAAGGTTATTGGCTTAGTCAACGAGGCTGCAGGCGGAAAAGCGACTGTGGTTTGCGCAGCCGGCAATATGCCGGGTGAATTGCTGCGACTCTGGCGACCAGAGGATCCCAAAGCTTATCATCTGGAGTACGGCTTTTCTTGCATGGGTTACGAAATACCCGGCGGCATCGGAGTTAAGTTGGCCGAGCCGGAACGAGATGTTGTCGTAATGATCGGCGACGGCACCTATCTGATGATGAACTCCGAAATCGTCACCGCTGTCGCCGAGGGATTAAAACTCACAATCGTGCTGGTCGATAACCACGGATACCAATGCATTCTGGGACTTCAACGGATTTGCGGCGTATCTGATTTTGGAAACGAGCTGCGATTCCGAGACAAGAAGACCGGCACATTAACCGGCGATTATGTTCCCATTGACTTCAAGAAGCACGCGGAGGCAATGGGTGCGCATGCAGTCTTTGCACCAACCGCTGCGGAAATAACCAAGGCTGTGCAGGAGGCCAAACAAAAGGACGGCGTTACGGTAATCGTCGCGCCGGTTGATCCTGAAAAACGCATGCCCGGGCTTGGCACATGGTGGGACGTGCCCGTCGCAGAAGTTAGTGCGGCTGACCAGACGCGCAAAACCCGCGAAAGCTACGAGAAATCCACTAAGAAACAACGTCCCATCTTTGCATGAAGCTAGCTACTGCACCCGTTAATTGGAACAGCCCGGACGTGCCAGAGTACCGGGCGTATACCCCGTACCCTCAGCTTTTAGAGGAGATGGGGGCGGCGGGGTACTCCGCCACGGAATGGTCATCGATCATGCCGAAAGAACCGGCAGTGTTGGCCGAGGACCTGCGGGCCCGTGGATTGCGAATGTTAGGCGGATTTGTGGGATTGGAGCTCCGAAACCCGGCCAAACACGAGCAGGAAGTGAAAAAGGGGATGGAGATAGGAAAATACTTCCAATCGCTAGGTGCAAGTTTCTTGATTGCTGCCGATAGCGGTGACCCGCGAAGGGTCCAGGAAGCCGGACGTGTCAACCCGGCTGGCGGGCTAACCGGCGCGCAGTGGGAGTCGCTTGGCGCCGGCCTGAATGAATTAGGCGCGTTGCTCAAACCCGCAGGCGTTCGATTGGTGTTTCACAATCACGTGGGGACTTACGTGGAGACGGAGGCCGAAACGTGCCGGTTACTCGATGCGACTGACGCGGCACTGGTAGGCTGGTGCCTGGATTGCGGGCATCTGACGTACGGGGGAGGCGATACCCTAAGGATGCTGCAAAAGTACGGCGACCGGGTGGGCTACGTACATATTAAGGACGTCGATGCGGAGCTTCTGCGCCGCTCGCGTGAAGAAGGGTGGAGTTTTCACGAGGCACTCAAACGCTTTATCTTTCCGCGGCTTGGGGAAGGGATGGTCAACATCCCGGCTGTGGTCCGGGCCCTCAAGGACCATCGCTACGACGGTTGGTTAGTCGTGGAGCAGGACACTACGCCCGATAATCCCACGACCATCGCCAACGAGAATCGCCTGTATCTGGAAGCGCTTCTAAAGTCGCAAAACCAAATCCCTTGAGAATGGCTAACGATCATACATTGAGAATTGGAATGGCGTTTTGAACTCTGCTAACCAAGGCGAATCGGATCGAAGACTAACATAATAGCTATGATTAAAGAGAACACTATAGGAGTGGCCTTTCTCGGTTTAGGACGGATGGGAGAGACACACCTGCGAAATTTAACTGCAATTAGTGGCGTCAAGGTAGTAGTCGTTGCAGACCCTGCTAGACGGTAAAGCCGTTTTCAGCGAAAAGCCCATCGCCTTGGATTTGGCAGAGACGGAGAGGATAGTGCAAGTGGTTCGCGAGCGCAAAGTGCCGGTGCAACTGGGCTTCATGCGTCGGTACGATCCCGGCTACGCTAAGGCCAAAGCCAAGATTGAGGCTGGTGAGCTAGGAAAGCTGGAGACCTTCCGGGCTTTGAGCCGGGACACCTACCCGCCCAGCCTGGAGTTTTTGTTAGGAAGCGGCGGGCTCTTTTTGGACATGTCGGTGCATGATTTCGACCTGGCCCGGTTTCTGGTGGGGGAAGTAGATGAAGTGTGCGCCTGGGGCGGTGTCTTGATTGATGAACGCTTTGCGCAGGCAAGGGACGCCGACACGGCCTTTACGCTTTTGAGGTTCAAGAATGGAGTCTTAGGCGTAGTGGAAACCTCGCGCCACAGCAATTGGGGTTACGATATCCGGACAGAAGTGGCCGGTTCGGTAGGCAAAGTGGTGGTGGAAGCACCCCAAAAAACGCCTTTGCTCTTTGCGAAGGATTTCGCTTCGAGCCACGATCATTACGAAAATTTCCCTGACCGTTTTGAGGCGGGCTACCGCCTCCAGTTGGAAGCGTTTTTTGCGGCGTTGCGCGAGGGGCGCACCCCGACTCCTGGGCCTGAGGATGCCCTGGAGACGCTCCGTCTGGCCGTCGCTGCGACCAAGAGCTGGCGCGAAAAACGGCCGGTCAAGCTTTCGGAGATTGGAACCTAACCGAACAGGCAGCGATAGGAAAATGAGTTCGGAAGGAAGCCAACATTAACAATGTGAATGTTCGTTTCATATGAGTCAAATGAGCCCTCAAACCGCGCCGGAGCCTGTCAGCCACAAAGTCCATACCTCAACTTTGTCGAGGTTCTTGGCCATGCGGGAAGGGGGAACGCTGGCGGCGCTTGTCCTCATGGTCCTGGTGATCGCGGCGGCGATCCCGCAGTTCAGGCAGTTGGAAAACATGGTCAATATAACGCGCAACTTTTCCTTTGTCGGAATCGTGGCGATGGGCATGACCCTGGTTATCCTGACCGGGGGGATTGACCTCTCGGTAGGCTCCGTTTGGGGCATGACCGCGGTGTTTACCGCCTTCCTGATGTCGAACGGCTGGCTAATGGCCCCGGCCATTCTTGTCGGCTTGCTTGCAGCGGCGGTTGTCGGCTTGTTCAACGGCCTGTGCATTACCCGGTTGAACATGTCGCCCTTTGTGCCAACCCTGGCATCGCTTTCCATCGCGCGGGCCCTCGCGCTGATCATTACCCACGGCCGGCCGATTTCCAAGTTCGGCCCTCAACAGACCGCCTTTTACTGGCTTGGCGGGGGCAGCATTGCGGGGATACCGAATCCCTTCATCCTTTTTGTCGTGATGGCGATCATTTTCTGGGTTGTTACCTCGCGAACAGTATGGGGCCGTCGCGTGTACGCCGTCGGAGGCAATGAAAAGGCAGCCCGGTTAACCGGACTCAACGTGCGAGAGCTTAAAGTCAGCGTTTACATTATTTCGGCCCTTTGTGCCGGCATCGCCGGCATCGTGCAGGCCAGCTACTTGTCGAGTGTGACTGCCAGCCTGGCGACGGGCGAAGAACTCGCCGTGATCGCCGCGACGGTTATCGGCGGGGTCAACCTTTCGGGCGGTGAAGGGACGATCTTCGGGGTGGTCATCGGAACCATCATGCTGGAAGTCCTGAGAAACGGCTTACTTCTGTTTGGGATCGACCCCTATTGGCAGGGCGTGTTCGTCGGCGGCATCATCGTAGTCGCGGTTTCGCTCGACCGTTTTCGCAAACACTAGCGAGGGTAGCCTGAACGGAGATCAAACCACGACGTGAGCGGTTATTAATTTTAGCAAATCCAAACACACCTGATGGCGGCGATTTTAAAGATCCGCGGGATCACCAAGACCTACCCGGGCGTGCGCGCCCTTCAAGACGTCAGTTTTGACGTAGAACAGGGAACGATTCACGCCATCATGGGCGAGAACGGTGCCGGCAAAAGCACCTTGATGCAGATCATCGCCGGCGCGCAACGGCCGGATTCTGGTGTCATCGAGTTTGGCGGACACGAGCTTCACTTCGCTAATCCTGCGCAGGCGCAAGCGGCCGGAATCGCCATCGTTTACCAGGAATTGAACCTCTCGCCTAACCTCTCGGTCGCGGAGAACATCTTCCTCGGGATGGAACCGAGGACGGCTCGCGCCTTTGTGGACAGGAAAAGGCTCAAGGAGGAGGCGACACAGATTCTCAGGAAACTTGACCTGCATTTCGACCCCGACGTCATCGTGGGCCACATGACTGTCGGGCAACAACAGTTGGTCGAGATTTGCAAAAGCCTGGTTCGTGAGCCGCGTCTTCTGATCTTTGACGAACCGACCTCCAGCCTTTCGGAAGCCGATGCGAAGATCTTGTTCCGCGTCATTGCCGACCTGAAGGCCCGCGAGGTCACGATGCTATACATCTCGCATCGGTTCCCAGAGGTGTTCGCCAACTGCGACGCGGTGAGCGTCTTGCGCGACGGCAAACACGTCCGGACCAAAACCATGGAAACCACCAGCGAGGCGGAGGTGGTGAGCCTGATGGTGGGCCGGGAGCTCTTGGCGTTTCACCGCAAGGACCCCACGCCCAGCAAGGAGGTCATGTTTGAAGTTCGCAGCCTGACCAAGCAACATCAGTATTACGACATCAATTTCAAAATTCATCGGGGCGAGATCGTTGCGCTGGCGGGGCTCATCGGCGCCGGCCGAAGTGAAGTGGCGTTGGGTGTGTTCGGGTGTCCCCAGCCCGACAAGGGCGAAGTTCGCGTGCAGGGTCAGCCG
>WNFP01003764.1_pt1 | contig 12218 bp, 10 predicted proteins | sample 5400201 | NCBI WGS metagenome assembly WNFP01 (sample SAMN13153355, study PRJNA577476) | soil metagenome | isolation source: 115 cm saprolite under Madrone tree | place: USA:California | collected 2016-06-14
GTCCGTACACCTTCACGAGCTGCGCATAATCAACTGCGCCGTAGAACGCGTCGGGCACGACGGCGAGGTAGGCGCCGTGACCGTCCGTGGTGAGCTGCACGCGATTCGCCAAGCGCGCGGCGACGTCGGTCATGAACTCCCACGCGTAGCCGGCATCGCGACCGCCGATCAGCGTCGTCGCTCGCCTTGCGGCCCCTTCGGCACGATCAGACCTTCAAGAGCCGATCGCTTGAGCGCGCAGTCACGGAAGGAGTATGCCACACCGCAACCGAAACCGAATCGACCATGCCTCCGACCCCTTTCCCTGCGTGGTTCGTCGTCGCCATATGCGCCGTGACCGTCGCGGCGATAGGACGAGAGCGCTACCGTGCCGCGCGCGCCGCAGGCGCGATCAGCAAAATCAAACTGAGACACTACCCGTGCGGCGATGCCGCCCGCCGTACTGGCTACGTCGGGAAATCGACAATCGCACCGACGCGGCGGAGATGGTCGCGCAGCGCCGCCACGTCGACTGCTGCGGGCGCGACGCCGCCGCGCACCGCAAGCGCCGCAGCCGTCCCCGCCGCCTCGCCGGTCGCGATGCACGGCGGGATCTCCTTCGTCGCGTGATGGACGCGATGATCGACCGAGATGCAGCGCCCCGCGACGAGGAGATTGGCGATCCGCGACGAGCGCAGCGCGCGGTACGGAATCGCGTAGCGCGCGTCGTACTTCGTCCAGTGACCGGTGACGGCGATCGTGTCGTCGAACGCGCGGTCGACGTCCTCGCGGCGGAGGACGTAGTCGCCGTGCAGCCGTCGGCTCTCGGTGATGCCGAGCTGACTCGCGACGTCGCAGACGTGCGCGCGGCGGAACTCCGGCACCTCGGCGCGCAGGCGATCGACCTCCGCCATCACCTGGCGCCGGCACTCGACCTCGGCGAACGTCAGGTCCTCCGGGTCCGTGGCGTCGATCTTGCGACTCACGCGCTCGCTCGCGCCCCACGGCAGGAGCACGCGGCCGTCGCCGAGCGTGTGGAAGTACCAGCCGCCCGACGCTATCGCCTGCGCGACGTTCTCGACGCCGCCCATGCGGAACCAGAGCCACGGCAGCACGCGCTCGAGATCGAAGCCGCAGCCGGCCGCGGCGAAGACGTCGCCGTCGCCGGTCGCGTCGATGACGACGTCGGCGCGGATCGCGAAGCGGCCTTGCTTGCCTTGGAAGGTGACCGCGGCGATGCGCTGTGGGTGCGGCGGCGCCGTGGCGTCGTCGCGCGGGCCGCCGCCGGCTCGCGAGGCGGCCGCGTCGGCGGCTTCCATGATCGGTTCGCAGCCCCACGCGTGGAACAGCATCCGCACACCGGCCTCGCGCACCATCTCGTTCAGGACGAAGCGCAGCTCCTCCGGATCGTACGCGACCGAGTAGCGCACGCGGTGCGGACCCGAGCCCCAGACGAGTCCCCAGCGGCGATAGTGCTCGACCAGCGTGGGGTCGTCGCTGCCCCATTCGCCGGCGGGCGGAAAGAACGCGGCGCCGCGCGCGTCGAGGCGATCGGTGATCTCCTGACAGAGGCCGCGGATCATCTGTCGCCCGGCGCCGTCGTCGAGCGTCAGCAGTAGGATCACGAGGCCGTCGGTCGCGATCCCGCCGAGCGCGCCGTAGCGCTCGACGAGCATCGTCTGCGCCCCGGCGCGCGCCGCCGCGATCGCCGCCGCCGTCCCCGCCGTGCCGCCGCCGACGACGAGCACCTCCGTCGTCGCGTGCACGCGCGTGCGGCGTGCGGGCTCGTCGATGTACTCCGTCGTCATGCGGTGGGCCGCAGCATCGCCGATGTACCGATCGTCGCCGCCCGGCCGCCAGCCGCCGACGCGTTCACGATGCCGCTCGTCGCCTCGCGCCCAAGCTCATCGCCGCGCCGCTAGGGCAGCTCCTCGCGGAACAGATCTTTCACGCGCCGCCACGCGTCGCTCGCCGCGCTCTCGCTGTAGTCGGGGCGCTCGTCGCAGAAGAAGCCGTGGCCGACGTTCGGATAGACGACGACCTCGTGACGGATCTTGTGCTGCGCGAGCTCTTGCTTGATGCGCTCCACCTGATCGGGCGGGATGTAGCCGTCCTTGTCGCCGAAGAAGCAGAGGATCTTGCCGCGGATCTTGTGCGTGCGCTCGATCGTCGGCGGGCCGTCGTTTCCCGGCGTGCCGACGGCGATCATGCCGCCGTAGAAGCTCGCTGCGGCGGCGATCGGCAGCTCGCACGCGGCGAGATACGTGACGTGGCCGCCGAAGCAGAACCCCATCGCGCCGATGCCGCGCCCGCCGACGTCGCCGCGCTTCTTCAGCGTATCGATCGCGGCCGAGACGTCGGCGATCACCTCCGCCGACTTCACCTGACCCATGAGGCCGATGCCGCGCTGCAGGCCGGCGTCGTCGTAGCCGAGCTCGATTCCGGGCGCGGTGCGATGGAAGAGCTCGGGCGCGAGCGCGACATAGCCTTCGGCGGCCACGCGGTCGGCGACCGAGCGAATGTGATGGTTGATGCCGAAGATCTCCTGAAAGACGAGCACGCCGGGATGGGTGCTGCCGTCCGTCGGGCGCGCGAGGTACGCGCCCATCGAGGCGCCGCCGACGGGAATCGTGATGCGCTCGCTCGTGGTCTGCATGGGAAAGGCCTCCTTCGGGGAGCTGCGCGCGCCGCCGTGCGCGTCGTCCCGCGACGGGAGCTAACATACGGGTCGGTTCGACGCGAGAGAGTTGGCGTGCCGCACGCCGCTGCTGGCGAGCGCCGCGGCGATTGGCTACACGCTCACCGCATGACCGCCGGAATTCGCGTCATCGCCACCTTCGCCGTCCGTCCCGAGCACGTCGACGACTTCATCGCGGTCGCCCGCGCGACGCTCGTCGCGCCCGCGCGCCGCGAGGACGGGTGTGTGCAGTATGATCTCTGTCAGGACGTCGCGGACCCGACGCGCTTCGCGATGATCGAGGCGTGGGAAACGGAGGCGGCGCTCGACGCGCACCTCGCACGCGAGTCGCTGCGTGCGGCCGTCGCGCGGCTCGCCCCGATGGCGGCCGAGCAGCCGAAGGTTACGCGGTTGCGATCACTGGACGCGTAATGCGCTGGCATTGACCGCGAGGAAATGACCTGGGGGAGACCGGAGCTCGTACGTCGTTTCGCTGAATCGCGCGGGAGATAGTTTGGCAAGGGTCGAGGGAGTCGCTACCGTCCCTCGCCGAAGGAGGACTTTCCAATGAGTGAGGTACGCACGAGCGGCTGCTTCTGTGGTGCGGTGCAACTCGAGTTGGCGGGCGAGCCCAACGTTCAGGCCTACTGCCATTGCGGCTCGTGCCGCGGATGGCTCGGCGCGCCGATCCATGGCGCCACGCTGTGGCCCACACCGAGCGTCACGGTCGTGAAGGGCGCCGACAAGCTCGTCACCTTCAAGAAGACCGACGCGAGCCACCGACAGTTCTGCAACAGCTGCGGCAGCCCGGTGCTCGTCCGCCACCCGGCGATCGGGATGACCGATGTGCCGAGTGGGACGATCCCGGGCTTCGCCTTCAAGCCTTCGCTCCACGTGCACTACGGCGAGAAGGTGCTCAAGGTCGTCGACGGCCTGCCCAAGTTCAAGGACTTTCCGAAGGAGTTCGGCGGCTCGGGAGACATGCTCGGCGAATAGCGCTCCGCGTGGGGAGCGCCAGGGTTCGACGCGAACGCCCCGATCGTCGCCACCCGATGTCAAGCTGCGCCAGGGCTGTCAAAGCAGCGATCACGCGCGGCTGCGGGCGATTGCGCGCATCCGCCTTCAGGCATGACGTAGTTCTACAGGTAGACCCCACGACCTGATCGGCGCAGTATCCGTCCACTCAGCTGGACGACTCGCTCGACGGACGGTCTTCCGTCCGGCCCGCCGCACGCCTACCGAGCGCGCGCCCCAACCACCACGCGGGTGCCTGCGGCCCCCAGACAAGGAGGATTCTTCCATGCAGCGCATCGCGCTCGCTCTTGCTGGTGCCCTGATCGCCCTCACACTCGCGACGCCGTCACACGCTACACTCAACGCCTGCTCAGCAGGTAAGAAAAAGTGCGTTGCCAAAAAGGCAGCGGCGATGTTGAAGTGCCACAGCAAGAACGAGAAGCCGCCCGCCGGCCTCACGCCGGCAAAATTCGCCGCGTGCATTCAGAAGGCGAAGGATAAATTCGATGGCGGCGCCGACCCGACAAAGGGCTGCTTCGCCAAGCTCGAAACAAAGTTTCCCGCCGGATGCCTGACGATCAACGATACGGTGGCACTCGAAGGGAAGGTCGACGCGTTCGTTGGCGACGTGGTCTGTGAGTTGGACGCGGGATCAGGTACGTGCCCCACCCCGACGCTCACTCCCACGCCTACACCGACGGCGACGCCGTCGCCGGGCTGCGTTCCCAACGGTCAGTTGTGCGCGACGAGCAGTCAGTGCTGCTCGATGAGCTGCATGGCCAACCAATGTCAGCCGACCTGCACCGACGGCATGCAGGACGGGAACGAGACCGGCGTCGACTGCGGCGGCGGAACCTGTCCGCAGTGCCCGCTCGGCCAGGGATGCGCGACCAACACCGATTGCGTGGCCACTACCACCTGCATGGCCGGCTCGTGCGTCTGCGCCGCGGGTCAAGCGAACTGCAACAACAACTCGGCCGATGCGTGCGAGGTGAACACCGCGAGCGATCCGAACAACTGCAGCGCGTGCGGGCTCTCGTGTCCGAACCACCCGAACTCGTCTCGGACCTGCACCGGCGGGACGTGTGGCTTCGCGTGCGATCCCGGCTTCGCGGATTGCGACGTCATGGTCGCAAACGGATGCGAGATCAACACGACGTCGGACAACAGCAACTGTGGCAATTGTGGCCTTACCTGCCCGGGGATTCAGACCTGTGTGAACAGCGTCTGCCAGTAAGCAGAAGACCGGCCAACTGATCGCCTGCTGACACTGCCGCTCGCTCGGTTCACGCCGGGCGGGCGGCTTTCACTGATGTTTTGTCGCGATGTCGTCCCGAGCATTCGTGGCACTGGATGCGGTTGCCGCGCGGAGCCCATAGCTGGTGGCCTCTCGCGGAGCGAAGATCAGACGAATCCGGGCTATTCTGGGGCAGAAAACCGTGGCCGTTTGCGCGCGAGATTCGGACACACTTCGGGTCTCGCGATGGAAGTGGCCACAGTGCGCGATACCCGGTCGCACACGGGTCGGCCGGCTCCACGCAAGACGATCAAGTGGAAACCATGTCGGAGGTGGAACGCGCGTCGCGTATCCGGTCGCCGATGTAGGTGAGGAGCGGCGGCGCCTGCGAGCGGACGCCGAGCTGCCACTCGATGTTGTCGGGCGCCGTGCCGGTGGCGCGAATCGTGGCGTCGTGAATGCCGTGCAGGTGATGGGCGGCGCAAATCGCGATGCGATTCCAGCGCGCGTTGCTGCCGCCGCGGGAGCGGAACTGGATGTGATGATCGTTCAGGTTCCGCCGCGAGCTGCACGCCGGCACGGCGCAGCGCCAGCCCTCGCGTGCGAAGATCGGGTCGCGATGCCGTGGCGTCGCTTCCCAATATTCGATCACGTGACGCAATAGGCCTTCGAGCGCGGCCCAGCGCGGCGCTCCCGGCGAGGCGAAGGCGTCGAGGACGTCGCGGAAGAGCGCCACGACGGACGCGGGAGCGCGGAACTGGATCTCGACGTCGCAGAGCTCCGCTGCTGGCTCGCCATGCGCACCGATTTGCAGTCCTGGGGAGAGCATCGTGAGGCGACGCGGCGCCGGCGGCGCATCGATCGGGAACGTCAAACGACTGTCGAGCGGCGGCGGGTCGAGGGACATGTCGGGGCCGACGGTGTCGCGCGCCTGGAGCACCCAGCTCACCTCGTCGCCGAGACGGCGGACGGTGACGGTCTCGGCACGGCCGACCCACGCCGCGGCGTTCTCGCGATCGACGACCGGGAGGAGCGCCAGCGCGCGCGCCCACGGGAGTGTGCCGTCGTGGTAGGCGCGCGCGAAGGCGTCGCTCCGGCGCGTCGCCTTCTCGAGCTTGAGGAGCGCCCACGCCTTGCGCGTCGAGATGCCGAGGTGCTCGCGGACGTAGGCGTCGACGGAGGCAAAGCCGAAGAGTCGATAGAAGCGGTGGTCGACGATGGTGCGCAGCAGATGGCCGATTTGCGGCTCGTTCGTGCCGACCGCGCGCGCCGCGGCGACGAGGCGGGCATCGAGGGCGAAGGGATCGGCGTGCTCCGGGGGGACCAGCGGCGGGCGCGTGATCGCCGGATCGGCGGCCGTCGGCTCTTCGGGGATCACCCCCGCATCGACGGCGGCCGGATCTTCGGAGATGACCGCCGCATCAACGGCGCCCGATTGATCGGTGACGCTGCCCTTCCTTTTCGCGCGACGCTCGCGCGCCGCGCGCCGGATGGATTCGAGGAGCGCGCGCTCGCCGAGGGACGCGCCCGCCGGACGCCCGGAGAATCCCTCGGCGGCGATGATCTCTGCGGCGCGCCAGTCGGAGAGCGGCTCCCCCGCGGCACGCGAAGCGAGCTCGAGCGCGCGCCGCCAGAGGGCGCGCAGACGGGCGGGGCAGGCGAAGCGCAGTCGCAGCGCGGGCTCGCCGTCGAGCTGGTCGGCGTCGTCGTCGGGATCGGCGGGGACGTCGCGCGGCGGACGTGCGGTCTTCACGAGGCGCGCGAGCTCTTCGACGCTGGACTGCCGGGCAAGTGCCAGCCACCGGCCTTCATTTTCGGGCGACGCGACGGCGCAGAGTGCGCGCGCGTGCGTCCACGAGATGTCGGAGCGGTTGAACGCCGTCGCGACGGCGGGCAGCGCGTCGAGGCGCTCTGCCACCCAGGCCGCCGCCTGCACGGTGCGCGCGGAGACTCCGAGGCGCTCGCGCGCGTAGTCGCTCAGACGGACGAAGCCGAGGCGGCGATACGCGCGCCGCCGCAAGAGGCCGCGTGCCGCGTCGCCGAGCTCACGGCGCGCCGCCGCCTCCATCCGGCACGCGACCCGCAGCTCGATATCGATCTGCGTCCCGACACGCCGGCGCTCCGTCATCCGCTCGCGGTCGAGCTCCGCTTGGGCGGCGCTGGGCGGGGCACTCGCGGTGGTCGGCCGCGGACGCGGCGCGTGCGTACCACGGTGCCAGCCCTTCGGTCGGCTGCGTCGCCAAGAAGTGGAGAACATCGCGCGCTCTCGTTGTGGCGGATCTGCCGAATCTATATGAAACGCTAACAGATCACGATCAAGTGTACCGAGGCGAACAATACACGAAAGGGGCCCGTGCGTCAAGTCTCTTCGGCGAGAATTGTCGCACTGCGCGAGCGCCGCAACCGCGTGATCGCCGCCCATGCGGTTCGCCCCGAGTAGGTACGACGGACGTCGTCGCCGTCGCCCTTGTGACGCTCCTCGAGCCCGCGCATTGCGAAGCCCGGGTGTTTGCAGTCCGGTGTCGGCAGGACGTCGCGGACCCACGTCGTTCCCCGTCATCGCGGCGTCGGCGTCTGTGGCCCACCGCGGTCGACGCGCATCTCGCGCGCGAGTCGCTCCGCGCCGCTATCCTGCAGCTCGTGTCGATTGCAGCGGAGCAGCCGCAGATGTCGGTTGGGATCCGTCGACGACGCGCCACGCTGCGCGCGGCGGCACTGGATTGCGTGCTCGCAGAGCTACAATATTGCGCGCGTTCCTATGATATCCGTCCGGCCGCCTATTCCGCGGCGGAATAGTTCGGGATTCCGAGCAGTTGACACCCGGACCACGAACATGGGACTCGAAAGACAGTCAGAGCGACCGGGACGGAGGTAAATCCCGATGCGGAATGGCCGCGGCATCCACTACGCCCTCCTAGGAATCGTCTCGCAAAATGCGGATGGCGTGCATGGGTACGCGCTGAAGCGACAGTGCGAGCGGATTCTCGGCCACTTCTGGCAGCTGAACTTCGGGGAGGTGTATCGCGTGCTCGACCACCTCGCCGGGCGCGGCCTCATCGAGAACGTCGCGGCAGAGCCGCTTTCCAGCCGCAAAGTGTTCCGCATCACGGACAAGGGCCGCCGCAGCCTCGATGCATTCGTTCTCGAGCCGCCGACGGACGCGCCGCGCCCACTCCGCCAAGAGCTCGCGGTGAAGCTGCTCTTCGCCCGCGCCGAGTGCATGCCGGAGCTGCTGCATCTCATCGACACGCAGCGCGAGACCTACATGCGGCAGCTCTATTTGCTGTCAGCTCAGCGGCGAAAGGTCGAGCGGCTGCCCATCGACAGCTTCGTCACCGGTCTCTTGATCAACGGCGCCGAGCTCAGTGTGCGCGCCGAGATCGCGTGGCTCGAAGATGTGACAGTCAAACTGCGGCAACGTTTTCTCACCCCGCGCGCGCCGGCGTGATCGAGTTTCGCGACGTCACGAAGACATTCGGGTCCGGCGAGACCCGCGTGCTCGCCGTGAACAGCCTCTCGTTCACGATCCCCCGCGGTTCGTTTTGGGCCGTCATGGGTCCGAGCGGATCTGGGAAGAGCACGGTCCTTCACCTGATCGCGGGTCTCACGCCGCCCTCGTCGAGGGTGCCGACGTCGCTACGGATGACGCGCAAAGAGGCGGCGGCGTTCCTCGTCGAGGAAGCGCTCGCCGACACGGTGTCCAGCCGCAAAGTTTTCGCATCACCGACAAGGGGCGGCAGAGCCTCGACACCTTCATCCTCGAGCCGCCGAGCGACGCCCCGCGGCCGCTGCGCCAGGAGCTCGCGGTGAAGCTGCTCTTCGCCGGTGCCGAGCGCATGCCCGAGCTGCTGCGGCTGGTCGACGCGCAACGCGAGACCTACATGCGCGTTGCCTGGCTTGAGGGCGTGGCGGTCAGGCTGAAGGAGCACTTCATGTCGCCGACGATCCGCGAGCAGGCGCGCGCGTGATCGAGTTTCGCGGCGTCACCAAGGTCTTCGGCAGCGGCGACACCCGCGTCATCGCCGTCAACGATCTTTCGCTCACGATTCCCCGGGGTTCCTTCTGGGCGCTCATGGGACCGAGCGGTTCGGGAAAGAGCACGATTCTCCACCTCATTGCCGGCCTCACGCCGCCGACCAGCGGCAGTGTTCTCGTCGAGGGCGCCGACGTCGCGAGCATGAGCTCGGCGCAGGCCGCCGCGCTTCGCCGCCGTCGCATCGGCTACGTGCTGCAATCCTTCAACTTGCTTCCCTTCCTCACCGCCGAGGAGAATGTCGGGATGCCACTCGTGCTCGACGGCGTGAAACAAGCCGAGATCGACGCGCGCGTCGCCGACGCGCTCACGCTCGTGCACATGAGCCATCGTGCCAAGCACCATCCGACCCAGCTCTCCGGCGGCGAGCAGCAGCGCGTCGCGATCGCGCGTGCGCTCGTCATCAAGCCGGCGATTGTGCTTGCCGACGAGCCGACGGGGAATCTCGATCGCGCCGGCGGTCGCGCGATCATGGATCTCATTCAGGACGTGAACGAGGAGACCGGCGTCACGGTGCTGCTGGTGACGCACGATCCCGTGTTTGCGGCTTACTGTCAGCGCGTGTTACGCCTCGTTGATGGGGGCATGCAGCAAGAGATGGCATTGCCTCCAGAAGAGACCGCGATCGCGTAACCCCCTCCGCGTTCCGCGGTCCATAGCCCAGTCGACGTGTTTCGACTCTTCCGCCTCGTCAGCATATCGCAATTGCGCGCGACCTGGGGCCGGACGCTCCTGGTGGTGGGCGGCATCGCGACCGGCGTGGCGTTGATCGTCGCGATCAACGTCATCAACGGCAGCGTGCTCGACAACTTTCGCGACACCATCGAGTTGGTCGCCGGGCCGGCGGCGCTTGAGGTGACGCTCGGAGTCGGCGAGGTAGGGTTCGACGAGGCGTCCGTCGCGATCGTGCGCGCCGATCCCGACGTCAGCGCCGCCGTGCCGCTGGCGCGTGGCACGATCGCCTGGGCGGATAACCCGGCGGAGACGCTGCAGCTGTTCGGCGCCGATTTGACGGCGGAGGAGGAGCTGCGTCGCTACCACGTCACGACCGCAAATCGAGACGAAGTGTTGCGAGGGCTCGCCGACCCACGCTCCATTCTCCTGACGAGCACGTTCGCGCGCGCCCACGACATCGCGGTGGGTCAGCGCGTCCTGCTGTCGACGCCGCAAGGGGTCGATCGCTTCACCGTGCGTGGACTGCTCGATGCCGTTGGGCTCGGCGCCGCGTTTGGCGGCGAGCTCGCGGTGATGGACCTTCCGGCGGCGCAGCAGCTGCTCAACAAGCCCGGGCTGGTCGACCAGATCGACGTGATGCTCCATCAAGATGCCGACGTGACGGCGGTCGCGAGCCGGCTCCATTCCGCGTTGCCGGTGACGCTGACGGTCGCGCGTCCGATCCAACGCGGCGAGCGCTACGAGCGAATTCTCGGCTCGTTCCAAGCGATGCTGACGGGATTGAGTCTGCTCTGCCTCGTTGCCGGGATCTACATCGTCTACAACGCGACCACGACCGCCGCGGCGCACCGCGCCCTCGCGCTCGCCGGGTTGCGTATGGTTGGCGCCGACTCCGTGCAGCTCCTGCGTCTCTTGATGGTGGAGGCGCTGGTGCTGGGTTCGGTCGGCGCCGTCGCCGGAGTCCCGGTCGGGCTGGCGATCGCGCGGCTGATGATCCGCACGGTCGCCGACTCGATGGGAGCGGTCTTCCAGCTTCGCTTTCCGGTGCGGGCCCTGTCGGTCTCGGCTGTGGAACAAGTCGGCATCGTGGTGCTCGGTGTCATAGCCTCGCTCGTGGCGTCGTACTCGGCGGCGCGACGGGTGTCGCGCCTCGAGCCACTCGACGTCATTCGGTCGGACATGCGCTCGGTCGCGGGGCACACCTCGGCGCGTCGAATGGTGGGGTGGTGGGCGGTGCTGGTGACCGTGAGCGGGATCGCGTTGCTGCTCGAAGTGCGGCTCAAGTCGGTGTCGTGGGGCAATTTCGGCTCGACGCTGTGGTTCGCGTCCTCGATCGTCATCGCCATTCCTCTGGTACGTGGCTTGGCGACCGCGCTGTCGGCGACCATGCCGCGGGTATTCGGCGCCGAAGGTCGCGTCGCGGCCGAAAGCCTCTTTCGCTCGCCGACGCGCACCGGCGTGACCATCGCCGCGATCGCCTTGGTACTGACGGTCGCCATCACCGCGGCCTCGATCTCGCTCAGCTTGCAACGATCGATCGCCAGCTACTTCCTTGGCGGCTTTCTCGCCGCCGACCTCACCGTGAGCGCGGTCGCGACCGAAGGCGGCTGGCTGGAGTCGCCCATACCGGACACGCTGGCGGACAGAGTGTTGGAGGTGGACGGCGTCAAATCCGTGGAGCTGTTGCGCATTCTTCCCGGGCAGATCTTCCGAGGCGAACGGATCGCCGTCGCTGGGTTGAGCGACGGCCTCTTCGCCGCGGAGCGCTACCCTCCGCATTGGTACCGCGCCGGTGATCCGCAGCGCGCGGCGGTGGAACTACGCGCGGGGCGCGGCGCCAACGTCTCGACGAGCCTCGTCGATCGCTTCGATCTGCATCTCGGCGACCCCATCGAGCTCCAGACCCCGGATGGTATCCTGACCTTGCCGATCGTCGGGATCGTGCCGGACTACATGTCCGATCGCGGCGGCATCGCGATCAGTCGACGACTCTTGGTCGATCGCTGGGGTGATCACGTCGTGAACCGCATTCTCGTGTTCTTGCGCCCGGACGCGCCGATCGAGCACGTTCGCGCCGCGCTGGCGGATCGGTTTGCGTCCGCGTACCGGCTCAAGATCCTGTCGCTCCGCGAGGTCGTCGAGTTCCACGCCGCCGCCGTCACCCGCGCGTTCGTCTTGATGGACGCGATTCAGCTTCTCATCGTGGTCGTCACGGTCGCGGGAATCTTCGACCTGCTGCTCTCCGCGATCCTCGAGCGCCGCCGCGAGCTGGCGGTGTGGCGTCTGATCGGCGCCGACGAGCGCGCCGTCCGACGATCGGTCGTGCTCGAATCGGCGACGCTCGGCCTGACCGGCTCCCTACTCGGAGCGGTCTTGGGTCTGGTGACCGCGTGGATCTGGGTAGCGATCAATTTTCGTTACCTGCTGGGATACCATCTCGAGTTCCACTTCGCGCTCGGCGCCACGCTCCGCTTCATCATCCTTGTGATGGCGATGACCATTGCCGCGGGATACGGCGCGGCGCGGCGGGCGACGCGGCAGGCGGTGTTGGAAGGCTTACGAGTCGAGTAGCGTCGACGCCCCCCGCACGCTACACAGTTCCA
>WNFP01008118.1_pt1 | contig 12218 bp, 16 predicted proteins | sample 5400201 | NCBI WGS metagenome assembly WNFP01 (sample SAMN13153355, study PRJNA577476) | soil metagenome | isolation source: 115 cm saprolite under Madrone tree | place: USA:California | collected 2016-06-14
GAAGCGAGCTCTTCGGAGGTCAACACCGCAGGGGAAATATGGGCCATTCGACCACCATGCGCTAATGGCCGCCTGGCTACAAGCCAATGGACGGACCCTGTTTCACAGAATGCAATTGGAAACTATTTTCGAAAATCGATGCTGCGCAAGATAACGCCAGGAGGAGTGCCTTCGAACTCCATGGCAAGGAATTTGCGAGCGGCACGCTCTTCGATCCGATCGCGCAGCCTCACAAATTGTGCTTCGCGCTGGTCTGGCTTGGTCCGTGCCACGCTTTCCAAATCATCCATGGCAGAGGTGCTGATCGCACAGGGTATCTCCTTCTGACCGTCAATCATCGAAAACAGGATCACCATCCGGTCATATTCGTAGCCGCGAAAGCTACCGCGTGTGAGTGCCATTTGACCTTGCCTCCTGCAGAGAGTGTTCCTCCCTCGAGATACAGTGACGTCTTGTCAACGCAGCATCGCCCTTGTCGCTGTCTCGATCTACATGACGGGCGCGGCTTTTGAACCTTTTGCCGGCGGCGGGTTGATCTCTGCGATTTTTGCGAAGGCAGTCGGCTTCCGACTCATGCGGTCCGGAAACAAATGTTCCGCTGACTTTTGTGCTGTACCAACCCGATACAACACCAAGCCGGAGTGACTCTTCTGTTTTGACCTGACGCGGCGAAAGATTTTGCATGAAGTCTGCTTTCAGGAGAGCGATCGATCTTCCATCGAACGCTGGGTGGAGCTTTCGGTTGTTCGGCGAACAACCATTGGTTCAGCTCTCGTCGGAGAGCCGGGCAAAGTCCGCAAGTACGGCGGCGACCAGGTCGCGATGATGGGTGTCGGCCGGCGCCAGCCCTGCGGCGTATAGGTTCAAGACGTAGCGCGCCTTGGCAGCTGCTTCCGGCCACGACGCCGCCGGAACCGAAAGAAGCTGGTTTTCGAGTACCCCCTGGCGCTGACGCAGGTCTTTTGCGTTGTTCTCGACATCAGCCAGAATACGCCGAAGGTCGGTTGCTTTTTGTGCAGCCATGCCGCGATGCTTGTCGAGATCGAAAGGCTCGTCACTCACTGGGCGCGCTCGCGTCAATGCGCTGCGCATCGGACAGATCGATCGAGCTGATGGAAATCATCTCCATCGTTGAACTGCGCGGCGCTGCCGCCGGCACCATGATCATGGTGGCAACACGGCGAAACGCGGCGAATGATAACCCCTCGATCATCTCGTCATCCGTGATGACCTCGTAAGCACCTGCAGGCAGCAGCCGATCGACGCCCTTGATCCGGAAAGGGTGCTTGAAGGTGATGGTTTCCCGCCGCGACCGCATGGTCATGCCGAGATGCCTTTGGCAAACAGCTGTGGCCGACTCTGTTGTTATGTATCGGTTACCGTGCGCTCTTTGGGGCCGATTAGCTATTGCTTTCTCACGGGAACGGGGCTTCGGGTCGAATAACCCTCGCCTTGCCTTGCATTCGACCGCTTTCGTAGCCACGTCCGTGGTGCGCCGGAACAAGTTCCAGAGATTAGCGGGCCGGGTTGGCCGGGTGACCTGGCCGTCTACGGCCATACGTCCAAGCTTCACTTCAACTGCCGCTTGAAAGACATGCCGATGATTCGGTCCGGTAACTGCGGAGTGCCATTTTAAAATAGCAATTTGGATCAGGTGCTTCGCATGAAGATTCGTGTCGGCTTCGAGATGATTTACGACTTTCCGCAGCCGACGCCCTTGATCACGGTACTGGGCACGCATTTTACGCGGGCGTCCGACATCATCGTGCCCGATCATCTGACCACTAACCCTTCCGTGCCCATCACGCCCTATCGCGATGGCTTCGGCAACTGGTGTAGCCGGCTGGTCGCGCCCGCCGGCCGCATGCGGCTTGCGGCCGATGGGACGGTGCGCGATAGCGGTCTGCCCGATCCGATCGTTGCTTCCGCTTCGCAACACGCGGTGGAGGATCTACCAGCGGAGGCAATAGTCTTTCTGCTCGGCAGCCGCTACTGCGAGACCGACCGGCTTTCCGATGTTGCGTGGAAGCTGTTTGAGAAGACAACGCCGGGATGGGAGCGGGTGCAAGCGATTTGCGACTTCGTTCATAGCCACATCGCCTTCGGTTACGAGTATGCCCGCGCGACCATGACGGCGTGGGAAGTGTTCAACGAGCGCAAAGGCGTCTGTCGCGACTACGCGCACTTGGCAATCGCATTCTGCCGCTGCATGAATATTCCGGCGCGGTATTGCACCGGCTATCTCGGTGACATCGGCATGCCGCCGCCCTACGCCGCGGGGGATTTTGCCGGCTGGTTCGAAGCCTATATCGGCGGCCACTGGTACACCTTCGATGCGCGCAACAACATTCCGCGGATCGGCCGCGTCCTGATCGCCCTAGGCCGAGATGCAGCAGACGTTCCAATTACCCAAACTTTCGGGCCAAACACCCTGGTCAGCTTTAAAGTATGGACCGATGAGCTCGTGTAAACGGCCACCCCGCGCTGCAGCCGTAACCGGCAGTTAATCCGTCGTTAGATCGTAGTCGTGGCGCAAGGCGTGCTGGACGTTGAGCGCTGCGCGTGCCGCCGTGTTGGCATCGGCGGCGCCAGCGGATAACACACACATTGACCAGTTATTTTCAGCCCGCACATCCGTGACGCGATTGATTGCGATCTTGCGAATGTTTGAGCAGCCGGGTTGCTTCTGAATTTCTGCCAACGCCCGTGCCTGCAAATCTTGCATCGAAAGTAGGATCTTTGCCATTCAGGTCGCGGCCTTACTTCGAAGCGTTTGCTATCTTGTGCTCCAAGTGGCCGGTCTCATGATCGCGGCGGAGCTGGCTCAGCGACGTTTCGTTTAGTTGAAGAAGAACCTCGCTCAGTTTCTCGGTTTCAGGATAGCCGGCTGCGAAACTCTGTCCGTAAACCTTACGCAACGCGCGGATGAGGGTGTTTCCGTGCCTGTGGCTGATTTCGCCATCCTTGTTGCGGTGGCGATTGTCGAGACTTGCCTTGCTCATGCTGCCCTCCATTGTGCTCGCGGCCGACAGCATCCACCCGTCGAGATCAATTGGCAACTAACGCCCGCCCGGGAAATTGCTCTTTGCCCTGCATAGGTTTTAGATGGCAGCGACGATGGGCTCGTTGGTGCCGTAGAAAGGTTGGCCGAAAACTTGTTTAGCGACCTAATGCATTCGGCCCACCTCCGCTTAATGCGACGACTGATGCTCGGTGGATATTTTACGCATTAGGTCAACCTCGCTGACGCGCCGTAGACGGTCTAACGCATCACTTAGGCGCTAATTTCGCTTTCACGAGCCAACGCTTCAAGGGCAAATCGGGTGCATTGCATCACAGCACGGTCTACGCTAGAGCAGCCGTAAATTTTAGAGGTAGATACATGTCATATGCCTATAAGCTGAATGAAGACGTTCACCACCAGCCCCAAGGGCCACAAGGTCGTACCGCAACTGATCCCCCGATGATTTACACAATCATTCAACGTATGCCCATTGAGGCAGACGGACGTCTTAGATACCGCATCAAGAGCAAATCAGAGAGTATTGAGCGAGTGGTTACGGAAGATCAGCTTTCGTATTCTCAGTGATTTAGCGCGCTTGGTGACTATTGGAGTCTAGTCGTGCTGAATGATCGAGAAAATATCCTGAGCGCGCTCCGCGAGAAGCCGCTCAAAGTCTACGAAGTCATGAAACGCGCCAATGTCGTGAATGAGGAAGCTTGCCAATCCCTCCTGTTGAAGATGCGAGACGAAGGCTTGGTGAAGTTCGATATCCACAAAGGGCGATGGCTCATCCGATGATTTTCTAATTGCGGCGCGGCGGACCCAACAGCGGCGATGACTCGCGCACCGAACAAATGGGCAATCTCAACGCAAGCCAGACCGACGCCCCCGGCGGCGCCCGTCACGAGCACGATTTCACCGGCTTACAACCTCGCACGATCGACCAACGCATACCAGGCCGTGAGATAGCAGTGCTGTATTGTTGACCCAATAACGAAATCTACATTTTCTGGAAGACGGGCGCTGTCCGAGGCCTTCACCGGGACGAAATCGCTGAACGTTTTCGCCGCACTCAACGACAACCCCGGCAGCGTCCATTCCCGGTACGTAAGGGAGAGCTGGCCGCTTCTGATAGCCACCGCAAATCATCAAATAATCGGCGAAGCTGACGCAGGCCGCATGTACGTCGATCAAAACCTCATCCGCCCCGGGCCGAGGTTCGGCCGCCTCGCCGATGCTCAACGCCTTGATCCCGTGGAAGCCGTTGCAGAGTACCGCGCGCATGTGTTCCTCCGTGGTCCGGCCTTCCGGCAGCCGCGCGGCTCTCTATGTCTTTCCGAGCTGAACCTGCCGATCGACGACAATCCAGATGGCACGGCCGACTGCAAGCAGGTTCTCCTCTTCACCATACAGCGCCGCCTCGGCGATGAGACGCCGGCCTTCGCTGCCGGTTTTCCAGGACGTCACCACGCAGCGCTCGCCCGGACGCGGTCGCCCTTCGATGCGTACGGAAAGGCGCCCAAGTAGGATCGGCAAAACGTTGAAATTCCCGGTTTCGGGATCGTGCTGGGATACGTAGCCGGTCGGACAATCCAGCGCGGACCACACGAACTGCGGAGCAACCAAGCCATCTGCGGCGGCGAGAGAGGCGTCGGGCGTCCAGGGTACAGCAAAGGCTCCGCGGGCGTGTTGTCGGAGAAGCGGCCCGGCGAAAAGCCGTAGGCCGTCGCCAGGCGCCCGGTCAGGCCCGCAAACAAAGCACATCGGCAGCAGGTGCTCGTGCGGCTTGACCGGCGTGCGTTTCGCGGCCTCGATGGCCTCGGCGTAGGACGCCCTCTCAAGCCGGCTCAGGTCAAACGTGACGGCCCGGCCGATTGCTATCGTCGTCGTGCCCTGGCGTAGCTCCCATACCCCTGTCCCAACCTCGACGAGACCCAGGTCCGTCTCCAGGGGCGGTGGAGCACGCAGTGTTACTTCTGCTGCACCGGCAATTTGGCGCGCCAGCATCCCACAGACATAGCCGCCGTTGCCCGAATTGGGGGGACCACGAAAGCGACGCGGGATCGTCATCGTCTGCATGCCATCCTCCGGGTGATACGACAGGATCGCACTTCCACTTTCCCGGACCACGGCTTCTGCGTTTGCGAAAAACCAAACGGAGTCGATCACGGACTTAGGAGATCGATCGGCGTTAGGACCCGAGCAGGATAAGAGTTTAGTGCAATCTCAATTCGAGACAATGGCACATGCTGAATCGGGCGCGGGTTATTATCCTAGACGTAGGTCGAGGTAGCGCGCCGAAGGTTCAAATCTCCTCGGTTTTGCATTCGAGGCTGGGCATAAGGGGGACATCCCATGGTCGGTTATGGGTCATTCGCGACCCGATCGAGCCAGCGACAAGTCTGGCCATGCCCGCTACGTCGCCGAAAGCGGAAGTATATTCAGAGCATTAGCGGCTCCGCGACGGACCATTGCGGGTTGATGTATCGCGCCCGCAATCTCGTCGAGCGGTTCTTCAACAAGGTCAAGCAGTCTCGGCGTATCGCCACCCGACAAACTCGCAGCAACTACCTTGCCTTCACACCCGCCCACTTGGATTCAAATTTGGGTATCGCCTCGTCGCAGAGTTCTTCGACAGGGCCAGCGCCTTCTCCGCAGCTTCCTACGCTGCGCGCTTCCTGCCGCTGCTGGCAACAGCAAGGCGGACTCCCGATACGCGCTGAAGCTGGCCGATCACAGCAAACAAATTATTCGCGCGTGGATTTCCCTTTGGACCGAACATGCGCATCAAGCTCTTGGAAGGCGTGCCCGTCGCCTTCGCCAGCTTCTCAAATCCCACGGTCGCGTTGACGTAGTCACGCAGAACCGCTTTACCGACTTCAACCTCGCCAGCAATGAGTTGCTCCACGGCTTCGGTCAAAAGCGCTTCACGAAACGCTATATCGCGCTCGGCGCGTTATATCGCGGCGCGTGCCTTTACCGTCTCCTTGAAGTCTCGGGTTAATGCCATCGGCTCCGTCCTCATTCGCTCTACGGGCTTCCGCCACGGGTCTGCGTTGCAATCAGGAATTGGTCCTAACCATGATCGAAACCGGCCAATCCGACGACGGCGGGCATGACGGCAGTTATGACCCCGCCTTCATCCGATAATGGCTGACGCCCCATTCGCTGCCATCGGCATAGCCGAACAGCCCGGCGGTGGCGAGCAGGAACCAGCGCCAGCGCCGCATCCACAATGCGGCATCGTTGCCGTAGACCTCGCCAACAATGCCCTCGATCTCGTCGCGATGGGAATCGAGATTGCCGAGCCAGTCGAGCGCGGTGCGCTGATAATGCGTGCCGCTCCAGCGCCATTCCTTCTCGACCTCGAATAAATCCGAATATTGCCGGATCAGATGATGGCTCGGCATCACGCCGCCGCTGAAATACCGTGTGACCCAATCCTCGCCGTCGGCGCGATCGAGCCGATAGGTGCCCGAACGATGGGTATAGATGTGCATGAAGAAACGGCCGTCGGGGGCGAGGCATGATCTCACCCGCGTCATCAATTCGCGCCAGTTTACGATATGGTCGAACAGTTCAACCGACACGATGCGGTCGAACTGCCGCTCGGGGTCGAACACGTCGATGTCCGCCGTGGTCACGCGAAGATTTTTCAATCCCCGCACCGCGGCCTCCCACTCGATATATTCGCGCTGCGGGTGCGAATTCGCTAGCGCTGTAACTTGCGAATTAGGAAATTGCCGCGCCATCCACAGCGACAACGAACCCCAGCCGCAGCCAAGTTCGAGGATCGACTGCCCAGCGGCAAGGTCAGCATGCGCGGCGGTCTGGCGCAGCGCTTCTTCCTCAGCCTCCTGCAGCGTGGTTTCAGGCTCCTTGTAATAGCAGCAAGAATATTTGCGGCTCGGACCGAGCATGCGGGCGAAGAATGCCGCCGGTAGTTCGTGATGCGGGGCGTTGGCCTCGTCGGTGTACCCGGCAACGGCGCGCGCTGCCATTTCATCCGCAAACAAGGTGTCGCTGTTTGCGTCATCGTCAGCCAGCCGCGTCGCGGTGCGCGAGCACAGCCGCTGGACTGCGGCGCGGATCACCAGATCCGGCAGTGGCACGCGGTCGGCGGTGCCGATGATTTTGGATACGAAGCTCATGTGACTACTCCCGTTTGCGATGGCAGCAAAAAGAACAAGCTGGTGAGCGACTGACAGGAAATGCTCGCAGCGCCGGCCCCCGATCATGCAAAAAGCCGATTGACTGGCTGAGGCATCGAAGATTTATGAAATGCCCGTTACATCTAAGCCCGGTTTCGCCCCGAAGTTCCCTAATCCCGCCCCAAACGCACCCCTACTGGCCTTTTTTCCCGGCACCGCTGTGCCATATTGGGGGGCCCGAACAGCGGCTCCTGGCAATGGATGACATCGTAATGCCTGCAGGCTCCTCTTCCCGCTCCGCGATGGAGATCGAACTGAACAAGCTATCCTCACCGCGGATTTTCCTGGTGCGGATGCTGGTGTTCCTGGTGCTGTGCGGCCTCATAACGGTGGTGCTCTACAAGCAGATCGTCACGGCCTTTTTCGCCAATCCCGGCCTCAACGCCTTGATCATCGCGGTGCTGCTGATCGGCACCATCCTGTCGTTTCGCCAGGTGATCCGGCTCTATCCGGAGGTTTCCTGGGTCAACAACTTCCGGATCGCCGATCCCGGCCTCGCCCTCGAGCGGCGTCCAACGTTGCTGGCGCCGATGGCGGCGATCCTCGGCGGCGAGCGATCGGGACGGATGACGATCTCGCAGCAGACCATGCGTCATCTCCTGGATTCGATCGCCACCCGGCTGGACGAGGCCCGCGACATTTCCCGCTACATGACGGGGCTGTTGGTGTTCCTCGGACTGCTCGGCACCTTCTGGGGCCTGATCGAAACCGTCGGCTCGGTCGGCAAGGTGATCGACGGCCTCAAGGTCGGCAGCGACGCCGGCGCGCTCTTCGACACCCTCAAGGAGGGTCTCGCCGCGCCGCTTGGCGGCATGGGCATTTCGTTCTCGTCATCGCTGTTCGGCCTCGCCGGCTCGCTGATCCTCGGCTTTCTCGACCTGCAGTCGAGCCAGGCGCAGAACCGGTTCTATACCGACCTCGAAGACTGGCTCGCCTCCACGGTGCGCGAATATTCCGGCGATAGCGCCACCGGCTCAGGCGGCGATCTCCAGTTGGCGGTCGAGCGGTTGCGGCTAACGCTCGAAGAAGGCGGCGCCGGCCGCGGCACTACCGCCGCGATGGCCAATCTCGCTGAAGCCATTCAGGGCCTGGTCGCGCATATGCGGACCGAACAGCAAATGATCCGCGAATGGGCCGACGGCCAGGGTGAGCAAAACCGCGAGATCAAGAAATTGCTCGAGCACATCGCGCGCCAACCCGAGAAGAGCTAGAAAGCGCGAAACGTTGAGACAACGGAAGTGCGCTCCCTCGCTTGGGAGAGGTAGACTGAACCTGGGATAGATTCTGATAGTCATCTCAGAATCCAAAGTGGAGACTTTCTGATGGCCCTTGCCCGTGCACGCCGCAATGAAACCGGATTGAACTACTGGCCGGGTTTCGTCGATGCGCTTTCGACGCTGGTGCTGTCGATCGTGTTTCTGCTGTCGGTGTTCCTGGTGGTGCAATTCTTCCTGTCGCAGGAAGTCACCGGCAAGGACAAGGCCCTTGAGGAGCTCAACGCCAAGATCGCGCAGCTGAACGATCTGTTGTCGGTGGAAAAGCTCGGCAAGCTCAATCTCGACGATCAGGTTTCGCAGCTCCGCGCCGGGCTGGCCTCGGCGCAGGCCGAGCGCGATCGCGTCAAGGGCCTTTATGAAGGCCTCGCAGGCGCCGGCAATGACGCCGCCGGCCGCGCCAACGAACTCAACCGGGCGCTGGATTCCGAAAAGCAGGTGTCGTCGCGCGCGCTGGCCCAGATCGAGGTGCTGAACCAGCAGATCAGCGCGTTGCGCCGCCAGCTTGCCGCGCTCGAAGAGGCGCTCGAAGCCTCGGAAAAACGCGACAAGGAATCGCAGGGGCGGATCGCCGATCTCGGACAGCGGCTCAACGTCGCACTGGCGCAGCGGGTGCAGGAATTGTCACGCTACCGTTCGGAATTTTTTGGCCGCCTGCGCGCCATTCTCGGCAATCGGCCGGACATCCGGATCGTCGGCGACCGCTTCGTATTCCAGTCGGAGGTGTTCTTCGACACCGGACAGGCGCTCTTGCTGCCCGAAGGCCGCGCCGAACTCGACCAGCTGGCGACGGCGCTGATCGACCTGGACAAGCAGATTCCTGCCGAAATCGCCTGGGTGCTGCGGGTCGACGGCCATACCGACGTGCGGCCGATCAACAGCCCGCTGTTCAAATCGAACTGGGAATTATCATCGGCGCGCGCGATCTCGGTGGTGCAGTATCTGATCTCGCTCGGCGTGCCTGCGCAGCGGCTGGTCGCAGCCGGATTCGCCGAATTCCAGCCGCTTGACACGGCGGCGACCGAAGACGCCTACAAGCGCAACCGCCGCATCGAACTGAAGCTGACGGAACGGTAGTGGCCGCGACGTTTCACCTGCGCGCCTATCGGACCGAAGACGAGGACGCCGCCATCGCGCTGTGGCAGCGCACCTGGCAGCAGGCCTATCCGTCAATCGATTTCGCCCCGCGCGTGCCATGGTGGCGCGAGCGCTGGCGCAACGAACTGGTGCAAAATGCGGCGATCATTGTTGCAGAACAGGCCGGTACGCTGATCGGATTTGTGACGATCGATCTCAAAGGTTATCTCGACCAGCTCGTGGTCAGCCCCACCTATTGGGGCTCGGAGCTCGGCAATGCGCTGCTCGACGAGGCCAAGCGCCTGTCGCCCGATCGGATCACGCTATTGGTCAACACCGACAATGCCCGCGCCATCCGCTTCTACGAACGCAACGGTTTTGCGAAGGCCGGCGGCGATGTAAACCCGACCTCGGGCCGGCCGGTGCTGCGGATGGAGTGGAAGCCGTAGCACATTTCCTTCTCCCCTTGCGGCCTTCGGCCGCCGTTCCTTAAACAGGACGCCGATGCTTTGCGTCGGCTATGCGAAGTCCGTGCCGGATGAGGGGTTGCCGTCTATCGACGGACCGAGACCTCTCACCCGCCCTCACTGCGTTCAGGCATCTTCCCCCGGAACCGACTTCGCTTCATTCTGGATTTTGGACCCGAAGCGGGGCCTAATCTGCGTCCACCCGCTGCGACGCAGCAATTGGCCGAGCGAGATGTGATACCTTCGTCGCGCATCAACGTGGAGATGAGGGTTGGATGAGGCGGCGGGATTTCATCGCGCTTATTGGTAGTGCCGTCGCTTGGCCCAAACGTGTGGGTGCGCAACAGCCTGCGGGAAAAATCCACCGGATCGGTTGGCTGGGGTCCGGTTCGTTCGGGGCTGTCCCACACCTAGATGAGGCGTTCCGACAAGGACTGCACGACCTCGGATGGGTTGAAGGGCAGAATATCGTCATCGACTATCGTTCTGCGGGGGGCGGGTTTGACCGGCTTCCCGACCTCGCGGTCGAGCTGGTGCGGCTCAACGTGAACATCATTGTCGCAGTGGCAACAGCAAGTTCGGCGGCAGCAAAAAAGGCCACCGACACGATCCCGATCGTAATGATCGCCACCGGCGACCCCGTGGGGGTGGGGTTAATCAAGAGCCTTGCACGCCCAGGCGGAAACGTCACCGGGTTGTCTTTCAGCGTTGGAATGGAGACGTTCGGGAAAGGGCTGGAGCTACTCAAGGAAGCCGTCCCCTACGCGCGACGTATTGCGGTCCTATCGAACCCTGCCAATCCTAACCAGCCGCTCGCGATTAGCAGCATTAGTTCGGTGGCCAAGTCGCTGGGAGTGGAGCTTCAACTCCTCGAGGCGCGGGACGGCAATCAGTTCGGCGGGGCCTTCGAAGCGATGGCCAGAGAACGCGCGAGTGCGCTCATAGTGGTGCCGGACACAATATATATCATCAACCGCAAACGGCTGGTGGATCTCGCCGCAGCGAACCGCCTGCCCGTAGCCTACGGCTATAAGGAACATGTGGAAGCTGGTGGTCTCATATCGTACGGGCCAAACTTGTCTGATCTCTGGCGGCGGGCGGCAATCTTCGTGGATAAGATACTCAAAGGCGCGAAGCCCGCCGACCTACCCGTTGAGCAGCCCACGAAGTTCGAGCTGGTGATCAATTTGAAGAGTGCGAAGGCGCTGGGGCTCACGATCCCACCTACTATGCTCGCCCGCGCCGACGAGGTGATTGAGTAGGGCCGAAGGGGAAGAGGGAAAGAGCTACACCCCCTCGAACTGCAATCTCGCCAGCCGCGCATAGAGTCCATTGGCGGCGACCAGCGAGGCATGGGTGCCCTGCTCGACGATGCGGCCCTTATCCATCACCATGATACGGTCGCAGGACAACACGGTAGCGAGGCGATGGGCGATCACCAGCGTGGTGCGGTGATACATCAATTCCTCAAGCGCTGTCTGCACCAGCGTTTCGCTCTCGGCATCGAGCGAGGATGTCGCTTCGTCGAGCAGCAGCAGCGGCGCGTCGCGCAGGATCGCACGCGCAATGGCGATGCGCTGGCGCTGCCCTCCCGACAGCGTCACGCCGCGTTCGCCGAGCTGCGCTTCGAATCCGCCCGGCAGGCGGCGGATGAATTCGGTGGCGTGAGCAAGTTCGGCGGCCCGCTCGACCTCGGCATCGTCGGCATCGGGCCGGCCGAAGCGGATGTTTTCGCGCGCGCTCGTGGCGAACACCACCGAATCCTGCGGCACCAAGGCGATGCGCGACCGCACATCGCGCGGATCGGCCGCTCTGATCGGAACGCCGTCGAACGAGATCACACCGCGCGCGGGATCGTAGAACCGCAACAGCAGGTGAAACAGCGTGCTTTTTCCCGCACCCGAGGGGCCGACGATCGCAACCTTTTCGCCGGCGCGTACCGACAGCGAAACGCCGTCCACCGCCAGCGCATCCGGCCGCGTCGGATAGGCGAAGCTGACGTTTTCCAGGCTGACATCGCCGCGCGCCGGCGCCGGCAAGGCGCGCGGCGATGCCGGTGCCGCAATCTGCGACTTGACGCGCAGAATTTCAAACAAGCGCTCCGCTGCGCCGGAGGCGGCCGAGACATCGCCCCAGACCTCGCTGAGCTGGCCGAGCGCCGCGGCAGCGAAAGCCGTGTACAATA
>WNFP01003765.1_pt1 | contig 12217 bp, 11 predicted proteins | sample 5400201 | NCBI WGS metagenome assembly WNFP01 (sample SAMN13153355, study PRJNA577476) | soil metagenome | isolation source: 115 cm saprolite under Madrone tree | place: USA:California | collected 2016-06-14
ACAAACTCTCAATCGCGGCATCTTCCGAGGTGCGGCAAGTGTATTTAATGACGCATTGGATTTTCCTGCTGCTGTATTTCCGGCCTTCCCTGCTCAAGGATTGTCACAGGGTCAGGGAAACCATGTGGCGTCACGCCCAGGCATGGCTTGCCTACTACCGGCTACTCCGCGCCCAATACCCAGCAGAATTTGGACACATTGATATACCGGATTAGGTTCAAAGAATAGGCACGTACAGCATACGTATGGCGTACACAAATACGTGTAAACGTATATATACCAATATGAAGGATTCAAATACCGTCATGGCTTCTCCCGTGACCGGGGACTGCCCTGATCGGTGAGAGTATAAATGAGTCCCTTGCCAACGAAACAAGTGTCAGGGCACGACCTTGGTCGTGCCGATACAATACAAAAATAATGAGTTCCTTGCGCCGCAGGCCGCGTGGAGCCGAAGGCGAAGCGCCAATTAAAAGCAAAGGATTCAGCGGCTGAAGCCGAAACATTTTTAATCATTTTTGGCACGACTTCGCAGCCTGTCGCTCGCTCACGCTCACTCCGGCTAAACGCTAAAGTCGTGCCCTGACACTTGTATCGAGACAATGACTGAGAGATATCGCTACGCCTAAAAAAGAGCCCAGACCAACTCCGAACACCGCTTTAACTGAAGATCATCGTAGATCTTCCTCTCTAGCGCTGGGCATTGCCGCCAACGCCTTCAAATGCGTCTGGCTGATCCGGTCATGCCAGCTCAGCCTGTCTTCATCCACCAAAGCCCACGCATAGCCAAGTCCCAGGGAAAAGCATGAGACAGCGCTGGCCAGAGCCCGTGTCTGGCGGGAGGGCATGGGAGCGGGAGCGTTTTCAAGCGTGCAGAGTTCCAGTTCCGCCATGCGCATGCCCGGCGTGGCGCGCTTGTAGGTGAGAAAGATGTACTGGAGCAGCAGCCAGAAAATCCCCGCCGCGGCCACCGCTGAGACAAACGTCAGGCGGGAGGATGGCATCTCCCCCGCCATTTGCAGAAAGGTGAGGGCAAAAATGCCGGTGGCGATCAGGACAATGCCGGCATCAATGAGCCCGGAGGCCGCGCGCTGGGTCAGCGGGGCCGGTCGCGGTATAGCGTCAAGTTCATCGTGTATGCGTGCCGACTCTGCTTCCAGAAGAATATCGTCAAAGCTGGGCAGCAACTCCATTTGCTCCATGGGTTGTTGTTCAACGGGTCGTTGTTGAATGGGGCGGCTGACGCTTTCCTGAACCAGAGGCCGGCGGACAAGATATTCTCCGCTTGCATACTCTCCAAGATCTCCGCCCGGAATATCTCCATCCAGAAGATCGCCATCCTGGGGTTCGAATTCTTGGTGCGCAAACTTTGAGGGCGCAAACTCTGGGTTCACAAACTTTGGGTGCGCCAACTCTGGCGCGTCCAGAATCCGTGGCGTCTCCAGTATGGGGTGGGCCCGTTCCATCTCTTCCAGAGTCACCTCCTGCACGGCTGGAACATAGGCCGGCTCTGGGCGGGGAAACCGGATGATCCGGGGCTCCGGCTTGACCACGATCTGGGCGAATCGCTGGGGCGGCGGTTGCGGGCTGGATGGATCCGGCCCGAAGGAATGCGGACCATCGGCGGGAAAGTCCAGTTCCAGCGCATTCGGATCAGAATATTTACGCTGGCGCGCCCGATGTTGCTGTACCCGCGAGACTACTTCATGGCGCCAGGCCTGCCCGGCGGAGACTGTATTGGCAGCGGGCGGCGTGGCCGCATGGTCATTCGCCACGGGCGCGGGGACGGTGCGCTCCTCAGCGTAACTTTCAGCATTGAGCAGCGCTGAGCTGTTGCGGCGCACATGGACACACGGAGACGCCTTACCGCAGACGGGGCACGTCATGAGCAGATTACGCGAGTTTCACCAGAGAGTGAGATGCACGCCGGACCGGGGCAGGTTTTGCTTTCAAAAACTGGCCGTGTTAACTTGCCCAGTCTGGTCTTTCTACGGCATGCGTTCCCAATATAAGTTAGTTATCACAGCAACATTGCTTTGTCACCTGTTTGTCAGTACGCAGATAGTGACAAGCCAGGCGCTTCCGGAGCAGTCTGCGCCAACCTCGCCGGACGCATCCCCTTTGGAGCAAAGCGCCCAGAGCGCGGCATCTCCAGGAACCCAGCCTGCCGGGCAGGCCGGGCCGGACACAACGGGCGAACCACCGCAACAGCCAGGCTATTGCCACACTGTCATCACGTCAGCCAAAGGCATGCGTCAACCTTCGCCGCAAACCGGCGGCCCTGGCAACACCCAAGGCGCGGCCCATGGAGGCCAGACGGCCAGGAAGCCAAATATTACTGTTACGGAAGACCGTCCGGTAACGATTGATGCGCGCGAGTGCGAGAAAGCCGGCGATGTATACACGCTGCGTGGTGATGTGGAGATCACCCTGGGCGACTACAAGTTTCACGGTGATTTTGTCACCTATGACGCAGCCAGCGGCGATGCCACGGCCAAGGGCCATGTCTCTCTCGATGGCGGCGTGCGCGACATGCACATTACCGCCACGGAAGCGGTTTACAACTTCCATTCGCAGACCGGAAAGTTTTACCACGTGCGCGGATCAACGGGCGCGCGCTTCAAAGGAAGAAGCGTCACGCTGACCTCGTCCAGCCCCATCTCGTTTTCGGGATCGGAGGTGGAACAGACCGAACCTGAAACTTACATTCTCTATCACGGCTCGGTGACTTCCTGCGAGCTGCCCCATCCCAAGTGGACGTTCAACGCGGCAAAAATCATTCTCAAGGTGGGAGAATCCGCCCACATATACAACTCCAGCTTCCGGCTGAAGGGCGTGCCGGTATTTTATGTGCCCTATGCCTCGCCGCCGGTGGAACGCCTGGGGCGGGAAAGCGGATTTTTGATTCCGAATATTGGCACCTCGAATACCAAAGGGACGGTGATTGGTGATTCGTTTTACTGGGCCATCAATCGCAGCATGGACGCCACATTGGGCGGCGAATATCTTTCCAAACGCGGCTGGGCGCTCACCGAAAACTTTCGCGCGCGCCCGAGCGACAGTTCCTCCATTAACTTTAATTACTTCGGCGTGCTCGATCGCGGCATACCGTCTTCAGTCATGAATGCGGCAGGGAAAACCGTCACGCAAACCGTGAAGCAGGGCGGCGAGGACGTAAAGCTGAACGCGGAAAAGAATTTTGGCGAGGGCTTCCGCGGCGTTGCATCCATTGACTACCTGAGCTCGTTCATCTTCCGCCTGGCTTTTACTGAGAACTTTTCCCAGGCCGTGGACTCCGAGGTCAAATCCGCGGCCTTTCTGACCAAGAGCATTGAAGGATTCTCGTTCAATACCTTTGCCACCCGCTATCAGAACTTCCAGAGCAAGATCAATGACGATGTAATCACCATTGTTCATGTGCCCGGCGTTGAGTTATCCGGGATTGACCGGCGAATTTTTGGTTCGCCCTTGTACTGGTTCTATGACGTCGCAGGGGAAGGCATGCGCCGGAGCCAGAGCCTGCCCCAGTTTGTAACACCCGGCCTGGTGGGACGGCTTGACGTTGATCCGGGTATCGCATTGCCGGTTTTTTTTCATGGATGGACTTTCCGCCCGGAAGTACAGTTGCGGAATACCATCTATTCGCAGCAGCAAATACCGGGCCAGGCGGTGAGTGAGGACAACCTTCTCAATCGTCGCGCCATTGATGCCAGCATTGACCTGCGGCTTCCGGCGCTCAGCAAGATCTTTAATGGCACGGTGGCCGGCAGAAAAATCAAACACACCATTGAGCCCCGGCTGGTATATCGCTACGTGAATGGCGTGGAAAAGTTTGCCGACATCGTCCGCTTTGACTTTCGTGACATCCTCAGCAACACCAATGAGGCGGAGTTTGGCCTGTTGCAGCGCCTCTACCTCAAACGCAACCATGCCGGCTGTAATGATGAACCAGGAGCTGGCGCGGCCGGAAGCGGCATGCCGTCTCCGGTCTCTCCATGCGCTCCCGCGGGCGCCGATGAATTTGTGAGCTGGGAAGTCAAGATGAAGTACTTTGCCGATCCCAATTTTGGCGGCGCCATTCTCAACGGCACCCGCAACGTGCTGACCACCACCGCGGATTTCACCGGAATTGCATTTGTTACCGACCCAAGAAGGTTTTCACCCGTGGTATCACGGCTGCGGGTGCGGACCAGCGGCAACAGTGATCTGGAGTGGCAGTTGGACTATGACAGCAAAAAAGGCCGCATCAACTCCAGCACCCTCTACACGGGATTTCATTTTGGAGACTTCTTCGTCGGGGCCAGCCATGCTTATCTCCAGGTTCCCGGCGAAGTAGTTACCGATGCCACAACAGGCAAGGCATTGCCCTCCTGCATTCCGCGCGTCTTTAACCAGCCGGCATGCGTGCCGCCGTTGTTTGACCAGATACGGGCGCAGGTTGGCTATGGCAGCCCCAGCAAGCGGGGATGGAGCGCCGCAGCCAACATCGGCGTGGATCGAGAATTCAACCTGCTGCAATATTCGGCGGCACAGACAGCCTACAACTGGGATTGCTGTGGCCTGAGCTTTGAATACCGGCGGTTCTCGCTGGGCTCGGTTCGTAATGAGAACCAGTACCGGTTTGCCTTTACCCTGGCGAACATCGGTTCGTTTGGCAACCTTAAGCGGCAAGAACGATTGTTCTAGCCGATCAGGCATGTGACGTGTTTGTCTTGCAACAGATTGAGAAGGACTTCCACGGATTAAGTTAGCGGCACATTACCGCAGGCCAGGTTTTTCACATCACCGCCGCGACCTACAACTCCAGATTGACGCCGAACGCAGCATTCATTTTGTCCTGCACAACTCTCCCGGTGCCCGGCTCCAAATAGCGTTCCGTCATGGCGATTGAGATAAACACTGATCGGAATTTGTTCCGCAGACTCTTCGGATCAGCGTTTATCCGTGCAAATCAGTGGTAAATTTCTTCCTTTGCTTCTTGCTAGAATGATTGATGATGGACTTGCAAGGAAAACAGCGGCAGCTTGAAGATGCTCTGCAAGGCCTGGGGCGCACCCTGGTGGCTTACTCCGGCGGCATCGATTCGGCCTATCTGGCTTGGGTCGCCTGCCGTGTTCTCCACGGAGACATGCTGGCCGTCATTGCCGATTCGCCCAGTCTGGCGCGGACGCACCTGCAGGATGCGATTGCCTTTGCCCAGGAGCAGGAGATTCCACTGCAGGTCATTCAGACATCTGAGATGGACCGCCCGGAATACGTGCGGAATGACCAGCGGCGCTGTTTCCACTGTAAAGATGAGCTGTTCGCCGTGATGGGCCAGTTCGCCGAGCAGCATGGGTTCCGTTCCATCGCCTATGGCGTCAATGTGGACGATCAGAGCGATTTCCGGCCCGGGCAAAGTGCCGCCAGGAAACACAACGTAGCTGCGCCGCTGCTTACCGCCGGGTTGACGAAAGCCGACATTCGCGAGCTTGCGCGTACAGCGGGGTTGCGGCTGTGGGACAAACCAGCTTCGGCATGTCTCTCCTCAAGAATTGAATATGGCAGGCCGGTCACTCTGGAGGCGCTTTCCACGATAGAGCGCGGGGAAGAGGCCTTACGGCAGTTGGGGTTCCGCCAATGCCGCGTCCGGCACCACGGGGAGATTGCCCGGATTGAGATTGCCCCGGACGAGCTGCCTCAGGCCCTGACAGCAGGCATGTTTCAGGAGTTTACCCGTATTTTTAAGGGGCTGGGCTTTACCTTTGTTGCCCTGGATACAGAGGGGTTCCGCTCCGGTGCTATGAACGCTTCCCTTAAGTCCCAACCGCTGGTTAAGCTTATCTCCTGAGCATTCTGGCAGGTCGGCATGAGATAATCCTTGGTAAGTTTGGCATGTAAAGGTGGTTTATTTTGGCAAGATCAAACGGCGTCATTTTAGTCACGGTTGTGTTTTGTTTTCTGGGCATTTTGGCGAGCATGCCCCGGATATCAGAGGCGGCCCAGCAGAAGAAGGCTGGCGCCAGCCACGGTACCGCCGCCAACAACAAGTCGGCCAGCGAGGCCACGGTCGCGCCGCTCTCTCCGGAAATCCAGCACAGAATACAGACTGAGCTGCGCTCACGTTACAATGTGCCTCCGCAGATCACCATTTCCATCTCCGCTCCCAAGGCGGGCAACACTCCGGGATACGACGATCTGACAGTGACTTTTCAGGGTGGAACGCACACCACCAACCACGAGTTTTTGATCTCCGCAGACCGCAAAACGCTGGCTCATCTGGAAAAGATTGATGTCTCGCAGGACCTGATGTCAAAGATTGATATGAAGGGCCGTCCGGTGCGCGGCAATCCTGAAGCCAAGGTCACAATCGTTAACTTTGACGACTTCCAGTGTCCCTTCTGTTCCCGCATGCACTCCACGCTCTTTGCCAACGTCTTCAAGGACTACGGCGATAAGATCAAGATCGTTTACAAGGACTATCCGTTGCTTGAAATTCATCCCTGGGCCATGCATGCCGCCATTGACGGAAACTGCCTGAGCGACCAGAACAACCAGGCGTACTGGGATTTTGCCGACCAGGTGCATGCCAGCCAGAAAGATGTGGCAGGGCGCAACCGGGCAGAAGTCATGGCCAATCTGGACAAGATGGTGATGGGCCTGGCCGATAAACATCATCTTGATTCCGCCAAGGTGCAGGCCTGTATTCAAAAGGGCGACGAAAGTTCGGTGCGTGCCTCCATCGATGAAGGAGACAAGCTGGGTGTTGATTCCACGCCCACGCTCTTCATCAATGGAGAGCGGTTCACGGGCGCCATTCCGGAGCAGGAGTTACGCGCCGTACTGGACCGCGCGCTGACCGATAGCGGGCAAACACCCCCGCCGCCGGCGCCGAAAAGTAATTAAAATTTGTGAAAGTCGTGTATCGTACCGTATCTGAAATTGGGGAGGCGACGGTTGATCCAGGCACGTAAATTAGTCCGAAGTGTGTTGGTCCTGAGTCTGACGGGGGCGCTGTTGCCGCTTGTAGGCTGCCCTGGCCGCGGATCAGACAAGGAAGTCCTGGCCAAAGTGAACGCATATAAAGTCCTGCGTTCCGAAGTGGACAAAAACTACAACACGCAAGTGGCCGGATCACCGCAGAAGCCCACGCCTGCTGAAGAAGAGGCGCTGCGGTTGAACATCCTGAACCAGATCATTGATAACCAGCTCCATCTGCAGAAGGCGGAAAAGCTGGGCGTGGTGGCCACCGACGATGAGGTTGAAACGCGGTTCAATCAAGCCAAAGCTCCCTATACGAAAGAGGAATTCGAGAGACTGCTGAAGGAACGTGGCTTTTCCGATGACGATTACAAACTGGAAATCCGCCGGAATTTGACGATTGAAAAACTCCTGAATAAAGAGATTGCCGCCAAGGTGACGATCTCCGATACGGACATCCAAAATTATTACAACCAGAACAAGGCCGAGTTCAATCTGATTGAACCGCGTTACAGCCTGGCCACTATTTTTGTCGGCAACCAGCCCTCCGCTGAAGCTGGACGGCCCACGGACAAAGCCCAGCTGGACGCCCAGGCGCGAAGAAAAATCCAGGTCATTTACAACCGGCTGGAAAGCGGCGAAGATTTTACCGCGCTGGCGCAAAAATTTTCAGAAGACCAGGATACGGCGCGCTCCGGCGGCGTGGTGCCTCCGGTACCGGAATCGCAAGTCAAGAAGCTGGATGCCGGAACCAGGGATGCGGTCCAGAAGCTGAAGCCTGGACAGTACACGCCTGTGATTCCTGCGGTGGACCGCAGCGGCCAGCAAGCTGGGTATCAGATTATCAAGCTGAACGGAAAAGACACGGCGGGACAGCGGGACATAAATGATCCGCAGGTACAGCAATTCATCAGAAGCAAGCTGCGCAGCCAGCGTGAACAGATTCTGAAGGCCGCCTACGATGAAGTATTGCGCGACAGCGCGGAGGTCCATAACTACTTCGCGGAACAAATCCTGAGGAACACCGGAACCAAGTAGCTTTATTCCACTTCCGCCAGAGATTGACCGGCTTCCACGGCGGCGCCCTCGACCACGGTTATTTTTTTTATCACTCCCGTCTTGGGCGCTTTAAGCTCATTCTGCATCTTCATGGCTTCAATGACGATGACGCTTTTACCGGCCTCAACCTCTGCCCCCTCCGCCGCCAGCAGGCGCACGACTTTTCCCGGCATGGGAGCAATGATCTTTTTAACGCCCTGCTCGCTCGCGCCCGCACGCTGCCGGGAATGCAAAGACCGCGGATCTCGCACCGCAGCGGCAAAGCGTTCACGGCCAACCACGATGTTTGCCTCCGGCCCGTTGATCTCCTGCCGGACCTCATAGGACTGGCCGTTCAGCAAAAGGGAGAGCACGCCATCCTGCATCGAGGTGACGTCCAGCGGCAGGTCGCGATCGTCGATCTTGCAACTCCAGCCGGCTTCGCCCCGCACCAGCTCAACGCGGTACGTTTTTTCCGCAATCGTGACCTCATAGATCATAGATTGCGCACTCCTTCACTGCGCGCAGCGCGCGCCCAGGCGGAGGAGCCTGCTTGTTTGCCAGGGCCATTGGCTTTGCCATTGGTGCCGTTTTTTTGCGCGGCATTGGCCGCAAACAGCGCCGCGGATACAGCTGCTATCGCCGGGAGATCAGAATCCGTGACGGCAGATGGAGTGCCGGGTTTCTCCATGAGCAGACGGTCCAGGAAGCCAGTATCGATGTGCGCGGCAATGAAGTCAGGATGGTCCAGAATTCGGCGAAATAACGGCAGATTGGTTTTAATCCCGCTGACAAAGTATTCGTCCAGGGCCCGGCGCATGCGCGCAATGGCCGCGGGGCGGTCCGCCGCGTGTACGATCAGCTTGGAAAGCATGGGATCGTAGTCCAGCGGCACAGTCCAGCCCTGGTAAACGCCTGTGTCCTCGCGAACGCCGGGGCCGCCGGGCAGCGACAGGCGGGTAATTTTTCCGGGTGAAGGAAAGAAATTGTTTTCTGAATCTTCAGCGTAGATACGGCATTCAATAGCGTGGCCGCGCAATGTGATGTCTTCTTGCTTGAATGGGAGCTTTTCACCGGCGGCAATTCTCAGTTGCAGATGCACCAGATCAAGCCCCGTAATCAATTCCGTGACCGGATGTTCCACCTGCAATCTGGTATTCATCTCGAGAAAATAAAAATTGCGCTGCGCATCCACCAGAAACTCGACTGTGCCCGCGTTGGTATATCCGGCAGATTTGGCTGCCTGCACGGCCACGGCGCCCATCCGGCGGCGAAGGTCTTCGTCCACCACGGCCGAGGGCGCTTCCTCAATCACCTTCTGGTGCCGCCTTTGCACCGAGCACTCGCGCTCACCCAGGTAAACAATGTTGCCGTGTTCGTCGCCCACCACCTGAATTTCAATGTGACGCGGGTTCTCAATCAACTTTTCCAGGTAGACTTCTTCATCGTTAAATGACCGCAGGGCCTCGCTCCGGGCGGTCTCAAAACTCGGCTTTAATTCGCCGGCGGAACGCACCAGCCGCATGCCTTTACCGCCTCCCCCGGCTGCGGCTTTGATCATCACCGGAAAGCCGATTTTAGCGGCCAGCTCTTCTGCTTCCGCCAGCGAAAGACCGCGGGCCGAGCCGGGCACCATGGGGACTCCGGCCGCTTGCATTGCCGTGCGCGCGCGCGTCTTTGATCCCATCACGTCCATGGCGGAGGCAGGCGGGCCGATGAACTTAATACCCGCGTCGGTACAGGCGCGGGCAAATTGGGCATTTTCCGAAAGAAACCCGTATCCAGGATGGATGGCCTGCGCGCCGCTACGCCGCGCAACGTCCAGCATCTTGGCCACATTAAGATAGGATTCCCGCGCAGCCGCAGGACCCAGGAGGTAAGCTTCGTCGGCCTGGCTTACATGCAGGGCGGCACGGTCGACCTCAGAGAAAACCGCAACCGAGACCAGCCCCATTTCACGGCATGCCCGAATGATTCGGACAGCAATTTCGCCGCGATTCGCAATAAGGACTTTCTTGAACATATAGGAATGCTCGATTGTAACAATAAAGCCGCCATGGTCTGACGCAATTGGCCAGCATCAAGCGTAGCGGGCAGGCTGGTAATCGCGGTCATAAATGTAGCGGATGTTCAAGCAAAAAAAGCCCCTCCCGCGCAGGAGGGGCCGTGGATGTTGAAGAATATTACTTGGACTTTGGCTGGTCCAGAATGATGCCGCCGCTGGTTTTCTTGGCCGCTTCGTCGGCTTTCTTCTTGCGCGCCGCCATTGCCTTGTCACTCCATTCGTTGGCCGTCTTCACATATTCGGCCCGCGCCTGGGCGTCTTCGCACGTCATGTCATTGGCTTTGCGGCGGTAAAGCAGGTTCATGTACGCCATGGCATCGTCATAATCCTGGCGCTTGTCAATTGCGGCCTGGAGCATCTTCATACCCTCATCCACAATGTTGCCGTCTTTTGCCTTCATGGCGTCACAGATCTTCTGGCTGCCTTTGCCCTTCAGTTCGTCTTCCACCTTGAGGCTCTCTTTGGCTTTTATCTCAGCCGCGTCTTTATAGGTGGCGGACCAGTCAATCACGCCGACGGAATAATACGTTTCCGGATCGTTCGGATCGGCCTGGATGGCTTTTTTGTAGTACTCCCGTGCGTCATCAAACTTCTTCTGTTGCATGAACAGGAAGGCGATTCCCTTGAGGCTATTGACGCTCTCCGGATCTTTTTCCAGGACCTTCTTGTATTCATCAATGGCCTGTGTGGCCATGCGAACGTTTTCCGGCGTCTCCACGCCTGGCACGTACTGCTGGGCATAGGCGGTGGCCAGATAAAGCTTGGCTACCTTGAGATCGTCATCGAGGTAAACGGCATTCTTAAAGTGCTCGATTGCCTGCTCATAATTCGCGCCTTTATAGGCCTGGACGCCCTTGTTGAGCTGGTCCCGGGCCTTCAGCCTGTTGCAGCCCGCGGTGCTGAGCAGCGCGGCCGCCACGGCCAACACCGTCACGAAGCGTGCGGTCATTTTCATCTTTGTGGCTCCCTTGCCGGAGTAGAGAATTTTTTGCGCCCTGAGGAGGACAAAACTTACGGGACCGGGCAGTTTGCGCCCAGCCCCGCGCTGAGGAGTCAAGCTGTCACTGGCCGGCTTCAATCTTCGCCGTGATCAGGCCGACTCTATCGATGACCTGAGTACCACGGGCGATGTCGATCACCTGGGCCACGTTTTGGAACTCGACGTCAGGATCGCCTTTCACAAACATCACGCGTTCCGCGCGCGTCTTGAAGATGTTCGTTAATTGATTGCCCAGATCGTCCCAGGGAATATCCGCGCCCTGGTTGATCTTAAGCTTGGGCCTTCCACCGCCGGGGGCATCCAGCACCTGCACCACCACGGTGCGGTCTGTCTGCGTTTCAGGCTGATTGGGTGGCGGTGGCTGCGGCACCAGCGCTTCCAGGCCCTTGGGCGTAAGCGGCGTGATGACCATGAAAATGATCAGCAGCACCAGAAGTACGTCAATTAGCGGCGTTACATTGATGTCGGCTGTTTGCCCGCCACCGCCGCCCGTTGTCATTGCCATAAAATTACCCTCGTTTTGCTTCGTCCCGGTTACGGTTGCTTATTGGAATCGCGGCGCTGGTCAGTGAGCAGACCGAGTTGGTCGACGCCGGCGGAGCGGACATCATCCACTACTTCCACCACCGCCTTGTAATGGGCGCGCGCATCGGCTTTTACAAAGACCTCTTTGTTCTGCCGGCTGGACACGCGGTCCTTTACCTTTTGCGTTAGTTGCTCCGGAGTGACTATTTCAGTATCCAGAAAGACCTTACCGTCTCTCATTACAGCGACGATGACCGCATCTTCCTTGTCCGCGTCCGGCATCTGCATGGGGTTGTTAGTCTTAGCCAAATCCACAGATTGACCTTTTTGCAGCATTGGCGTAATCACCATGAAGATGATCAGCAGCACCAGCATTACGTCCACCATGGGCGTAACGTTGATATTGGAATTGACCTTTGCGCCTTCGTTTCGGACCGATATTGACATCGCTTTGCTCCTGGCTTACCGCCGAACTGCGGTAGTCCGTTTGAGGAAGTAGTCCACGAGTTCGCTGGAAGAGTTGTCCATTTCCACGTCAAAGGCTTCCACTTTGCCGGTGAAGTAGTTGAACATCATCACGGCCGGGATGGCCACGAACAATCCCAGTGCCGTGGTGACCAGCGCTTCTG
>WNFP01003768.1_pt1 | contig 12215 bp, 2 predicted proteins | sample 5400201 | NCBI WGS metagenome assembly WNFP01 (sample SAMN13153355, study PRJNA577476) | soil metagenome | isolation source: 115 cm saprolite under Madrone tree | place: USA:California | collected 2016-06-14
TGGGTTAATAAATTGTTATTAAATCCCTCTGTTTTATTCAATTTTCGAATAAATTTACACTTATAAATATTCGTAATTTTATAGTTAATGATATTGAACTCATCTATATCATCAATTTTTATTCTCCCACTGTTTTATATCTTTTGGATATAATTGTAACTTATAACATTTTATTTTTATAGGTATTCTGTTGTTTCAATGCCATCTTTGTCACTATTTTTGTTTTAATCATAATTTTAGCTTATTCTTCGAGATTTTCTTCATCTTTTTGCATGAAAATTCTTTTCATTTTTGCATGTATTTTATTTTAATTTATATTCTATAACTTTTTACTAACTTTTGTATGATTGTTTTTGAATGATGAATGCTATTTTTACTTATATTTATACTTTAATTGTAATTCTAGTTTTATTTTAAAAAAAAGAAAAGTACTTAAAAAAAAATAGAAAAATATTAAAAGAATAATATATTCTTCGGGATATATAAACATAAAGTTTTTAGTAACTATTTAAGTTTTTATAAATATATTAATATAGGTCTAAGAAATAATGTCTTGTTATTTTCTTACTAACATGAATGTGGAATAGGTCTAGTTTTTGTAAACTTACTAATATTGACTAATACTTATTTTGTCTTAATTTAATTTATATTTTTAATCATTGATTTGTAATTTAGTAACTAATTATTAGCAGAATTATTTTTCTAATTATCGATAATGTATAACGATTTTGTCCTTTTTGGCTATTTTTGTATTTATCTATTGAGATAAGTATTTTGGTAATTAACATCATTGTTTTGTGTTAACATTTTGACTAAACTGTTAAACTATTTTTAACCAAATAGTTAGTTAATACTATTTCTATTGTATTCTTGTCTATCATATTTATTGATGAGTTTTGAATGTATGTGATTGGCCCTATAGTCTTGTTCCTGATAAGTCTATTTTGCTGATGTAGTTGATGATAATCTTAATGGTATTGTCCTCTAAGATGAAAGCTTAAAATTCGCTTGGAATTGGAGTTGTCCTCTAAGATGAAAGCTTGGAATTTGCTTGGAATTGGAGTTGACTAATTTTGCTTTTTGCTGATGTACCGTTGATCGATTTTTCCACTACTTAATTACTGTTCATAATGTTCCAGTGAATGGTTGTGACAAATTCTATACAACGCTCTAACCGGCCGGATGTCATAGGAGTCCTGGTACTTCCTATAACTGATTTGCCTTATCCTACAATCCTATTTATCTGATGAACTTGGATTGTGAACGGCTTTAAAGAAGTTTGCTTTGACATCTACCTATTACGATGCCTTTAAAGATTTAAGTATATACGAGACTGCCCCTTATATAATCACTTATATATATTTCTTGGTTGATATATGTTTTGAAGTTTATTGTTTTATGTTCGATACATGAATATTATTGTCGTGTCCTACTATTATATAGTGTACATATATGGTTCTGGTTTTATGATAGTAAAACAATGTGAATATATAGAATACAATTATTAAATAAATAACATAATAATAATATTGAAATTTAAGAAGTTGTGTTCATTTTAGTAAAAGAAATTTATTTATATTTAAAATCCTATTTACATTGTTAAATAGTCTTATATTAATTAATTTGATATAAAAGTCGAGATTGTTAATAGATCTTGCTGAATCTATTAATTGCGCTTGAAAGATAAACTCGAGTTTCAGTCTTCTGAAATTCATAATAGGAAAGGATTTGCCTCTCTTTCAGTAAAACAGGCCCAGAGCAGATTCCCCACCTATTATATGGCGATCCAAACCATGTTTTGATACCTGTATGTTAGAATTCTTGTAGAATTTTGAAGAAATAAAGATCATTGCAAATATATTTTCTATTACGAATGATTGAAATCAGTTCCTGATAATATTCTTCAATTGAAATCACAAGATACTTTGTAACAAGTAATTTTAAACTTTGTTTTATTTTGCCGTAGAAAGGTATGAAATTTTGCATTTTCATTAATATTTCATCAATGTCTTTATCTAAGAGTTTCTTTAAGAATTTCGTAATTATTTCGGTAATTATACGCTATTTCCTTTGTAAATTTGATATTTGAGTGTTCCTGTATTCAGTTTCAAGTTGTTTTCTTCTTGTTGAACATCATATCTTGTTTTTCATTGTGAATTTTTCTTGGATTCTTGGTGATTATATTCTTTGGTGAATATTTGAAAGTTTATTGGTATTAAGCGAATACAATTTTGTATACTACAGTTCGATTCGTAAAAGAATCTTATAGTAAATTTGATTAGATTATTTCTGATTATTTGGCTGGAAATTTCTATAAGAAATTGAAGTATTAAGTTTCTTTATTGAAACAAGTATCCAGAAGTTTTCAAAAGAAAATACGATAAGTTGATTGAATAGTTATTTACATATTGTAAATACTGATTTACTTCGTTCAATTATTAAGTTGATTGATTTGTAACTTTTATTAGTTCAATTTCCCGTAGTATTGTCACGATACTATTTGTTACAATTATTCAATTTTGATTGGATAGTGACCATAAAAAAGGCTATTTAGTAATAACTAATTCACAGCAAAGATATTTAATTATGTCTGAATTAGTAGGAGATACTCATACTCCGAATGACAAGAGTAACAACATCTCTTCACAATTACGTAGGACTAGGTCTTTGTCTAGATCTGCTGTTGGTAAAGACTATATTGGAAAAATTTCTGATAAAGATTGCTTAGGTTGTAATACGAAAGATACTTCAAAGAGTTGTGATAAATCCTCGATAACTACTCCTGATAAAGAATTAACTAATCTGCTTAGTTCTCCAGATGCTGAAGTTGTTTTCAAAGGTCAGAATTCTGTTGTAAAGTATTCGAACAATTCAAAAGCTCCATCTAAACGTTCCAAGAGAATGAATAAGAAAAGAGTACCAAAATCAGATTCAATTATGAATTTGAATAATAGTCATGATACTAACTCAGATAATGGATCTTCACCATTACTTGTTAATGTTATTTCAAATGTTAATAAAGACATTGAGACCAAAACACTAAATTGTGCAGATAAACAACAAGGGAAGGTTGATGTTGTGAAGCAAGTTCCTGCATTGGATTTTCGTAAGTTAGATTTAGAGTCTGTAAAGTTAGAATTTGTAGAAGGTTTTTCTAAAAAAGATATTAAAATCCAGAATAATATCTTGGTTGAGTTGAATAAAAAAGTAAAGTCTTTAGATATTAGTACTAAATGTGATAGTTATGATGCTACTTTAGAAACATTCAAAAAAGATGTATCTTCTGAAGGTTTAATGCAACGTTGTAAATTGTTTATTAGGTTATCATCATTGTTGTATAAAAATGAACAGTTGAAAAGACAACGAGCTAATAATCAGAATGATATTCCAAAAGAACTATCTGTAGAAGATAGAATTCGATTTGATGGCTGGAGAAATGCTGGTGAAACGAGTGACCGTCCTTTATTACTTGATGTATATAAAGAGTCAATCATGAAATTTGTAGATTCCATTCCTATTAAAGAGAGATTAATTAATGCTTATGGTATATTAAAAAGAACTGTCCAATTAGGTTTTGATTGGGAAAAAGATGAAAATTTTAGTTCATTCATTGAAGATCTGTGTACAAATAATAACATCTTTGCAGTAAATTCATATTTCTCTTCGATTTATTCAGAATGTGTATTTCTTAACAAATACAACACTGCACATGATATTTCTGATGTAATTGATCCAGATTATTCTTATATTGAGAATATAATTTATACTTTTTGTACAACTGAATTGAGGTTTGAATTCAGTATGGAATTAAACAGTCGTAATCACAATCATCTAGAAGAAAAGATTGAAAACATTTCTGATAGTTTAAGAGAGAAATGTGACGCAATAAAAGAAGGTTTAGAACAGAAAATTGATAAAGTTTTCTATGGAAGTACAGGATTATCGGAACAACAGAAAGAAGGTTTTGCTGTAGGTTTGAGAGTATTGGTTGATAATGTTAATGAATTAGTCGAATTACCAGATAAATTTTTAAAGTTATCTGAAAAAGTTGATAAAACTAATGATTTGGTTTCCAAATTAACAGATTCAATTCAAAATAAATCTGAAACTAATAGTGTTCATGCAGTATCTTTAGATAAAGATAATGATATTGTTGAAGTACCTGTATCTGTATATTCGAAAGATATAACTTCTAATAAGAATTCTTCGGAATTAAATCCGGCAATGTTTGTTCAGAATGCTTTTAAGCGTTTTGGTGACCGTGTTCCATTTAGTAGTTCAAGTTCTGAAGAACAAATTCCTAAGCCTATTGAAAAACAATTTAATAGTAGAGTTTATAGTAGATCTAAAGATTTTGATCATGATTCTGACCCAGAATTAACAGATAGTGAAAGTAAGGAAAAGAAAAGTTTTCGTTTAGATGCATTTAAAGCTAATCTACCAACTTGGCATGGCATTACTGACAATAAAACCCCTTTTGAGTTTTTGAGTAAACTTAATAATTACAGAGAATATCTAGATAAATCAGATATTGATATGATTAAAGGTGTTATTCCATTCGCAATGTCCGGTTCAGCTATTGCTTGGTTTAATTTAATTAAATCGTCTCTTGAAACTTATAAACAGTTTGAGGAAGCTTTTAGAGTAGAGTTCGAAGGTTTCGATTATAAAGAACGCATTAGGTGTAATTTAATAGCATTAAGACAAGAAAAGAATCAACTCCCGACTATATTTATTCAGCATATGAATTCTTTGATAAAATATGGAGAAGTTTATAAAACAGAAAAAGAAGCAGTGGATCTAATTGTGTCCAAAATGCATCCTAAATGGCAGAGAGAATTATGTAGATATAATTTGAAAACTATTGTTGAACTTAATAGTGCTTGTCAAGAAGCTGCTAGTTTTAATAGGAAGCAGAAAGATTATGATAATCCATTTAAAACCGCTAAATTTATTCCAGATGGGGATATAATGTTTGAAAAGAATATCAAAAGTTATGATAGATGTTTGAATGTTGATCCTATTTTATATCGAGAAAAAAGTGCTAAGATTTTCACGGAAAAATCTAATGAAACTAATACACAGAAATACTCTTTTGAACATTTAAAATTTGTTCATGATCGCTTGAATAGATTTAAATATGAATCTAACAACCAATTTAGAGGGAAATCTAGAAATGACAGATTTCAACAGAATAAGTCTGATTTTGTAAAAAATCATTACCATCATAATAATAAGAGTTTTGAGCATAAAGGTCAATATAATTCTGAAAAGAAGGTTGAATATTCTAAGGAGAATACTAATAAACCCAATTCATCAACTAATTCCAACAAAGAGTTTGTTAAAACAGATGATAAACCAAATTTCCAACAGAATAAGTTTAATTATCAACAAAATAAACCTGGTTATCAACAAAACAAACCTAATTTTCAACAAAATAGGAATAATTTTCAGAATAATTCACAAAACAAAGACAATACTTCTCAGAAATCTCAAAATAGAAGTTGGCAAGGTCAACGTAGAGCTTTTTGTGCTGTTTGTAGTTTGGAAGGACATTCAGTAAGTGAATGTGAACTAATAAATGGTATACAAGAAGAAATTAACACTTGTTTACATAATGAAGATATCATGGACTATGATATTGCAAATGATTCTGATACAAACAACTCATCAAATGAAGATAATTCATCTGAATCTGAAGTTGAAAATAATGATATATCTGTTTATAAATGTATTCAACTAATCAAGGATACTTATTCACGAATTAAAGAAGTTTCAGAAAAATCAGATACTGATTTGAACATCACAAATGTTTCTAAAAGTGAAGTAGGTGTTGAATGTTTAGTTGAAGTTGCTATAAATGATCGAAAATTAATTGCTATTTTTGACTGTGGAGCTAATTGCAATGTGATTGATTATGATATATATTCAAGGTTATTGAATACATTTGGTCTAGAAGAAACATCTAATGAATGTATGATCGTGGGTGATAAGAAATCTGGTCTATTTAAAACAAAATTATATTTTCAAATCCCAGGTCAGAGTGTACCAATGTTATTTAATTTCTATGTCATCAAGAAGGTCCCTTTTGTGTTAATTGGAACTTATATTTTAGAGAAACTGAAGATCGATATTCTGTTATCAAGTAGAGAATATGTCTTTAAAAAGGAACGTTATCCATTTCTTAGAAGATCTGATATTAAGGACAGAGTTAATCTTAATGTTTTTAGAGTCACTGTAGAAGAAAGTAAAATTAATGACCAAGTTAATTTTGAAAAGATGATAGAAAGTTGTAAAACTTTATGCGATGTATCATTTGTGGATGATTTAAAAGAGGTTTTGATTAAACATCAACACATATTCAGTGAATTACCTGCTATAGCAAAAGGAATTGAGTTTCAAATCAATTTTTATGAAGGTCAAACCCCTAAAAAATTAAACACTTATCCAGCAAACCCAATGAAACGTCGTATGATTGATGAATGTATAGATGAACTAATCGATAATAAGTTGATTAGACCCAGTGATAGTCCTTGTAGCAGCCCTTGTATAGTAGTTCCTAAACCAGATGGTACTGGTCGTTTTTGTGTAGATTTTAGAAAATTGAATGAAATATCAAAAGTTGATAGTTTTCCTTTACCTAAAATAGAAGAATTAATAACTAATCTGGGTAAAGCCAATTATTTTACTGTAATTGACTTGACTAAAGGATATCATCAGATTCCTATTCGTGAATCAGATATGTGGAAATCGGCTTTTGTTACTCATAGAGGACTCTATGAATATGTTGTTATGCCGTTTGGTGCAAAAAATGCCCCTGCATGTTTTCAAAGAGCTATGAATAAGGTTTTAGGTACTAGTCATTGGCTTTACGCTTTAGTTTATATTGACGATATCATCATATTTTCAAATACCATGAAGGAACATTTAGAACATCTCAATTACGTTTTCTCTAGATTGTCTGAGTATAATCTAAATGTGAATCCCAAAAAATTACAACTTTGTTGTGGTGAATTTAAATTCTTAGGTTATGTATTCAAGCACGAAGGAGATACAGTTAAAATGTATCCAAATCCTAAAAAATTGATTGGCATAAGAGACTATCCATCTCCAACAAATCAAAAGAAAGTTAGTCAACTTGTAGGAATGTTACAGTACTACAAAAATTTTGTTCCTAATTATGCTAAATTAATTTCTCCCATTACTAATTTGTTAAAAAAGTCTGATGCTAAGTTTATATGGTCAGCAGATTGTGAAGCTAATCTTAGAACAATTTTACATTTTCTTATGGAAAAAGCTGTTTTATTAGTGCCAAATTTCGATGAGAAATTTGAAATTCATTCGGATGCTTGTAATGATGGTATAGCTGCTGTACTATTCCAAAGGGATAGATTAACTGGTGAATTATTACCTATTTCATTTAGAAGTAGAAAACTAAATGAAGCAGAAAAGAAAATGGGTATTACTCATAAAGAATGCTTAGCTGTTAAGTATGGCTTTGATAAATTTCGCTTCTTCATTGAGTATAATCATTTTATACTAGTTACAGATCATCAAGCTTTACAGTGGTTGATGAGTACTAAGGACTTGAGCGGTAAATTAGCTCGATGGGCTATTTCTATTCAGGGTTACGATTTTGAGATTGTTTACAGACCTGGTGTAATTCATGAGAGAGCTGATGCTTTGTCACGTGCTCCAGTAGAAGATGCTCCAAAGGAATCTGGCTTTATGATAAATTTGTTATCACAAAATCCTGTTGAAAATGCTCCATCTAAATCAGTAAATGATGTCACTGGTACTGCTATTAATTTTGAAAATCCCATGATTTCAAACAAAGCGTTAATTGAAGCCCAAAAAGAAGATGAATTTTGTAAAGAAATTCTAGCTTTTATTGATAATAAGACTTTGCCCACAGATAAAAAACGAATGGCTATGGTTAAGATCATAGGATCAGATTGTTGTGTTTTAAATAACACTTTGATGAGATACATTCCTGACTGGAATGAAATTGGTTACGATTACTTTTATAGTAGTTTTAAAATGGTTGTTCCTGAATCATTGAAACAAATGGTTATTGAAATGGCTCATGATCATAAATTAGGAGGACATCTCGGAAGAGATAAAACTTTGAATAATATCTTACGATATTATTGGTGGTTTGGGATTGGAGTAGATGTTGCTAAATATGTTAAGACATGTTCAGTTTGTCAACTTACTAAAACAAATAATGAGAAACCTGCTGGTCATAACTTTGGTTATAAGGCTTTGAGACCGTTTGATTTAATTTCAATCGATTTTATTGGTCCTTTAGTTAGAGCTACAGCTTCAGGGAATACTGTTTTGCTAGTAATTTTAGATGTCTATTCAAAGATTGTTGAATTATGTGCTTTTAGGAGTGAAAATTCAGAGAATTTAGTTAATTTTGTATTTCAAACATGTTGTCGATATGGATTCCCAACTAGTGTAATATCTGATGGTGGTCCACAATTCATTTCCAACTTATTTAATGGATTGATGAAAAGACTTGGCGTTAAGGTTTATAAATCTCCCCCCTATGTGGCTAAGTGTAACCCAGTAGAAAGAACTAATCGAAATATCAAGGCATATTTAAGAGCTTATGTTAGTGAAAATCATAGGACTTGGGATAAAAGTTTACCTGAATTGATGTTTATGTTGAGAAACATAATTCACGTCAGTACTGGATTTGCTCCATCTGAGTTGATGTTTGGTAGAAAATTCCATAATCCATTGTTTAATCGTACCGACTTCCAATTGGCTATTCCTGAAACAGTTGAAGATTTTGAATTAAGTTTCAAAGAGACAGTTGATTGTATGAACAATTATGCTACAGCTGCTAGAGAGATGATTGAAAAATCAAAAATTGCACAGAAATTCTATGTTGATTTGAAACATAGCGATGTTGAATTCAAAATTGGAGATATTGTTAAGAGACAATATTACTCTGCAAGTTCAGCTATTAATAACAAAACTGCTTCGTTAGATAAGAAATACGAAGGTCCATTCAAAATAGTAGCTAAAATCGCTCACAATGTTTTTGTTTTAAGCAGGGTAGATAGAGATGAATTCTATACAACAGTCCATTCTAACCAATTATTTACTTACAATCCTCGCGAAGATATTGATATCAAAATTCCCGATATCATTCGAATTCCAACTAATCGAAGTGGTAAAGCGACAGGTGTTGTTCCTACATCGTAATATAATATATTAACACGTTTAATATATTCTTTTTGGCTTGTTAATTGTGTTTACAATTACAAATTTTTGTTTACATTTTCAACCATGTTTTATTTTATTATTATTTATGCGTGAATGTCGAGTGTCGAATTTTTGAATGTATTTTTAGTATATGTGATGTGAATAAATCGATTAATTTTTAAACTTTCAGAATTATCGTTCATCATTTGTTTGCTCAAGTTTGCTCAAGAGTGCTTGTTCTTAACGTAAAAATTATTAATTTCAACTGAAATTATGTCGAGATTTCGCGGAAATGAAGATTGGAGAGACTTTAAACAGAAGCGTGATGAAGATGAACGTGAACGAAAGAGACGACAGAAAGAAGACGAAGATTGGAATCATCCGTATGAAGATCAAGAAAAGAAGAAATTGAGAAAAGATGAACAACGTAGAGAAGATCAAAGGAAGAAAGATGCTGAAAGAAGAGAACGAGATAGAGATCAAGCTGTGGAAAGTTCTAGAGATTACTCCCAATATCAACGATGGCTCAGCATGTTAAACACTGGAGACCCGATTAATGGTGGTAGAAAGCCTGGTGCAGATTACTATGGCAAAGGTATGACTATTCGTCAAATGCAAGGAACTCCACAAAAGTCTAGAGAGACTTGGGAAGGTGTATTCACACATATCATCAGTGATATTTATCCATCCGAAGAACTTCGTCGTGACACATTTGCCGACTATTTGCAAGAGATGTGGATTAGTAAAGGAGGTCAATTAACGGAGTCACAAATTGATAAAATGAACTTTTTGTCGAAGTACCTTTTCGAAATGAAAATCGTCGAATTAGAGGCCTGCCTTAACGGAAAATCGGTCTATTCTTTTTTCAAGAATAGAGAGTCACTCCCAACCTGGAGGAGGAATTTAGAAGTAGATTCCATGAGACCTGGAAGGAATTCTCAGCCCGAGAATCCTGTTTTCTTCACCCAACAGCAAGACAAGCAGAAGGTCCAAGACTGGAAGAATTTCAAGATTCCAATTATCTCAAAAGGAGGAGATAAGTTCACCGGTAGTGTTCATTCTAAGATTCAACCTCATGCGAAGGATGTTGATGATCGTATTGACAGATATTTGGAAAACAGGAGATTGATGAACCAAAGAGTGGAGACTGAAAAAGAATTGAAGGCAGAAAAATCAGCTTCTTCATCTCAGTCTATTCGTCCTGTACAGCCATATTACACCTATTCGTCAAGACAATCCTCACTACCAACAACTCAATCTGTTCACTCCAATCGTCCCTCATATTCTCATCAGAATATCAAACCCAAACAACAAGGTAATCGTTTTGATCGATTACGTAACCGGGAAGATTCAGTTAAATCATCATCTAACCCGTTGCCAATCAACAGTGCTATGTCCCAATCTGAGATAGAACAGAGATGTGGAATGGAAGCAAGAAAAGTTAGACTGTTTAGACCTTGGAATTACGAGTTGAACAGCCAATTTTCTGAATTATACAAGGATGAGAGATTCAGATTTCACGAAACAGATGTCAACATGAGCATAATTTCTGATGATTTGAAATCAGATATCGTCGAAGAACCAAGGCGAATTATCCCAAAAACAAAGGATAACGAAGATCCTCCATTGATGATTTCAAGATCGAGTCAGACAACTTTCGTGAGAGAAACTTCAACTCTTCCTGTTTTCAAGAGAGAATGGAGAAGGATGTATCCCTCAGCTCCCAGTCAATTGAGTCAGTTTCCCGTTTTCACTATTTCTGAGCAAGGTCAGCTGCTGCCTAGTCCAAATATTTCGTTGAACCTAAGACGCCCTTTAAGTGAGCCAACACAAGTCCATCTTGACGCGGTTGAATCGGAAAACAAGAAAATCCTGGACAAATCTGATCCCAATCTAGTGGCGACTGTTGCTGAAAATTTTCTAAGAACTGGTAATTACATTTAAATTAGTTATATTTTGCATGAAAATATAAATTTATTCATTTTTATTTAGAACCTGATAATTCTTTAGATGATATTATTTTCCAACCTGTTTCTAATTCAAATCTTAGTGAATCCCAGATTAACATTATGAATATTGCATCAGATTTACGAGAATTTCTAAGTTCTACTGAAAATTACCATTTTGAACCTAATGTTGATAATATCTTTCCAGAGATATTTATGCAATTTTAATTTTCCCTTATTTCAGCCCTTAAACCTGAGCAATTACGCGAATTACTCCAAATCGAGAAAAGGTTGAAGGATGAGGAATCCAAGGCTAAGGATAAGGACGATTCCAAATAGATAATATAATTTATTTATTTCTTGTATATATGTATATTTGTATAAATGTAAATATTTTTAATTATTATTTTAATTCGTTAAAAATCTTAAAAATCTTAAAAAAAGTTTTTATTTTTATCATGTTCATAATTCTCGTTGTAATTATATATTTATCATGTTGTAAGTAAATTTGTATATATTTGTATATAAATTCACTTCTCTTTATTTAGATCGTAATTTTATCATATTTATGATAAGATTTCCCAATTTAATTCTTTTGAAGAATTAACTAAAATTATACTTTTCAGTATAAGTTTGAAAATTTTAATTTCATCCCGATATTTTATTAATAACTTTTTCTTATAAACTCATTTTATTTCGCTAATTATACAATAATTAGTCATCATATGTTATAATTCATAATAATTTATTTTAAATCTATTTTAAACTTCATTTAATCATAAATTTTATTCATTTATTCGAGAAAGTTCCCACCGTTTTACAGTTTAAGTTCTACAATAGGTTATTTTATTTTCCTTATCATTTTCAATTTGTCCATTCGTTCACTAGAATAATCGCTTCAGATTATTCTTGATCGTTGATGAATCAAGGAAAGTTAGAGAGACTTTATTTTTGTAGGTTTGCTGAACTTTCTAGAGGTTTGCAAGCTAATATTTTAGCATATTAATTGAATTTTGGTGAATTTGAGCCTTAAAAGTTTAATTTTCATCG
>WNFP01003770.1_pt1 | contig 12212 bp, 9 predicted proteins | sample 5400201 | NCBI WGS metagenome assembly WNFP01 (sample SAMN13153355, study PRJNA577476) | soil metagenome | isolation source: 115 cm saprolite under Madrone tree | place: USA:California | collected 2016-06-14
GATCCAACCGCCGAGCCACGGGCCAATCGTCGGAGCCACGACCACGGCGATTCCGTAAACGGCGAAGGCCATGCCGCGCTTTTCCAGCGAAAACGTGTCGTTCAAGATGGCCTGCTCGCTGGGCTGCAACCCTCCGCCGCCGGCGCCCTGCAAAACGCGGAACAGCACAAGCACGCCCAGGCTCGGCGCCAAACCGCACAGAAACGAGCTGACCGTGAACACCACCACGCAAGACATGTAAAAACGCTTGCGGCCTATGAGCGACGAGAGCCAGCCCGATAGCGGGAGCACGATGGCGTTGGACACCAGGTAAGACGTCAGCACCCAGGTGGATTCGTCCGCGCCCGCCGACAAATTGCCGGAGATATGTGGCAGCGCCACGTTGGCGATGGACGTGTCCAAGACCTCCATGAACGTCGCCAGCGTCACGGTAACCGCGATCACCCAGGGATTGATGTTCCCTTCCGGCGTTCGCAATCGGGCTAGGATCCTGTTCAGCATGGCTGCGGTTCTCGTTCTCGCTCCTATTCGTTAATACGCTCGAGCCCTTCACTTTATTCCGCCTGCACTCCGCTCATCGCGTCACTGAGTGATGATGGTCGCGTCTACATTCATCCCAGGCCGCAAAATCGCCTTCTCGGGGGGAATCGGATCGAGCACGATCTTCACCGGAATGCGTTGCACTACCTTGACGTAATTACCGGTAGCGTTTTCCGGCGGCAGCAAACTCAGCACCGCGCCGGTCGCCCCCGCAATGGAATCGAGATGGCCCGGGAACGTTTTTCCGTAGGTGTCGACGTGCACGTAGGCCTTCTGTCCCGCGTGCATTTTGCGAAGCTGTGTTTCCTTGAAATTGGCCGTGACCCACACATCCTGCAGCGGCACAACCACCAGCAATCCCTGGCCCTGCTGCACGATCTGCCCGGGCTCGACTTGCTTATGCGTAGCGACGCCGTCCACCGGCGCGACGACTTGGGTATACCCGAGATTCAGTTCCGCGGCCTCCAGCGCCGCTCGGGCTTGCTGCACTTTGGCGATTTTCCCCTGCGCGTCGGAGGTGCGCATGCTGATCTGCCGCACATCGGCGTGCGCCGCGGAGACACCCGCCTTGGCCTGCTCGACATGCGCACCGGCCGCGAGCAACTGCGCTTTAGCGATGTCAACCGCGCGCTGTGCCTGTGCTAACTTTTCCTGATCGGCCTTCAGCGCACTGGCCGTGGCGTCGGCGTTGGCTTTCGCGGCATCGTATTGTTGCTTGGAAATTTCACCTCTGTCGAGCAGCGGCTTGTAACGCGCCAAATCCGCCTGCGCCAGCTCTGCATTGGCCCTGCTCTTCTCGATATTGGCTTGAGCGAAAGCAAGGTCGGACGTGCGCGCCTGCTCATATGTAACTTGAGCGCGCTCGAGATCAGCTACCGAACCGGCCAGTTGCGCGTCAGCGTTGGAGGTGCCGCTGGCGACATTCTCGCGCGTGCGAGGTATATCCACTCCCGCGGACGCTGCCTCGCTCTCCGCCAGCGCGACGGCGGCCTTCGCTTGGTCCAAGCTGGCCTGGTAGTCCCGCGGATCAATCCGCACAAGCACCTGACCCGCTTTCACCGGTTCGTTGTCGGTGACCAAAACCTCTGCGACGCGGCCGTAGATTTTTGAAGCGATGGGAGTGATGTGCCCATCGACCTGTGCATCATCGGTGGTCTCGCGGTTGTGGTAGTAAACGAACAGGCTAATCACACCACCAAGCAATACCAGCCCGCCAACCGCGAGCAAGCGCTGCACCCTGGGGTCTTTCAATCCCTTCGGCGGCTCTTCCAGGAAAATCTCCTGCGGAACCGCTTTGACTCTCGCGGCATTCTCCAACCCTACTTCGATCTCAACGCTCATCGTCTCCTCGGGTTACTTCGCGTAAACCTTCTCCATCTGGCCGATGGAGCGCGCCAAATCGGCGCGTGCTTGATTGAAGCGATAGAGCGCGGCGATCTGGTTATCGTTCGCGCGAGCTAGAGAATCCTGAGCTTGAATGACTTCAATGTTGTTGGCCACGCCGGCGTTGAAGCGGTCGCGGGCCTGGTCCACTTCTTCTCTGGAAAGCTGCACGCCGAGATTAGCGACGCGCACCTGGCTTCGCGCGGAATCCAGATTTATCAACGCCGTCTTCACATCCAGCGCGATCTGATTGCGTAAATCGGCTTGCTGCTGGCGCAGCTTCTGAATATCCAGGTCCGCGCGAACCGTCTCAGCGCGAATGCGGCCACCGGTGAACAATGGGACACTGATCGTGCCCGCATACGTATAGGTCGGGATCACCGAAGCGGGCTCCGTGCCGAATTGCTCCCAGCTCCCGCTAAAATGCAACGAGGGCAAGCGCTCGTCGAAGGCCGCTTTCTTCTGGTTTTCCGCCGCTCGCGTTTGCTCCTGTAGCGACTTCCATTCGGGCCTCGCGGACAAACCTTCCTCGATGCTGGTTTCCGCGTCGGGCTGCGGCGTATCAAAAAAACTCAACGAATCGCCAAGCTCGATTTGCTGACGGGGATCGAGATTCAGCAGGCGGCTCAACCCGAACAGCGAAGTTTCGCGCGCCGCCTGCGCTTCCAGCAGGCGCTGATTTTCGTTCTGCAGCTCGACGTTGGCGCGAAGCGTGTCGATTCCCGTACCCACGCCTTCCTTTTGCAGGTCCGCGGCCTGGTCGTAGAGCGCCTGGGCCAGGTCCACGCGCGATTGCGACGCCTGGACATCCGCCATCGAGCGCAGCGTCCCGATATATTGCGACACTACTAGGAGAACGACCTGCTCGCGTGCGGAAAGGCTGTCTGCCTTGCTGGCGTTGCTGGCATTGCGCGACGCCTGGTAGCGCCGGAAAAGCGTGAGATCGAAGATAGGTCCATCGACAGAAGGGCCTGCTGAAAAGGTGGAGTACGGTCCGACGTGGCCGGGGAAGCCCGGGAATATCCGCGTACCGCCGAACTGGGCCAGTATGTTGATGCGCTGCCACTGTTCGGTGACGCCAAGCTGTGCCTGCGGCAGCAGCGCGGACAATGCGATCTTCCGGTCCTGCTCGCTTTGCGCCGCGGTCAGGACGGCGATTTGCGCCGTGGTGTTTTGCTTCAACGCGAGAGCCACGGCCTGGTCGAGCGTCAAACGCATCACGCCTGCGGGCGCATCGGCGGGCAGCGGGCTTTGCTGGCGCTGGGACTGGGCCGGGGTCAACCTGGGCGTGAGGAGCAGGCTGAAAAACGCTACATAAAAAATAATGTGCGAACCCTTAGTGTCCTTCTTGCCGCCAGCCTCGCTGCGTCGGTCCCCCTCCCCGATGATTTCCTTAACGGTCTCCTGGTTCAAGCATCCCTGCGCCGCCAAGCGTCCACCCTGGCGGTAGATCTCCTTCAGCAACGCCTTGCCAGCAGCGTCTATAAAGCTGACACCGCAAAGGTCGACATTGAACTTTTCGGTGGGGGAAGAGGCGCGCAATTCGCGCCAGCATTGCTCCAAAGTGGAGACCGAGTCCCCAGCCAAGCGCCCTTCCACGGTGAGCAGGACCTTGCTGCGCTTTTTCTGTGTAGTGATTCTAAGCATAAGTGGCTGCTGCTTTGGCTGTGTTTGATGCACTTCTCTCACCACGCGACGCTAATTTTTGTTAATAATTTAACCGTTTTATTTTCTGTCACTTAACAGGAATATCGGCCGCGAGAGCCGTCAGGCGTATGCCCACATAACGTCATAAGGTGAATGTATTGACACAGGTTGCGTGCCCGTATATGGTCATACAGAACTCAGTGGATCAGAGAGCCAAAGGAGAGTTCGTGCCTGAACGGTTGGCAGTTGCCGCGAAATGGCTGACGCCACGTCAAGACAGTGCCCAGCCAGCGTGGTGGGACATCACGATGTCTCAAGCCCCGCGTCGACGTTCGCGAAGGTTGATCCGCTGCGCTGGCGCCTGCTTAGCGGCGTACGGCGATGGCTTGGAGCTCAAAATGGCCGCCACGCAGGAGCGCGGCTACTCCAATGAACTCACGCGCGGGCAGATCCTTGGTAGTGAAGTAGGTGCGGTAGATGCCGTTGAATTTGTCGAAAAGGGAGAGGTCGGTGCAGGCAATTTGCACGTAGACCAGGTCGTCCATGGTCATACCCGCTTGCTCGAGGGTCGCTTTGATTTGGTCGAGCAGGATCTTGATTTCGTCGGTGATTTCGGCGGGCGCCTTGCCCGACTTATCCAGACCAATGCGCCCAGCCAGGTACAGCGTATTGCCGGCCAGAATCCCGTCACTGAATGGCAGCTGCGGATTGGCGTCGGGCAGGTGAATGGCGCGGCGACTGGATTGTGCGGGCGCCTGAGAGAACGCGCCATGCACAGTAAACAGTCCCGCGGCGAGCACCAGGAATACAAAACCTGCCCTTTGATTCAGTACGGACTTGTTGCTTCCCATCGTTTCCTCCGTCGTTCCGGTGCCTTCTGGCGATACCGGCGCGATAGGGCGCGAGTGTATTCCGCGCTTGGCCAGGATGCAAGTGAACGGATCAAGGGGAAGCGACGTTCGCCGGCGCTGGAGATTTTTCCGAAGTTCCTTTGTGCGGAGCGACACCCGAAACTTCGGCGACAATTTCTTCGGTTCTCGATTTGCTGATAGGGCAATTGCGGTCGTAGATGCGACATTGCGCCAGAGTGAAATTGCACCCGCAGGTGCAGCCCTCGGCGTTGAATTTGTGCAGAGCGACTTGCTTCTGCTGCGGAGTGAGCCTGGAAAGATTCACACCGGGAAGCTCGCTGGCGCGATCGGCGTGCGCAAGGAAAATTTGACCGGTATCTTCGAACGTTTCGACTCGCGCATCGATGGGCAAGCCAAGCAGGGCGCGAATTTCGGTTTCATAGAGAACGGGGTCGCGCAAACCTTCGTGCTTCTGGACGACGCGTCCTTGCCCGTCCAGCACAAACGATGTGGGCAAAGCGGAAATGCCTCCATATTGAAGGCGCACCTCGGGGGAGGACATGGCCACGGGATAGTTGATGTGCTCTTCGGCGACGACTTGCTTGATCGTCGAAGCGTCATCGTCGTCCACGGTCAGCCCGATAATTTGCAGTTGATCTTTATATCTCTGCTGCAAGGCAATCAGGTCGGGAATTTCCGCGCGGCACGGGCCGCACCAGGTAGCCCAAAAATTCAGGAGAACGACTTTGCCGCGCGCGGTCGCGAGGCTTAACGGCGTGCCGTCGAGCGCGGCCAGTTTGAACTCCGGCGCGGCATCGGGGTTGCGCACAAAGCGAATGACATTGCCTCCCTGCGGAGTTCTGGCGGACGCTCCGCATGCGACCAGCAAAAGGGCGCCAAAGCCGAGGCAGAGCCGGCTACGCAATGGCAGCCGCGAGCGTCGCATGGGGATATTGATGTTCATCGTGCGTCTACTTAGGAGAACACAAGGCCGGGCTGCTTGCCAAGCCGCAGCTAGGGCTGTGCAGCCTTGATTAAGTCCTCCGGGAAGCCTTGTGCATAGGCGGGATGCCGCGCGGGAGCACGACGCGGCAACTCGCGTTCGAGCTTGCGCAGCCATTTCAGCTCGGTCTGAAACTGTTCAATCATGAGAGTGACTATCCACACCGCCTCATGATGCGGGTGGCCGACCTCCTCCAAAATCGAGCGCAATGTCTCCTTCTCGCGAGCTAGCTCTTGCACAATGAACTGGCGGCGACGGCGAAGCTGCTTCTGGAAGACGCCGGGATGAGCGAGCCAGGAAAGCGCGATCCAAGTGGCAAACGCAGGATGATCCCGCTGTGTGGTCCAGGCTTCGCGCTCGAGTGCTCTGGCCGTTGCTGTGCGGCCGGCGACGGTGGTCTGAAAGACGGCGCGCTCTGGGCCGGAGACAGGTTCGCTGCTATCCGTTTTGCGGATGAAGCCGGCGGCGGCGAGCTTCTCCAGCGAATAGTAGACCTGCGGACGAGAAATGGCCGCCCAGTCGCGAATGTCGCGCCGCTCCAGTTCCAGGTTAGCTTCGTAGCCGTGCATGGGGCGCTCCGCGAGGAGACTGAGGATCACGAGATCCGGAACGGTCAACGTTGATCGTCTCTTCTGCCTCACCGCTACCCTGCTTCCGTCGCGCTTTGGGCTCTCTTTTGGGAACGCTTGCGTTCGCGGCTCCAATACCACCATTGACACTGTTCAACCGGGAGTCGCGGATTGCGCGCCTGGGCCACGGCGGCGCGAAAAGTGTCCAAGCAGCAGATGTCCTGGTGTTGCGGCGCGACGCGGCAAAGCGATTCATACAGACGCTGGGGATTTCGCCGGGCAAGTTGTGGGACAGTGCGCACGCCCAGGATTTCGAAATCACGCAGCATGGCGGGACCGACAGAAATCAAATCCGAAAGTTTGCGAGGGTCTGAGCACATACACAATCTCCTTGACATTGGAATGGCGCAAAATCCAATTTGGACTAGTCTAATTTAGACTACTCCAAAAGACAAGGAGGAAAATCCCAAAGCGCAAAATCCGGACTGCACCCGGTACGGTCTTGCTCGCATTTTTGGGTTTGCAGCAACTACATCCTTCGGTTGAGAAGAAAGCCATGGACATTGAGCGGCAGGCTTGTGGCCACCTGGGCAACTTGCGGGTTTGAACACACGAGATCTACTTCGGTACTGGCGGTCTATGGCTGCGCACTGCGGGGGTCGCTAACCTGCGCAGCGGTGTGACTTGGGGCCCGGCGACTTTCCCGTAACCTAGTGACTTCTCAGGTAGTTACAAGGCGTCAGACGGGTCGCCTTTCTCGGCAAATGATCTGGAAGCCTGGGGGATAGAACTTGAATCCGAATAAACTCTTGCGAGGCATTGCAGCGGTCGGCGTCGCGGCGATTGTTAGTTGCTTGGCCCCGATGCGAGCTCAGGAACGCGACGGCGAGCTGGCGCTGCTGCGCGGCGCCGCGGACGATGGCGATAGCGCTGCGGAGTTTACGCTGGCGAATCACTACTATCGCGGCCTGGGTGTGCAGCAGGACTACGACAAAGCTCTGGCGCTATACGGGAAAGCGGCGGACCAGGGACTTCCGGCCGCGGAGAACCGTCTGGGAATGATGTACGAGCGCGGGTTGGGTGTGTCGCAATCGTACGGGCGGGCGATGACTTTCTATCGCAAGGCCGCGGCGCAAGGGAACGCGCTGGCGCAATTTAACCTGGGGATGCTGTATGAGACTGGAAAGGGCGGGCGGCTGGATTACTCGCAGGCGCTGGAATGGTTTCGCAAGGCCGCGGAACAAGGCGAGTCGGATGCGGAAGAAGAGGTCGGTTATTTTCATCAGCGCGGATTTCTAGGCGCGCGAGATTATGAAAAGGCGCGGGAGTGGTACAAGCGCGCCGCGGAGCACGGATGCTCGAACGCGCAGAATCAACTCGGGTACATGGCGCAACTGGGACTAGGAGTGGAGCAGGATTACGTGCAGGCCCTGGACTGGTACTACAAGGCCGCAGCGCAAGGCAATCCCAACGCGCAGGAAAATATCGGCTATTTGTACCAGCATGGGATGGGCGTGGAAGCGGATTATGTGCAGGCAGAAACTTGGTATTACAAAGCGGCGGGGCAAGGAAATTCAAACGCGGAAAATCAGCTTGGGTATATGAATCAGTACGGGCTCGGGATTCCGCCGGATTTGTCGCAGGCGCTGGCGTGGTATCGCATGGCAGCGGACCAGGGAAACAAGACGGCCATTGAAAATTTGAAGGCGCTGTCGGAACGGCTGCAGGGCGTGGATGCGGAGCTGTGGCAGGCGGCAAGCGTGGCGGCTCAGCAGGCAACAGAGGCACAGGCAGCGCGGCGCGTGCGGATTGCGAATTTGCAGCGACAGATTGTGGACCTGGAAATGGATGCACGGCTGGAAGAGAGCCTGGCAGAGCCTGGCGCGGCAGGCGCGGCTCCGGCGATGGGCGCAATGAAGCTGCGCAAAGATGCGGACAAGTACCGCACGGAAGCAGCTCGCCTGCGTGCGGAACTCGCGGGATTGGATGTACTCGCAGCGTCAAGCACACCGGCACAGTAGCGAGGACTCTACTCGGATTGCTTCCGAAGTGCCGCGAATTGCCGCTTCAGATCCGCAATATCCTCGCGTAATTCGGCGACTTCCGACTCCAGGCGAGAAACTTTGTCAGCGTTTTCCCGCCCACTGACGACCGGCGCTTCGCGTGCGCCTGGCGAAATCGCGGGCTCCACATCTCCTGACAAAAGATGGACGTAGCGGGATTCTTTTGTGCCGGGCTGCCTGGCGAGCACCTTGACCAGCGGCGGCTGGCGGCTCATCAGTCGCTGCAGCGCGGATTGCACTTCGCCCAAATCATCAAAATGATGCATACGCTCGGCGCGGCTGCGCAGCTCGCCAGGGGTTTGCGCGCCGCGGAGTAGCAACTCGCAGAAGATAGCGGCTTCGCGGCGATCGAAGTTGAAGGCTTCCTGCAAACGATGGTCATACTTTGTGACGCGGCTGTCGGCGGCGCTGACCGAGCGCGCCAGAGACCTGTCGTGCAGTGCGCGTAAAGCACCGCCAACGGAATCTTCATCCAGATTCATGACCGGGTCGCGATTGGATTTCTGGTTGCACGCGTGGACCAGAGCGTTAAGGGAAAGCGGATAGTAATCCGGAGTGGTGATTTCCTTTTCCAAGAGGGCACCGACAACTCTTGCCTCGACTTCATTTAGGGCAAAATTCACAGACTCAAATCATACCGGAAGCGCCGGGTACGCCCAAATAGCGTATGAGTATTGTTCAATCTCTGAGTGAGGTTTCGGTGCACCTACTGTTCCAGTCTTTTGACGGTTCTGGGCGAAAGAGCCTCGCGCAGCGCACTAAGAACGTCAGAGATGCGGAACGGCTTCTGCAATTGGTCAATGTGGCTGCCGCTCCCGCCGCCTTCGATGAGATCTCCAGTCATAAAGATTACCTCTGGTTTTGTGGCGTTGCGCGAGGACGCGACGATTTGAAGAGCAGCTTCGCGCCCACCTGGCCCCTGACCGCCGCCGGAGAGATTCACGTCACATAGAACTAGGTCGTAGGGGCGATTGCGGACCAATTCCAACGCTTCCTGTGAATTTGCCGCGCAGTCGACACGCATGCCGTGGGCGGAGAGACCTTCTTCGAGCAACATCCGGATGCTTTCCTCGTCGTCCAAAACCAGAATGGAGCGGCCCTTCAGAATGTCTGCCACCGAGGACCCTGCCTCAGCTGACAGTTTTCCGATATCAAGCGGGGTGTCGGACGTTTCCGGCGGAGCAACCGGTAAATATACGGTGAATGCCGAGCCGCCAGCCGGCAGAATTTCGACGTCGATGGAACCGCCGTGCTCGCGAACGATAGACATACAAATGCTCAAGCCCAAGCCGGTGCCGCCTCCGGGACGCTTCGTGGTGTAAAAAGGATCGAAAAGCTTGGGAAGCGCTTCCTGGGAGACGCCGACGCCGTCGTCTTGAACGGTGACCGAAATGTGCCCACCGATGCGCCCAATGCGGATCTGCACGCGCCCGGTTTCGCGAACTTCGCGAATGGCGTGCTCGGCGTTGCTGATCAGGTTCAAGAAAACCTGAATCAATTGATTGGCGTCGCCGATGACCATGGGCAAATCGGATTGCGGCTGAAAATCCACGTGAACATTGTTGCGGCGCAGCGAATGATCCTGTAGCTGCAGGGTGCGCTCGATGAGACTGTTGATGTCCACCGGCCTTTTTTGCGGTGCGGCCGGCCGGGAAAACTCCAGCAGGTTCTGCACGATGCGCGCGGCGCGGCGTGCCTGCCGATGGGTAAGTTCAAGCTGGCGCTTGGTGTTTTCCTGGACACCTTCGCTGTCGCGGAGCAGCTCCGTGACGCCCAGAATGGCGGTCAGCGGATTGTTGAGTTCGTGCGCGACGCCGGCGAGCATCTGGCCCATAGCGGCAAGTTTTTCGGCCTGAATGAGCTGCTCTTCCAGGCGCTTGAGTTCTGTCACGTCGCGAGCGGAGATTACGACGCCATCGATTTGACCAGTTTCGCTGAAAAGAGGACTGAAGTGGCACCGCAACCGGCGCCACTCGCCTTGCTTATTGCGAACGCGCGCTTCCAGCGAGGCAAAACTCTGCCGGCCGCCCACAATCTCCGCGAAGAGGGCTAGCAGAGCAGGACGGTCTTCCAAATGCGTGCGGCCGCCGAACTCCACGCTTTGAATTTCTTCCGTCTCATAGCCAAGGATATCTTTCACGCGCGGGCTCACAAAGGTGAAGTGGCCGGCGGTATCCACCACAAAGATCAGGTCCGGGAAACTGTCGATCAGACGGCGAGCAAATTCCTGCTGTTGGTAGAGGCGGCGCTCCATCTCGCGGCGCTCGGTAATATCCATCAACGCGCCGTGATAGCGAACGACGCGGCCGCTAGTGTCGCGGACCGCCCCCGCGGTATTCAGACAGACGAGCGGCTGGCCGTCCTTGCGCATCAGCGTAATCTCGCGCCCCTGAACCATCGGCTGATTATCCACTTGCTCGCGGAGGGCTCGCCGCTGGGCTTCATCAGGAAGCAAATCGGCGAAGCTGCGCGACAGCAATTCTTCCTTGGATTCGTATCCGAGCATACGTGCCAACGCCGGGTTGACGTCGATAAGACGATCGTCGGGCGCGGCGATGTAGATGCCTTCTTGCAGCGATTCAAAGAGCTCGGTAAAGCGCGCTTCGTTCTTGCGCAGAGCGGTAATGTCCCGCGCCAGGATGGTGACGCCTTGGACGTCATTGCCGCGAAGCATAGCGTGCGCTACGCAATCGAAATAATAGATGGAATTGCCGCCGCCCTTGAGGCGAACTTGAACGATGCCGGTCCAGACGCGACGCTCGAGGAAACGAGGCATGGCGCGCTTTGCAAGCTCGCTTCCGTCGCCGGCTCCCTCTTCGATGAATTCAGTCAAAGGACGGCCGATAATCTGCGGAAAAGCAGCACCTACCAGGTCCGCGAAGCTGCGATTGGCGGCGCGAATCTGGCCGTCAAGAGAAACCGCGAGGAGGATATCGTCGAAGGAGTCGATGAGGTCGCGGTAGCCCTGCTGGGAGCGCGAGATGACGTCGAAGAGCTGGTCGAGCTGCCTTTCGTTGGGAGGAATCGCGTCGCGCTGTTCGATGCCGCGAACCAGGCCGCGCAGCTCAGAAATTTCCTGGGTACGCTTCCATGCGTACAGCCCGAAGAGGACAACCAGAACAACGAGGCCGATAGGGAGAGCCTCGAAGCGATGGGCGAGGGACCGTATGGTTTCCCAGGAAACCATAGCGAACACAATGGAAAGAACGAGCAGCAAGAAAAAAGTGAGGCGCCACAGTTCGCTTTGGCGCCGTTCGAATTGCTCGAGACGGTCGGAAACAGCCATTCGGCCGGCGGCGGGTGATGAGCGCCGGGATGCGTCTGCGGCGCCTTTCTTGATTTTGCTCATGGATTTCTTGTTGGCCGGCAAATGGCCGACGTCTCAACGCTAGCTAGTATTGTAAGAACGGTTCTTACGCACCAGCAATACATGCAATCCGGCGGAGTTCCTGACCGATACCTATGAATAGCGCACAAAAGAAACCGGCGTCCCCAAGAGGCCTCAGGGACGCCGGGAATGCGTTTAGCGGCGGAGTTGCACCGCCTTGGTTCGGCTAGACTTAGCCCTCGGCAGCGGCGTCGGCTTCCGTGTCTTTCTGTAGGAAGTCGAGTGCGGCAGCTTCTTCGGCCGTGAGCTCGGCGGCTTCGGGGATTTCCTCGACCGGAGCAGGCGCGGGCATTTCCGTCAGCAACTGGATGCTGCGGTAATGCTCCAGACCCGTGCCAGCAGGGATGAGACGGCCCATGATGACGTTTTCCTTGAGGCCGCGGAGATAGTCCACCTTACCGGCGACCGCCGCTTCCGTGAGGACGCGGGTGGTCTCCTGGAAGCTCGCAGCGGAGATGAACGAGTCGGTCGAGAGCGACGCCTTGGTGATACCGAGGAGCAGCGGACGGCCCGTTGCGGGGCGGCCGCCGTCAGCGATTACGCGGTCGTTCTCTTCGCGGAAGCGGAACTTGTCGACCTGCTCCTCCAAGAGGAACTGCGTGTCGCCCACGTCTTCGACCTTGACCCAGCGCATCATCTGCCGGGAGATGGTCTCGATGTGCTTGTCGTTGATGTTCACGCCCTGCAGACGGTAAACCTCCTGAATGGCGTTGACCAAGTAGGATTGCGTGAACTTTTCGCCGAGGACGGCCAGCAAGTCGTGCAGGT
>WNFP01003771.1_pt1 | contig 12210 bp, 3 predicted proteins | sample 5400201 | NCBI WGS metagenome assembly WNFP01 (sample SAMN13153355, study PRJNA577476) | soil metagenome | isolation source: 115 cm saprolite under Madrone tree | place: USA:California | collected 2016-06-14
ATGCCATCCTTTATTTCGAGCCGCGTATCACTATAGAAAACATCACCATCGCAGGCGAAGGCGACAGAGAAGGCCGGCTCACAATACTATTGGAATACAAAATCATCCAGACCAATGCCCGCAACAACATGGTGATTCCCTTCTACCTGAAAGAAGGCACTCTGGTTCCGCTGTATGAGGCGAGCTGACGATGGAATCCAGACGCGGGAACCTTAAGTCAGCGGCCGGCACAGCACGGCAACAGCGCTTTCCAGCGGCCCTTGATCCTGCTTCCGCACCACTGGATCAACGTACGCGGGCCGATTTTATGTCGTTCGCGCTGGAATACTCCAAGTTGCTGAACTATTACGACACCACCAACCAGCCGGTTTCAAACTGGTGGACATTTTTTGCGCGCGACCTTTCCTTCCTCCTGGCCAGAATCGCAACCACGGACTTTCAGGGAGACCACTTCAAAGCCTGGGCTTTGCAAAATGCAGTGAAAGAAGGCCGGGAAAGCACCAAGGAGATACTGAAAGCCATCTACCAGATGGCCAAGCAGATTGACGACTGGCACAGTTGGGCGGCCGACATCGCAGTCAAAGAAGGTCAGGACAACCAACTGCGCATGACTCTGCAATCCATCATCGAGTCTGATCTCCGGCGCAATCTTGGAAGCCATATTGAAAGCATTCTGAGAGAGCTGCCGGCGCCATCGGGAGGGGAAACCTGGTCAGCATTCTGGGGCCGCCGTGAAGCGCGCTTGCACCCGATTTGGCGAATCACGCAGAGCCAGGGTGGACCAGATACAATGGCGCGCTACGACGAACCAATAGATGGGCTGTTGGCCATCCTGCGGACATTCCATTTGGCCAATCATAAGCTGCATGATGTCGCAAAACAGTATCTTGAGGAGTTCCTGAGCAAGCACTCGAACCACCCTCCGCACACCGCCCTGTACATTGCGTTTGCCAAGCTGCTTGAATTATTGCGGGACAAGATCAATGCCGTTACAGACCGCCATCTCGATTTTTATTATCGTGACGTGCTCAAGCTCAGCGAACGCGGCAGTACGCCGGACGTGGCTCACGTAGCGTTTGAACTGGCTCCCACGATCAATGGCTACATGTTGCCCGCCGGGACACGCCTCTCAGCCGGCAAAGACCTTGCTGGAAAGCCGATTGAGTATGCCACCAACCAGGACCTTTTTATCAACCGGGCACGCATCACGCGCTTGCAAGCCTTGTACATGGCTAAGGACCGCTTTGCCACTCTTGCCCGGGACCCAGACCGCGCACTCAGCATATTTGCTCTGCCGCAAGTGAACTCTGAAGACGGGCTGGGCGAACCCCTGAAAACTCCCGCCGAGGGATGGCCCACCTTTGGCGTAAATGAAGCCACCATTGACGGTGCAAGCCTGGCTCTCCCGCACGCAGAGTTGGGTTTCATTGTGGCGTCGCCCCTTCTGCTTTTGCAGGAAGGCGAGCGCAATGTGACTATCACCATAACCTTTGCCGGAGACGGCACACTGGAAGCGGCTTTACAGACGTACCAAAGCACAGCAGCGGACATTCTGGACTTACCGGTCAAGATTGAATCATTGCTGGCGGATGCTCTTCTGGTCTATTTGAGCGGGGAAAAAGGCTGGTATCCCGTCACCAATGCTTCATTCCGCCGCCACCCGGTTGTGGGCACCACGCTGGAAATCGAGTTTACGCTGAAGCCCACAGATCCACCGGTAATGCCGAATCCTGCAATCGCTCCCGCTGCGGACGCAGGGCAATGGCCGCTTTTCAAGCTGGCGCTGAATCCCAACGCGCGCGTCTATGCGTATCCTTTCTTCAAAGACCTGGATATTGAGACAATCGAGTTAAGGGCGGGCGTACGCGGCCTGCAGAAAATACAACTTCGCAACGAACTGGGACCGCTCGATGCAGCGCAGCCATTTCCGGTTTTTGGGCCTGTGCCCTCACAGGGATCGTATTTACTGCTGGGCCACCGTGAGTTGGCAGTGAAAAATGTAAACCATGCCACCATTGTGATGACCTGGTTCAACCTGCCAAAACCGCCGGCGAATCTGGCCTCTTACTATGCTGGTTATGGTTTGGGTATTCATGACGACAGCTTCAAGGTCCGTCTATCAATTTTCAATGATGGAAAGTGGGCCATTCCTGCGGGAGGGCGCGATTTGTTCCCGCTGTTTGCACGGGATTATGACCTCTCCACTGGTCTGTTGCCAACCACGGTGATTGCTTCCGACGTGCCAACGATTCTTCCCCAAAGCTCGGAACCGCCTAACCCGCAGCCGCTGTCTGAGACCGAAGCTCCGCGTGGCTCCATTCGACTGGAGTTGGTAGAACCGGCGTTTGGTTTTGCCCATCAAGTTTTTCCCGCGATCATGGCAGAAGCCGCTACCAGCAATGCGCGGGCTGGTAAGAATGCATCGTCCAAGGCTTTGCCCAACCCGCCTCTGTCGCCCATCGCCAAAGCCCTGGCGCTTGATTACGAAGCCAGTGATGCGCTGGTTCTGCGCCATCCATTCCCGGAGAGCCAGCCGGCGCGTTTTTATTCCATTTATCCCTTTGGCTATCTTAGCCATCCCGGACGGCCGACCAGCATGTTCGCGCGCATAGAGGAGCAAGGCCACCTGTACCTGGGAATCTCTGAAGCGGGGCCCCGGCAGTCTCTCACGCTGCTGTTTAATATTCGCGATACCGGCTTTTCGCCGGTTCCATCCCTGCGGAGCCATCATGATGAACTTGTGGAACCCATTCGCTGGCGTTATCTCGCCGGTCATGAATGGAAGGATTTCCCAGCCTGGCTGATGATCTCCGATTCAACCATGGGGCTGACGCGTTCCGGCGTTATCCAATTGTCATTGCCGGAAGACATTGCCACGGACAGCTCTCTCATGCCGGGCGGCTCGTGCTGGATTGAGGCGGCGGCCAATCAGGTGGCCGGCGTATATTGGAGCCGCGTGGTGTCCATTGACACACAAGCGGTGACCGCCACACGTGTGTGCGACACGCATAGCGAGTTAGTTCCGGCAGTGCTGCCCCCTAACACCATTAGCCAGCTTAGCGAGAAACGCCCGCAGATTAAGACGGTCCAGCAGCCTTTTGCCACCAGTGAGGGCCGCAGCCGTGAAAATGCCGCTGAGTTCCGTACCCGAGTCAGCGAACGCCTGCGCCACAAAGATCGCGCCATCCAATCCTTCGATTATGAACGCATGATCCTTGACCGCTTTCCGGAAGTTGGACAGGTCAAATGCGTTGGCTACAACAATAGCCGCCATTTCCCAGGTACGGTTCCTGTAAGTCCTGGAATGCTGTACCTGGTGGTGGCGCCCCGCCTGGAAAATAACTCCAATCGGGAGCCCCGGTTGCCGCAATTTGTGCTCGAAAGGATAAGAGATTTTGTCTGTTCCCATACCTCTCCTTTCGTAAAGGACATTCATATAATTAACCCGGTGTACGAAACGCTCAAGATTTTCACCAACGTAGAGTTCAGCGCGGAAGGTGATGGTGCGTATTACACAGATGACCTGAGCGCAGCGATATCACACTATCTTGAGTCCTGGCGAAGTCAGCCCGGCAAGGCTTTACCCATCGGCAGCGGCCAGATTCAGGGCTACCAACTCTCGCTGTTCATTCAGCAACAGCCTTATGTCAAACGAATCCGCTCACTGGCCATGTTGCACACGTTTCAGACAGAAACGGGCTATGTTTCCAACTGGCTTTCAGCGGAGCAGCGCGCCTGGGCTTCAGCGCCCTGGGCGGTGCTGATTCCTGCCGCTCGTCATGGGGTTGTCGCCATGGATCCGGACAAGAAAGATGAAATTGACGAAGGAATCCGGAACCTGACGGTGGGCGGGGACCTGGTAATGAGCCCGGGGATGGAAGAAGAAAAAAAGGAAGATGGCACTGAAATGCGATATTTCCTGGTAATTCCCCGTCACTCTGAACACGGGCGAGTGTAAGAGTAATGCGTGAGCAGGAGGAGTCGTTAAACAAATGCCGCAAAATGCTCCAAACAGAGAACGCCCCGGTTCGGGAAAGCAAGAATCAAGCAATGGTTCTATCAAGAGTCGCACGGAGTTAAAGGCGTTTTTCCGGAACGGACGGCTGCCCGACGAGAGCAGCTTCGGCTACCTGATTGATTCATTTATCCATCAAAATGACGTCTGGGACCGCCCGGCGTCAGGCGACGAAGGCAACGGTGCGTCCGGGAGCTCTACGCACAGAATCAGCGCTCTGAACCGCTCATGGTATCTCTACGTTGATTCACAAAATAATCTGGTGGTGGCGGAGAGTAATGCCGCGCGCCTCCGCATCAACGCCAATGACCGAATTGATATCGGTGGACCGGACGCGCCATTTGCCCTGCAAGTGAATGGCTGGAGCGGCATCGGAATGCGCATCGGAACTTACTCTCCCGCAGACGACGCGCGGAAAGAGTTTCCGTCCGCTGCCCTGGTGCGCCTTCAGGTCCCGGCTGATGGACAGTGGCATCCAATTATCACCGGGCTTAGCAAATGCCAGGCTTTTGAAGTGGTGGCAAGTGCGGCGGGCGTAGCCACTACCCGTCTGCAGGCTGTAACGCATGCCATTGCCGTGACCGGCGCTTCCGGAGGCAGAAACTCCATTCGGCACACGTATTCCTACGATGGCTGGTATTGGCGCAGGAAAATCAGTTTCAAGTGGCAGCACAATGGAGGTGGCTGGTTTAAGAAAGGCGCGGACTACAGTTTGTGCGTGAAGACGGGCTGTAATTTCGGCAAAGGTGATGACGGCAAGCCGGCCGTGATCCGGTATCACATCACAAGGGTGTGGTGAGTGAGCGGACGGTGCACAAGGTTGGCACAGTTGATCCATTTGACCCATGAAACTACCCAAGACGATTCCGCGTTCGAGTTCACTCGATACCTGCACAAACTATCAGGCGCTGCTGCGCCAGGGGATCCAATACGTCCAGGAACTGGCGGGCGATCTGTGGACGGACTATAACAAGCATGACCCTGGCGTCACGATCCTGGAGCAATTGTGCTATGCGATCACCGACCTTTCTTATCGCACAGATTTTGTAATTCCTGATATCCTCGCGGTCGCTCCGAGTTCAGCTGCACCGGACCATACGCTGTTTACGGGCGACAAGATACTGCCCTGCAATCCACTCACAACCAACGATTACAGAAAATTTCTTTATGACCGTATAGCAGGACTGAAAAATGCATGGCTGGTCCCGGTCACAGACCATCCCCTGGGCGTGCAGGGACTTTACCGGGTATTGGTGGAAACCAGGGAGGAGATTGAGGCTCCCGCCGATGTTGAAGCGATCCGCAAAAATGTACAGCAACTAATGCGCGCGACCCGCAATCTGGGCGAGGACATAGAAGAAGTCAAAATTTTGCAGCCACAGCCCATCCAGGTTGAAGCCATCATTGAGATTGCCCCGCATGTAGACCCCGTGAATATCCTGGCACAGGTCCTCTTCAACATCCAGAATTCCCTGATTCCTTTTCCTCAGGTCCAACTTATCGACGAACTGTTCCGCAGCCAGCAGCCTGACAACATCTGGAATGGCCCTCTGCTCACCCATGGCGCACTTGAAAAACGGAGCCTTAAAGAGTTGCCGAGCTCGATTGACGTCCAGGAAATTGCCAACATCATGCTTCAAGTACGCGGCGTCAAACGGGTCAAGCAGCTCAAGGCCGGAACGCCTCCAGAACCTCCTGGTGTTAAGCCTATCCACATCCAGGAAGGTCATGTTCCCCGTCTGGAACCGGCCATCCTCAAACCGCAAGAGTCTTATTCCATCAAAGTAGAACTGGAAGGTGGCGTCAAATGGCAGGTGGATGCAAAAGCTGTATGGGCCAGGATTCAGGAGCTGGAAACAGGCATGCGAAACAGCATTGCTTACGCCGACCGGTCCACGTTGGCCATGTCCTATCACCAGCTTCCCGCCGGGCAGTATCGAAATGTGGAAGAATATTTTTCAATCCAGCACCAGTTTCCCGTGGTGTACGGATTGAGCAAGTACGGAATTGCGAATGGGCTGCTGGAGGGCATCCAACTGGCGTCCAGGGTGGAACGTCAGGCCCGGGTCCAGCAACTCAAGGCATACCTGCTGTTCTTCGAGCAACTGCTGGCCAATTATCTGTCTCAGCTCTCGCACGTAGCGGACCTGTTCTCTCTTGAAGAAAATCTTCACCAGAGTTACTTCTATCAGCCACTCGCCCACCAGCCTCCGCGCACCTCAGAGCCGCAGAAAATTGTTGATGTTCTGGTTCAGAGCACCGCCGGTTCGCAGCGCAATCTCTCGCGCTATCTGGTGTGCGTGGTAGACATTCACGGCAAGATTGTTTTTGTAACGCGCCGAATGCCGAAACTGACGCAGGCCCAGGAACTCCGGCAACAGATCATTGAGAGCGGCCAGCATAGTCACAACTATCGAGCCAACGCCAACAGCGCCGGCGAAGTTCAGCTAGCACTGCACAATGCCGCTGGAGATTTTCTTGCCATGGGACAAGAGCGTTTTCCATCGGTCGCCACGGCCCGCGCGGCCGCTGACCGCTGGACAAAGTTCATGATCGGGCTGGTTGACGTCAAAAACCTGCTGGAAAAGCTGGTCAAGATTTATCGGCGTGAAGACCTCATCCTTCAGGTGCTGAATGACAACTCCGAGATTGTTCTTTCCAGCACAGCCATTCAATCCCAGGATGAACGCGAGCGCCGCATCGCCGAAATTATCACCTGCGGCATGGACCGCGGCAATTATTTTTTTCGGGCGATGGCCCGAGGAGGCTTCCGCATCTCCCTGCGCAATCTTCGCACGGAACTGATTGCCGAAGGCGAACAGAGATTCGATACTGAATTCGACGCGGAAGAAGGCGTGGATGATCTGGTGATGCTGTTGTCCCGCATGGCCCAGGACCAGGCCGTTCGCGACCGCCATATTCGCACGTCACCCGAAGTGGAAGAAATCAGAACGCCGCTGAGGGCCTACCAGGAAAACCTGGCCGCACTGATGCGGCAGAGCGATCGCCACTATTTGTCCCGGCGCAACAATATTCTTAATCACCTTCTGGCCCGGTTTGGCGAGCGCTTTGACGATGCCATCCTGGAACGGCTGGATTGGCGCCCGTTTGGAGAAAAGGATGATTTTTACCGCGAATTGATCCGCTGGAAGATAGAGTTCCTGCGCGGCTACGTGGATTCAGGCTCTGGAGACACCAATGCTTCTCCGGTTGGCGAAAGCCGGGCCCCGGCGATGGGCGCAGAAAGAGGCCTGGCGTTCAATTACGCGGCAGCCGATGGCTCCAACGCGGTTTCCGGCCTTGAACGGCGCTTGTCTCTGCTGCTGGGTTTACACGGACATGCCGAGGGCGATAAATATCATCACGCCGGAAAAGACAATCCCCAAGATTTCAATTGCTATTACCTTGAAAAGCGGGTGTCACGGCTTGAATCAAAACAGGTACAGGATCGAAGCGGTCAATACCTCACCCAATCTCAACACCGCATTGACGACTTATGGAGAGAAGGCGACCCCGATCTGAACGATCTTCATCACAACTTTATTTTTTCGTCAGAAGACTCGGGTGTGATGCGGCAACTGCTCAGTTCCGGCACTAACCGCAGGAATTACCGCGTGCACCAGGCGGGCCATGAATACCATGTGCTGTTTCACTCGTCTCACAGCGACCAGGCCATTGACATTCACCACGCTCCCAGTCACCAGGCTGCAGAGGACGCCATTGCATCTTTGACCGCATATCTTCTGAATATCAAATCAAACGCGGCCCAAAGCTATGCCGGAGAGCGCATGGTCGTCGTGGAACACGTTCTACTTCGTCCCTATGAGAATGATGGGAAGTGCTCTCTCCAAATCTTCAATCACAAAACGGGACTGGGATTGAGTAGCCATCCCCTGCCTAAACATCAGAGAGAACAACATCTGGAATTGATTCTCCTGCACGGACAGCATGCGAAGAATTTCAGAATCAAGATGGACCGTTCCGGGAACCGGCTCCTGGTTCTTGAGCACCAGGAACAGCCACTCGCAACCTGTGGGCAGTCTTTTACCAGCGATCAGGATGCGTCTGCCGCGGCATTGTTGCTGGCTGAACTGGTCCGCCATTTGTGTGAAAATGCATCAGCCAGAAGAGAACATATAAGCACGGAAACACCTGATTCTTTTTACTCCTATCGCGTGAGCGTGTTCTTTCCGAATTGGCCTCTGCGATTTCAGAGCGACGAATTCAAAATCTATGCTGAGCAAATGGTCCAGGAAAATGCTCCTGCCCATCTGGCCATTGATTGTTACTGGCTTCCTGTCCATGACATGCGGGCCTTGGAAACACTTTATGGAGAGTGGAAAGCGCTGAAGTTTTCAGTTCACACAGAAGGCGTGAGTGGAGTTTCTGACACGAAACCCGGTCAGGTAGCCGCACTTGATGAAGCCGCACAAAAACTCAGGCTCCTGATTGAAAGATTACACGCAGAACAGGAAGCCAAAGCCGGGCCTTCCCACAATCCTGTCTCCCCGGAAGGTCAGCCATGAGACAAGAAGCGCATAACATTCTCTTCCGGGTTGTATTCATTCTGGAGTTTCGCGGTAGGGAGCGCGTAAAAACCATTCAGGACCGGACCAGCGGCTTTGCCGGCGACCGCTTGCATACCGTAATGGCAGAGGGGCTGGCAACCATGGGAAGCCCCGAGCAAACGTTCTTTTTCAATAAAGTCGAGTTCAATGTAGGAGAGATTTATATTGACCGGCTGGAGGACGATTTGGCAGCCGGAATCGCGCGGTGCCTGCGGCAATGGGTTTTCCAGGTCAGACCTCTGCGGCCCCGGCCAATGCTGGCGTTTTCGCGTGATGCTGTAAGCCCCGCGCATGATGATTCAGCACATCATCTTTTGCTCGATCCATACTCCAAACCCAGGGCCGCGATCGTTATTCCACGCGGATTGAGTGCAGCTGTCGCCTTAGCCTTACAGAAGCCGGCAGACTGGTCAGAATTTATGGTGGCGCTGCGCGACAACCACGCACTGCGCACACGCCTTGCCGATGAAGTCTCTCCCAGGCTGTTGGGCCAACTGGTACAGTCGATGTCGCCAGCGCATGGCATTGCAATCATAGCGTTTGCTGAAACAATGCTGGCGCTGTACAGGCATCAGCCATTCGCTTCTGTAAGCATCTATGCCTTCCGGCGGACACTCTGGGAATGCATTTTTTCTGAGCTTGGCAGATCGCCGCGGACTACTTTTTCTCAACAGTTATTTACGCTTAGCGTATTAAAACTGATGTCTGCACGGCTCTCGCGCTCTTACGCAGCCCTGGCCACGGACATCAGCCGCCTTCTGGACCATCATTCAGAAAGTTCGCCCGGCGCGGCAGCGTTGAAGGCCACGCTTCTGGATTTGGACGCGCAGCGGACCAAGGAATCCCATTCCCTGCAAGATGGATCACAACATCTTCCGGATATTTCCGAATTGCCTGAACATAAAGGGGAAGCCGTCACAAGCACATCACGCCGGCTCGGCGATCTGGAAAACTTTTTGCAATGGGGTGCGCTGCCGTGGACCTCTTCCAGCATCATGGGCCACCGAATGGAGACAGAAATCCTGGACTTGTTGGCAGCCATCCCAGACGAAGTCTGCGCTCTCATCCAGCGTCTGGCGGAGACGGGGCCGGCCAGAAAGCGGTTAGCCAGCCAGTTTTCCGGCCAGCCAGTAACGCGTCTGCTCGGGCGGCTTGCGCCCACCTGCGCCAATTGGATGATCACCTACATGCATCAATTACGGCGGCTTCACGCGCAGAAACCTCTTGTTAGCCTGCGCAATCGGGAGTTTGAGCATCTCTTGTCGGAGCTATGTTTAGAATACCTTGCCCAACAGAATTGGCAGAGCTTTACACCTCAGGCTTTTCTCCAGCATCTGTTGCGACAGTTAGCTGCACGAGAAAGAAGAAGCTATGAGACCCTGCTTGCCGATGTGGCGCTGCGTCACGAAGCGGAGCCGCACGCCGGCCATACACGCGGTGCTTTTGTGTTGACCGCTGGCCTGGGCCATACGCTTCTCGCGCTGGTCGATCAGGCCATCGCGGGGCTGAGTTCGCATGGCGAGGAAGCGCCGCGCTTTCTGGTCAAGCCGGAATTTCGCGGTTTGTATTCTGATATTGACGTGCTGGCGTACTGGCTGCGATGGCACAAACTGCCACTATGGAACCAGTCCACCGATGCTGACGAAGTCGTGCGACACATTGGACCTCTACTGCGGGACCTGCCGGCTGAAGTTCAGTACCGTACCGAAAAATCACCTTTGCCTGCTGCAGCTGCGGCGCTTGCCAGAAGCATTGCCCAATCACCTGCCGGACCAAGTGCGGCCAAACAAATCGAACATTGGCTTATGTATGGTGTCTGGCCTGAAGGCGTTTCTGCACCTGAGAATTCGCAGCTGGCAGCCTGGCTGGAAAATCAGAGCGATGCTGACTGGCTGAAAGCGCTGGAAGGCACAGGGGCATCGGAGTCCATCATAGAGCGAATCAGCCGCCATCTGTCTACGCCATTTTTTGTGAGGATCACGGGCCTTCTCTCCGGCCAGTCTGCCGGACTGGTCCACGGCTATCTTCATTCTCTGGAAATTGCCGGGCGGCGCATAGCTCCCATGGCTACTCCGCTCTGGATCGACCAGCTCAAGAAATACACATTGATCTATCTGCTGCGCGCATCATCTGTTTCCGGACGGCAGACCATTTCTGTGCTGGAACTGGCGCGCAGTACCATGCTGGCGCTCTCCCTGCGCTGCCGCGTGCCATATGAGCGACTACTCCATTCAGTAGAGAAAGAGAGCCATGGCCAGCAGGACGTGCAAAACCTGTGTCACACCTTGCGCCAGGAACTTGAAGCAGATGAATTGAAGATGGCGGATGAACAGGAAACATTTGCCAAGACCGAAGAGCTGCAAGCGCAGGCTTTACTGGAAAGTCCGGACATCGTACTTCATTATATGAAATACGGGTCTCTCCCTGAGTTTGCCCACATCTCTGGCATTGCAGCGTTACAGAGGATGACCAAGCGTTTTTCTGACCAGCAACTCTCCACGCTGTCGCGCGAATGTTTCGCAGCCATTGCAGTCAACGATGAATGCGCCCGTCGGATTGCCACTACGCTGTCGGCAAAAAAGACGTTTGTCCAATTTGCCAGCCCTGTCTTCACAAACGTGAACTTAATTTCCGAACTGGAAGACGCCATACCGGCTCTGGCGGCAAGACTCGCTGTACCGTCCAGGCCGCTGGTTGTCGAGTCACGGATATTCTTGCTGCGGCAGCCAACGGGCGGACAGATTAAACCTGTGGCCAATCGCGCCATAAGGGCCGTGCTTTCAGGGCTGATTCAACATATTGCTCGTTACATCGGTGTGCAGCCTGCCGCTGTTTGGAAAGAGCTTATTCAAGTTGCCGGTAACAAGCGCTTTCTGGCACGGGCATTGAGTGAACTGGCGACAGCAACTGACTTCAACCGCACAGCCAGCGCCTCACTTGAAACTTCACAGTCTTTGCCCAAAGAGAGAGCGGACGCGGATGAAAACTCCTCTGGGTTCTCTTCACAATATCTGCAAGAGGCACGCGGTCATGATGCCGATGGGGTTACCGCGCCACAGCCAGAGAAGCCAGCAATATCACATTCGCCGTTATCATCCGATCAAACCGGCAATACGGCGCTTCCCCTTTTCACAACGCGCGACTCGGTCGGCCAAGACCAATCTTTACATGACCCACTGGAATACGACATGCGTGGGCGGCTGCATGCTTTAAACCATTTTCTGCTGACCGGCAGACTGCCCTGGTGGGCTGAAAGGTTGGCGCGGGAGTCATCCCAGGACTGGCTGGCGATACCGCTGGCCCAACAGCCCGAGTTAGTGCTGAGTACGCTTCGGTCACTGAGTGGCCGAACTGAAGCCGTAAAGCGGTTGCAGCGCCACGTCGCCGCCAGCGAGTTGGAGCAGATCGTGCATGTTGCATCTCCCGAATATGGTGGAATTCTTATCCTTTATATATATGCGGGAGAATTGCTATCCCAGGCTAGCGATCACGCTCTTTCCGCTGCCCAGAAGTCCCGCGCAGGAAGCATGCATTGGCACGAAACTCTGGCTTTTGTTTTGGAAAAGCATGCCACCGTGCCATCTCCAAAGGAAGCTCTGCGTGAGTTGACCATCCGTGTGGCCCGCT
>WNFP01003773.1_pt1 | contig 12201 bp, 12 predicted proteins | sample 5400201 | NCBI WGS metagenome assembly WNFP01 (sample SAMN13153355, study PRJNA577476) | soil metagenome | isolation source: 115 cm saprolite under Madrone tree | place: USA:California | collected 2016-06-14
CCAACGGAGCCGCGTAATCCAGCGGTGGCCTATTTGCCGTTTGGATTGGACCTGAGAACTCTTTCTCCAACACGCGGCTCGGAATCACCAGCAACTGGAACAAAACGGCGCGTTCTCGTTCCGAGTTCTCCTTTGCATCTGACCCTGACCTTGCCTTTGGCAAGCCCCGAGGGCCGTTACGAGTTGAAGCTCACAGCGCAAGACCAGACATTCTGGTCGAAGCCTGCGCGAGCGCATCTGCAAAAAGGCAAAACCCTAATTGAGGTTGACGCGGATTTCGCACAAATCCGTGCCGGTAACTACAGCCTGGAAGTTCGATCTTCAACGGGCATTCGTTTTGTCCAGCTGGTTTCAATCCAGAATGCATCGCCCCCGAGCGCGGAGCAAAAGCCATGAGGAGCGGACGAGCGGCAATCTGCATGTTTTTGTGCGTGTTCGCGCCCACGTCTTCGCAAGCACAGACCACAACCGACGATCCAGCTGTTTTGTTGAAACAGGCCCTTCATCTGGGCGATTTGTACAATTGGGCCGATGCTGCCCCATTATTTACTCAAGCCGAGCAACTGTACGCTGCGCGCAGCGACAGCCGCAATGCGCTTTACGCTCATTTCGGGCAATTACGCTCAACTATGGAGCAACGGTCGCTTGCAGAGGTATCAGAGGAATTAGAAACTGAGCTAGATAACAATCCCCTCCTTCAGTCTGACAAGGAACTCAGGCTCTTTTGTCTCATGGTTCTCGGGGATATCGACGGAGAGATCGACGCCGCGCCGATGCGCCGCGATTGGGAAGCAGCACTTAAGCTCGCTCAGGTTCTCGGCGACAAAAAGTTGGAAAATCGAGCCTCCGGGGAGCTCGGATTTGCCTTGTTCCTCGAAGGAGACATGGCGTCTGCCCGCCAGAAAGTCGCCAGCGCGCTCATAGGCGCAATGATGCTGGGCGATACGGGCGCTCAGATCCGTTACTTAGCCGCAGTTGGACATGCTTACGTCCAGTTGGGTTCCTACGATGACGCCCTTGGATATTTCGACAAGGCACTCAAGATCGCAGCCAACAATCCTGACGCAGGATATCAATTCGTTGTCAACGAGGGCAGGCTCCAGGCATTCCGGGGAATGGGGAAACTCGACGACGCCGAGCAGCTTGCCAACGAGATCATCGCTCAAGCAAGGTCAATGCAGAAACACGTGAAGGAAACGCAGGCCCTCATCACAGGCGGCACTGTAGAAAATGCAAAGGGCAATGAAGCGAAGGCAATTGAGTACTTCAATACAGCAATTAACCTAGCGCAAAAGGGCCATTTCACCCGCTTGCTCGCAGATGCTCAATTCTACTTGGAAGATATCTATCGCAAGAGGGGTGATCTATCCAAAGCCGAATCTTTGGCTGCGGCCGCGGCCGAATCCACGCAGAATAGCGGCGACCTTTATTTGCTTCCTCTGCGTCTGCAAGCCCTCGCCCAGTTGCAAACGAGCCAGGGAAAATATCGCGATGCCAGCCAGACATACGACCGAGCCTCAGACGTCTTAGACGCGATGATCGGCAACGTCAGATCTGCAGCTGGAAAAATCGGCCTGATCAGTGCCATGAGCTCTGTTTATGCAGAGCACTTTGCTTTGGTTGCAGACCACTTGAGCGACACTCCTAAAGCCTTCTCCGTTGTTGAACACGCCCGCGGTCGAGTGGCGACCGAACTCTTGATGAGCGGAAAACCACCCGAATCCCCAGAGGAGTTGGAAATCGAGAAGCAGATTAGCCGCCTAAATCTCGAACTAGCGAAAGCAAAGTCGGCTGAGCAGATTCACCAAATTCGAGACAAGATTTTTCTGGCGGAAGAAGCGCGATGGGTTACTCCCGCATCGAGTACCTGGAAATCCCGCCCATGGCAAACCGCTCCGTTGGAACGCATACGGGCCGGTCTCAACGCAGACGAACTTGTGCTTGAGTACGTGATGGCGCAGCCGCATTCATATTGTTTAGTGGTCGGCCCAGATTCGGTCCGCATCGTGCCACTTGCTGATCGGGAAAGCATCGAAAGCTTAGTTCTCGCCTACCTGAAAACATTGAAGACAAAAGGGGCATCGAAGGTCCAAGCGGCGGGTCTCTACGACGCGCTGCTCAGAGGCATCCCAGAGGTCTCGAAGAAAGAACGCATCATAATCGTGCCTGACGGTCGCTTGCATCTCTTGCCGTTCGATGCGCTCGTTGATGGCACCGGGCACTACTTGGTTTCTTCTCACACCATAACCTATGCCCCTTCCGCGACCTTCCTATATTTGGCTAAATCCCCGCCAGGGCCAGCGTCGCAGCATGTTCTTCTCGGCATCGGCGGAATTCCCTACGAGAAAAATGCGGACCTCGCCAAAATAGCGACGCTGCGAGGATACACGAGCAGCCCTTTGGTCGATTTGACAGCGTCCAAAGAAGAGGTTCTTGCGGCCCAAGCTGCGATCCGTAGCGACAGCGACACCGTTCTCCTTGGTTCGAATGCCACGAAATCTGCGTTTGAACGCTCGGGCCTAGACCAACACTCAATCATTCATTTGGCTGTGCACGGCGTAGCTAACGAAAAACATCCTGAACGGGCTGCGCTCATATTTCTAAGCGATCCATTATTGGGTGATGATGGGATTCTGGAGGCACGCGAAATCGTACATTTGCATACGAATGCCGACCTCGTTGTCTTGTCGGCTTGCGACACGGCGGTTGGTCGCCTGCAAGGTGAAGAAGGCATTGCAAATCTCTCTCTAGCGTTTCAACTCGCCGGCGCGAAAACTGTTGTTTCCACGCTCTGGAGTATCGACGACACGACGGTGCTTTATCTAATGACGCGTTTCTACGTTCACTTGGCAGATAAGGATACGGTTGCTCATGCGTTGACTGCAGCTAAGAGGGACATGCTTAGGACTTACGGTACGCAAGCCGTTCCATACTACTGGGCGAGCTTCAGACTGGAAGGTCCAGGCGATCATGCCATTAGCCTGCCCTCCAAACTTAGTGCGATGAATTGACGGAAAGAAGACCTATGTCCGCCACGCAAAGCTCATCAACGCAACTCCCCTCCCCCAAGGACCGCGCCAAAATCATTAGCACGATCAAAAAGCTCGTTTCCGAACGGCACATCAACGTCAGCAATCCAAATCAAGACTACCGGCCATGGCTGGCCTTGGTCGACGAGAAAACGCCGTGCCTCATGGAACTGGAAAGAGAAGCTTTCGAGGCCGGGATGGTCGAACTCCTTAGGGTGTTAGGAAGCAGCCATACGGCTTTTCTTCATCAGCGACGTGACAGTATTCCAGCGCCTTATTCCATCAATGCCACACTGCGCCCGGTCGAAACTCTTACTGGCAAGCGTTGGATGTTCGTGGACGTGATAGAAGACGGCGTTGCGTTTCAAGCGGGAATCCGCCCTGGCGAATTTCTACTTTCTATAGATTCAGAACCCATCGTGCCACCAAAGTCTCCGAATTTCTGCATTGGCGGCAATCATCAGGTGGAGATCGCAGCATATAACGGCAGTAAGCGACAAATCGCCATCGGCGTGCCAAACCGAGCAGCAAAGGACCGGCCCCCAATGATCGAGCCGCGCAGTTTGTCGCATCGAACACTGGCGCCCGGTGTTGGTTACGTAAGAGTGGCAACATTTCCCGGGGCCGTCGGTCAAAGTTTCGCGAAAGGCCTGGACGATGCCATACGTGATCTGAAGGAAGGAGGGGTTCAAAGACTAATTGCGGACATTCGAGGAAATATCGGGGGCGGTTTAGGCTCTCTCCGGCTCATAAGTTATCTATGTCCGGGCAAATCGGAGATAGGCTACAGTCTCACGCGCAGGCGGCTTCGAAAAGGCTATCGCAAAGAAAGTCTCACTCGCATCGGCAAGATTCCCGCGACCAGAGCAGAGCTGCTCATGATGGCCGTGCGCTTCAAAGTCTTCCAGAGAGACCGCTCAATGGTTCTTGTCACCGAAGGGCTTGGCCCACAGCCATTTCATGGTCGAATCGTAGTTCTAGTCAACGAACATACACATAGCGCAGCGGAAATGGTGGCCAGCTTTGCGAAGCAGAACCACCACGCCACAATCGTTGGCACGAGAACGGCCGGCGAGGTTCTCGGAGGGGCCAATTTCAAATTGCCCGGAGGATACATCCTCCGAATGCCGGTCGCCGGCTGGTATACCTGGCAGGGAGACTGTATCGAAGGCAAGGGCGTCGAGCCGGATTTCGTTGCCGAAAACTCTCCAGATTCGCTTGGGGCTGGGGTTGACACGCAGTTGGACAGAGCACTGGAGGTTGTCAAGTCCCTCTGATCACTGCAATTTTCTTGCTTACGTTTTTCTTTTTCAGGGCCTCTGAGTATAGTGAGGGCAGTTCTCACTGAATTTTTCCCCTCCTTCACGCGCGAAGGCGCACCGGTTTCGGGGATGGGTGTGACTGTTCGACGAAACTGTGAGGCGCAGTCGAGCATCACGGGGGCATCTATGGCGACCTACGACGAAATGAGTCCTGCGGCGAGGCAGCAACTCATGCAGGCTCTGCGCAGTCTCAGCGGCTTGCGGGAAGGCCCGAAAGGCACGTTTCCGGACGGCACGCACTATGAGTACGACCCCGACCTAAAAGGAACTGTGGAGGTTACCTCCTCAGGGGATCGATTCCCCGTGGCCTTGGTCCGCGGCGAGCTCAAACGTGATTCAGCAAACGTGGTCGCACGAAAGGGGGAGGCCGCCTAGAATGCGATACAACTACAAAGGATTCTGGAGCGATTCATACTGCGACATTGAGGCGCACCGTCGAAGCGATGGGAAGTTTGTCTTCGTCGCTACGGAGTTGCCAGATAATCCAGGCACCTCTGTGACCAATTATGCGGAGCATCTAGCAACAGCAATGCTTAGGCAGTATGGCTTGAAGCCTGCAGACATGATCTGGATTGAACACTACCCGAAATCAAAAGATCATCAGAAGGAAGATTTCGACTTGGCGCGGTTTCTTGACATCGAAGGAGACTCGTTCCGTAGTCCGGTGTGGAGGAGGATTACAGAGCAAGCGGTGGAGGATTTGATCGCAGGCGTGCGAAAGCTCGAGGACTTATTACCGCGTCGCGTCAAGGAGCGCAACGAGCGTGGAACGGGGCTGGGACGCTAGTCAGGCACGCTAACTCCACAAAACGCCACTACAAGGGATGGCTGCGGCATTGATGTCAGGGATACAACCAATTCGGCCGGATTTAGGTCCCATGACCTTCGAGATTTTCGAAGTACAGCCAAGAAACGCTGCGATCCAACCTTCTAGGTCTCACACATACATTGCTCCTCGCTCTGCGTTCGCGTTAAAGAGCACACCTTCAAAAGCCCCAGAAGGCATGGCACCGCTTTATCTCTGCAGATTCGAGGGTGCGTGTGGTTGTCAGTGTTTTTTGGTCTTGACAACTGCAATTCGCGAGCGTAATACCGTACCCTAGTCATTGTCAGACTGTATGTATAGCACCATTGCTGTCCATACAGTATGGCAAATCTAAACTGACTCGTCGGCCATTGGTAGGAGTGAATGCAGGAACTTCAGCAAGTCACCGAACGCCGCAATGAAAAACTGGTTCGGGAGCTCGGACCGCTGGTGGCTTCGTGTCTCGAAGATTCCCGCACCGAAGATGTTTTGCTGAATCCCGATGGACGTGTGTGGGTGAAGCGGACGCACCAAGACTTTCAGATTGTTGGCTCGATGCTTCCCGCGCAAGCATTGAGCGCGTTCGGCACGATTGCGGCAATTCGCGACACGGTCATCAATCACGACAACCCGATTATTGAAACGGAACTGCCTACGGATGGTAGCCGCTTTGAGGGGGTGATCCCGCCGGTGGTGCGGCGACCAGTATTCGCAATCCGGCAACGTCCCCATCGCGTTTTCACTCTGAATGACTACGAAAGCGCCGGAATTCTAACGGATAAAGCGGATGTGTTGAACCGCCAGAGGCATCGCGACTATTTCTTGGAGTTGGTGCGTGGCAAGCGTCACGCAGAAATCATCCGTGCCGCGATAGAGCTGCGGAAAAATATCCTGGTTGCCGGGTCAACTGGTTCCGGCAAAACAACGTTCATCAATGCGGTCCTCGACGAACTTGCGGGAATTTCACCAGACGACCGTGTGCTCATCATCGAAGACACTCCCGAATTGCAATGCAACGTAAAGAACTCGGTAGCGCTCCTCGCGGTGGGGTGTGTGTCGATGCTTGATTGCCTGCGTGCCTCCATGCGCCTGAAGCCCACAAGGATTGTCGTGGGCGAGGTGCGCGGGGCGGAAGCGCTGAGCATGCTCAAAGCTTGGAATACCGGACACCCAGGGGGCGCGGCAAGCGTGCACGCAAACGATGCACACGGAGCGCTGATTCGGCTGGAAAGCTTAGTGGCGGAAGCGACAGCCGCGCCTCAACAGCAATTGATCGCAGAAGCGGTGAATGTGGTGGTCTTCGTGGACGCAGAACCAAGCATTCGCGCGGGGCGCAAGGTCCGTGAGGTGTGCGTCGTCATGGGATATCGCGACGGAAATTACGAGATGGAGTACGTATAGGGGACCTTGTGGATAACTCTGCACAGTCAAGGGGGATGGTTTCTCCGAGCGGCACAAGTCTTTTTTCGTGCGGTTTCTTTGTTGCGGTTGCCGCAATGGTTGCGGCGGCCGCGGTTAGCCTCCTTCGGGGGCTGGGTGCAGCGCAAGGCGGTTTTGCCAGCACCGGGCCGCGTCGCATTGGTGGTGATGGTTATGTCGTTGGCTTTCTCGGGCGTGCTCCTGAGCACGCTGTTGAATTTGCCGGACACAACGCGAGTGACGGTGGTGGTTTTGTTTGCGACAGCGCTTCTCTGTTCAGGATTCGTTGCACTGGTGGGTTGGTTTGCCGTCAGTGGAGCGAGTAGTTGCTGGGTGTGAATCTAAACAGGAAAGGAAAAACCAAATGAAGGTATTCAGGAAAAGAGCGGGATGGTACGGCTTCGCGGTGCACACAGGTTTGCTCGCGGTGGCGTCTCTGGTCTTCAGTTTGCCCACATTTGCGGCATCTGGCGGTCAAGCATTGCCTTGGGAAGCCCCGCTCACGCGTCTGCAACAGTCGCTGAGCGGCCCCGTGGCCGGGGCGATCGCGGTTATCGCACTGGTGGCGATCGGCGTGGTCCTGGTCTTCGGCGGGGAATGGAACGAGTTTGCCCGCCGCTCCGTCTACGCGGTTTGCGCTATCGCGTTTATCGTTTCTGCGGGCACCCTGCTGGCAGGCCTCTTTCAAGTCGGTGCGGCGATTGTGTAGCCATGGATGCTCCACGAGAAGTTCCGTTTCACGAATCAGCGAATCGTCCCCAATTGTTGATGGGCGGGGATCGGGAACTGATTCTGGTCTCTGCCATCTTGGCTGCGATGCTGGTTTTTGCAGTCCTGAAATGGTGGAGCATTATTGCAGGACTCATTCTCTGGCTAATCGCCGTGGGGGTTCTCGCGCGAATGGCGAAGGTGGACCCCCTCTTGCGCCATGTTTATATCCGGCACATTCGCTATCGAGATTTCTATCCCGCCAAGAGTCGGATGTCCGCTCCTTCCACTACCACTCCTGCTAAATGGAGATAAGACATGCCACTAATTGAGCAGCGCCGTCACGCGATTGGACTAGCCGACCTCTTACTCTATGACTCCCTGATTGAGGATGGGATTCTTCTGCTACAGGACGGCGGGCTCCTGGCAGCTTGGAAGTTTCGGGGGCCGGATCTCGGTTCAGCGACAAACGGAGAAATGGCCGCGCTGAGCGGGCGCTTGGGAGCCCTGCTCCGGCTTGGCGGAGGCTGGATGGTCCAGTGTGACAGCGTTCGCGCGCCGGCACCCGGCTATCCCGAAAATCAAGAGTTCCCGGATTCCGTTACAAAGATCATCGACGATGAGCGTCGCGAGCAGTTCATGTCCGAAGGCGTGCATTTCGATAGCGAGTATTATCTTTCGCTAACCTACCTTCCCCCTGTTGCACGGGAAGAAAAGATCAAAGGATGGATGTTCGAGGGCATCAAGGACCGGAGGGGGAATGCCGCGCGTATCGTGGATTATTTCAAGAGCCGAATTGCGTCTTTCGAGGATGTTTTCAAGTCTCTGTTCGCAATAACACGCTTGAGTGCGGTGCTCACGAAAAACTCTGCTGGCAATCCTGTGCTTCACGACGAACTCCTGCGGTACGTACATCGCTGCGTGTCATGGAAAGATCATCCTCTCCGTCTTCCCGAATTCCCCGTGTATCTGAACGATATGCTCGCGACGGAGGATTTCGTGGGCGGTTTGACACCACGCATTGGCCGAAAACATTTGCGCGTGGTAGCAATCGATGGATTTCCCAAAGCGAGTGTGCCGGGAATTCTCGCAGCACTTGATACGTTGCCGATCGAATATCGCTGGAATACGCGGGCAATTCTGATGGACCCAGAAGAGGCGCGCGTGTTCCTCGATAAGGTGCGCAAGAAATGGCGTTCGAAGATGCGCGGCCTAAAAGACCAGATCATGCAGACGCAGACTGGCGCCGTGAACCTGCACGCGCAAGACATGAGTATAGATGCGGAAGAGGCTATGAGTGTCGCTGCCGCGGGGGATGTTCTTTTCGCGCAATACACGACAACGGTGATTTGCGGCGATGCGGATGAAGCCAGTGTTGAGGAAGCCGTTGCCCTGGTTGCAAAGACGGTGCAAAACCTGGGCTTTTCGGCACGGATCGAAGATGTGAACAGCATCGAGGCGTGGAGGGGGAGCCTTCCTGGCGATGGTTATCGCAATGTGAGGCGTGTTGTCCTGCATACGCTGAACCTCGCGGACCTCCTTCCGATAAGCGCAGTGTGGGCCGGAAATAAAGAGAATCCCTGCCCATTTTATCCGCCAAAAAGTCCGCCGTTATTATATGCGGCGACGACAGGTTCGACCCCGTTCCGGTTCAATTTGCACTGCGGGGATATCGGGCACACCTTCATGATCGGCCCGCCAGGCTCGGGGAAATCAACCTTCCTCGGTTTCATCGTTGCCCAGTTCTTCCGCTATCCCCGTGCCCAAGTGTTCGCTTTCGACAAGGGCTACTCGCTGCTGGTGCTCACGCGAGCCTGCGGGGGCGAGTTTTACGATCTAGGCGGCGAGACCGATGGATTGTCGTTTTATCCATTGGCGGACCTCGCCGACGACAATGACCTGGCTTGGGCGAATGGCTGGATCGAAAAACTGTGCACGCTCGGTGGGTTCGACGTGAAACCCCATCACCGCAACGCGGTGGCAGATGCCATGAAGCTCACACAAGGGTCGTCGAGGCGGACACTGACTGATTTTCTGGCGACCGTGCAGGACAAAGAAGTTCGATCTGCGCTTGAAGTTTTTACACTGAGCGGCCCGCTAGGTCGCCTGCTCGATGCTGAAAAAGATGGGTTGCGGGAGAGCCGCATGATGGTTTTCGAGATGGACAGCCTGATGAAGTACGGCGATGGCAATAGCAAAGCAACGGTCGCCGTGTTGCTGTACTTGTTCCGGCGAATTCAAAAGAAACTGGACGGGCGTCCAACACTTATTGTTCTGGATGAGGCCTGGGTTTATCTACGGGATGAGTTATTTCGCGAATATCTGCGTGATTGGCTAAAGACGTTGCGCAAGCTGAATGCTGTTGTCGTTCTCGCGACGCAAAATCTGTCAGACATCTTCAATTCCGGAATCAGTGATGTGGTCATGGAAGCCTGCCCCACAAAAATCCTGCTGGCTAACGTGGAAGCAGCGAACGTGCAGTCGCGCCGTTTGTATGAAGCAGTCGGCCTCAATGACCGGGAGATCCAGATCGTTCAGAGTGCTATTCCGAAGCGCCAATATTACGTGGTTTCGCCAGAGGGTCGTCGTCTGATTTCGCTGGGACTAGGCGGTGTCGCACTTGCGTTTGTTGGCGTGAACGGCCCGGACGACCGCAAAAAAGCGGAGGAGGTCATGCGCTCCCATCCCCGAACCTGGCAAGCCGAATGGTTGCGCCAACGAGGCCGTGCGGACTGGGCGGATTGGTGGCGTGAAGTTGAAGGTGTCATCGAAAGGAGAGTATCGGCATGAAAAAAGTACTGGCGTGCGCAGTGGCTGTGTCCCTGCTTTTTCTGGGCGTTCCAACGCCTATGAATGCGGGGGTAGTGGCGGGTGTGGCAACAGAATGGACGCAAATTCTAAATCACGTCCAACTGGTTATGAACTACATCCGAATGGGCGTTCAGCTCCAGATCGAGATGCAACAATTATCAGAGCAGTTGAAACAGGGAAAGGGATTGCCGAGGCAGATCTTTGGTTCAATACAACAGGATTTAGGGCAACTGGCGCAAATCGTCCAAGGCGGGCAAGCCCTCGCGTATTCGATGGGCAATCTCGATGCGCAGTTTCGCAATACGTTTCCTGGCTACAGTTCCCGCACTTCTGGGTATTTTAACGACTACAAGAAATGGTCGCAGACCTCGCTCGATACCACGATGAACTCTCTGCGGGCCGTGGGCTTGCAGGGACAGCAGTTGAACAATGCACAAGCGGTGCTGGCCCAACTTCGCGCGATGTCCGCGGGCGCCGGCGGCCAGATGGAGGCGGTTGAGGTGGGGAATCAGATTGCCGAACAGCAGGTGGAACAACTGATGGCGCTTCGCCAGTTGATGTTGGTCGATTTACAGAGTAAACAAGCATATCAAGCGGAGCAAATTCAGAAGGAACAAGCGGATAAAGCGGCTCTGGAGCAGGTCTTTGGAACGCAACCGTTAGTGACTGATCAGAAAAAATACTGACTCCGCGGGGAGACGACATGAAGCGAGCATGGATGACGGTTCCGGTTCTGGTCCTTGTAGGAGCACCTCAGGGTTGCAAGAAGGCGGAACCGCCAAGCCCAATCGTAAAGAAGGTCGAGGATGCAGGATCTGGGGATTTATCGCATGCAAGCACGAAGTCGATCAACGATTGGTTTACTAAACACCAGAACCTGGCAAAAGAGATCAAGAAAGAGTGCCTAGAAGTACAGAATTCGAAGCCGGCCGATTGGCGCGATACAACAGAAGGTCGCGTGTGCAGTGCGGCTATCTCGTCAACATTGATCGGAAATGAGCCAATACGGACAGACGACAAAAAGTATTGAGGTGAGTCCATGAGAGGCGGGTGCGGTCGGCAGCAGCGGTTCTTCAGGGTGTTAGGCCATGCGATTTTAATTGCTGCTGTCCTATTCACTATGACCGCCATCGTGCACGCGCAAGGACCTAATTCCGTAAACGGCCCATCTAGCATTCTGGACGAATATAAGAGTCTCCAAAACAGCTGGATAACAAAGCTCCTGGGCGCAGCACAGCGGCTCTTCTTCTTGCTTGCAGGCATCGAAGTGGCCTGGAGCTTCACTCTCCTTGCCATCGAAAAGGCCGACTTCCAGGCGCTCACCTCGACGATTGTTCGGAAGATCATGTGGATCGGGATTTTCTACGCCATCCTTCTCTACGGCGTTACTCCTGGGGGAGGCGGGTGGATTCCCGCCATCATCGACAGCTTTCATATCCTCGGTCAAAATGCATCATCGGTAGGTCCACTGGGGCCGAGTGCAATCGTTGGCTTTGGCGTGAACATGTGTGTCGATCTTCTTTACTCACTGAAGGGTGCAGATTTTCTGATGAGTTTTGCAAGCAGCATGGCGCTTGTTTTCTGTGCCGTCATCATCTTCATCGCGTACCTCGCTATAGCAATTCAATTCGTGGTGGCGATGGTGGAAAGCTATCTCGTCATCGGTGCGGGAGTGATTTTTCTCGGCTTTGGCGGGTCTCGGTGGACTGCCGCCTATGTGGAGCGGTACGTCGCATACGCCGTATCGGTCGGGATGAAAATCCTCGTTCTTTATCTATTGGTGGGAGCGGGGATGACTGTCTCTCAGGGCTGGATAGCGGTCGCACAAAACGCAGCTACGTCGCCCGACCCAGCCCGAACCGGATTCGACTTAGCCGCCGCTGCGGTGATGTTCCTCTGCGTCTGCTGGATGTCGCCCAAGATCTCCTCCGCAATGCTGGGTGGTGTTGCCTCGATGAGCGGCGGCGACTTGGCCGGCGTTGGCATGGGTGTGGGCTTGGCCGCAGTGGGTGCAGGTGTGGTTGCGACACAATATGTAGCGCCCGGGTCTGGTGCACTGTCGAAAGTGAGGGAAGCAGTGGCCGCTGGGTCGCACGGACCCGGTGGT
>WNFP01012652.1_pt1 | contig 12201 bp, 13 predicted proteins | sample 5400201 | NCBI WGS metagenome assembly WNFP01 (sample SAMN13153355, study PRJNA577476) | soil metagenome | isolation source: 115 cm saprolite under Madrone tree | place: USA:California | collected 2016-06-14
TGATTTAAGACAACTTCGGGCAGACAACTGCGCAAGAGCCGTCGTTGGATTGTCCATGCGACGGCTCTTTTGTTGGTCCACGGTGAGGAAATTTTGCGACTGACCTGACACCGTAGGAACGCAGGTGGCTGAGACACTGGATAAAGAGAAGCGCCCGAAAAACCAGTCTGCGACACTTCACCGGGCTTCGAGCCGAGCGCCCGCGATCGTTATATCCCTAACTTTCTTCGCCTTGGCCTTCATAAGCGCAGCCACCGCCTATGCTTTGTCGAATTTCAATCGCTTTGCTGAACGGTCTCCACATGAGACGGCTTCAGCGCCAATACCAGATCCCGTCATTAGTGCGACGCTGAAGGATATTCAGTTGGCACAACAGCAAAACGCCGCTGTGTTGGAGTCGCTCACGCAGAGTTCCGCAGTTCAACAGACGGATCTGAAAAGAATATCCGATCAGCTCTCTTCGCTAGCGGCGCGCGCGGATGCTCTACAAGATACGCCGGTGACGACTTCCGCGATCCCACAGCCAAATGATCGCGCCCGAGCCGGCAGGACGTCGCACAAAAAACCTTCTCTATTACCTAGACCTATAGGACCCGTCTCGGTTCGAGGCGCCCCATTGAGTCCAGCGCCGGAACCTGGATCACGCGCAGAATAGGTTAAGCATTTTGGGTGATCCTATTCGTTGCTCGGCCGAGAATTGAAGTGCAGCAGATCGAAATCCTGCCATTGCCGTTCGGCATTGCGCACTCCTTGCCTTGCCCGTTCGACATTGACGCTCTCCAACTCCGCGCAAATACCCTCGACAACGGATAGGCCTGGAACAAGAGCCGGGAAGAAAGACGTTCCTTCGGAGGGGACAATGAGCGAATGGTGGGCATGTTTTGCGACCGGCGAGACGGCAGCATCGGATAGCAAGCAGACTGTAGCCCCTCTTTCGCGTGCCTGACGCCCTGCAGTGATCGCAACGTTGTAAAGGCGCCAAAATGTAATGATGATGACGACATCGTCGGAGCTGACGTCGGAGAGGCCGTTGGCGGTTGCCACGGCATCATCGTAGAACTCGCAGCGATAACCTGCGACGCCGGCATGATGCGCAAGGATTCTTCCCACACCGGCGAAGCTGCCGCATGCAATGATCAGGCGACGATTGGATTTTGCGATCAGCGTGGCGAACGCCTTGACCTTGTCTCGATCCAAGCTGCGGCGGATGTGATTCAGATCAGCTATCTGGCGGTTCAAAGCATCGTCAAACGGAAGACCGCTTGATCCCGCATCATGGACAGTTGCGAGTTCCGGCGCTGTCAACAAACCTACATAACGCGTCCGGATTTCCTGGCGTAACTCCGGCCAGCCAGAAAACCCTAGCGCCTGGGCTGCCCGCGTCACAGTAGCCGTATTGACCCCCGCGTCTTGCCCGAGATCAAAAGCCGAGGCGTAAGACGCGAACTCCGGTCGCGATATCGCAGCCTGGATGACATCATGAGCGCCCCTGGAGATTTTGTGCAGCCGCGCCAGGGCGCGGAGCCAATCCTCCACCGGCTGATCAATAGAAAGCTTCTCTGCAACGTTTTTTGCTCTTGACATTTACCCGCCGAGAATATGCAAATTGCGGTGCATGGTTACTTGGGGTGATGCCGGCGCGCAAGCCCAACGTCGTGCGATGGCCTGTTTCGACTAAATGTATCCAATCGATTGGATTGAATTCTGTATAAGGGACGATCATGTCGGACATCGCAGAACGCCTTGAACGGTTGCCATTGGGGAGATTTCATTATCGGCTGCTGCTGATGGGCGGGCTTGGCTATATGTTCGAGGCCGTCGATGCGGCGATCATCGCATTCCTGCTGCCGGTGCTTCGAACTCAGTGGCATTTGACGAGCGTCGAGACCGGCCTGCTCGCGAGCAGCACCTATTTCGGCTTTCTCGTCGGCGCGCTGGTCGCCGGCGGAATCGGCGATCGTTACGGCCGCCGAAGCGTGATGATGTGGGCGCTGGTGTTGTTCTGCGCTGCTGCGCTCGCAAGCGCCTTCGTGAACGATTGGCATCAGTTCTTCGCGCTGCGCGTCGTCGGCGGCGTCGGAATGGGCGCGGAAGCCGCGATCATAGCACCTTTCCTCTCGGAATTTGTCAGCGCCGGGCGACGCGGCAGCTTTACGGCTTCCCTTGCGGGTTTCTTCTCCTTCGGCTTCGTCAGCGCGGCCTTGATCGGCTATTTCATCGTTCCGCTCGATGAGAATGGTTGGCGGTACGCCTTAGTCGTGACAGCGTTACCGGTCGCCCTCGTCCTGTGGTGGCGGCGGGCGCTCTACGAATCGCCGCGATGGTTGCAAAGCCGCGGTCGGCACGAGGAGGCCAACGCCGTCGTGTCGCGCATCGAACAAGAATTCACGGACCGCGGCATCGTCCTGTCGGCACCGCACCGTCAATCGACGGCCGTCGCCGCCGCCAACAACTTGTTCTTCGAGAGTTTCAAGGTGCTGTGGTCACCCCAACTGCGTCGAATTACAATTATGTCCTGGCTTCTCTGGGTGTCCGTGACCTTCTGCTCCTACGCATTCTTCACGTGGATACCTGGCCTCCTCGTCGAACGCGGCATGACGATCACGAAGAGCTTTTCGTTCTCGATCATCATCTATCTGGCCCAGATCCCCGGCTATTTCTCGGCGGCGTGGGTATGTGAACGGATCGGCCGCCAGTACACGATCATCGGGTACATGATTTTCGCCGCGCTCTCCGCGATCGCCCTCGCATTCGTTCAATCGGACTCCCAGGTCGTCGCGATGAGCGTGTTGCTCTCGTTCTTCATCAACGGCGTCAATGCCGGTGAATATGCCTACACGCCTGAGGTCTTCCCGACCCGCGTGCGGGCAACCGGCGTGGGGACGGCTTCGGCGATCGGCAGGCTGGGGGCCATCGCTTCGCCCATCCTGGTCGGCTACCTCTATCCCATCGCAGGTTTCGCTGGCGTTTTCGGAATGACGACAGGAGTCCTGCTGACCGGCGCCCTGTCGGTGCTGCTTCTCGGCATCCCGACCAAAGGCCGTTCTCTGGAAGACATTGAGGCCGCCGAGTTCGGGGAAACGGATGTCCCCAATAAGGTCGTCGAGCAGATGTCTTAGCGACAGCCATTGGTCTTGAATACCAACGGTCATCCTGCAGCTCGTGGCGTCCCGGGTCGCCACGACGGAATCGGATCCATGAACATCATCGATCTCCTACGCACCCTCGCGGAACCGACCCAGCCCACGCGGCTATTCGTCGAGCTCGAGAACGTAACGAAGTCTCTCGTTGGTCACCGACTCTTCACCTTGCTTTATGTCGACGGTGAAGAGGTCGCGCGGATCTATTCCAGTCGCCCGGAAGAATATCCTGTTGCAGGTCGCAAGCTTATGGGGCCGACGCCTTGGGGTGATCATGTCTTGAAAGCGCGCAAACCCTACCTTGGACATGACAAGGCCAGCATCCGTTGGGCCTTTTTCGACCACGCATTGATCGAAAGTATGGGACTTGGATCCGTCATCAATATCCCGGTGGTCTACGGGGGCGAATGTATCGGCACGATGAACCTCCTCGACGTCGAGCATCATTACCGCCACGAACATGTCACGCTACTGACGCCGCTGGCGCCGCTGCTGATTCCCGCCTTCCTCGAAGCCCGCCGCGGCACGCTCTGACGAAAGTACGACTATGACAGCCTTGCTGCTCAAGAATGCCCATATCGTCGATGGAACCGCTTCGGAGCGCTCGGATCGCGTGAATGTCCTGATCGAAAACAGCATCGTGCGAGATATGGGCAAAGCCGTCTCCTCCGCCAGCGCCAACGTCATCGACGTCGCCGGCCGCACGCTGATGCCGGGCCTGCACGATTGCCATGTTCACGTGACCGCCGTCGTCGCAAGCCTTGGCGCCAACGCGAAATTGCCCGACTCTCTGGTGATGGCACGATCGATTGCCGTGATGCGCGACATGCTGCACAGAGGATTTACGACCGTTCGTGATGTCGGCGGAGCGGATTTCGGCTTGAAGCAGGCGGCAAGCGAGGGTCTTTTTCCGGCGCCCCGCCTGGTGATTTCCGGCAAGGCATTGAGTCAAACGGGAGGTCACTGCGATTTTCGTGGCCGCTACGACGACACACCAGCGCCGAGGACTAGAATCCCACTGGGATCGCTCGGACGCGTTTGCGACGGCGTACCGGACGTGCGTCGTGCCGCCCGCGAAGAGGTGAAAGCAGGTGCTGACTTCATCAAGATCATGGCTAACGGCGGCTGCGCCTCGCCAACGGATCCAATCCATTTCAACGGCTTCTCTCGCGAGGAACTGAACGCAGTCGTCGAGGAAGCTCAGAACGCCAGTACCTACGTCTCCGCCCACCTTTACACCGACGAGGCCATTTCCCGTTGCGTCGAAGCGGGCGTTCGCTCCCTGGAGCACTGCAATCTCATCAAGTCCGAGACAGCGAAACTTGCGGCCGAAAGAGGATGCATCGCGGTCCCAACATTGGTGACCTACGACCGTCTGGCCAGCGAAGGTGCCAGTCTCGGCGTGCCGCCGAATGCGATCGCGAAAGTGGAGGACGTTCGGTCGGCGGGAATGGAATCCCTTGAGATCATGGAGGATGCCGAATTGCTCATGGCGTATGGGTCGGATCTTCTTGGCGAGATGCATCGTCATCAGTCGGAAGAATTTGTCATCCGCGGACGGATTCTGCCCGCGCACAAAGTGATTTCAGCCGCGACGAGCGTGGCCGCGAAGCTGCTCGGGATGGAAGGGCTGATCGGGACGATCGCCCCGGGTGCTTTCGCGGACCTGGTTGTCGTCGACGGCAACCCGCTTTCTAACCTGTCCCTGCTGACACAACAGGGAGCGCACATCTCGCTGATCATGCAGGGCGGCAAGGTCATCAAGAATATCACGCCACGCTGACGGTTGAGACAGACGAGCCGCACATAGGGCAATCAGGCAAGCTGAAAGCCGTAAGCGAGCGGGTCGCGGTCATCGACGTAAATCGTGTTGTGACCGATTACGCGCGCCCAGCCAGCGATGCTCGGCAGGATCGCGGGACTGGACCCGACACGACTTTCACCTTCGACCTTGCAGTTGAAGAGCGTGCCGATAATGCTTTCATGCACAAAGGTCTCCCCGATACCGAGGCGCCCCTTCGCGACGAGTTGAGCCATGCGGGCCGACGATCCGGTGCCGCACGGCGATCTGTCGATCGCCTTGTCGCCATAGAAAACGGCGTTGCGGGCGTCTGCGCCGGCCGCTTTGGGTGCGTCGCACCACATGACGTGGCTGACGCCACGGATCCGGTCATCTTCGGGATGCACCGGCGAGAGCGCGCGCTGGGCAGCTTGCCTGACGAGCGGACTCAGCCGAACGATCTCGTCGGCGGTCATTGCATCCAAGCCCGCCCAGTTCGTCTGGGGCTCGATGATGGCGTAGAAATTGCCGCCGTAAGACAGGTCGATGGTCAGTGCTCCCAGGCCCGGCACCTCGATAACGATGTCGGCGGAATGGAGGTAGCTCGCGACGTTGAACAGACGAACCTGCTCGACGTGTTGCCCTTTCCTCTCATATTCGATCAGGACACGGCCGGCAGGCGCCTCGATCGCAATTCGGCCCTCCTCGCGCGGAACCAGGAGACCTTCTTCGATCGCCGCAGTCACCGTTCCGATCGTGCCGTGCCCGCACATGGGAAGGCACCCGCTCACCTCGATGAAAAGGAATCCGATCTCGCAATCGTCGCGACTTGAAGGATAGAGGATCGTGCCCGACATGACATCGTGCCCACGCGGCTCGAACATCAGGGCGCGCCGGACCCAGTCGTGATCACGAACGAATATCTGGCGCTTTTCCGCCATCGAGACGTTCGGAAGCTGCGGGCCGCCGGCAACCACGACACGAACGGGATTGCCACAAGTGTGAGCGTCAACGCAGAAGAAGGTATGACGAGCCATGATTGTTTCATCACCGATTAGTTGAACCGAGAGATTGCGTAGGGCTCCATGTCCAGCGGCGGACGTCGGCCCGCAACAAGATCGGATACGAGCTTGCCAGTGGTCGCCGCTTGGGTCAGCCCGAGATGGCCATGCCCGAATGCGTAGAAGACCTGCGCGTGGCGCGGTGACACGCCGATGACCGGGAGGCTGTCGGGCGTCGCGGGACGATGGCCGGCCCAGCTCGTGCCCCCTTCCGTCTTAAGACCGGGGAGATAGCGCTTGGCAAGGATCGCGAGCGCTTCCGAGCGCCTGAAGTTCGGTTTTGCCTCGAGGCCACCGAATTCGGCGGCCCCTCCGATCCGCAAACCGCAAGTCAGCGGAGTAGCCACGAACTTTCGTTCTGCGAAGATGATCTCACGGGCGAGGCTCACGCCTGGGTTCGGGATGGTCGAATTGTACCCACGCTCGCTTTCCAGGAGCACGTAATCGCCGAGTTTCCGGGTCAAAGCCGCAGACCAGGCGCCCGCAGCAATCACGATATTCGAGCCCAGAATCGACCGCCCGTCGCTCAGGGTGACGCGCGCCTGACCATCATCTGCTGCAACATCGATCACGTCCCCGCTGACGATCGTCAGACCGTTGTCGTGAAGCCACCGCCGCAGCGTATCGACGAGACGCTTGGGATCATTGACGTGCGACCATTGCGGGGTGAATACGGCGCGCCGTACGATCGGCCCCAAGGCAGGCTCTAAGGCGCGGGCCTGGTCTCCATTCAATTCCTCGACCTTAATTCCATGGCGCCGCTTGAGGGCCCATTCCTCTGCATCTCTTCGAAAACCAGAAGCTTCAGGGCATGCGAGGGACGAATGGCCAGCGGACCCAGCGGATCGATCAGCCAACCCGGCACCCGCCAAATCAAGCCGGGAACCGATGCAGGCACGACTTCCGTCACCGCAATCCCGGCGGCGTTGCCGTAAGATGCCTTGTCTCCTTCGGGCGCACGATCGATAACGATTACGGCGACGCCTTGCCGCCTGAGGTGATAGGCGACGGAAAGGCCGACGATCCCTGCGCCCACGATCATGACCGGTTCCGACACGATTTTCGTTTTGCTCCGACTTGCATTGCTGGAGCCCGGGCCTCACGACCAAGACGCGAGCGTGCCTCACGCGGCCTTGCGTGAGCGGCGCTCGAGCTTACCGATCGCGGACCTGATGGTCGAGGCGACGAACTCTCGTTCCTCACCGACGAGAGGGAGGCGCGGCGCACGTGTCCATTCCGGGGCGCCGTAGACGATGTGCTCGGCGAGCTTGATGTACTGGACAAGTTTCACATGCGTATCCAGGTGGAATGACGGCGTCAGGATATGGTAGAGCTCCCGAGCCTCGGAGAACTTCTCCTCCGCGCAGAGATTGAAGATCCGCACGCACTCTTCCGGCCAGACATTGGTCATGCCGGACACCCATCCGGTCACACCGAGGGCTGAGCTTTCGACGATGAGATCATCAACCCCGCAGAAGATGCTGAAGCGGTTTCCGAGTTCGACATACATATCCGTGACGCGGCGAATATCGCCGGTTTCTTCCTTGATACATACGATCTCGGGAGTGTCAGCGAGCGCCTTGAGAACCGAAGGTGTGACATCGACGCCGTAGGCAATCGGATTGTTGTAGATCATGATGGGCAGGGATGAGGCGCTGGCGATGCCCTTGAACCACGCGGCGGTTTCGCGATCGTCGGTCTTGTAGCCAAGACTCGGGAACACCATCAGCCCCTGAGCCCCAAACCCTTCGTACGCCTTGGCGTTCGCCCGCGCGGCGACGAGATTCGTCTCAGCCAACCCGGACAGTAGCGGAACACGTCCATTCACAACGTCGGCGCTGGCGCGGATGATGGCTTCGCGCTCCGGCAACGTCAGGGATGCGTTTTCACCTAACATCGGGAGAACGATGACGCCTGATACGCCTGCCTTGATCAGGCGGTCGATGCTCAATTGGGTGGCGAGGACGTCCACGCCGCCATCTTGAGTCATCTTCGTCGTAACCGCGGGGAAAACGCCAGCCCAGGTCTTCATTGGATAGGGTCTTTCAAGTCGTTGATTGTTGATATGTATCCAATCTACAATGATATTATCGACATGTCTACTTTAATCCGATCGACGGATGGTTTAACCTGTGCCCACGAAATGGGCTACTTCCTGAACCCGCGAGCTAAATCGGCGATTGGATCCAACAATTGAGATGGAGAAGGCCAGAAAATGCTGAAGGACCCTTCCCGACCGAAGACTCACAAGATCAAGCGTCAGAGCCTTCCTGAAACGCTGGCCGAGTCACTGCGCGAGCGGATTCTAAACGGCGAATTCGGGGAGGGGGATCCGCTGATCCAGGAAGCGATCGCCGAGGAATATGAGGTAAGTCGGATGCCGGTCCGCGAGGCTCTCCGACAGTTGGAGGCACTTGGCCTTATCGTGATGCAAACGCACAAGGGCGCAGTCGTGACGTCGATGCGGCCGGAAAAGATCACCGAGCTTTTCGATCTGCGCGTGCTGCTTGAGTGCGACATCCTCCGGCGAGCATTGCCGATGTTTGATCAGGACCATGTCAAGCGATCGGAAGGAATTTTGATTCAACTGGAGGACGCTTATCATCGTTTGAATATTGCATCGTGGGGCGGCCTCAATTGGCAGTTTCACAAGTCCCTCTACCTGCCTGCGAATAGACCCGAGACGTTAGCCGTCATCGAAGCTATCAACGTTCAAACCGATCGCTTCATTCGGTTGCAACTGTCGATGAGTGGCGCGGCCGCCGTCGCAAATGCGGAACGTGAGCACCGCGAACTTCTTCGGCTCTGCGGGGAGCACGACACACGGGCCATCGAATATTTGAAGATGCACATCGAGAACGCGGGGAAGATGCCGATTCCCCCTCAAAGGACCGCTGACGCGGCCTGATATTGACCTGCCTCCCCCACATCAGCCGAGCCTGCGATATCTTCTCCAATCCCCGACATGATTGGGTTCATTGCAAGCTTCTAAGCCTAAGCACCCACCCGTCAAAGCCAATTAAACGGCTGATGTTGCGGCGTGACGAGAGCAATTTGCCGTGGTTTGGGAAGGGCGAGATGCTGACCCAGGTCCGCGCATTTCGAGGAAGATTATCCTTGCCGCGGGTTTGCGGCCCGAACTGACCTTCACCTCATTCGGCCGCCACGAATAGCAATCTCCATAAATACTATTCCCGGCCCGAATGATCTACCGTACCTGTTTGGCCGATGGAAGCCCACGCCATGTTCCAATCATGGTCCGCATTTCGAAAGACCACGCTGGCCGCTTGCAGCCGCATCCGAAGCGCAACGTTGAATCGCGCTATCCGGTCGCGAACGCGACGGCGTCGTCGTCACCGATGGAGATCCCAACCCGTGCGCCGATCGGCCATCGCGTCATCGCATCATGTCCCGCCGATCGCACCAGCAGCCGGTCGCGCACCGATTCAGCGCAGTCGATGTAGAGATCGACGTGCCCGCCCTGGTAGACCTGCGCAGCGACCGTGCCGCTGATGGCGCAGGGCTCGTCGGCATCGACCATTTGCAACTGCTCGGGGCGGACAAACAGATCGACCGGCGCAGATGCCGCGACGCCGCGCAACGGGCTCGCCGGCACGTTGACACGCGCGACGCCCACGGCGACGACGGCATGGGTTCCATCGAGGCTATCAAGCCTTCCGCGCAGCACATTGGCGTCGCCGACAAAGGACGCGACGAAGCGGTCGCAGGGCCGGCGATAGATTTCTTCCGGGGTACCGAGCTGGCGAATGCGCCCTTCCGACATGACCGCGAGCCGGTCGGACAGGCTCAAGGCCTCACCCTGGTCATGGGTGACTAAGATCGTCGTGACCTTGAGCTTGCGCTGGATCTCGCGAAGCTCCACCTGCATTGATGCGCGCAAATTCTTATCGAGCGCCGAAAACGGTTCGTCGAGCAGCAGCACCGTCGGATTGATCACCAACGCGCGCGCCAACGCCACGCGTTGCTGCTGCCCGCCGGAGAGCTGGCGCGGCTTGCGGCCTTCGAGGCCGGTGAGCCGGACCAGCGCCAGCACCTCCTCAACGCGCTGGTCCCTCTCCTTCTTCGGAACGTGACGAACCTTCAGGCCGTAAGCGATGTTGTCGGCCAGCGACATATGCGGGAACAGCGCGTAGTTCTGAAACATCATGCCAATTTCGCGCTTGTAGGTCGGCACGTCGTTGACACGTTCGCCGCCGATGCGGATGTCGCCGCCGTCCGGGCTGAAGAAACCGGCGGCTAGATTGAGCAAAGTAGTCTTGCCGCATCCGGACGGGCCGAGCAGCGTCATGAACTCGCCGCGCCGGATCGACAGCGAGACCTCGCGCAGCGCGACTGCTTCGCCGAAACGCTTCGTCACAGAGTTGAAGCGGACCGCAATGTCATCGCCGGCAGCGAACCCGGTTGTCTGCGCCGCAACGCTAGTGTCAGCGAGTATGTTCAATATTCAGTACCTTACCGAGACCCAGGAATGCGTTGGCGAAGATGATCAACGCAGCCGTGCCGGCGATGTACATCACCGACAGCGCCGCCATCGACGGATCGGCATATTCCCGCACATAGTTGTACATGGCGACAGGCAGGGTCTGCGTCCGTTGCGCCGTGACGAACAGCGATGCTGTGAATTCGTTGAACGACAGGATCGCGGCGAACAGCCAACCGCTGACCAGGCCGGGCAGCAGCAGCGGCAGCGTGACCGTGAGCAGCACCCGCAGCGGTGGCGCGCCCAGGCTGGCGGCGGCGAGTTCATAGCTCTGATCCAGATTGCGCAACGACACATAAACGCTGCGGATCACGAAGGGCAGCACCAGCACGACGTGACAGAATACCACCACCGCGTAACCGCTGGTCCAGCCGATCTGCGCGGCCAGGATGAGGAAGCCAAGCCCGACCGTGAAATGCGGAATCACGAGCGGCGACAGCAGAATGGCTTCGATCAGCTTGCTGAAGCCAAAGCGGTAGCGGTCGAGTGCGAAGGCAAACATCGCGCCGACCAGCAGCGCGATCGTCGAGCTCCAGGCGGTGACGATCAGGCCGTTGCGAAAGCCGTCGCGAAAATCCTGATAGGCGATGGCCTTGGCAAACCAGCGCAGCGACCATGCCTGCGGCGGAAACGACAGGATCGCTCTGTCGTTGAACGCGGCGATGGTGACGACGGCCACCGGCAGCACCAGAAAGCCGAGGATCAGCAGCACCGCGAGTTTGCCGACGAAGCCGAGCCCGAGTTGGTAGGTCGAACGCGGCATCTCAATGCGCCCGAATATTGTCGAGCGGGCGCACCGCCAGCCGCAGCATCGATAGCACCACGATGGTCAGCGCCAGTCCGGCCACGCAAAGACTGGCTGCAAACGGGAAATTGAAGCTGGCGAAGCCGAGCTGGTACACGAGGTTCGAGATCATGTTGACCTTGCCGCCGCCGATCAGCTGCGGCGAGGCGAAGGCGCTGAAGGTCCAGGCGAAGGCGGTGGTGACGCCGGCGACGACGCCCGGCATCGACAATGGCAGGGTGATGGTGAGGAACGTCCGGACGGGGCCGGCGCCCAAGCTTTCGGCGGCCTTCTGGTAATCGCGATCGATATGCGACAGGCCGGCGGCGAGCATGATCACCATCACCGGCATAGTAACATGCACCAACGCGACCACCACGCCGAAGGTGGTGAACATGAACTGGACCGGCTGTTTGACGATGCCAAGATTCATCAGCACCGAATTGATGAAGCCGTTATTGCCCAGCACGATGATCCAGGAATAGGTGCGCACGACTTCGCCAAGGAACAGCGGCGTGACGACGATCACCAGCAGGGTCGACTTGAGGATGGCGTTCTGCGTTCGCACCAGCGCATAGGCCAGCGGATAGCCGACGATCAGCGTCGAGATCGCCGTCAGGAAGCAGATCCAGACGGTGTCGAGAAACACCCGCGCATAAAGCGGTTTCAGCAAGTCCGCAAAATTCGCCAGCGTGAAGCCGCCCGGCTCCAGAGAGCCAGCCACGTAAGCGCGAAAACTGAACTGCAGTACCGCCGCCATCGCGGCCAGCAGGCCGACCGTGCACAGCACGGCCGGTGCGGTGAACGAGCGGAGGAAGGGCTGCGGGTTCACAGGAACAAGCCGGCGCTCGCCATCAGTTCATGATGTTCTCGGCGAACCATTTGCGCCATTCCGCGGTCTTCTCGGCGCGCAGCTTGGCGTCGATGTTGATCTG
>WNFP01004970.1_pt1 | contig 12195 bp, 9 predicted proteins | sample 5400201 | NCBI WGS metagenome assembly WNFP01 (sample SAMN13153355, study PRJNA577476) | soil metagenome | isolation source: 115 cm saprolite under Madrone tree | place: USA:California | collected 2016-06-14
GCAGAAGTCGGGTGTGCGGTAGGATGATCGACTGGCTGTGTCGGCTGGTTTGAGGGTTGTGTGACCTTTACCTGGGTTGTTGATGCTGGCGCGGGATTCTGATGTGCATGGAAGATGCCAGCAATTGCAGCAAAGAGCACAGCGACAACGAGAGCAACCGCTATCCAAAGTTTGCGTAAATGGTGTTTTGGTTTGGGAGCCGGTGGCATCGGCTGTATGGGTAACTCTGGCGGATAGGGGTACGGCGGGATAGATTGTGGTTGTGTTGATTGTTGCCAAGATTGGTACTCAGTTCCCGAGCCTGATGGCACTGGCACCTGAAACTGTTGCCGCTGAGGTTGTTGTCTAGGTGGTTGTTGTGGAAACGGTGGAGGAAATTGTGACATGCTACCCCCTTCACTAACATGACATCATGCGAACATTTATTTTTGACTGGTACTCCATAATCAGTTCAACGAAAGCCGACGCGATTGATAACTGCTATAGGTAAGTACTAGCCATCTTAGAGCTTCCCCACAAGCTGCGCGAAGACGAAGACCACGATTACAGCGAAGAGCAGGCTGTCAACGCGGTCGAGGATACCACCATGACCGGGCATAAACTGACCACTGTCTTTAACGTGTGTCTGGCGCTTGATAAGAGACTCCGCCAGGTCACCGAGCGTAGCCGCCACTGCAATCAAAACGCCCAATAGGATAGCCAGGTACCACGGCACACCTAGAGGCCGAATGGTAATGAGCAGGGCAGCCGTGACAGAGAGTACCAGGCCACCAGCCACTCCCTCCCATGTCTTGCCGGGGCTGATGCGGGGAGCGAGTTTGTGGCGGCCAAAGAAGTGCCCGGCGAAGAATGCTCCTGTATCGAATCCCCAGACACCAAACAGCACCACCAGTGCCCACCAGAAGCCGTTACTGATACCCACCTGAAAGCCGCGCAATAGTGGAAAGAGGCTCATGGGCCAGCCCAGATAAATGGCGATTGCCAGCGTCAGCGACCAATCCACCATAGCCCCTTCGAGTTTCTTGCGGAAGAAGAGCAAGGGGAAGGTAATCAGCAGGGCTATGCTCAGGCCAGATTCAAGCAGCACAAGCCGCTCTTGCGGTATCATGGCAGCCACAACAAAGAGTAGACTGAGTACCAGGCTGACCACTATCAGCGGGTGATAGCCCTCGTGAAGCATCATTGTATGCAGTTCATAGGTGCCCAGGATCACCACGATTGCGGAAGCCGCAAACGCCCACCAGCCGCCAAACCATACGAAAGCCAGCACGACCGGTATGGCTATTATGGACGTGAGGGTACGTAAGCCAACAGAGCGATACCATTGACGCTCGGCCTTTGCGGATGCACTCGTTTCCTCTTTTTGCTCACTTAGGGGTTGCACACGGCTCCTTATAGCAGGCCTCACACCACGACATAATAGCCGCTAATTTTTCTTGATGCGCGTGGGTGATAGTTGCCAAACATTTAGATAATTATAACATATCTAGCTGTTTGACCTTCACCTACGCCCGTTGACGTCCGCTACCGCGCATTTGTTAGGTAGGACCTGCCACTATCAGCAATAGTAAAAGATTCAGGCTTTAGCCAGTTGACGGCGACTGGACGGGACCTCGAAAGTGTACGTATCGCCATGGTAGAGATAATGGACGCGGTCCTGGAGACCATTATCGACGACGGCGCATTGGAAATCTGCAAGAGGCGATTTGAAGGCCGTGTAGTCGTTGTAGTGGATGGGGATGGCCTTGCGTGGATTGATCAGTTTGATGATTTCCACTCCCTGACGGGCATCCATAGTGACCAGGATGCCCATGACCTCTGGCAAGAGAGGCGCAAGGCGACCAGGTGCATGCCGGCCCGGCATGGAGCTGACACTGAGTGTGCTATTTCCTCGCTCAAAGTTGAGCGTTTGCCATGTTTTGAGGGGATGGGTAACTTGAAAGCCCATTTTGCTCAGTCCCTCAGCAGCTTTGGGAGTAGTGACAATGGGAATAGTCTTCTGGAGATTGCGTGCTACCAGGCGGTCAAAGTGGTCCTCGTGCAGGTGTGAGAGGAGAATGAGGTCTGGAGGCGGTAGATTTTCAAGTTCTGCCGCAGGGTTGGTCAGGCGCCTGGCGCGCGCGCCGTAACCAAGATGCACACGATCGCCCTGGTGCAGGAAATTGGGGTCCGTCAAGATAGTGAAGCCCGCGTATTTGAGCAAGACCGTGGCTGTGCCAATGAAAAAGAGGGAACCGTGTTCTAGCTCGACAGGCTCATTTTTCCTGGATAAGCTGATACTTTGAATGTCGTTCATAGCAATTCCTCCCCTGGCTTGTTTGATGGTTTCTACTACTCTGGATGACTGTAAATGTTTAAATTCCAAAAAGTTTGCATTTATACCTAATATAATGAGGAAGCGTCATGAAAACGTCATGAGCAGCGTCATGAATGGGAAGTGCCTCCACACGAGGCCACATCGCTGCTACCGGAAGCTAGTTCGTGAGGGAATGCTTGTGTTTGCCATTGTGCTGGCTGCCTGCTCGACAAGAGGGAACCGCAGTTGGTGTCTCATCACAACGAAGCCACAGATCGGAGAAAAGAGGTATGACTGATATTTATGTAGAACTGGGTGGAAAGAAGGCCATTGCCTGGTCGCTGGAGTGGCCCGGTTGGTGCCGGATTCGCACAGGCGAGGAAGCGGCTGTGCAGGCGTTGATCGATGCGGCGGCGCGCTACCGGCTGATCGCGCAGCGAGCAGGGCTGGATTTTGCACCTGGCGATCTCGTGGTTGTTGAACGTCTCCCAGGCGATGCCAACACTGCCTGGGGAGTACCTTCGGTTCTGGCTTCTGCCGAAACCGAACCAATCGATGCTCTAACCGCGCAGCGCAACGTGGCACTCCTGCGCGCGTCGTGGGACATGCTGGAAGAGGTCGTCGCGGCCTCTCCAGCGGAACTGCGCAAAGGTCCGCGTGGTGGAGGTCGCAACCGAGACGAGATCCGGTGCCACGTCATCGAAGCCGAACGGGCTTATGCGCGCAAGATCGGGGTGCGACACAAACCGTTCGAGGTGAACGACCTCAGTGCCCTCAAAGCCATGCGGGAAGAGATCGCTGCCGTGCTGAGCAAGCACTCCACCGGCGAGCCCCTGGTTTCTGGGGGATGGAACGCCAGCTACGCGGTCCGGCGCATGGCGTGGCACGTGGTCGATCACATCTGGGAGATAGAAGATCGTCGAAGCTGATCGCGTGGGCGCGCATGGAGGCACCGGCCCTCGCCCGCTACACGTTACGGGTGACAAGGCAAGCGTCTTGTCACCCGATTTTTGGCAGAACCACAGAGCGACCGCGAATTTACAAAGAATTTATAAATTCCCAAATTCCTATTATACGCTATGACACATGGAGACGTCCAAAGCGCCGCTGCCGGTGATGGTAACTCTCCAACGCTTTGCGCAAGTCTTCTCGCCCAAAATCGGGCCAGAGCGTAGGCGTTGCGTAGTATTCACTGTAAGCTGATTGCCAGAGCAGGAAGTTACTGACACGCATCTCCCCGGCCGTACGAATAACCATATCAGGGTCCGGTAGATCGCGGGTATACAGGTAGGAACTTATCAACTCCTCGGTGATGGTATCGGGATCACGCCCATCGGCGATAATCTGGCGAACCGCATCTACCAGTTCGGCCCGGCCACCGTAATTGAAGCAGACGTTGAGGCCAATGCGGGTATTATTGCGCGTAAGCTCTACCGAGTCCCGCACAGCTTTTTGGATATCGGGGGAGAGGTCTTGCAAACGACCAAGATGACGCAGGCGCACTCCATCGCGGTGCAGTTTTTCTAAATCCGAGCGGATGGTCTCCCAGAAGAGGCGCATCAGTCCCTCTACCTCGATGCGCGGCCGGGCCCAGTTCTCGGTTGAAAAGGCGTACACGCTGAGCATTTCGATATGTTCATCAGAAGCGGCTTCGACTACCCGTCGAAGGGCATTCACGCCGGCTTTGTGCCCGGCAAGGCGCGGCAGGTGGCGCCTGGCGGCCCAGCGCCCATTGCCATCCATAATAATGGCAAGGTGGCGCAGTCCAGGTTGTTGTTCGGATTGCGACTGCATGGTCTCTTTCCCTTTTGAGGAGGGAATGAGATTCTGTAGCTTGGCCAAGGTTAGACCTCCAATATCTCCAGTTCCTTGGTTTTCCCAACCCTCTCCATTTCATCAATGAAGCGGTCGGTGAGCTTCTGTAGACGTTCGGCGCTACGTTTTAGCTCATCCTCGGAAATTTCCTTCTTTTTTTCACGATCACGCAATTTGTCATGAGCATCACGGCGAATGTTGCGAATGGCAACTTTATGCTCGTCCAATTTCCTGTGGAGGGTCTTGACCATTTCACGACGACGCTCCTCGTTGAGCGGGGGAATAGCAAGGCGTATCACCTGGCCATCATTGTTTGGATTGATACCCAGGTCAGATCTCTGAATGGCTTTCTCGATATCGGTCAGCAGCTTACGGTCCCAGGGTTGAATTACCAGCAAACGCGCTTCAGGAACAGAAATCGAGGCGACCTGGTTGATGGGTGTCGGTGCCCCATAGTAATCGACTGTGATACGTTCCACAAGCGCCGAACTGGCACGGCCAGTACGAATTGCCGATAGGTCCTGTTTCAATATCTCCACCGCCTTTTGCATACGCCGCTCAGCATCCCCGAAAAGATCGTCTACCATAGCAATGCTCCCTTTGCTTTGTAGGGGGCCGCAGTACTGCGGCCCCTGCGTTGTCGATCGATCATGCTACACGGGCGCAATAAATGGGATCTCAAGATCATTCATATCATGAACCAGCGTTCCGTACTTCTTGCCGCGCATAATAGCCTCGAGCGCACCTTCTTCGTTCAGGTTGAAGACGATAATCGGCAGGTGATTATCCTTGCACAGCGAAAGTGCAGTGCTGTCCATGACTTTCAGTCCCATATTGAGCGCCCGCATATAACTGAGTTCTTCGAACTTCTGCGCTTTGGGATTATGCATGGGGTCATCGTCATAGACGCCGTCCACTTTGGTAGCCTTAAGCAATACTTGAGCGTTGAGTTCAACAGCACGGAGGGCTGCCGCAGTGTCGGTTGTGAAAAACGGGTTCCCGCTTCCCGCCGCAAGAATTACCACGCGTCCCTTTTCCAGGTGACGAACAGCTCTCCTGCGAATAAACGGTTCAGCCACAGGTGGCATCTCGATAGCGGTCTGCACACGCGTGACCATACCCAATTTTTCCATGGCGTCCTGCATTGCCAATGAGTTCATGACTGTTGCCAGCATGCCCATGTAATCGGCAGTTGCACGATCGATACCCGTCGCGGCTGCATCCGCGCCTCGCCAGATATTACCGCCGCCGATCACCACGGCCACCTGCACACCAAGCAGGTGCACACGCTGAATCTCACTAGCTATACCCCGCACCTTCTCCGCATCAATACCATAGCCCCTGCGGGAACAGAGCGCCTCGCCACTCAATTTAAGCAGTATACGCTGATAGGCCAGAGATGAAGACTCTTGAGACATCTTATGTGATACTCCCATGCGCGAAAATCACTGTCAGGGCATCCAGAATGGATGGCCTAGACCTCTTCGCCCAGTGCAAAGCGACTGAAACGCCGCAATACAATATTCTCACCGGTTTCGGCGATCACCTTTTTCACAAGGTCGCCCACGATTACTGTCTCATCCTTCACCCAGGGCTGCATCATCAATACCTGCTCACCCAACACCTTCTTGAGCTTGTTGTCAATGACCTCGTCGCGCCTCGCTGGTGGGACACGTTCCATCGATGGCTCATCCAGAATCGCGTAACGGGCCTCTTCAACAACCTCGGCTGGCACGTCTTCAAAGTTGATATACTTGGGTGCGACGCCGGCGATTTGTAAGGCCAGGTCATTAGCCAGCTGGCGGAAACTCTGGCTGCGAGCAACAAAGTCGGTGCTGCAATTAAGCTCCAGCAATACTCCCAGGTTATGATTATGATGAACATAGGAGAAGATGCCGCCTTCTTTGGTCTCACGGCCAGCCGCCATCATTTTCTCGGCCTTGTGGCCACTTCTGGTTTCAAGCCATTTGACGGCTTCGTCCCAGCTTTTCGACTCGGCTAATGCCTTCTTACAATCGGCAAACGTCGCACCTGTCTGTTCACGCAACTTCTTGACGTCTGCAGCAGTGTAGTCCATAACTGTTAACTCCTCGATCTTATCGTACTCAGGCTCTTGATGAAAGTACAACCGCTCCTGTCCATCTTTTTTGGTCCCTGAGTGCTTGACAAAAATGATATAGTATGATGTCGCTTTACAATACGATAGAAGCGGGAGATGGAACGCGATCCTATCTCCCGCCTCTCTAGTTGCAGGTTTACCCAGCCCAGGCGCATCCTGGGAACAATACATGCCGATCTTATGCCGGGCCGGGTAGAGCCACCGTTCCTACTTCGCCTCTTTCGCAACGAGTTCAGGTTCAGCAGCAGTTTCCAGGTTCTCTTCCATCTTGTTCTCAACCGGAACTGGGAGAGATGTGTCCTCCGTTGAAGCCTCGGGCGAAGCAGAGACCGGCTCACCCGCTGTCTCCTCCTCAACTTCTTGCGGCTCGGCATCCTTCTGCTGAGCTTCTAGTTCGCGACGCCCCTCGATGACAGCATCGGCGATTTTGGAACTCAGCAAGCGGACGGCGCGAATGGCATCATCATTGGCAGGAATAGGGTAATCAATCTCATCAGGATCGCTGTTTGTATCGGCAAGAGCGATGATGGGGATTTCGAGGCGTCGAGCTTCTAATACGGCGGTGCGTTCCTTGCGTGTATCAATGATGAAGACTGCATTCGGCAGGCGCCGCATATCTTTGATACCGCCCAGAGTGCGCTCGAGGCGTGTTATGTCATCCTGCAAATGCTGCGCTTCTTTTTTGGGCAGGCGTTCGAAATCACCCCGATCACGGCGGGCTTCCAGGTCGCGCAAATAGCGGATGCGCAACTGAATGGTCTGGAAGTTGGTCAGCATACCACCCAACCAGCGCTGATTGACGTAGTACATGCCGCAACGCCTGGCCTCCTCCGCTACAGCTTCCTGCGCCTGCTTCTTGGTACCCACAAACAATATAGTCCCGCCCTGGGCGGCGAGTTGTTCAACAAACTTGTACGCCTCGTTCAGGCGCGTCACCGTCTGCTGCAGGTCGATGATATGGATGCCGTTGCGGTCCATAAAGATAAACGGCGCCATCTTGGGATTCCAGCGACGGGTCTGGTGCCCGAAGTGTACGCCGGCCTCAAGAAGCTGCTTCATTGAGACAATGTTTGCCAAAAATCGGATCCTCCCTTTTTGTTCCTCCGCTCTTTTCTTATCAGCGCAAGGGTTCCCATATATAGGTCATTGACCCCTACCTACCACCGTATCTCCAATTAGTTAGATCGAGGTGTACCAGGGCTTTCGTTGATCAAAGAGCGTGCGTATTTACATGATTGCATAAGCGAGAAAGTCGTCTCTCGCTAGCATGAGAGTATATCACAGAGCAGGAGAAGACGCAAGAAAATTGGCGGGCAAATAGCCTGGCGAGGGCAAGCCTCGCCAGGCTACCCTACCGCTTACTGGCAAGCGTCGCGATTGGAATAACTGCCGGCATCTCCGACTCGCGCATTAATCTATTGAAAGCAGCCACATCGGTATCGATGATCTCTTGCAGCCGCTGAATTTGCACATCGATACGCCCGGCAAGATCCGCATAGAGTTCGTACTGCTGTCGTGTAGGCGCAGCCTGGGCGCTGGCAACCACGCCGGCCAGCCACGCCAGTTTGCCATTGAGCTTGGCCGGAAAGTTCATCGTATCCTGGCGAGTCTTCGCCCTGGACTGGGTGAGTTCGTCCTCGATGGGCGACAGCTTCTCCTTCAGTGACCTGGCAGCACTGGACACTGCCTCGTGATCCTTCCTTTCACGCGTGCGTTTTTCCCAATCTTCCACCTGCTGGCGGATGTTTCTGAGCGTGTTAATAGCATCGTGAGTTTCCGAGAGCTTGTCCCGTACCTTCAGAAGCAATTTGAACTGGGAATCCAGGTCTTCCTGCGTAGCCGGTACTCGCGGGTCCTTCTGGACCTCGAAAGCCTCGGTAAGAGTCTGATCTGCAACTGTCAACTGTACGTGGTAAGTACCCGGAGCGGCGACCGGACCTGCCATCACTGCCTCGGATGCCACGTATCCATCTACTTTCTTTGGATCGGGATAGCGCGTATTCCAGAGAAAGCGGTTCATGCCAGCCTCTTTGGGCACACGGGGATCTTTTTTCTCTCTATCTTCCTCTTCATCCGGCGTCTCAGGCGGCGCGTCTTCCGCCTTTGGTGATTGACTCTGTGCCTGTTCGCTGGTGAAAGACTTGATCTGCTCACCCTGTGCATCAAGGAAAGTCAGCTTCACTTCACCCTCCGGCTTCTGTTTGAGAGAATAATACACCAGCACCCCATCAGGTGGATTCTCCCCGGCATTCAAGTTGCGATCTACCGTCTCCCCGCCGGGCTTCAGTTCGCGCCGGGCAGTAATCATAATATCACCCGTATTGCGATAGAAAATTCCGGGAGCAGATGCACGCGAGTATCCCCAACTGGTTATGAAGCGAACAGCGGGACGCGGCTTGAATAAGTAGACTGGGGCATCCTGTACCTGTTCGCTGATGTAACGCAGTGGCGTTATATCATCCAGGATCCAGAATGATCGCCCATGGGTTGCTGCCACGAGGTCGGTATCCTTGATTACGAGGTCGTGGATAGGCACTGCCGGCAAGTTCAACCGCAGTGACTGCCAGTGTTCCCCGTCGTCAAACGAAACATGTACGCCGGTCTCGGTCCCAGCATATAACAGTCCCCGCCGAACCGGGTCTTCGCGAATTGCGCGCGTGAAGTCGTTCTCCGCGATGCCCGTTGTAATCTTCGTCCAGGTCGCCCCATAATCGTTGGTCTTGTAAAGGTAGGGATGAAAGTCGTCCAACTTATAGCGATTCGCAGCGACATAGGCGGTCGCGGGGTCATGAGGAGACGGCTCGATGATGCTGACGAGCGCCCACTCGGGTAAATCCGGGGGCGTTATATTCCTCCATGTCTCCCCGCCGTCCTGAGAGATGTGTAGCAGGCCATCATCCGAACCGGCCCAGAACAACCCGCGTTTTAGCGGTGATTCGGCAAAGGCGAAGATTGTGCAGTAGCATTCCGCGCCCGTGTTATCTCTCGTGGGTGGGCCGCCGGATGCTTCCATCTTCGTGATATCGTTGCGTGTAAGGTCCGGGCTGATAATTTGCCAGCTGTTCCCCTCGTCGGTTGAGCGGAATACATGGTTGCCAGTGACGTAGAGCACGTTTGGATCGTGAGGTGAGAGCAGGATTGGGAATGTCCACTGGAAGCGGTACTTCTGGTCCTTTGCCCCCCAGCCGGTAGCAAGCTCAGGCCATACGGCGATATTGCGTTCCTGGCGACTGCGGTGGTCATAGCGGGTAAGATACCCAAGATAGTTCCCGGCATAGACAATATTGGTGTCATCAGGACGAACGGCGATGTAGCCACTTTCTCCCCCTCCTACATCATAGATGTCGGATTGGGTAATACCTGCGAGAGCCGAACGGCTGGGCACGGTGATGGTCGAGTTGTCCTGTTGAGCGCCATAGACCCTATAAGGAACCTGGTTATCAGTCGTTACATGGTACATCTCCGCCGTAGGCTGGTTGTAGATCGAGGACCAGCTAGCGCCGCCATTGAAGGACACACAGGCACCGCCGTCATTCCCCTCGATCATGCGCTGGGGGTCGTGCGGATCGATCCACAGATCATGATTATCTCCATGAGGCACCTGTACCTCGAAAAAGGTGCGTCCTCCATCGACCGACTTCCAGCACTGGACATTCAGTGCCCAGATAGTTTCTGGGTCCTTGGGATCAGCGTAGATGTGCTGGTAATACCACGGGCGTGCCCAGAGGTTACGATCCTCGCTCAACCTTTCCCAGTTCTCGCCGCCGTCATTGGATCGAAAGAGCGCGCCATCCTCCGCGTCGATGATAGCCCAGACACGGTCCTCTTTAGCGAGCGAGACAGCCAGGCCGATTTTCCCTAGCACTCCTGTCGGCAGGCCCGGTTTGCGCGTAATTTCAGTCCAGTTGTCGCCACCGTCGGTAGACTTGAAAATGCCACAGTCCTCGCCCCCGCTGACAAGCGTATACGGCTTGCGCTGAGCTTCCCAGATAGCTGCATATAGGATACGGGGGTTGTTCGGGTCCATGGCGAGGTCAATAGCCCCGGCTTTATCGCTGCGAAACAGGATCTGCTCCCAGGTCTTACCGCCATCGCGCGAACGATAGACTCCTCGCTCGGGATTCGGCCCATGCGCGTGTCCTAGTGCCGCGACATACACCAGGTCGGGATTTTGAGGATGGATGCGAACTTTAGCGATATTCCTGGTATCCGCCAGTCCCAGGTGTGTCCAGGTCTTGCCTCCATCAGTAGACTTGTACACGCCATCGCCGTGAGAGACATTGCCACGGATGGTCGTCTCGCCCATACCGGCATAGATCACGTTGGGATCAGAAGTCGAAACGGCAATTGCACCAACCGATGCGCGTTTAAAGAAGCCGTCGGACACATTTTCCCAGATGATGCCGCCATCGGTGGTCTTCCAGATGCCACCACCCGTCGAGCCAAAATAGAATACCTGCGTATGCACAGGATCGCCGGCCACTGCCACGACTCGCCCTCCACGAAATGGGCCGATCAGGCGCCATTGAAGCGAGTGCAGCATGGCAGAATCGATCACCGCAGCAGCCCCCTCGTCGGAGACTCGGGTTCCCCGGGGATTCACTGAGCCATTGTCTTTTTCCATAAAGCATCAACTCATTTCTGTGCGCTCGTGCTTTTATATGCGTACACTGAAGTGGCGCCTGCATGCAGCCGCCAGGTTTGATGCAGATTGAGGTCAGCAATCGTGAGCGCAATCGATATGCCGCACCCGAAAGAAGTGCTTTTAACAAGTGTATCATAACTCACTTTGGCAAGCCAAAATCAATGCATATAGAGGCTTAAAAGGGCCAGGAAAGTATGATATGCTATGTGATAGAACAGTAGGAACAATGGGCTGGCGATCGTTATCGTTATTGGATGGTACGAGTTCCTTACAAAATGCGAATGATCATCGCATGATCTTGTTTGCTAGTTGAGGGCTACTATGCAGAGATGCACTTATTGCGGGTATGAACTTCCCTTGAACGTTCGCTTCTGTGGACGCTGCGGACGTTTGCTGGATCCCACCACTGCACCAGATGAAGTGACCGCGAGAAGTAATCAACATCAAGAAGAGCGAGCTATACCACCTGCGGGAGCATTTGCCCAGCCACAGGCCCCATCGTTTCAGTTTGCGCAAACTGAAACTACGCCCCCACCGCCGCCTCACTACCAAACACAGATGCCACCTCGTTTTGAGCCTGTGCCTGGCTCTAGCAGGCCACCGCAACACACACCCGCTATCGCCCCGAAGGTACTGGGTGGTTCTGCTACAAAATGGATCATCACCGCTGTCGCTACCATTGTTGTGTTGGGAGCAGGAGGGGCTGGTCTTGCGGCCTATCTCCTCACCAGACCACAGGCAGTAATTGGCGTGACCAGCAAGTACACCGTTGGAACAACCCCAGCAGGCTCAACCGGCACCGTCCTGCATATCAGCGGCCAGAAGTTCTCCGGCAACTCTGCGATCACCTTCCTGCTCGACGGGACGCCTGTGCCAGGGAATCCAACTGTACCAAGTGATGCAAATGGCACTGTCCGGGCAGACCTGCTGATCACCAGTGGGTGGAGCGTTGGCAACCACACCTTAACTGCCAGGGACGCCAGCGGTCACTCTACCAAAAACAGCCTGGCGGTTGTGATCGTTCCACAAGGCGAGGCAAACACTCCCGGTCCCCTGGGCGCTCCAGCTGACGATACGAACTTTACGCTAAACATCTCCATACACGCACAGATCCAGCCATCAGGCGGGCCATTCTCTCCCCAGGAAACCGGGAAGATCAGCGGGCATCCCGATCCAGCAGGAGGCACCGTCTGCCAGCCAGCAGACAATGGCCAGCCACAAGTTTACTCGGATGTAACGCTCAACACCGGCATCCCATATCGTGAGACAGCCACTTACTCATGCAGCGGTACCTATAAGGCAGGAAAGCTTAACTATACT
>WNFP01006180.1_pt1 | contig 12195 bp, 10 predicted proteins | sample 5400201 | NCBI WGS metagenome assembly WNFP01 (sample SAMN13153355, study PRJNA577476) | soil metagenome | isolation source: 115 cm saprolite under Madrone tree | place: USA:California | collected 2016-06-14
CGCCGTGGTCCCGATGTCTCGATCTTGGAAGTTGCCCATGTCGCTTCCAGCCGATTCTGTGTGACGGCGCACTCGGAAGTTATTCTGCCAGTCGGTTCTGCTTGCTCGGAGTCCTGTGACACGGGCCAGAAGTCCGGTTGTGGGAAGTCTCACCAGATAGGTAACGAGAAACACGCTAGTGTTGACCGAACCGATCAACTCGGAAACTATTTTCCGCGAGCGCTTGGTCGCGTGGTCGGTCGCAGGTGGAAGCGGCCTCAAGTGTCCGACTCCCCAGAAACGGCGTTATCGGAATGTGTCCGCAGAAGGTCGTCGAAGCATCCATTCGGATTGTCAAACCCGACGTCAAGCAAACGTTCATGCTTTCGCGTACAGCTAACAAATCGGCCGCAGATGTGAAACCACTCCAGCCGCGTGAGGGCACAACTACAAGAAGCGTCGCGCCGCGCACTGCCACTTTGGAGGAGTTCATCGCAGCAGCGATCTGAACGCAGCGCACTCACCTATCTGCCGTTCAGTTCAGGATGTAAGTCAATGGCGATCCGCTCTGAGCCACCGACATGTCTGTTTCACTCGAGGTATTTCCCCACTTCTGCATTACCGATGCCACTGCAGCCAGTCGCACCATAGCGCAGGAATTTTTGGGTTCTCGCGGCGCCATCAACTTCGCCCACGTAAACATTTCCCTCGGAATCGACAGCCACCATATGCGGCCAATGGAACTCGCCCGCCTGGCGGCCGCCGCCTCCAAAGCGGTTTAGTTCCGTAAGGTTCTGGCGGTTGATGACATAGAATGTGTCATTGAGGAGATCGGCGACGTAGATACAGCTTTGCTTTGAGTCGGTCGAGAAGTTCACCGTACCCGACGTGCCGCCGATGGTCTGAGGAGCAACATGGATCTCGCCCACAAAACCACATTTGCCTACCTCACCATCCGGGTTTGAGCAGGGCTTTCCCATCTCGGACGCCTTAAATATCTGCACACGATTGTTGCCCCGATCGCAGACGTAGAGCAGACCGTCGTTGGCCAGCTTGGCGCAGTGAACTGGACTGCGGAAGAATTTCGGTTTCATCTTGCCAGCCTTGAAATCGTCCGGCCACGAGCCAGCGCCCTCTCCAACATCTTCACCGCCGCCATTCTCACCGATCACAGGATTCTGTCCGTAAGCGCCAAAATGTCCCACGTACTTCCCAGTCGCCGCGTCTACAATGAGCACGCGCCGGTTACCATAACCGTCGGCGATGTACATGAGGTTCGTCTTGGAATCGACGACCATATCGGCCGGCCAGTAAGGCTCGGGAGTCCCATTGACGCCGCCGTTGGTATCGTTGCTGTTCGGCCCCTTCGCGCCTGCGGTGCCGATCTGATAAACGAACGTGCCGTCCGGCCTGAATTTCAGGATCTGCGAATCGTTCCCGAAGTTCGGTGCCCACGGAAACTGCCCATGGAAATTACGTGCCTGGCCATTGCCGGCAACATAGACAAAGTCGTTCTGATCAACGTAGATCCCGTGCTCACGCGCAGGCCAGACGCAACCGTCTTGCTCGTGGCACTTGCTCTCCAGGAAGCCCGGATCACCCGGACCGCCCCAGGATTGCAGCAATTTGCCTGCTTTGTCGAACACGAGCACCGATGGCGCGGGCATACAGCAGCCGTTAATCTGTCCATAAGGCCGCGCGAATCCGAGCGCGCTGATTGGCTTGCCCTTCGCGTCCAATCCCGCTACGCCTTGCATACCGCTATCGGTGGAACTGACCGAGCGGGGACGGTGATAAACCCAGATATGGTCGTGCTTATCGACGGCAATTCCTCCCACATCGCCGATCACCCAGTGGTGAGGCAGCGGCTGGGGCCAGGCAGGATCGAGCACAAAACCCGGCGCGGTTCCTTTGTGCTCAGCCGGCATCGCCTCAGCGAGCCGACCCAAAACGCGAGCCTTCTGCAAAGCGTCCACAGCGCTCGTGGTGGACTGCTGTGCGTTCAACGAAGCACCGAAGCGCGACACACTCAATGCGCTAACCAGTATTCCCGCCCAAAGAACATTTTTGATCATTTTCGAAGTCATCGTGACCCTCCTTTGACGGCAACCGCGCCTCACCCGTTCTTCGTCGCCCAAGTCCCGAGAAGCTTGATTTTTGGAAAGGGATATCCAGGTCCGCATGCCATGAGAGCAAGACTCGAAAATGCATAAATAACCTGCAACTGACCCGAATCTTGACTCAGCAGTATTCCACAACAATAAGAATATCTAGCACGAGATTAGGGTTGTGCCTGGTAGATCCGGACTTCGACTTTGGACCCTGGCTCGGGGACGTAGGCACTTCCGCGATGTGCACATAATGGTCTGCGTCGTGCTGTTCGAATACACTCGCTTCGCCATCACCCGTAATATAAATGCGTTTACGTACTGGGTCATAGCCCATGTCGTCGCTGTTAACCGCGCACGGTAAACTCGCAATGACTTTGCCAGTATCAATATCGAACACAAAAAGCTTGGGCGGCGTGTGCGTCGCGCTGAACAAGCGATGATTCGGCTCATTGAGAACCAGCGCATTCTGGCTCTTGGCTTCCGGTATTGGCCATCTTGTGACTAATTGGCCGGTCAGCAGATCAACTACACCAATTTCGTCCGGATCTCGAAGATTGACATAAAGCTTTCTGCCAGAATGGTCAATGGCCATGGCCTCGGACTTGGTGCCCGGGAGAGTGATATCACCAATGCGTTTGAAACTTTGCGTATCGATAATGCTAAGCAGATGTGTCTTGGCGTCTTGTCCCTGGGCTCCGCTTTCTACGTAGTAATACGCTTACCAAATCGACCGCTCCGGACTCTTCATCTCCTTCGGTCACGACCAGAGAATTGGGGCCGGCGAGATATTCGATGGCGTGTGGCTGTCCAAAGCCGGCAATTGTATGAATCCGTCTGCCCGTGCGGATATCAAGAACTTCGACGGTCTTGTGATCCTCTGCGATAAGGAACAAGCGGTTACCCTTGAGGTCAGCCGCAAAATGTTCAAAATCGCCTACGTATCCTGGCAGGAATACGGTTTTTATCAATCGAAGAGGCTGATCCGCCTGCGCATGAGGACTAATTGCGATAAGGAAAAGAGCAAGAAACGGCAGATTTGATTTTCTCATTTTGTTGCCTCTCCAAGTAAAACCCAAAACTGCAATCAATTGCTGGCGCTTGATAGCATTCTGTCTCGATATCTGTCAAGGACGGAGTAAGGAGCACTGTTACCACAGTTAGGTGGCCAGTGCGATTTGTTTGGAAGGTCCGCTGACTAGCTTGGTCTGGTTTGAGATTTCGTTTATCGTGTTGAAATGTCGATCTCAGTTCCTGATAAACTGGATGAAGCCGCGATGCAAGCCGACACTAGATTGTCCAAAATTGAACAGACACGCAATTCAAAGGGCTTCAAATAGCGACCATTCTCCCCGTGGCGGCTGACTCGAAACGAGCGGCGGGAGGGCTGCTTGGCTGGGCAGGTTGGTCGCCACGGAGTTCACGGACGAAAATTGCCACAGGTTATCAAACTGCGCCGCGCTAATTACTAATCCTCGCTGACGGTCATTAGGGATTGCCCCAGTTCCTGATAAACAGGATTATCGGAAAGTGGCTTTTGGCGCTTCGAAACCATGTAATTACGACGCTGGAGAAAAATAGCAATCGTCCTCCGCTTACCCCGTTTCTCGGACAGAACATATTCAAAACCGTATTAATATGCGGTCCGGAAGACGCAGCGTTACGGTTTTGCGCTGTTCATACCTCTTGTTCCGTGTTTTTGTTATATACCCCCACATTACCTCAGAAGGATTCGCTTGTCCTGCCAATGCCGAATCAATTCGTAATCGGACGACGCACGTTTTTCGACTTTGGCCCGCAACTATCTCGACGGGCAACTCGTCTGCAAGTTGTTTCAGGATGCGAAGCCAGCCCTAAAGGCCTATACTCCCCGGAAACAGGGTGCTACGTTTAGAAGGGATACACAGATGAAAAATCGGTTGAGAGGCACAATATTTGCGAGTGCTAAGGCAGCCTTGATAACCGCGCTCTGGCTGGGCGCGATGCCGATTGTGGGTCAGGCCCAGGCTTACAAGGCGCCACGTACTGCGGACGGCAAACCGGACTTAAACGGGATTTGGGAGGCTCTGAACACAGCAAATTGGGATATCCAGGATCATGCGGCGCGAGCGGGACCTGTGGTTGCCCTAGGCGCGGCTTTCAGCGTTCCCGCAGGGCGAGGCGTAGTGGAAGGCAACGAGATACCCTATCTACCGGGGGCAGCGGCGAAAAAGCAAGAGAACTTTGAAAAGTGGTTGACCGCTGACCCGGAAATCAAGTGTTATATGCCGGGCGTGCCACGCGCCACGTACATGCCGTATCCATTTCAAATATTTCAGAGTCCGCAGTACATCCTAATGGCCTACGAGTTCGCGGGTGCTAGTCGAACAATCTACATGAATAGCAAGCAGAAAAGTCCCGGCGATACATGGATGGGGTGGTCGGTCGGCCACTGGGAGGGGGATACGCTGGTCGTCGACGTGACGAGTTTCAACGACCAGACCTGGTTCGACAGGGCCGGGAATTTTCATAGCGACGCCTTACATGTGGTCGAACGCTACACCCCCATCAGCCCTGACGCCCTCACCTACGAAGTCACCATCGAGGACCCAAAGGTGTTTTCACGACCCTGGAAGATGAGTATGCCGCTCTATCGTCGGCTGGAAAAGGACGCTCAATTGTTGGAATACACGTGTGTGGAGTTCGCAGAAGAGCTTATGTATGGACATCTTCGCAAGCAGCCGAGCAAGTGAGAAGGAGGTTTGAGATGAGCCATCGATTTCTCGCTTCAATGGGTGCTGTGGCAGTCGTGATCGCAGTCGCGTTGCTGGCGCCGGTACCCGTCGCGGGGCAGGCCCAGTCCGCGGTGAAGGCGGCGGCCACAGCGAAGACTTGGACTCTGCCACGTACACCGGATGGCCAGCCAGACCTGCAGGGAGTATGGGACTACCGCACCATCACCCCACTGGAACGACCCAAGGTGCTGGGAACGAAGGAGGTTTTTACCGACGAGGAAGCCGCGAAGTTTGAAAAGGAAGAAAATGGACGCCAGAATCGTGATCTGATTGATTCAGAGCGGGGTGGTTTACAGTACCCGCCGGGCGGCGTTGTCCCTTACAACGAGTTTTGGTACGACCGGGGCGCCAAGATCGTGGGGTCAAAGCGCACGTCGTTGATTAAGGATCCACCCGATGGGCGACTTCCTGCCTGGACGCCGGAGGGGCAGAAGCGAGCGAACCTCCGCGCGGCGGCTGAGCGCGACGACCAGCTTGGACATCCGCTCGCCAACTCGTGGGAGGACCGACCTCTGCAGGAACGTTGCATTGTGGGCCTCAACGCCGGACCGCCAATGACTCCAGGCGCCTACAACAATAATTTTCAACTGGTCCAGACTGCGAGATACGTGGTGATTCTCAATGAGATGGTCCACAGCGCTCGCATTGTCCCGTTGGATGGGCGTCCGCATGGGAGCATTCGTCAGTGGAAAGGAGACTCGCGCGGCCGCTGGGAGGGTGATACTCTGGTTGTCGACACGACGAATTTCAAACGCGAGACGAGCCTCGAAGGCTCCAGCGCGAACACGCACTTGATCGAACGCTTCACGCGCACCGACGCTAACACGCTTCTCTACGAATTCATGGTCGACGATCCGACAATCTGGACGAGACCCTGGACAGCGGTGATTCCGATGTCGAAGAGTGAGGACCCCATCTACGAGTACGCGTGTCACGAGGGGAATTACGGCATGACTGGAATCCTCGCTGGAGCGCGCGCCGAAGAGAAGGCCGCGGAAGAAGCCGCGAAGAAGGGATCAAGGTGAGTTGACGGGGCGCTCTCGAAAGGGGCAACAGGGTTGACGGCGGCGAGCAACGCTTAGGGACATGGACAACTTCGGTATAATTCGACACGGCAAAGGGGACGCTGCAGATTAGACCAGTCAATTCCCGATCAGTCCTAGTGATGTATCGGATTATCGGAATGTCCCCCCACCAGCGCAGAACAGAAACCGACATCCCGACAAGTGGACTTCCCGGGACTTGGGATTCGAATATCTTGATATCAGGGCAACTGTGGAATGTTTCCGCACCTGCGGAAAAGGCTCTACGCTCAAACGCCCGCTGGGAGCATTGTATGCTGACAGGGTGGGCGTACATTATCAATCTTCTGAGGAGTCAAAATGGAAACCCTGGTTACGGTCTAGAAGACGTGCACTACGAACCCGCTCACAAGCAGCTTCAGGGACCTGCGACATGAGCAATCGCCGTTCATTGACGGCGGCAAATGCGTATGCTACAAGTCGGCCCATGTCGAAACTTTTTCTTACCATCGCTCTGGGGAGTATCGCAGTCGGCGCGGTGGGCTGGGCCCTTCCTGATCTCATAGCACGGGCCTCAGACTCCGTCGCTCTGAGCGGTGTCATCAGCACACAACAGGAAGGCCTCATGGAGGGCGTTGTCGTCAGCGCTCGGCGCGACGGCGCCAACTTCACTGTGTCGGTGGTGAGCGACGCGAAAGGAAAATACAGCTTCCCCCGGACCCACTTGGAGCCCGGGAAATACGCCCTCACGATCCGAGCCGTGGGGTACGACCTGAACGGCCCCGGGTCCGTGACGATCGCCGAGGGCAAAACCTCAAACGCGGACCTCAAGCTCGAGAAGACCAAGGATCTCGCCTCGCAGCTCAGTTCACTCGAGTGGGCCATGAGCGTCCCCGGCACGCCCGAACAGAAGGACAAGGTCATCTATCAAACTGTGAGCTGCGCCTACTGCCATGCCTGGGAACGCGTCGTGAAGTCGAACCACACGGCCGACGAGTTTGTGGATCTGATTACCCGTATGCAGAAGTACTACACAGATGGGTCGGCGGTCAGCAGGGACAATCGAGGGCGCGGGCAGATTGGCCCGCCCGACCAGGTTGCCGCTGCCGAGCAAAACCCGAAATGGGGCCGTGAACCGTTCGGGGTCCCGAAGAAGGAACTGGCCGAGTACCTCACTACGGTGAACCTTAGCGGCGGCAAGACAACGTGGCCCTACGAGTTGAAGACGCTGCCACGTCCGAAGGGCAAAGCCACGCGCGTCATCATCACCCAATACGACATGCCCCGGCCCGACACGGTGGCACACGATCTCGACCTAGATTCCGCGGGCACAGTGTGGTACACGGACGAAAGCCGGATGATCTTCGGAAAGATGAATCCGAAAACCGGCGTGTTTACTGAATATGTGCTGCCGCCCGTGCCGCCCGGAGACTTGCCGGGCGCGAGGGACATTCAAGTGGATCGTGACGACAACATCTGGTTTCCGCGGCGGATCGCCAACGCCGCAGTCGTATTGACGAAGTACAATCCGAAGACGGAAGAAGTGAGCACCATCGAGGGAGCAGGCACGCAATTCATGGCGCTCGGACCTGAAGGCAAAATCTGGGCAGGCTGGACGCGAATTGATCCGAAGACTATGAAAGTGGAGGCCACGTACGGCTGGGAGAAATCGCCGAACATTCCTCCTGGCCCGCACCGCCAGTACGTCGATCTTACAGTGGTCAACTCCAAGGGTAATCCATATGCACCGGATATCGGCGGCTCTTACATCATCGGCATCGACGCCATGACAGGTCAGGCCAAGTTCTGGCAGGTCCCGACGCCCAGGTCATCGCCGCGCCGCGGCCGAATGGACGCGCAGGACCGTTTCTGGTTTGCCGAGTACACCGGGGACAAGGTCGGAATGTTCGACACACGCACGGAAAAGTTCCAGGAATGGCCCATGCTGCGCAAGTACACGACCCCGTACGCCGTCTCGGCTCCCGACAGAAACGGCTACGTGTATGCGACGAGCAACATGTCGGAACGCCTCATGCGCCTTGATCCAAAGACCGGCGAAATCGTCGAATATCAGATTCCGACCGAGTTTGATTCGAAGAAGATCACCTACGATCCCACAACCAGCCGCTTGACGCTGTGGATGGTCAACACTCGCACCGCGAGAATGATGAAGGTCGAACCCCTTGAATAGACGCGCGCACGATGCGCCCGGCGTTCTATTAGGGCCATAAACATACGAATCAAGACGGCACTGAACTTCGTAAGAAATCAGCAATATTTTCGTGAACAGAAAACGCCATTGCTTCGCGGCCTCGTAGGGATAGTGAAGCGAACTTGGGCCTCTGCGCCGACGACAAATGCGTGCCAAGGGTACCCATCAAAACGCTGAGCCAGGTCCTTCCAATTTGCCAAGAGAAATCTTTCCCGATGGCAAGCCACTGCACTTTTTTGATAAGACACACTGGGCTACTTGCCCAGTCTCATCTCTGACTCACGCTCGTATACTCATGGGAACCGTCTCCTTCGACGATCAAGCCGAAATCCATCGGAGCAGGAGGCGACCTAAGACGATGTCCCCAAAAGATAGACGCGCCACCCCGCGATTTCAACCCAAACCAGGGAATCACATCTCTTACGGAGAAACCTCTGCGGTCATCCGGGACTTAAGCTTGGAGGGCGTATTTGTCTTCAACTTGGATCCGCTTCCAATTGGTTCGGAAGTTATGTTCACACTGCGAGTTGGAGACCAGGACATCTCGCTTGAGGGGGTTGTCCGGCACTCAGTGGATCAGGAAGGGATGGGGATTCAATTCACGAACGTCTCTCCTGTGTCGAAAAGGCGGTTGAGAATACATATCGCCAGTTTGGTTTCCGCTCCTAGCCACCTAGTGAAGACTTAATGCCTCGCCTTTACGGAGACGGTAATTCAAAGTCGAGAAAATGTCTACTTGGAAAGATATCTCTTAAACGGTTAACTCCCGAGAAATGGGATTCTCGGCAAGTGGCCCGAATCGCATCCAGCAAAAATCCCACATTCTGATAAGACTTCATGCGCCCTTGGTGCACCACCAAGCATGAAAATGGGGGCTGCACCGTATCGTGCCGTAAATGGTTTATTTTCAGTCGGAGTTGAGGCCATTTTGATAGCAGCGGACTTGTCAGGACCAATCGCACAGAGCTGAATATTCACGGGCCAGACGCGCTCGGTTTCCCGGGTTCAAGGTAAAATGCAGGCGCTGAGCGCATACCCAAAAGCAAAGCGGATTGGTGCATCATCGAGCGCCTTATGGTGACCAAAAACGATTCGCAGGTATTCGAGGAGATATGTCGTAAATTCGAGGCAAATAACGATGCAGAAGCTTTGCAAGACCTTCGTGATTTGGCCAGCCGAGTCGACGACCCTTGGGACAGGGCCTGGCTGAACTACCAGGAAAGTGATAGCTGCATACTTCGCTTTCGAGGGCCTGACGCTCGGTAAAAGAAGTTAGAATCCGCCGTGCTCATCGGCGATTACCTATGCGCCTCAGTCTGGGATTCAGCAAAAGTCTTGCTGCGCAATAAACCTACGGCAAAGCGAAAACGAGCAGCGCGTTGCCGGATTTTGGCTGTCGAATCTCCGGGGCCAATTCCGATGGAATAAGCGTCGACCAGCTCCCGCCGCCAGTCCCAGCGGGCATGGCTACGTACTGCTTTCCCTTCGCCAGATACGTAATCGGGAAGCCCTGCGCAGAGGTGATCAGGCGCGTCTGCCAGAGAATCTTTCCGGTAGCGGCGTCGTACGCGTACATGTGACGATCCCAGTCGCCGCCGATCACGAGTCCGCCGCCGGTGGCGAGTGCGGCTGTATTGGACGGTGAAGCTGTGCGATGACGCCACAACACTTTGCCGGATCGGATATCCATGGCCAGGAATTCACCCAGGTTACCTCCCGACTGCGGATGTTTGTAATCCCGGCGCCGCACCGGACCAACGCCGCCCTTGCCGAGCACCTTCTCCACTTGGCCGAAGGTGGCTTTCTCGCAGTTCAGGGCCATCGGGATGTACAACGCATTGGTTTGCGGGCTGTAGGCCATCGCACGCCAGTCCTTGAATCCGGCTGTGCTCGGACACATTTCGAGCTCAACACCGATTTGTGGGATCTTCCGGTAGGCGACTTTGCCATTTTCCGGATCTACGTCCACGATGTTCTGGTAGCCGAGATCGGTGGCGCGGATGAACGCGCCGGTGGTCCGGTCGAGCTGCCAGAGGATGCCCAGCTTGCCCATCTTGAAGAGTGACTTGCGTCCGCCGGAGTCAATCAGGATGCTCTCGAACACCTCATCCATGTCTTGCGTTTCGCCAGGAAGGTGCTGGTAGTACCACTTTATTTTCCCCGTGTCCGGATCAAGCGCCAGGGTCGAGTTGGTATAGAGCGCGTCACCGTCGGTTCCGCGGGCCGCTCTGGCCCACGGTTTGGCCTGTGCCGTGCCCCAATAGATGAGGTTCGCTTCCGGATCGTAGCTGCCCGGGATCCACGCGTCGCCGCCGGCGCGGAAAGCGAGCGGCAGGTCGCCCCACGTGTCACCGCCGGGCTCACCAGGACGAGCAACGGTCGATGTTCGCCACAGCTCCTTTCCGGTGGCCGCATCATGCCCGCTGATGAAACAGACGTCCTCTTTGTAGCGGCTGCACCCTGTCATACCCGCGACAACCTTGCCGCGAACGACGATTGGGCCGGAAGTGTATTGGTACCCCTGTTTTGGATCGGCCACCGCGGTGTCCCACGTCAGCTTGCCTGACCGGGCGTCCAGGGCGATGATATGGGCGTCATTCGTCGTTCCGAAGATCTTGTCTCCGTAGATAGCGATGTTTCTTTGGACGCCGTTGCCGTCGCCGCCAGCCCCCTCGGACACCTTCTCCCGTTCCGGGCGATACTCCCAGAGCAAGTCTCCCGTCGCGGCGTCCAACGCCTGAATGACGCCGCGTGGATTCGGCAGGTACATAACCCCGTCGTAGACGAGTGGCGTTGTCTCCTGAGCGCCCGTGTTTTCCATCGCCCACGACCAGGCAAGTTGAAGTCGCTCGACGTTCCGCGTGTTGATCTGATCCAGCGGGCTGTACCCCCACGCGTTGTCGGTGCGCCTCCAGTTGAGCCAATCGCCAGGAGCGGGGTTGCGCAGCGTGGGCTCGGTGACCGGGCGAAAGTTTTGCACTTGCGCCGCGAGCCACAAATTCCCTACTAGTCCCGTAATTAGAATAGAAACAGCGATTTTCAGCCGCATAACTCGCTCCTCAACTTATAGTAAGCGCCCTGGTATCCCTATCTGAATATGACGCCTGGCGGCACCGATCTCCCCGCGGTGAAGTGCAACCCGTCGATCATTGCTAGGCTGCGTGTCTTGACCATGGCCACCACCGCGTGCGCTCGGTGGTGGATTGTTTGCCAGAAGTGAAATAAACCTCTTCCTTTATGCCTTCATTCTGCCAGCTGCAACGATGCAGGATGCCCTTCCCATTCTCAATCATCGTCGGATGTCCGCACAGATAGGCGGTGCTATTCTCGTCAATGAGATTCCGCAGGTCGGTGTACTTGCGGATCAAATCATCTACGCGACCGGTCTCGCCATGCCAATCGGGTTCGTCCCAGGGGCGGCTAATTGTGGGAATGTAGGTGAACCAAGGGACTTTCGCGGCGAATTGTTCCATCTCCTCGCGATAGCCGAACTCCCACGAATGGCTGGCGCCTTCTATAGGAAAAAGTCTGTGCGCGACTGGGGACCTCTTCGAATCGCGGTGAAGCGAGCGGACATAACTGACAAAGCGAGCGATGCCGGTAACCGTCGCGCGCAGCAAGTGGTTCGTGCGCCCGCTCTTCGTATCAAGTGTGAAACGGCCCTTGGAAACTCTCCGGCAGGTGAATGTGTCTCCAACCTGAAGTTCATAAAGCAAAGGTGTGGGCTCGCCCTGCGGGACAAGCTCGATGAAAAATTCTAAAAAGTCTTCGTACGGAGAAGACACGATCGAGTAGGGGCGCTCAACATGTTTGGAAGGACTATGGACGCCCAGCCTCGCGTACTGGCCCGGTGCGTAGTGGAACTCACCACCGGGATCAACGCGAATCCTCCAAAGATCAGAGGAGAAGTCCTTTCGCTCAATAATCCGGGCCCGATAGAACTTATCTTCCCTCACTGGTAGGGTCTGTGGGAACGAGTTGGACGGAGATGACATGGCGTGCCTCCTCACTCGCATTTTGGGGAACGTGCAGGATGGGCAAAGATGTACACCCGCCAGACCTCAGTGTCAACCAACGACACCAACGACAAACGGACACTA
>WNFP01003780.1_pt1 | contig 12194 bp, 13 predicted proteins | sample 5400201 | NCBI WGS metagenome assembly WNFP01 (sample SAMN13153355, study PRJNA577476) | soil metagenome | isolation source: 115 cm saprolite under Madrone tree | place: USA:California | collected 2016-06-14
CTACAAAAGATTCAGGGCCACCATTCAGGTGGAGGATCTCGAGACAAAACGATGAGCACATCCGCAACTGTTGGCACCGCCATACTGCCTCGCGAGGACGCCGAAAAGGGCCATCGCACTCGCTTGTTCCTGGCCTGGATGCTGGCGCTGGCCGTCGTTCTGGTCATCGGTGGCTACGGCTTGAATTACTACACACTCAGCGCCGCCCACCGCCCCTTTTCGCCCAAGCACGAACTCCTCCGCCCCAGCGGCTCGATTGGCATCAACCTCGGCATGCTCGGCGTGTTGATGTTTTTTCTCATCTATCTTTATCCCCTTCGAAAGAAATGGGGATGGCTCGGCCGCATGGGCAACTCCCGCCATTGGCTTGATTTCCACGTCGTCCTTGGCACCGCCGCGCCCGTCATCGTGGCCTTTCACTCCACCTTCAAATTCGGCAATATCGCCGGCATGGCCTTCTATAGCATGCTGATGGTCACTATCAGCGGCTTTGTCGGCCGCTATCTCTACGCCCACATTCCGCGCGGCCTCAGCGCCGCGGAACTCTCCATGAAAGAGATCCAGGAGAAAGAAGAGGCCCTGCGCAAAGAGCTCGCCGAACAAAAGGCTACTTTCGGCTTTTGCGTCGATGCGCTTTCTGACTTGCCGTCACCCGCCGAAGTGGCCAAGGCCCCCTTGATCGCTTCTCTCCTTTCCATGTTTCTGCTCGACCTCAAGCGTCCCTTCAAAGCTTCCGCGGTGCGTCTGCGCGAAGCCGGCTTCGTTCCCTGGCTGTTTGCCGGCTTAGGACTGTTCCCCACCCGCGACCAGAGACTCGAGCGCGCTCTCCGCGTGAGGCAAAAACAGGCCTCGCTCTCCCAGAGCATCGCCTTCCTCGCCCGTACCCAAAAGATCTTTCAGCTCTGGCACGTCATTCACCGGCCCTTTAGTTATGCCTTCGCCATCCTCGCCATTCTGCACATCGGTATCGCCTTGTTCATGGGCTACAGGCTGTAGGCCATTCCGATGAAGGTCAGTGGGAGAATCTCCCAAGGAGACCGATACAGCAATCGCCGGTAAGCCGGCCTCGATGTACCTGGAAAGGACTTTCGTATGAAACGTATTGCCCTGGCACTGGGGTTCTTCGCCGCGCTTTTCGCCGTCGGCGGATGCAAGAAGCAGCAGAATGACAATGACGCCATTCGCGCCGGAATCATGCAGCACCTCACTGGAGTCGGCACCCTCAACATGAGCGCCATGGTGATGGATATCCAAAAGGTTTCCATCAACGGCAATCAAGCCCACGCCGAAGTTGAATTCCGGCCCAAGACCGGGTCTCCCCAGGGGGCTGGCATGCAGGTTTCTTATAACTTGGAAAAGCGCGACGGCGCCTGGTTCGTTCTCAAAACGCAGGCGGCGGGCGGCATGATCCAGCATCCCGATCCGAATCAAAACCCGCACCAGAATCAAGACGTACATTCTGGTGGTCTCCCGCGGTTCAACGACGTCCTGAATCCGGTTGCTGCCCCGGCTCAAGGTTCCCTGCCACCGGGCCATCCTCCGGCCAAGTCACAACCGCCCGCTTCGCAGTTGGGCGCGCAGGATCAAGCTTCAGCAAAAAAACCACTCTAATTTTATGGATACTCTTGTCGCCTTTATTGTGGCCGTGATTGTTATCGGCCTCTTCTTGCGCTCTTATTTAAAGAAGCAGAAGCGGGAAGAAGAACTGGCCCTCGCCGCTGAGGAAAAGGGGAAGATGCGTTCCGATGGCCCGCAATCCCAACATCCCCATATCGACGCCAACAATTGCATTGGCTGCGCGGCCTGCACCATGGTCTGCCCCGAGGGCGATGTTCTGGTCATGCTAGGCGGCAAAGCCGTAATCGTGAACGGCTACAAATGCATCGGCCACAGTCTGTGCGCGGAAGTCTGCCCGGTCGGTGCCATCACCATGGTCCTGGCCAGCCCCAGCATGGGCGGAGACATGGCCTACTTGACCCCCCAATTTGAGACCACCATCAAGAACATGTTTATCGTCGGCGAGCTGGGCGGCCTGGCGCTTATCAAGAACGCCATCAACCAGGGCCGCGAATGCATCGATAACATCGCCCAAAAGGCCGCGTCTCAGAATGGCGCACGGCGTTCTCCGGACGTTTACGACGTGCTCATCGTGGGTGCCGGGCCTGCGGGAATCAGTGCTGCCCTCCGTGCCACCGAGAAAAAACTCAATTACATAACGATTGATGAGGGAGAGATGGGCGGCACCGTTGCCAAATATCCTCGCCAGAAATTGGTGATGACCAGTCCCGTGGAATTTCCGATGCACGGAAAATTCAAGAAGACGGAACTTAGCAAGGAAGAACTGATGGCTTTCTGGGACAAGGTCCTGAAGCGCGCGGATTTCAAGCTGCGCCAGGGGGAGAAGGTTGAGGACATCAAGAAAGGCGAGGACCAGATCTTCACCGTTGCGACGGCCAAAGCCCAATATCGAGCGCAATTCGTCGTTCTGGCGCTCGGCAAGAGCGGCAGCCCACGGAAACTCGGGGTCAAGGGCGAGGAGCTGCCCAAAGTGATGTACCGCCTGCTTGAAGCGGATCACTATATCAACAAGAAAATCCTGATCGTCGGGGGTGGTGACAGCGCCGTCGAAGCCGCCATGGGCCTCGGCCACCAGGTCGGCAATCAGGTCACGCTCTCCTACCGCAAAGATGGCTTCAGTCGCATCAAGGAGCGCAACGCTCAGCGCATCGAGGAATCCGTCCGCAAAGGCAAAGTCAAAGTCGTTTTCAACTCCGCTCCCGTGGAATTTAAAGAAAAATCGGTGCTTCTGGAAGTCAACGGTAAGACGGAGGAGATCCCGAACGATTACGTGTGGATTTTCGCTGGCGGCGAACCGCCCACCGCATTCTTGAAAAAAATCGGCATCGGTTTCGGCAACCAAGACCTCACATCGACCGGGAGCAAAGAAGCAAAACAGGCGAAAACGGAAAGACAGGCTGCGCTCTCTGCGGTTTAGCTCTCCCGCTCCTGTCGAGTCAGCGAACTCCCAGGGCTCATCGATTCTGTAACTTTTCCTCGGTTTTCCGCACGATTGCTTTGGCTGCGCTTTGATCCGCCGCTGGAATAACTGTTCCTTTCCTCCCCACGGGCTTTGCGGCTGGTATTGTCATTGGTGTCCAGAAATTCGGATCGCCGGCCGCAAACTCTTTTGATACGTGGGACATCTCGCTGTTGACGGCGTAGAGGTTGCTTTCCGTGTTGACATACGATTCGCGCGCGATCTGTTGCAGTCGTTTCATGGCTTCTTCGCCTTCCGCTTCCTGCAGGTTTTCCTTCCATGAGAGTAGGTCGTCGTTTTGCTTGAGCGCGTTCATGGGCATGAAAATAAGAAATCCCGGCGACTGCATCCCCAAGTTCACCTGATACACGACCCACGGCGAGTCTGCTTTGATCTTCTCGTACGCCTCACCGAGGATCTTAAACGATTCCACAAATTCGCTCTCATGCCCGGGCGCGAGGCGCACCTCAACCACGCGCATGAAGCGCATTTCCGACAGATCGATGTTGTCTGTGCGATAGCCCAAGTCGTCGCGGCGTACCGCCACGATCGTGCGCTCGTTCGTCAGGAGCGCATCGACCTCTTCCTGCATCCGGGCGAGGTCGGGATGGGCGGTGTAGATCTTCTTCCACCCATCGAAGGACCGCTCCAATTGCTCGAAAGAGTCAAACGGGTCGAAGGAGAGCACCTCCCGCGCCCCGGTCAGGGATTGCAAGGCAATCCAGGAATTGGGGACTTCCAGGCGATTGCAGGCGCGCGCAATAGCGGCCTCTAACTTATTGCGCGCGTTTGCCTTGCCGTACGGGAATTCTTGGTACACCAGAAGCAATAGATTTGGCGGCGCGGGGGCCGGATTCACGGTCTTATTCTCCTGCCCCGAAGAAATGGAAACGTATCCTAGTGAGAGTAAAATGATCGCTGCCAATCCTCGGATAACAGTCATGCGAGACCCCTCCAATAATTGAAAACGCTCACGGCGTGCCGTGTCACTGCGTGAAAAACTCAAGGCCAGCGAAACCCTGTTCCCCGGGTAATAACGTTCGGACCGGGTGCGCCTCCTGAAAACAAGGTCCAGGTTCGCATTCGAAGTTCTGAATCTTGTCGATGGCCAGCCTTCGCGAGCGGTCGGCATCGCGTTCTGAAAACTCCTGCCCTTCAAACTCTGTAATTTTTCGTTCCGCGGGCTGCGCTTGGCCGCGGTCGGAGATTCCGGAACCAGTCGTCAATAGTTGCCTGCCGTTAGCTTCGCCGGGACCTTACAATTCTACTCCAAGTCCTGTTTGGTACACAGTTTGTGATGTGCTATGGGCTACGGGCGCTTTCATGGCTCGCGGGAAGCTCCCGTATCTGCACACCATTCCAAGAATCTCCAGAGGCGCCCCCAAGGGCGCAACCTGGTTGGAAGCCCGCAAGGTTCATTCCATTTTGCGCGGCCGGGTCTTTCATGAACGTGCTCCATACAAACTGCGTCATCCAACCTTGTTCCCATGTCCCGCTCTATCGTAATCTGCACTCATGCGATCCTTTTTCCGGTAGCAAGGGGAAGAGCCATGTCCATTACCCGTAGGAATCTTTTGCACGGAATTGCCGCTGCAGGTACGGTCATCGCTGCCGGAGCGCGTTCCGTCAAGGCCCTTGCGCCGAACGGACTGAAGCAGCCTCTTCCCGGCGCGCCCGCTTCCGGACCTACTCTGCTGAATCGCAACGAGAATGCCTACGGCCCTTCCGATAAAGTGCAGGCGGTCATTCGTGAGGCTGCCGCGGCCAGCAGCAGGTACCCACGCGGCGAATATGATGCCTTGCGAAAGATGCTCGCCGAACTCCACAAAGTGAAACCGGAGCAAATTGTCTTGGGCTCAGGCTCTTCCGAGATTTTGCGAATGTCAGCCGCCGCCTATCTTGCACCAAATAAAGAACTCCTTGTACCGGACCCGACTTATCCTTCTCTCGGTAAATATGCCGAGGCCAACGGCATTCAAGTCGTGAGAATTCCCCTCACCAGGATGCAGGAGCACGACACGGATGCGATGCTCGCTCAAGCTGATGCATCGACGGGACTCGTTTACATCTGCAACCCGAACAACCCGACGGGCACTCTAACTCCCCGCAAGAACTTGGAGTCTTTCATCAGCAAGCTTCCCGCGGATGTCATGATTCTGATTGACGAGGCCTACCATCACTTTGTCAGTGCCACCTCGTCCTATCGATCGTTCCTGGATTATCCGCTCGACGATCCGCGCGTCATTGTCGCCCGGACATTCTCCAAGATCTACGGTCTGGCAGGTCTGCGCATTGGATACTGCGTGTCTTCCAGGGAAGTGGCCAGCCGCCTTTCCGCGCTCCGGCTGCCAAATGGCGCGACCATCGTCTCCGTGAAAGCGGCGATTGCCGCCTTGGGAGATACCACCTACGTCCGGATGGCCGCGAAACGGAACGCCGACGATCGTCAGGAATTCATGAATCAAGTCAACGCCCGCATGCTCCGCGCCATCGATTCTCACGCCAATTTTGTGCTCCTGAATCCTCTCCGGCCCGTCAGTGAAGTCCTTCTCCATCTCGAGAAATACGACATTCACGTTGCACCGTTGATTCCCGCGATGGAGAGACACATCCGCGTTTCCCTCGGCACTGCCTCCGAAATGCGCGAATTTTGGCGCGTCTGGGATCTCATGCCCGCCGGCGACACGGCGATGTAAAGCCGATGAACCAGAATCACAAACTCGGTCCCGGGATGAGAAAGTTCGACGGACGCGTAGTCCTCAAAGAAGCGGTTTCACCGCTGACTCGATAACGCCGGTGTACTCAAATCCCACGACCTTCTGGCGCAGTATTCCTTGACGGTCATAAAGCATTGTTGTTGGCAAACCTTTGATGCCGCCAAACTTCTGTTTCAAGTCGTCTGGGGCGACTGCCAGCGGATAGCGCACTCCGATTTTCTTTGCAAATTGGGCGGGGTCCTCCGTATCCATCATGGTATCGAACTTGAATCCAATGACGGCAAATCCGCGTGAGCCGTAGAGGTTGAGGAGTTTCTGATAGCCGGGCATTTCTTTTTTGCACGGCTGACACCAGGTGGCCCAAAAATCAACGAGTACCACCTTGCCGCGAAGGTCAGCCGATGAGATTTCGCGGCCCTGCAAGTCTTTCGCCGAGAACTCGGGCAGGTGTGAACCAATTTCGCCTGGCGCTACTACAGCCTGTTTGGCCTGAAGGGAACTCGCCGGATGCTGATTGCATCCGGCTAGAACAAGTCCAGCAAGGCTCAGAAATAACAGACATTGTCTTAGTCTTAGCATCTATTCCTTCTTCTGCACTTCGAGAATCAGCAGCTTCAGCGGTGCCGAAGCGTCTGCTTTTTTTTCCCCCGCGTGCTTGCGGTACAACTCACCACGAATGGTGACGACCGCAGGTGAATCGGCCAGTAATGCGACAGACTTGAGCAAGTCATTAGGTAGGATCGCAAAGGACTGCTTGGGCGAAACCTGCAGCGCGAAATTGCCTCCAGGGTCCTTCATTATTTTTCCGCGTGCGGTTACGTCCATCTCCGCGACGGACACACCACTGTCGTAAACCGCTTTGAGAAGCTGAGCGGGGTCGATCTGACCGTTTTCCTTGGGCGTAACGTCGACTTTTCCATCGATCAAGCTAACATCCACTTTTTGAACGCCAGACTGGCGCCCCAGGTGTTGTTTCACCCCGTAGGCTCAAAAGTTTCAGGTCATGCCTTCGACGCGCATTTCGATGTGCTTGATCTGTGCCTGCGATACCGGCACAAATACGGAGCCCAGCAAGAACAGCAACGCGAGTTTTCTTGTGTTCATCGTTCCTCCTTTCATTTGAAGTGAAGCCGAAACTGACGGGTAATTCCGAAACTGATGTGGCGGCGGACGGGCATGAATGTGGCGCCCGCCGAATGCGCAACATCCCAGTCCATACCGAGCCACACGTGCATTCCCGGACGCACGCCCACGTAGGACGTGATTCCGGCGAGCAAAACGTCGCCGCCACTCCCGCTCTGGGTGACTGGCGCGATGCGGTCATCTTGAGAGTGCAGCCAAGTCACGACAGGCCCGATGAACCATTCGCGGGGCCCGTTCTTCGATTCATAGGGCCGGTACGATAGCCAGAAGCGCGATTCGACGTCGCTGCCCAGGCGGCTCTTTTGCGTCCCTTGCGCGCGCAACAGAGAATGGAAATCCTCGTCGGCCACAAGCCGCCTGAGATGGAAGAGTCCGGTGTAAGTCCAATTCGCTGCCACGAAGAAATCGGTAGAGCCCGAACCGGGCTGCAGACTCGCCGGTAGCCGTTTTCCGTTCATGGCCGCCAGATCCGTTCGGCCCGTCGGAAGTTTGGGCCCTAACGTCAGGGATGCTTGCGTCGTGCCTCGCTTGGAATCCCGTCGGTAGAATCGGTATTTCACGAGTACCATCGCGTCGCCAAGACCTGTACCGCCACTCGGAGGATTCCCATTCGCGTTTGGCATTTCGAAATGACTGGTCACCACGGGCACCAACACCGTCAAATCAAGATCGCGGTGGAACCCCCAAGTGAAGTTGAAATCACCCTCGTGCGAAAACGTAGGGCGTGCCGTCAAGGGAATATCCCCCGACAGGCTGGTGATCAGGCCGCGTGTGGTGAAAATGGAGTTGTAGGAGATCAGTCCCCCGCCAGGGAACAGCGGAGGCGCTGTCTCAGGAGCAGGACCTTGCGCACCTGCTCTCAAAGCAAAAAGCGGCAGAAGAACCAGTCCGAGCACCCAAGGCCGCGCGCGACCTCTTGAGTTTCGAAATCCCATTATTTTCCTTCCAGCAGAAAGTAATGCGCCGAAGCACACCCACCCGCGAAGCCGCGAGACGACTGGAAGGTTGATTAAACGCGAAGAGCCAAAGGTGCCACTGCTTGGGGGACAGGTGGCGCGTGGCAATGCGCAGTAAGAACACTCGGCGGGGAATCCAAGACTTGCGACGCACTAAACCCTGGCAGCATAGCGACAAAAACAGGTGAGAAGGATGGAGCATGCGCCGAGGCCGTCTGTACAAAGGGCGCGTGCATGGCCGGCATGGTCTTGCAGCATTCCTGGCTGTGATGGTGGCCGTGCGATGAGCAGTGCATGGTATCGCAGCATTGCATCACCGCATCGGGCGTCGACATGGCTAAGCAGTCGAACGCATACGTAGCAAAGGCAATCGCCATCACCGCCAGCAGAATTGGCCTGATAATACGCATCTCCAACCAACGTATGCGAGTCCCAAACTAAAGTCAAGACGGGCCACGTCGTAACCTGTCGAACTCTATGCGAGTTTGCCCAGAAACAAGACGTGGTTATTAGGGATATTTCTTTGGTGGCCCGCGAACCTATTTAGCTAGGTAGCCCTCTTGCAAGTGTTGCGTGCTCGCCGTGATGGTCCGTAGTTGACGGACGGGAGCGGGTCCTGTGGACTGACGAATCACAAACTCGGGCTCGATGGCGATCTCCGGCACGTATTCGCCGCGTCCTTCGATTAGATCAACGACAGTTTGCGCGGCGATTTGCCCCATCTTTATGAGTGGCTGCCTCACCGTGGTCAAGCCGGGATTGGCGTAAGCTGCTCCGGGAATATCATCGAAGCCCACAACAGAAATATCTTCTGGGACACGCAGGCCTGCTTCGTGGAAGGCCCAAATCGAGCCGATGGCGGCAATGTCGTTGTAAGCAAAAAGTGCTGTGAAAGGATGTTTCCTAGCCAGGAGTTGCTTGGAGAAGGTATATCCAATGCCGGGCGTCGAATCGAAGCCCTCCAGTTGGATGGTCAGCTCGGGACGAATACGAATGCCGAGTTGCTGCGCCACCTCGCAGATCGCGTTCCAGCGCACGGTGGAATCCGAACTCATGGTCTGTCCTTTAATGAAGGCGATATCCTCGTGACCAAGATCGCGAAGATGTTCGAGGGCCAGCCTCGCAGCACGGGTGTGGTCCAAGATGATGTTGGTCAAGCCTTCGACGCGCTCATGCCCTGCCACGGCGACGGTAGGCAGAGCAAGCTTCTCCGTGAGGGACGTATCCGTGGTAATGAAGCCCTCCACGCCGCGCGTCAAAAGCATTTGCGCGTAGGTTTGCAGGAGCTTCGGATCATGCCGGTGGATCACGGTAAGGAAAAAATAATTGTTTTTGCGCAGGTATCCTTCGATGCCGCTGATCACCATCGAGCCGTACGCGTCGCCTATTTCCTCGGCGATGACGCCGATGGTATAGGTTCGTTTGAGGCGCAGGGTGCGAGCGAAAAAGTTAGGCCGGTAATTGAGCGTTTGCGCAGCCTCGATGATGCGATTTTTCGTATGCTCGGGAATGGAACGTGCTGCGGGAGAATTGTTCAGGGCGGCAGAAACCGTCCCCGGGGTCAGACCGAGATGCTCCGCAATGGTCTTTAAGGTGACCTTATCCTCGTTGCGCGGACCAGACTTCTTTCTCGGCGGTGGCGTCATTTACAGAAACCTTCGAGCATCTTCCAAAATTGGGATATGGGAAATGGCGCGCCCGAGCGCGAGAATACATCCTGCCAGGTTCGCCCGACGTCCCGTAAGCCGCGATTCTAGCTCAACCTGGGCTTTGTCAGACGAGTATTCTACGCACCAGGTCAGCGCGAGGTTTCGCCTGCGGATCAGCATAGTCCTACATTTACACGGATATAACCCGTCCCTGGCGACTGTCTCCAAGCGAGGAGGGCTCCCTGCCCTCCATTCTTCCCGGCGCAAGAATATCACTATATTTCTTTAGAATATCATTATTTCTGATTGACAAGCCCAGCTAAAGCAACCGAAGGATTTAAATGGGGGGGCGACCGGTGACTACCACAATGACGGCTGGCCGGACCTGTAGTCGACCTGCCTCGGCGGGAACGAAGAGCAATCGCCTCGCGATGGCCGCAAGAGTCAAAGTCATCGCCAAGGGAATGACGCAAAGTGACCAGGTCCACAATCGTTGTCCCAACCGCCCCGCGGGCCGTCCGTGTCGGCCAACCTCCTTTGCAATGAATCGTAGGCATCACCTCTTTTTCCCAAAGAGTAAGATATCCACCGAGAAGTCATTTGCGCTGAAGAAACGCTTGTTGCACTTTTTCTTTGCTGCGGCCCCGCCCCATGTATCGTTAGCATGGGGTCCAAAGAGGGGCTTCGAACTGCCATGAAAAAGTTGCGCTTTTTGGTTTCCCTTACGACCAACGACAATGATTACCAGATCGAACAGGCGCTATCCGCGGAGCAGATGGCCCGCAGACTGGGCACGGAAGTCCAAATCGTTTATGCGGATAACGATGCGATTACCCAGAGCACCCAGATCCTGAAAGCCATCCAGGCTGCTGAGGATAAGCGGCCGGATGCCGTTGTTTTTGAACCTGTCGGTGGCACCGCGTTACCCCAAGTCGCCCGGGCCGCCGCATCCGCCGGTATTGGATGGGCCGTGCTGAATCGCGATGCCAGCTACATCCCAGAACTGCGCAAATCATCGTCCGCCCCCGTTTTCGGCGTGAGTTCCAACCATCTCGAAATTGGCCGGATTCAGGGCCGTCAGTTTGCCGCTCTGCTGCCTCACGGCGGCGCGGTCCTCTATATTCAAGGGCCGGCGGAGAATTCGGCGGCCAAAGAGCGCGCCTTGGGGATGCAGGAGACGAAACCGTCCAATATTCACGTCACCGTGCTCAGAGCGCAATGGACCGAAGAGAGCGCTCAGCGAGCCGTCCGCTCCTGGCTGAAACTGAGTACCTCGCAAAGGGCAGCCGTGGACTTAGTTGGCGCGCAGGATGATTCCATGGCCGTCGGGGCCAGGAAAGCCTTTGAAGAATTGGCGAACGAATCGGAGCGGGAGCGCTGGCTGAAACTGCCCTTTACCGGCTGTGATGGCTTGCCCAAGACCGGCCAATCCTGGGTGCGTACCGGGCTCTTGGCTGCGACCATATATGTTCCTCCCAATACCGGGCAGGCCATCGAGATGCTTGTCCAGGCATTGCAGCACAAAAATCCACAGCCGGAGCGCGCGCTGACCGTTGCTGTTTCCATCCCCTCTCTGGCAGAGCTAAAACCTCGCTAGCCGCACGCCCCTGGTCTCTCACTCCTTGTCTGGCCGCGCTTTCTGGGTTCCACATGAGTTCGCTTAGAAGAACGATTTACTTGCTTGTCCGGAGCGTGCGTCGTCGTATAATGCGTCGGACTCACTGGTGCTTACTCTAATGCTGCGTTTATCGAGGAGACGCGCATGAAGAAACAACCCAAGGACTCCGCCATCGGCCGGAGAGAGTTTCTGGCTGCTACGAGCGGCCTGCTCGCGGCGGCGGTCCCCGGGGGTGAAATACTCGCCCATGCGGCAAATTCCGAGGCCCCGGTTTTAGACTTTCCCGCAGCCAAGGCTTCCGGTAACTTGCGCAAGATCCCTATCGGCGTGTTTGATCCGGTCTATGACCATCTCTCCCTCGACGCCATGCTGGACAAAGTTACTGCCCTCGGCCTGGAGGCCATGGAAATCGGCACCGGCGGCTATCCAAATAATCATCATTGTCCACTCGACGATCTCGTCGCCGACCGCGCTAAGGCGAAAACCTGGCTGAAAAAATTTGAAGACCGTGGGATTCGCGTCGCCACACTCAGTTGTCATGGCAACCCCATTCATCCCGATCCCAAGCATGCCCAGAAAGACATCGATACCTTCCGCAAGACCGTCCTCCTCGCCGAAATGCTGGACGTAAAAGTTATCGTCGGCTTTTCCGGCTGCCCGGGCGGCACTCCACAGGATACCCAGCCGAATTGGATCACCTATCGCTGGCCTCCCGAATACGCGCAGATGCAAGACTGGCAGTGGAAAGAAAGAATCATTCCCTATTGGAAGGAACAGGCGAAATACGCCCGGGAGCACGGAATCAAGCGTCTCGCGTTCGAAATGCATCCCAATTTCGCTGTCTATAACCCTCGCACCTTAATGAAACTCCGCGAGGCCGTCGGCGAAGAAATTGGCGCGAACTGCGATTTGAGCCATCTCTTCTGGCAGGGCTGCGACCCGGTCGAAGTCATCCACTTTCTGGGTAAACAAGGCGCCATTTTCCACGCGCACATGAAGGACACTGTTTTCTTTCCCGAGAACGTCAATAAGTATGGGGTGCTGAACTTTGCGTTTGAAACCAACGAACTTGAC
>WNFP01003781.1_pt1 | contig 12194 bp, 11 predicted proteins | sample 5400201 | NCBI WGS metagenome assembly WNFP01 (sample SAMN13153355, study PRJNA577476) | soil metagenome | isolation source: 115 cm saprolite under Madrone tree | place: USA:California | collected 2016-06-14
TCCAGAGTCTTGGCGTTTGCCTGCAGGCTATAACCCAATTCGTGCAGCAACTCGGCCACCAAACGGTGGCTAACGCGGTGACCGCGACGGCCCAATTCCTGGGCCAGTTTGCGCACGCTCTTGCAAGTCCAGCGCAGCGGAGACTCCGGGTCACCACGGCTCAGCGGCTCGATCAACAGTTCCAAATCCCTCACCAGCGTCGTGTCCTGTTCCACTGTGCTCTTGCGTCCTCCGCCAGGTTTACGGATAGCTCCGCCGAAAGGCACTGGGGGATTGCCTAATTCGACGATGCCACGTGCAATCGCGCGCCTGGAGACTCCCGTGGCACGAGAAACAATGGAAATACCTCCGTAATCGATGGCGAGACTTTCCGCAGCGGCAATCAAGCGGCGCATCCGCTCATCCACTGTAGGCAACAAACTCTCGAAACGACGCTTTATCGCGTCTCTATCAACCATTAGCTCCAGAGTATCTATTCTGAAGAAATATTGATACACTTATTTTGTGACAATAACTAAGCCGCTGAACAAGGATCCGATTCTATAGGATAGTACCCCTCTGGGTGAATTGTAGGGGTCTGAATCGAAAAGCGCGCTGAAGGGGCGGCGTCTGCTTTTCTTAATTCCTATTTCGCATTTGGTACCTTTGTTGGAATTTAACCTGAAAGCGTTGGAAGCGGCCCTGGCCGTGCACGGGACGGTGGTGTTCCCGAATTCGACGGCAGAACAAAGGGAGAAAGGGATGACCGACTTCAACGATTTGGCGTTGGAAAACGGACGCCTAGCCAAGCAACAGTTAGAGGAGGCGGTTTGGCGCGCCCGGCACAAGGGCGACGAACAAACGGCCGAACTTGGAAAAGGGTTGCTCCGGCTGGATAGCTGGGCCGGAAGGCGCGAGATAGCGTGCGAGATCCTCAAAGAAACGCCGCACCGATTCCTGGTGAGGCTGGGAGAGGATTGTCTGTTGCCCGGAGGCCGGCAAGCGACCAAAGGTCAGGATGTTTACGTGTCGAAGGATGCGATCAGGCGAGATCAAGCTGTATGCATCGAAAGCGAAATAGTTCAGAAGTGAGAGAGAAGCTATGAGGCGGGTTTTGGAACTTTTTCTAATTAGCGCAATGGTGCTTGGTTCTGCGTTGGGGGCTCAAGAAGAGAATGGAGTCCTGGTGCTGGACGTTTATTCCATCAATGTCCCCTCTGACGTAATTCACGAGAAAGGTTTTGCGCTCTGGGCCAAAGCGTTGAAAGGCGGCGAGCAAAGTTCGCATGAGTATGTCCCTGTCATTCACGCGGTGTATCGGTTGGGTGGCGCGGTCTATATCGATAAGCACTACAAGACGGGGGAGGGTAATGAAGAACAAATCAGCGTCGTGGGCCGGGTTAATCCGGAGCAGGGGGCGTGGAATATAGGGTGGAATTTTCGGAGCTCGGCCGGCCGCCTGCCTACGACGGAAAGACGGCGCTAACAATAGGCCCAAGAGAGAGACGCGTGTTGGTACTTCCGGCGGTCGAACTTAGAGCTGGCGAAAAACTCGAAACGGTGGTGGCGCTCCAATACCGGGTAGAAGAAAAAGAGAATGGGTTAAAATCGAAGTTCGAGATCAAATAAAACGTTAGAAAGGGTGAACGCAAATGGACAAGGTGGCTGAGTTTTATGCGCAGATTTCTGGCAAACTTGTGCTGTGAAATTCCTGCGCGGAACGATCCTGCATTTGAGTTCCAAAGCACATTTGAAGGGAGAAGAGCGGATGACCCTTTAGGAAGTAATTGCGTTCCTGGAATAACGTTGGAGATGAGATTGGCCATGATGCGCGAAGGAGTTTCCATCGATCGCAACACCCTTCTTTGCCTCCCATTCCATTGTGTCTTATGCCAGGCCGCTCCAGCGCCGGCTGGAATTGTTGCAATACTGAATCCACGATATCATCCGGCACATGCGGCGCGGGATTCAGTTTCAACCCCGCAGCCGCCGACTGGGCAGATGGTTACAAATTGCGTGGCGCCAAAAGCCAAGTCTGCGACAGACAGGAGAGGCGCAGCGCGACCTGAGCGAGCGGTCTTGGGCTACGCCTTGATGCCCCGCGGGAGAGTTCCTGGCGCCCGTGCGCGGAAAGCCTTTTCCCCAGCCGTTCTTTCTTGGCCATTGGTCAGACTGTAGGAAGCCTTTGGCTTCACTTGGTCCTTGGGCAACGTATCCAAGAAATTTTTTCCCCAGTCCCACATCGCATCGATGATCGGCTTCAGGGCCTGGCCGCGCTTGGAAATGGAATATTCCACCTTCGGTGGAACTTGAGCGTAGACCTTGCGCTCGATTACGCCGTCTTCCTCTAACTCGCGCAGCTGCGTTGTGAGCATGCGCTGAGTGGTATCTGGAATGAGCTTGCGAAGCTCGCTGTGTCGCTTGGTACCGTCGCTGAAAAGGATAAAGAGGATTTCTCCCTTCCACTTTCCTCCAATGACCTCGGTGCACGCCTCAACGGGGCAACCCAATCGATCATAGCGTCTGTGTCTCATAGCGTGTTGTGATCCTTAGGCACATTTTTGTCAATACTGTAGAAAATTGTGCCTACTTGTCAAGTACGAGCATACATAGTATTTTGCTAAACAAACAAAACCAGATAGCATATAAAGCTCTCATAACGAGGTACATACATTGAAAATGACACGTATTTTCAGGGATCTTCACTCGAATCCTGGTAAGCCACTGATTCTACCCAATGTCTGGGACGCTGGCGGAGCGCGCATCGTCGAATCAGTCGGCGCAAAAGCGGTAGCGACGACGAGCGCAGGTGTCGCCTGGTCGAAGGGGTATCCGGACGGCAACAAGATGCAACCGCGCCTCCTGGCGCATTTGGCGGGGGAAATCGTTAAAACAGTGAAGGTGCCTGTATCGATCGACTTCGAGGCTGGTTATTCGGACAAGCCGGCTGTCGTCGTGGAAAATCTCAAGCCGATCGTTGCCGCCGGCATCTCGGGCATCAACATCGAGGACGGGACCGATGAGCCGGCCCTTCTCGCCAAGAAAATCGAGGCAATCAAAAAGATGGTTTCGTCGGAGGGGGTCGACGTTTTCGTCAATGCGCGAACCGACGTCTATTTGCAGGATCTCGTGGCTGACGACAAGAAGGTGCGGGAAACTCTGGATCGAGCGGCGACGTATCAAGAGGCTGGCGCTGATGGTCTATTCGTACCCGGTCTGACGGAGATTGCGCACATCGCCAAGATCGCCGAAGGCACCGACTTGCCAATCAATCTCATGTCGTCGTCTGAGCTGCCGAAGATGGACGAACTGGCGAAGCTCAATGTGCGGCGCCTGAGTGCTGGAACGGTCATCGCGCAGATCGCCTACAAGCATGTCGCCCGCCTCGCCGAGAACTTCCTCAAGGAAGGGGACTGCGGGGTCTTCAACGAAGACGCGATGCAGTATTCGCAGCTTCAGAATCTCTTCGAGGGTCGGGAATAGCGTATGCACACTCAGAAAAAGCTATTCACTCCGATACAAATCGGGCCGATCACACTCAAGCATCGCGTCGTGATGCCACCGATGAGTCGGCTTCGAGCCCAATGGCCGAGCGGCATCCCAAGCGATTTGCAGCTCGAATATTACAGGCAACGTGCATCTGATGGCGGGTTAATTTTCACGGAAGCGACGGCGATCTCGACATCTGGGCGTGGCTACAAAGGTGCACCAGGACTCTACAGCGACGAGCAGGTGACAGGCTGGAAACGCATCACGGATGCGGTCCATGCCAAGGGCGGCTACATATTCACTCAGCTCTGGCATGCTGGGCGCACGACTCACATTGCGGTGACGGGCGAAGAACCGGTCACGGCTTCTGTCGATCCGGCCTATTGGGCAAATCCAAACTACGTTTTCGTTGTGACTCCGGACGGCTTTTCGCAACCGTCGCCGCACCGGGCGCTGAAGACAGCGGAGATCCCTGGAATCATCGAGCAATACCGCATTGTTGCCGTCAACGCGAAGCGAGGCGGCTTCGACGGCGTCGAGGTCATGGCTGCCAACGGTCACCTGATTGACCAGTTCCTTCAGGACAACAGCAACAAGCGCACTGATCGGTATGGCGGTTCAATTGAGAACCGCACGCAACTTCTCGTCGAAATAGTCGAGGCATTAATCGACGTTTGGGGCGCCAACCGTGTTGGAGTCCGCATCGCGCCAAGCGGGACGTACAACGACATGGCGGACAGCAATCCGCGGGCGCTATTCCGTTATGTTGCAGAGCGGCTCAATGCCTTTGGGCTGGCCTATCTCCATGTCATCGAACCTCGAATCAAAGGCGGTGAATTGATTGTCGAAGGCCAACCTCCGGTCGCAGCGCAGGAGTTGAGCAAGATCTTTCAAGGGCCGATCATCGCTGCCGGTGGCTTTGAACCCGATACAGCGGAGGCCGCCGTCGCCAACGGCGATGCTAGCCTGATCTCATTCGGCCGTCACTTCATCGCGAACCCGGATTTGCCCAAACGGATTGAGTTCGGGCTTACGCTCAACCGCTACGACCGAAGCACTTTCTACGGTTTCGATGCGCACGGGTACACCGACTACCCTGCATACGAGCGGCGGGAATCAAACCAGGCATGTTGTGCCTAAAAAAACAGAACAGGAGTATTTTATGAGTGATAAAACGAAAACCAAATCAGTGGTGGCGATAATTGGCGCCACCGGCTACACAGGCCGCTTCGTCATTGCAGAATTGTTGCGCCGTGGGATGACCCCGATTGCCATCGCCCGTGATGCTAACGCGCTCTCAGCGGCGAACTTTCCCGAGAACGAAGTTTACCGTCGCCAGGCAAGCCTGAACGATGCAGTATCGCTCGATCGAGCGCTTCACGAAGCCCAAGCCGTCATCAACTGCGCAGGACCTTTTGTCGATACAGCCGACGCGGTCGTGAGCGCAGCTTTGCGAGCGGGGATTCACTATGTCGATGTCGCTGCCGAGCAAGTCAGTGCAGGCCAGACGCTGGAAAAATTTGATGAGCCCGCTCGCAAGGCCGGCGTCGCGGTCATTCCCTCGATGGCATTCTTCGGCGGATATACTGATTTGATGACCACGGCCGCGCTGGGAGAGTGGGACGCTGTGGATTCCATCGACGTCATGATCGGTTTCGACAGGTGGCATCCCACGCAGGGCACACGGAATACCGTCGCGCGGAAGTCCATCGGAAATCTGATGGTCAAGGACGGACAGCTGACAGAGATGCCTTCTTCGGCTGCGCAAAAGCGTTGGAATTTCGCAGAGCCGGTCGGTGATCAGGCCGTGGTCGAGTTGCCATTCTCTGAGGTCTTGCTGATAGCCCGCCACGTGAAGACCACTGAGCTTCACACCTATCTCACCCAAGTCGCCATCACCGATGTTCTCGATCCGGCGACACCTCCGCCAAAGGCAGCCGACGCGATGGGGCGTTCGGCACAAAATTTTGTGCTCGAAGTCGTGCTCACGCGCGGTAGTGAACGTCGACGTGCGATTTCGCGCGGACGCGACGGCTACGCTGTCACAGCGCCCCTGACATGCGAAGCGGTCGAGCGTTTGCTCAAAGGCCAATTTCGCTCTGCAGGCGCTCAAGCGCCCGGCGAAATTTTCGATGCCAAAGCCGTCTTGGCAGCACTCGGACCGGACTATCCATTCGAAATTGTGTCGTCATGATTGTTCGCGCCGCGATCAGATAAGCCTTAAAAATAGGAGCGACGTCTAGTTAAAGGAAAACTCGCGGGATATCGATTCCGAGCATTCCACATTTGAAGTGACGGAATCTTCGATCTCGCCAGGAGAAGAGCAGGAGACGAAGGTAAGTTGAAACCGTTTCCGCCTCCTTAATTCTACCACATCGCAGAACCATCGAACATGACGTCGATCAGACGCCATGGCCTACTGAGCACAGAACGATTGGTCAGGCGAGCGGTGCGCGACAATGCCCAAAGAGACGCGATCCTAGGCACTCATCGCGCGGATTCCCTCATCCTTCGCGACGGAGTGTACATCCGTGATCAAAGGCCAATGCCGCCAAGTCTGCTGAAATCAGCTCTCTGTAATGATATGACCCCGTCCGACTGGTACCGGTTCTTGAACGGCTTCGTTTTCCTCTGGGCGAATGAAGACCGGCTCAATCGTCATTTGCGAGCTTTTGAAGGAAGGCGACAGGTCGTTCTGATCTTTGACGCCAAGCGATTATTGGCTGATCTAGGACATCAAGTCTTTTTGAGCCCGATCAACAGCGGCAACGCCCGCCGCAATGCCGTGGCGCGCTCTCGGACGCTTTTCACCTCCTACCACGATTGGCTCAGCAAGGGCTGGCCCATCATCGGATCAGAGCAGCGGCCACGTTCGAGCTCTCCGGCTGAAGTCGTCGTTAAAGGCCATCTGCCTCTGAACCCTTACCTGATCAACGAGTACCATGCATAGTCCCTTACCAACCAAACCCGTATTCACTCAATCGAAAGTCGAACCTAAACGTCAGGCCTCAAGGCAGCCTCGCTTCACATTCTGGGCCGGCTTGGCGCTCATGGTGATAATTCTCGCCGTCGCCGTCCTCCACGCACGAGGCGTCTTCGTACAAGCACCAAGTCGAACCATTGCCCCGCCTCCACCTCAGGTTGCCGTCAGCGCGCCGCTGCAACGTGACGTGGACGGCAGGCTCGAATTCCTGGGGCAGTTCTCGGCCGTGGAGCTGCGCGCCCAAGTCGGCGGCGCGCTCACTCAGATCGGCTTCAAGGACGGCGACATCGTCCACAAGGGCGATCTGCTTTTCGTCATCGATCGCGTTCCATATGAGATCAAACTGGCTCAAGCGAACGCGCAACTCGAGTCCGCAACCGCTCGTCTTGTGCTGGCAAATCGTGAGCTTGCGCGCATTCAGATGTTACAAGCCAGGCAGGTGGAGACAGCAGAGAATCTCGACCAGCGCGCGGCCGACCAGCGGGCTGCCCAGGCTGCGGTCGATGATGCGAAGGCACAGATCCGGGATGCGCAGTTCGACTTAGATCATTGCCGAATCGTGGCACCCTTCACGGGCCGCATTGGCTCTCATCTGGTCTCGGTTGGCAATTTGATCTCGGGCAGCCGGGCAGGTACGAGCCCGACCACCCTGCTGGCCACGCTCGTCTCGATCGACCCGATCTACCTGAACTTCGACATGAGCGAGGCCGACTACATGACGTTCCTCCGGGCCCGTCAGAAGCAGAACGGGCCGCTCGCAGAGAACGTGCAGGTTTCCCTGAGCGACGAGACGCGCTTCACCCACGAAGGCGCGCTCGACTTCGTCGACAACGCGCTCGACCGGTCCAGCGGCACGATTCATGCCCGCGCCACCGTGCCGAACAGCGATCTGCTCCTGACGCCGGGCGGGTTCGCCCGCGTGCGCCTGGAAGCCGCGCCGCCGGCACCTGCCCTGCTGGTGCCCGACGCGTCCGTGCTGCCGGATCAGTCGGAGCACATCGTCCTGACAGTCGGGCCGAACGACGTCGTAACGCCGAAGCAGGTCCAGATCGGCGACCTCCGCGGTGGCCTGAGGGTCATCCGCTCGGGTCTGACGCCTTCCGATCAGGTCATCATCGACGGCATCCCGATCGCCCTGCCGGGCTCGAAGGTGACGCCGCACAACGGATCGATCCGCTTCGGGTCTGATCAGAACGCGGGCTGAGTCAGGTTATGAAACTATCGCATTTCTTCATTGATCACCCACGCTTCGCCACGGTGATCAATATCTTCATCCTGGTGTTCGGTTTGGCCGCGGCGGCATTCCTGCCGGTTGCCCAGTACCCGAACATCGTCCCGCCAACCGTCCAGATCACGACCGCCTACCCCGGTGCTTCGGCCGAGACAATCGCCCGCACCGTGGCGACGCCGCTCGAACAGGCCATCAACGGCGTCGAGAATATGGACTACATCAGCAGCCAGTCGACGAGTAACGGCCTCCTCACCATCACGGTGATCTTCAAAATCGGCACCGATATTAACACTGGCCTCATGCTCACGCATAATCGCGTACAGGACACGTTGTCCCGGCTGCCCCAGGAAGTCCAGCTCCAGGGCGTGCAGGTCAAGAAAACCATCCCGGCCTTGCTTCTCGGGGTACATCCGTATTCGCCGGATGGGTCTCGCAGCGCCGAGTACATCTCCAATTACATGATTCTTCATGTCAGAGACGAGATCGCGCGACTGCCCGGTGTCGCGGATTTCTGGACTTTGGGCGAGCGGCAATACGCCATGCGGATCTGGATCGACCCAGATAAGGCTGCCGCGAACAGCATCAGCGCTAGCGATATCCTGAGCGCCCTGCGCGCCCAGAACGCCCAAGTCTCGGCCGGTGCTCTGAACCAGCCACCTGTCTTCAGGAACACGGGTGCGGCCTACCAGATCAGCGTCCAAGCGCTGGGTCGACTCACGACGCCCGAACAATTCGGCAACATCATCGTCAAGTCGGACTCCCAGGGGCGCGTCACCCGCATTCGCGACATCGGCCACGTTGACCTGGGCTCCGCGGACTACAACTCCGTAGCTTACGCCGATCGCCATGCGTCCGCTCCCTTCTGGGTCATCGCCACGCCCGGGGCGGATGTGGTCAAGGTGGAGCACGAAGTATGGGACAAGATGGCAGAGCTCAAGAAGAGCTTCCCGCCCGGTCTCGACTATATCAACATCTATGATCCGACCGCCTTCGTGAGCCAGTCCATCCACGAAGTGATCGTGACCGTCGGCATCGCGATCATCCTCGTGATCGGCGTCGTCTACCTGTTCCTGCAAAGCTGGCGGGCGACGATCATCCCTGTGGTCGCTATCCCGGTATCACTGGTCGGCGCCTTCTCCATGCTCGCCGCGCTCGGCACCTCGATCAACAACCTGTCTTTGTTCGGTCTCGTGCTGGCCGTGGGCATCGTGGTCGACGATGCCATCGTGGTGGTCGAGAACGTCGAGCGCAACATGCGTCTCGGCATGTCGCCGAGCGAGGCGGCACACCGCACGATGGACGAGGTATCAGGAGCGCTGATCGCCATCGCCCTGACCCTCTGCGCCGTCTTCCTCCCGTCCGCCTTCATCTCCGGCATCTCGGGCCTGTTCTTCACTCAGTTCGCGACCACCATTGCCGCGTCGACGGTGATCTCCTGCTTCGTCTCGCTAACTCTAAGCCCGGCCCTCTGCGCAGTGCTGCTGAAGCCGCACCACGTCAATGCCGAACCGCGTGGCGTCAACCGGATCCTGCGGGGCGCCTTCGGTCTCTTTAATCTCGGTTTCGAGTGGTTGTCGTCGAGTTACGGCAAGATGACCAGCCGCTTCGTCAGGGCGAGCGCCATCATCCTGGTCGTCTACGTCGGCCTGATCTCTCTCACGGGGCTCCAGTTCGCGAGGATGCCTACCGGCTTCATCCCGGATCAGGACATTGGCTACCTTGTCACGGTCGTCCAGCTGCCGCCGGGCTCCAGCCTCGCCCGGACCGATGCGGTGGTTCGGGAAGTGAACGACATCATCCTGAAAACCCCAGGCGTCGAGCACACTTCCCCGGTGACTGGGTTCGACGTGACGACGAATACCGTTGCACCCAATGCGGCTACAATTTTCTTCAGCTTGCCCTCGCTGTACGGTCACGAGATCCCCGGCGTGAACGCCGCGACGTCGCTAGCGGCCGTGCGCAAGCGCCTGGCCGTCATCAAGGATGCCTTCGTCCTAGTGATCAACCCACCCCCGGTCCAGGGCCTGGGCTCCGCTGGCGGCTTCAAGATGATGGTCGAGGATCGCAATAATCTTGGGCCCCAAGCCCTCGCCAATGCGACCAATGCATTGGTTGCGGCGGCCAACAAAGATCCGACATTCGGCGGCGTCTTCACTCTCTACAACGCGGGCTCTCCCTCCCTCTACACCGACATCGACCGCCTGAAGGCCGAGAAGGTCGGGCTGACGCCGACCGACGTGTTCTCCACACTGCAGCTTTACCTCGGTTCGCAGTACGTGAACGACTTCAACTATCTGGGCCGCACCTTCCAGGTCCTTGCCCAGGGGGATGAATCGTTCCGGCAAACCCCGGAGAACATCGCGCGGCTCAAGGCCCGCAATGCCACCGGCGGGATGGTGCCGATTGGTTCGGTCGCCACCTTCAAGGACGAGACCGCGCCCTATCGCGTGCCACGCTACAACCTCTACCCCGCCGCCGAGATCATGGGCGCGGCGGCACCGGATGTTGCATCGGGCACGGCCTTGGAGCGCATGGCTGAGCTCGCCAAGCAGGTGCTTCCATCCGGCGTCACCTTCGAATGGACCGACCTCTCGCACCAGCAGGAGCAGCAGAGCGTACCGACCCTGGCGATCTTCGCCGCCTCCGCCGTCTTCGTGTTCCTCGTGCTGGCGGCGCAGTACGAAAGCTGGAAGCTGCCGGTGGCAATCGTGCTGATCGTGCCGATGTGCCTGCTGGCCTCGGCCACCGGCCTGGACTTCAGGGGCATGCCGATCGACATCCTTGCCCAGATCGGCTTCGTGGTGCTGGTGGGATTGGCCGCAAAGAACGCGATCCTGATCGTGGAGTTCGCGCGACAGCGCCAGGACGAGGATGGTGCTACACCCGAAGAGGCGGCGACGCAGGCCGCAAAAACGCGCTTGCGTCCGATCTTGATGACCTCGTTCGCTTTTATTCTCGGCGTAGCGCCGCTCACCGTGGCGAGCGGCGCAGGGTCAGAGATGCGGCAATCTCTCGGGACCGCTGTGCTGTTCGGGATGCTCGGGGTCACGGGTTTCGGCCTCGTGTTTACGCCCGCCTTCTACACTCTCATTCGCAAGCTAGGCACCAGGAGGGGCGCATGATCCAAAATCTTCAACCGATCGTTAGAATCATAACTACTCAACAATCAGTGTGCAGCGGCTCAAGTAGCCGGTTGGCACGCAGCCTGTTTAAAGAATTTGCGATTCGGCCAGTGTCGATCGCAACTACGTAATTGAAATAAAATCATGTCGACTCAAAAGAACTCCTCTTCCAAAACGGTGCTTATCACCGGCGCAAGCACGGGCTTCGGTCGGGACACCGCCGAAACCTTAACCCGTGAAGGTCATCGTGTCTTCGCCTCGTTTCGAGACATCGCTGGTCGCAACAAATCCCACGCTGATGCGCTGCGTGCCAAAGACATTAAAGTCGTTGAACTCGATGTTATCAACAACAGCTCGGTCGAAAGCGCGGTCGGTAACGTTTTATCCCAAGCAGGACGGATCGACGTTTTAATCAACAACGCTGGAATCGCGTCAGCAGGCGTTTCCGAAGCGTTCACTCCCGAGCAGATACGGGATCTCTTCGAAGTCAACGTTTTCGGCGTTCAGCGCGTGCTGCGTGCCGTTCTGCCGACCCTGCGTAAGCAAGGCGACGGCCTAGTGATCAATATCGGTTCCATTCTCGGCAGAGTAACATTCCCTTTCTTCGGACTTTACGGCGCCTCCAAATACGCGGTTGAGGCCCTGACAGACAGTTATCGTTACGAGCTGTCTCAATTGGGAGTCGATGTAGTGCTCGTCCAGCCCAGCGCTTACCCGACTAACATGTATGGAAGCGCGCAACAACCGACCGACAAGGTACGCGCTGAAGCGTACGGAGAAATCGGTACTATACCTGGCAAGATGTTCGCGACGTTCATGGAGATCTTCCATAGCAAAAACGCTCCTAACCCGCATGACGTGCCGGACGCCATCGCTAAGCTCGTGAGCCAGGCGAGGGGTTCACGGCCTGCTCGTGTCGTAGTCGGAGAACCCTATGGATCCGATGTTGTCAATCGTCTAACCGAGCCAGTTCAGGCTCAGGTCATCGAGGGTCTTGGTCTCGGTCAGCTCGCCAACCTCTTATAGTCATTACGTCAAATCAGTTTTAACACCGACAGCATGTGAGCGTCTTCGCAGAAGACGACAATTTAGCCGGCACAAAAAGCAAAATACCTTGAAATGAGTGCAAAAGATATTGCCATTGACGCGCCGCGCCCGCAAATCTGCATGTGGAAGTTGTCCCTTGCCCATTGGCCGGAATACCTGTGTGAGGCGGGGCTGGTAGCCTTCTTTGTGCTAGCCGATTGCCTAATTACTATCGCGGTGAAGTATCCGGGGTCACCGGTGCACAGCTGGTTCCTGGACCCGCTTGGACAGCGCGTGGTCATCGGGCTCGGACTTGGTACGGCCACGCTCTTGCTCATCAAATCGCCCCTCGGTGAAGCTTCCG
>WNFP01003784.1_pt1 | contig 12185 bp, 10 predicted proteins | sample 5400201 | NCBI WGS metagenome assembly WNFP01 (sample SAMN13153355, study PRJNA577476) | soil metagenome | isolation source: 115 cm saprolite under Madrone tree | place: USA:California | collected 2016-06-14
GACATCGGCCCGTCGGCCGGCCGCAGGTTGGAGGCGGGCCTCACGGGCCAGCTCCCAGCCAAGGCATACGTGAGCGGTGGCTTGCGATGCCTCCGGAGGCTCGGCAAAACTTCCGGCGCAACGCGGAGCGTTGGATGCACATGAGTCCTGAAGAGCGCAATGTCATGCGCCAGCGAGAGAATTTGCGTCGAGAGACCATCAAGCGGGAAACCGACGCGGCGCTTCGCGACTCCGGTCTCCGCCTGAATCCGCAGGAACGCGCTCAGTTTGAATCGCGCTACGTCCAGGAACGCCGAAAAGTCGAACAAACGCTCCGGCAGCAGGTCGAATCGGAACGGCAAAAGGAATTGCCGGCACTAATTCAGCAGCTGAAAAAAGAGTTCCAAATTGACCAGCCAGTCAGAAGTCCCGCCACCAAACCGCCGCAGTCGCCTAATTCAAAGAAGTAGAACTGCCGTTTTTCTGTTTGTGCGTTATTTGAGAAACAGTCGCTCCTAAAAAAACTGCTGGCCCGAAATTGCTTTCGAGCCAGCAGAGCCGCTCTAGCTATTTTATCACGTTAGTACCAGTGATGGTAGCGATGATGATGGTGATGGCGGTAATAACGGTGGCCACCGTACCAATAATAAGGCCGGTAATAATAGCCGTAGTAGGGCCGGTAGTAGCCATAAGGGTAATACCCGTAGTAGCCCGGTCCGAACCCAATGCTGAAGAACACTTGGGCGTCTGAACGTGGCACCGCAGCAAAGGTCAAGCCCCCCGCCACCAGTACAATTAGCAGAAGTTTCTTCATCGTTTTACCTCCCATTAATTAAACAGGACACAGCGGCGAAAGTTTTCTGGTTTATTCGGACCCAAGACGCTCGGGATATCCGGTAATACAAACACTCTCTCCAATGCGTTGATATGAAACGCGGCAAAGGCGCAGCGCATTTGCTGTGTTCTCGACTCCCCGGCCTGGGAACGCAATTACTGGTCCTCCGGTGAATATCGGTCCCAAATAAAGTTGCACTTTATCAATAAGACGCGCGTCCAGCGCCTGGCCGAGCACGTTGCCTCCGCCTTCAATCAACACGCTGGTGATACCGCGTTTGCCTAGACTTTTCAGAACGCCGGCCAAAGATTTCTCTTTGTAAATCAACGTTCGCACAGCCAGGCGGTCGGAAAACAAACGTGCACGCCGCGGAAGTTTGCCTGAGCGGGTCAGCACAATGCGCCAGGGTTCTCGCGTCCGGCGGGCGCCACGTACCGTTAAGCGCGGATTGTCCGCGCGTACGGTCTCCGCTCCTATAAGCACTGCATCTACGTGCGCGCGAAGCTCACGTGCGTGGCTTCTGGCGACACGCCCGGTGATCCAGCGAGGCTCGACCGCAGGCCGCGTCAACCGGCCATCGAGCGACATCCCGCACTTTGCGATGACGAATGGGCGCCCTGTGACAATCCATTTGTTGAAGGCCTCGTTAATTTGCGCGCATTCATCAGTCAAAATACCCTCTCGCACGTTCACACCCGCATTTCGCAATTGCACGATGCCTTTGCCGGAGTGCCGCGGGTTTACGTCAGTCGTACCGACAACCACGTTTCTAACACCAGCGCTAAGTATTGCATCTGTGCATGGTGCTGTGCGCCCCGCGGTCGAACACGGCTCGAGGGTAACGTACAGCGTGGCCGGCGCGGGCACCGGTGCACCGAAATCGCGAAGGCACTCGACCTCAGCGTGATCGCCTCCCGCTTCCCGATGGTGTCCTTTCGCTACTATTCGATTGTTTATGACCAGGACCGCTCCAACAGCCGGATTCGGGCTCGTCTGGCCAAGCGCCTTTCTTGCCTCGTTTAGCGCAGCGCGCATGAACTTTTCGTCTCGTTCTGTCGTCATTGTTTCGAGTGATGAATAATGGCGCTGTGACTGAAACGTTACTAATGGACATTAAGACCACACGTGCCTGGAGGGATTCGAACCCCCAACCTTCTGATCCGAAGTTATACCTGTTGACATGTTCTGTCGTGTTCTATAATGTGCCATTATGCATACAGGAAAAGGCAGTAAATCACGCAATCCGAAGGCATTGCTGTCTCATAATGAAGAACGCATAGCAGAACAGACCGGCTCAAGCTTGAACCAAAAAAGTGGCAAGCAAGTGGCAAACAACCTTACGAGGGGAGTTGGTAAGAACGATTCGCGCTACTGGCGATCGCGGATTTTTAGGCCAATCAACGCGCGCGGTGAAACCTCTCCGCATTACTCCATGCGGTTGCAAATGCGCGGTCATCGGATGGCGTTCTCGCTCGGGACTGGAAACGCGGAAGCGGCAGCGCGGAGAGCAGCGAACATTTATACTGATTTTCTGACACTCGGAGCGGAAGGCGCGCTTGTAAAGTATCGCCCACAGAAGGCCGCGGAGAGCATCACCACCGTTGGCGAGTGGATTGAAGCGGCGCGTTCGGTTGCCACGGTGAACCATGCGACCTTCGCGCTGTACGCCGCCGCATTGCGCAAAATCGTTGGTGACATCATTCGGGTGAAGCGCAATCGCAAACGCTTTGGCCCAAAGGGTGGCGGTGCGCGAGGATATCGCAGAGCAATTGACGCTGCTCCCCTCACGGTTCTTTCCCCGGCAGCAATTCAGAAGTGGCGCATGGCATACGTGAAGCGGGCAAAGACGCCGGCGGAACAACGTTCACGAATGACTTCGTGCAATTCCACATTGCGACAGGCCCGCAGTTTGTTCGGCAAAAAGATCGTTCGCTTTGTGCCATTGCCGGAATCGGGACCGTTTCAGCACGTGGAATTTTTCCCAAGGCAAAGCGCCAAGTACTTCTCGCGCATTGATGCAAAAGCGCTCTTAACACAGGCGCGGAACGAACTGGCCGGGAACGATTCGCCTGCGTTCCTCGTGGTGTTGATTGCGTTGGCGGCTGGATTACGCAAGGGCGAGATCGACACGCTTTGCTGGCATCAGATTGACTTTGAACGTGGCCTTATCCGGGTGGAGGACACGGACATGGCGAGGTTGAAAAGCGCTGATTCACGCGGGGAAGTTCCGATTGATGTGAGCGTTGTTGAATTACTTAGAGGCTTTCGCGCTCGTGCCAGTGGAGTGTTTGTGATCGAAGGCGGTGACGGTGTATCAGGGCCTCGAATGTGGGGGCGCAATTATCGGGTGCAAAACGTTTTTGACCGGGTAACAGCCTGGTTGCGCGGACATGGCGTGACCGCAAAGAAACCGCTCCACGAACTGCGCAAGGAACTTGGCGCGCTGATCACATCTAAGTACTGCGTTTACGCTGCATCGCGCGTGTTGCGCCATGCCGATCTGTCCACCACTGCGGCGCATTATACGGATCTGAAAACGCGGCCAACAATCTCTGTGGGCGAGTGGCTGGAACCGGAGAATGTCTTTCCCATGCAGCGGCGACGAAAAGTGCGCGCGGTGAATTACGCCTGAGTGAGCAATGTCATAACCGAAACGTTACAATGGGCAAGAAGGTGAAGCGCAGCAGGTCGTCGCGACTCAAACCTAATGAACCAGTCTTGGCGGGGGGGCGGAGTAAGCGCCCGGCCAGGCGGAAGGCGCTAAGAACGGGTCAGCCTGCGCGGAAGATTGTAACTCAGAACCAGGTTGGCGTATTCTCGGAAGCGGACATCGAGACGAACGACCGTTTTTCGCGCGTCTTGTTTGATCCGGAGGGGCGAATGCTAGAGGGCAGCCGCAGAGCAGCAAGAGAAGCGCGGGTTATGGTGCAATCGGCGTTGCTTGTCAATGTGGAACGGTTGTTGAGGCTCTCGTTACACGAGAAGGATAGCGCCACAAAGAAATGGGCTGGCGAAGTTCTGGCGTTTATCGGCTCAAGAATCACCGTTGAAGATCGTAAGCTCCTGAAGGAGAACAAGAGTTATCGCACCTACAAAAGAAGAATCGGGAAGAAGCTTGGGACTGTGTTGTATCCGAAGGCAACAATTTCCCGCATCGTGCAGGTGGAGCTGTCGATGGCAGAAAGTGTGGGCGACCTATTGGCGGTGCTGGACTTTACTTGCGGCGAATGGGAGCAGGAGGCGAAGCGACTACAGATTCGTGAATGTTATTGGCCTGTGATGGACCTGCCGGAGTTGTCGCCGAAGTCGGAACCGCGATGGTGGAAATTCCTCTGGCGATTGATCAAGAAAAACTATCCCGATCTGCTGCTGAAACTGCGGAACGAATCAGTCGCGAATGACAAAAAGGGCTGGTCAACGTTCCGAAGGCAATTCCGGCAACACTTGCAGCTACTAGCCAGACGCAGGACGCAGGGCGTACGCAACCTCCGCTAAATACCTCCCCTGCGCAGGGCTGGCGCATGCGCTAATTGCATACGCAAAAAGGGGAAAGCGTATGCAGAAAAACAACTCAAACGAACTGGTCCTGCTGTCTCGCAAGCAACTCGCCACCCGTTGGCAGGTCTCAAAAGAGACAATCAAACGGCGAGAGAAAGATGGGACCTTGAAGGTCCTAAAGCTCGGTCGGGACGCGCGCTACCGCATTAGCGACGTGCTGCGGCTGGAGCAAGAAGCGGAGGTGACGAAATGAACGCGCTCGCACCGCCAAAACAGAAACGCGCTCCGGCTAAGAGCGCGCTCCAAAAACGACTGCTCAAAGCTTATTACATAAGCGGCTTCCTTGCAAACATCTTTGAGAAGCCATTTGGGTTATTCGAGCAGTGGCACTGGAGAATCGCGGATCGGCTCGACAATGAGCGCGACGACGAGGACGGCGAGCGATGAGCGACATCTTTCTCGCAAAGCAACGTCTGCCGCTTCCGGCGCTAATGCATCGACTCGGACTCGGCGAGCACGCGAAGAAAAGCGCGCGCTGTCCGTTTCACGATGACAAGCACAATTCCTTTTCCGTGTACAAAAACGGCAGCGGCGAATTCCGCTTCAAATGTTTCGCGGGATGCGGCGAGGGCGACGAGATTAATTTCCTCGAATTGCACGAGAACCTTTCTCGGCGCGATGCGGTGAAGCGGTATCTGGAAATGGCCGGCGTCAACGCTGCGACACCGCATTCGGCACTGACGCCAGCGTTCGATTGGCAAAAGTGCAATGCGGCATTTACTGAGAAGCATGTCGAACAGCTTGCGAGCTGGCGGAAATTCTCGCCGGAGTTTGTTCGTGAACTGAGGGACAACGGGCAGATCGGCATCTACAACGGCCTCGTTGCCTTTCCTGTCAGCAACGACAATAAAGTCGTCGGAACCCATTTTCGGCTAAAGAGCGGCAAATGGAACTATGAGCCGCAAGGGATTAATTCTGCGCCGCTCATTTTCGGTGAACTCGTGCCCGGCGAGCGCGTCCAGTGTTTTGAAAGCACTTGGGATGGCCTCGATTACCTGGACAAATCCGGCGAACGCTGCGGCGTCGTCATCACGCGCGGTTCTGGCAACACGAAATTCGTGACAGCCTTAATTCCGCGCAACTGCACGCTCTACCTCTGGACGCAAAACGATAAACCCGGCGAAGATTGGCAGCGAAAGATTTGCGAAAGCGCGAAATGCCTGGTCAAGCGCGTCAAGATTCCCGTGCCGCATAAAGATTTGAACGATTGGACGCGCGCAGGAGCGACAACAGAGGACTTGGTTGCGGCAATGGTGAGTGCGGAAGTGATCCGCGAGGCAGTGACGATTGCCGTTGTCGAGACATCGCAGGCGACAACGGAGGCAGTGGAACCCGGCTTATTTCCATTGGATGCACTCAATGCCGTTATGCGCGAGATCGCGAAGCAATCGGCGGACGTTTATCAGATCAAGTGTGAGTTACCAGCGATGGCGGGCGTCGCAGTAATGGCGGGAGCGATAGGCAAAGAAGTTGTTGTACAGGGCGCTGTTAGCGGGCGCGATACACACTGCAATCTTTACGTCATTCCGGGGGCGCCGAAGTCATATGGCAAGAACGCGGCGGCAAGTATGGCCGCACCGCTGCGTGATGCGTCCAACGAAATCGCAAAATCTTTTCGCGAAACAGAAAGGCCGACGCTTCTGACCGAGAAGAAGGTTTCCGAAAAACGCGAGCAAGGGCTCGTGAAAAACTGCGCCGATGATAAAACGGCAGAATCCGAGCGTCAGGAAAAACAGGTGGAACTTGCGAAAATTCAGAAGCGGCTTGATGAGATCGAGTCATTGCTGACGTGGCCGCCGACTTATCTCGTCGGCAATGCGACCAGCGCGGCGTTGACAGAAATCTTGAAGCGCAATGGTGAAACGATATTCAGTTTTTCGCCGGAAGCAGGCGAACTGGTTCGTATCGCTCTCGGCAAATTCACGAAGGATAAAGCTGCCGATTTCGATCTATTTCTGAGCGGCTACACGGTTGAATCCGCACGCGAGACACGCATCAGCCGCGGAGATTCGGGCGATTTCGTGCCTTGCATCAGCGTGTTGTGGTTTTGCCAACCATTTTTGTTGCGCGAACTGTTCACAAACGAGGAGGCGCTTGAACGTGGCCTGACGGCGCGCGTCCTGCCGTTCATTGTTGAGCACGAGGGTAATATCCCGGAGGATGATGGAATCGTTCGTTGCGTGACCGATTCGGCCCGGTAAGCCTGGGATTCACTTGTGCGACGGGTATTGGCATACCGCGAGTCAGTGCAGATTATCCAGTGCGCGCCCGAAGCGCGCGAGGTCTTCCGCGTTTTTCATAATGAAGCCGTGCACCTACGCAACGGCAAATACCGGGCCATTGAGGGTGAACTTGGCCGATGGCGTGAAAACGCAATCAGGATCGCCGGGGGGCAGTGCGTGGCGGATGCTCTTTCAAAAGGCGAAGATGTCCGGTCGTTGATATTGACAGGAGAACAAGCAGACCGCGGCGTTAACCTCGCGCGCTGGTCTCACCTTCACACCCTGGCCATGCTCAACAAAGGTCTGGCGGATAGACAATGGCAGCGCGTTGAAACGCTACAGGCATTGGTGAGTCGCTACAGCGGAGCTGTGACGCTTCGCGATTTGCGGGACCGCCACGGCTTCGCGCCTGACGAAGTCAAACGGTTGGCCGCAGAATATCCGCACGCGCTTTCAATCCAGACACACAAGCCGATAACCGGACGGCCGAGCGAGGTGCTGACGCTGCCGAGGCAATGAACAAAATTCACATCACCTGGCGTCTGCGAAACCCGCAAAACCCGCAAAAGCCAGTTCCTCATGGAGTTTCGCAGGTTTTGCAGGTTTTGCGGATGGGAGTAGTGCCAATAACGCCTGACTCCAAACCGTTCTTGGCGGTCTGCTTTCAAGCGTCACCCGGAAGCGTTGCAGAAACTGCGGGCAATAGGAAGGACACTGGGGCCCTTCGGTGCTCGTAATGTGGGTTGATTACCTCGAAGCCTCTTGGCTCGCTGCTGCTGCGTCCGCGCCGCTTCACCGCCACTCCCCTGTGAGCGTGAAGGCCGACCAGAAGAATGGATTTGAAAAATCCTTCGAGCGTAAAAGGGTCAACTGCGCCTCGCGCCACGCGTTCGCGCGCGATTCACCTTCGCGCCAGCGACGCATGAATTCCGTCATCAACAGATTTGTAGCCTCGTCGTTCACCTTCCAATGACTCGCCAGCACGGTCTCCGCGCCGGCGATGCGAAAGGCGAGGCCCAAGGACATCACGCCTTCACCGATTTTCACTTCACCCGCGCCGCTGTCGCACGCGCTCAAGATGACCAGTTCCGTTCCCTGCAAATTTAAGAGCGATGCCTCCAAACCGGTGAGCAAACCATCTTCCGCGACCGCGTTCGGGATTTGACGCGCGCGATTTGCTCCGGCGAGCGCGATGCCACAACGCACCAGCGGGTTTTCCCAATCCGTCTTCGTTGTAGAGACGCGCTGCGGAGCGCCCAGGCCGGCCAGCAGGTTGGCTAGCAGGTCGGCATTACCAGAGTTCGTGGGACTAAATTCCTGATCGGACAGAAAGAACCCATGTGTGGCCAAGTCCAAAACACGCGGCGACTGCACGGACTTCAACTCTGCTTCTCGCGCTTCCGCTCTCAACCGCAAGACGCCGTCACCGCCAAGCAGTTTTGCAACACTTCGCGCCTCGGCTTCCGCTCCGGCCAACGGCGGAAATTTCAAACCGCTATAATCACGGCTCAATGACCTTGTAACAGCCAACCCATTCTCAGAGGAATGAGCTACACTAGTCCCTGACTCACCGCGTGCTTTCTCGTTGGAATTGGGGACTCTTGTAACTCGTTTTTCGGGGAACGATTTCAAATCGAAATCAAAGTCAGGATTTCCCATGACGAGCGACTTTGAACTTTGGACATTGGACTTTGAACTTGCGAGCCGAAAGACTTCGCGTCCGCTTGTGACATAGCTGATGGTTTTTTCTTCCACCAAAAATTTGTTACCGATCGGCAACATCTCGAACGGCAGGCGGCTCAACTGGCCGTCGGGACAAATAATCAAATGCGAAACATTGGTGAGATGTTTGGCGAGCGGGACATAAACCAAGTCGCTCAAATGTTGGAAGGCGGGCTGTAAGTCTTTGTGGCGATACTGCCCCGCGGCAAATCGCTTCGCGATAACCCCAACAGCCTCATCAATCGGCGCAGCCTCACCCAAGTCTATCCGCTCGACGACAACATCTGCAGAATCGCCCACCAGCGGGAAAGTCAGATACGCAGCGTAGCGCTGCTCATACGCGGCGTAACGTTGCTCCCTCCATTGCGTGTCGTATCGCCGATATTGGACAAAATCAATCAACGCGGAAGTTGGGGGCAAACGGCGGGCAATTTCAGCCAGCGACACCTTGCTCTCGCTAATGGTTCGGGAGATCAATTCGCTCGCGGAGACAAGCTTCTCTTCGATCGCTTTCAACTCAGCTTCCGCTTTGTCGCGTTGGGAATTTTGCCAATCCGTTCTTTCCCTTAACCATTCAAACCCTTCCTGTTTAGGAATTGCGAGAAGCCGCTTGCGAGCGGAGTCGGCCTGATCCCGCAATGCTTGCACTTGAGTCCGACCCTCGGCCGTTAGTTTTGCTCTGATAGTTTCGATTTCCTCGAGTAGAGCTTTGCCAAACGCTAGTTGTTCCGCGCCCGACTGGGCCGCTGCTTGTGAGGTCGCTAACGGGGCGAGCTCACATAGAGAATTAAACCAGTCGCGTCCAAATTGTTCCTGCTTCCGCAGTGATGCCGCACTTGAACCTTGCTGGAAGACTGTTTGTCCAGCGATGTAACGTCTCAACCGTTTCCAAGCTTCTACAAATTCGGCGACACCTTTCGGGACGTCTCCATTGAAAATTTCGGCGGACCCTAACCCTCCCAAACGCATGCACGTATCTGGATTGTCTGGAGCTGTCGAATCAGCAATCGCGATACTTTTCCGCCACAGGTCTTGGGCTTCTTTGTAATTTCGGCGCCTGTAGGAAAGCGTCGCAAGTCTGTCAAGCGTCATCCCGATGTTGGGATGATTGGGAGGAAGAGTCTTTTGCTCTATAGCCAAAGCTTTTTGGAGCAGGCTCCTTGCACGATCCGCGTCGCCATCCCTTTCCACCAACTCAGAAGCATTGTGCAGAGCGGTAGCAACGGACGGGTGTGATGGGCCAAGCGTTTTTTCCCGGATTGCGAGCGAACGTTCTGAAAGGGCCAACGCCGCCTTGATGTTTCCCCGCCGCTCGTTGATTACTGCTAGACCATCCAAACTAGAGGCGACAGGAATTGCGGTTGAACCAAGTTGTTTCTCTCCTAAGTCCAATGCTTGGCTGAATAACCTTAATGCAGCAGGTTCGTCGCCGATATTGAGAAGCATCCATGCCAGGTTATTTAGCGTATCAACATGTACGCTGTTCATGAAGGAAGGCGCGTCCTCAAGGATGCGCACGGCTCGTTCAAGCAATGGTTCAGCACGGTTAACATCGCCGCGCGTACGATAAGCTCCTGCAAGAGAGTTCAACGGAGCCACGAGATTGATTGACACGTTTCCAAACGCCAATTCGTTTACAGATAGACTCCGTTGAAGCGTCGAGATAGCCTTGTCGTATTCTCCGATACTGAGCTGCGCAGTACCGAGGATATTCAACGCGTTGGCAAACTGACCAGCGGATACCGCATCATGCGAAACATAGCTTTTCTCGAGTAATGGTATGGAGCGTTCAAGAAGAGGCATTGCTTTGCCGTAATCACCAACCCCAAGGTATATGGTCCCGAGATTAGACGTTGTTGTGCCGAGGTCCGGGCTTGTCGGAGGAGATAGTTTTTCACGGATTTGAAGACTTCGTTTTAAGGAGGCAAGCGCGGGCTCGAATTGCCCAGCCTGTGCTCTAGTGTTTCCAAGTGATGCGAGTGCTGTCGCAGCTTCCGCGCTCTCCGGTCCGAATTTTTTCTCACTGATTGCCAGGGCGCGTTCAAGCAGCGGAATTGCGTCTGTCGGCCCCCCTTGCCCAGAGTGCAATTGGGCAATCTCAATCAAAGGTTTCACTAGGCTCGGATCGTCAGCACCCACCAATTCTTCTTTGAGTTTCAGAGACTCGTTGAAGGCTTGAATTGCTCGATCGAGCTCAAAACGGGCCGAGTAGCTGAGGCCCAATCGCCAATAGAGTTCGGCCTTAATCTGTAAGCTTTCGGCATCATTGTCGGGCAATTGACTCATGAGCTTGAGGCTTGTCTCTAGATAAGGAATGGCCCGCTCGAAGTCCCCCCGCTCACAGTAAGAGAAGCCAATCCGAAGAAGGACGGGGGCTACTGCTGCAGAATCTTTCCCGAACACCTTTTCTTTGATGCCTAATGAGCGCTGGAGATATGGCAAGGCTCGCGCTGAGTCTCCCTTGTCCCGATAAACGTTACCTATCGCAAGTAAAACGTCAGCGACCTGTGGATCGTCTCGACCTAAAGCGTTTTCTTTGAGCAATAGACAGCGATCAAGCAAAGGCAATACGGCGTCGTAGTCCTTTTTTAGATAGAGTTCATTTGCCTTTTCGAATAATTGGTCGGTTTCACTTTTTGCTTCGGCTGAGTTCGGGATCGGATAGGGTTGGCCGATTGCTTGGGCCAACCAGACCAGGTTTAGAGCAAGACAAAGCGACTGGAGAAGAATTGCTCTGACGCGCCGGATAATCACGATAGAGTGAAACGCTCTTCAGCGAGAAAAGCAATCATCACAACCTTAGCGGACTGAGCACCTAGCACTCCGGCTACCCGGCAATGATTGTTGCTTCGGTCAAAAAAACAGCCCCCGAGCTGAGTAAAAATGATGGAGCACCGAGAAACTGCCTCGATGCTCCATCGGATAGTTGCTCGCAGCCGATCTTTAAGCGTCCGGGGTCTGCCAGCGACGGTTCCTTCGCAGCAACTTTAGTCGTCATCGCCAGTCCCACCGGTTGGTTTTTCATTTTCTTTTTATGGTTGGTCAGGTTGTTATTAGTTGGTTCGTTCTTACTCTTTCCAGTGCCCGTTCGACGGGATCGTCGATTATGACAGGTGTTGCTTTCTGTACTTCGTTATAGACAGGTGTAAAGCGTCGGTGTGCGATGTCCATTTTTTCGGGGCCATACTTTTTGCGCGCCCACCATGAGGTTGGCTTTGCAATTCTGCACGCTCCGATAAGCGCCCACAGGCTGAAGCCGCCGAATAACAGGGCAAGGACGCCCAATATTCCAAACACCGGCTTGCCTTTCAGAAAGCAGATCACGGCAGTAGAGGCAAAAAGCGCAAGGATGGTCCCCAGTCCGAGCAGGTAGCCTACTTGATAAGCGAGGTCTTTATCAGGAGTTGATGCAGCAACGGCTGACGGACTCGTGGACGGCCGGACCCATGATTGCTTGCTGGCCAGGAATTGATTCCAGTCATCAGCGTCGATCCATATGGCGGACTGGGCCCTGAGAGGTACCTTTGCAGTGCCAAACAACTCATTGAGCGAGTTTATGATTTCATTTAGATCGTGTGATTGAGTGGCAATGGGAAGCGAACCGTCCTTGTCATACGTGAAGACATTGCTGCTCTCTGTCGGCTGGTAGAATAACACCGCGTGTTTGCCTATGACTTTGCCGTCCTTGATCCATGTAAACCCGGCGATCTTGGCCCAATAGGCTGTCTTTTGCATTCGCGCGTATGCCTCCGTGGCCACAAGGAGGCAATCGTTCTCGTCTTTTGAAGGCTTATCCGGCACGAAATCCAAATGTGCTGGCGGAACCGGTGCCACCGCTGGCGCTGTTGTTGCTGCTGGCGCCGATGCCA
>WNFP01003787.1_pt1 | contig 12181 bp, 13 predicted proteins | sample 5400201 | NCBI WGS metagenome assembly WNFP01 (sample SAMN13153355, study PRJNA577476) | soil metagenome | isolation source: 115 cm saprolite under Madrone tree | place: USA:California | collected 2016-06-14
AGCTTTTCTTTAGCTCGGCCAAATCCTTGAGCACTTGCTCGCTGTGGTCAGCCGGCTTCACGCCGGTGTAGACCTTCGCGATTTCGCCTTTGGGATTAATGATGAACGTATTCCGCGCCGCGAGTTTGCTCCCCTTGTAATCCATTATCGACCCATATTCGGTCGAGACTTTCGCGTCCGGATCGGCGAGCAATTTGAAATTCAGTCCTTCCTTCGCGCAAAAATCCTTGTGCGATTGCGCAGTGTCGACGCTCACACCGAGAATTACTGCCCCCGCCCCTTCATACTTTGCCAAATCGCGCTGGAAATTGTGCGCCTCCATGGTGCAACCGCTGGTGAAATCCTTCGGATAAAAATAGAGGACTATCCATTTGCCGCGATAATCTTTAAGGCTCACCTGCGAGCCCTCGCCTGTCGTAAGACTAAAATCCGGGGCCGGTTTACCGACTTCGGGTTGCTGTTGCGTCTCTGCTCCTTGCACCAAACACAATGTAGCGAGTACGGCGACTGCCGATAAGAATATTTTGTTCATCTTAGTATCTCCTGACTTTCAACGAAGTTACGAATGATCGAATCGCAATCAAAAGAGAAGATTTCGCGGATTTGGACGATTGGCCACTCAACGCGCAACATCGACATCTTCATTTCGTTGCTGGAAGAGAACGGAATCAAGTTGCTGGCGGATGTGCGATCGTTGCCGGGGTCGAAGCGGTATCCGCAGTTCAACAAGGAAGCAATGGCGGAATCGCTGAACGCCCGCGGGATTCGCTACGAACATTTTCTCCAACTGGGCGGACGGCGAAAAGCAAGGCCGGACTCGCGCAATCTTGCGTGGCGCAATGCGTCATTCCGAGGTTATGCCGATTACATGGAAACAGAACAATTTCATAAGGGCACTGACCGCCTTTTCCGTCTTGCTCGTGAAGCCGGACCTGTCGCGATCATGTGCGCCGAAGCAGTCTGGTGGCGTTGTCATCGTTCGCTGATCTCGGATTACTTGAAGTCGCACGGCGTCGAAGTCGTGCACATCCTCGACGCAAACAAAATCGAGCCGCATCCGTTTACATCTGCAGCTCGCATCGTGAATGGCAAATTGAGCTATGAATCCGACTCACTTCTTTAACGGCGGTCTCTGAAGGTCGAACCTGAATCGGAGTGAGGGGTGCTTGGAGAAAAACGCCCTCCTTGTTTTCGGCGCTCGGAGAGCGCCGCTACAGTTTTTTCCAATCGCGGTGCGCGATATACGCCGGGACTGCCGGAGTCTTCGATTCGCGCTCCATCATGCGTTCTGCCAGCCATTGAAACCATTCCGACCACGTCTCACGTCGATAGCGTTGCCGCAGATCGGTTGTATAGGGCTGCAGTTTCCGCCAGGAAATTAGGATCGGTCCGCTGAAGAAATCATCGACGATGTCGATTGTGAGTTCACCGTGAAAAAGCAGGACGCCGATGGTTTCCCACGTGACGGTCACGTGGACAATCAGATCTTCGCCCTCCGGTCCGAGAATCTCGCGAATTTTTTCCGCGCTTGCACTGTCCGGCAACTCGACCAGTCTTCGAAGCCCCCTGGCAAACGTCGGACTCTGGAAAGAGCGGGCGAGATTGAGCATGGCATCGCGCTTACGTTGTCTGCGATAATCGCGAATTTGCGTCGCCGCGAAAATGACGCCGGCTGTCACGGCAAATGCATTGATTAGATTTGCCAGAGTCGAGAGATCCATTTCAACGAGGATCGGTTACACGCCCGAGGAAAAGACAGACGCCGCTCGGCACGTGCTGAATTGCATAGACGAATGGCCGATCGACTTTGACTTCGATTGGCGGCGGGGGAGGTGACCTTAAAGCCGCCGCCGCCGCCATCATCGCCACGGCCGTGGCGGCAGCCGCTTCGGTTCCTTTTTCGTCCACTGCAATAAAGGTCTTGTGAAAGATCTGCGAGATGTAGAGGTAATCGTTCGGTTTTCGTGGCGCGATCTTGTCGAAATTTGCGCTGCCGTGCGGCTTGTCGAACGCAGTTTTCATCCCGAGCGCTTCAAAATTTTCGGCCAAAGCGATCGTCGGCGGCTGGAGCTTGAACTTTGGCAGATGAAGATCGACATCGCGCCGTTCAAGTTTTGCGCATTGCGCCAGCAGTTCGCCCGTCAGTTTTGATTCGAGCGAGTGCAGACCATTTACCTCGTCGGGAAGCAGAATAACAAACTGTAGCTCGTCCCCTGCATAGGGGAGGCTTACGACCGTGAATCCTTCGCGCTTTGCGTAACCGAAGCGATCGCTCGTTTTCTGCATCATCGGGACATCCGAAGGTCCGCCGCCGTGGACAAAGAACGGCTCCGGCTTCGTGGCGCTCTCGGGAAATTCCTTTGCCCACGGCGCTTTGAGATAAAGCGCGTTCGCCAATACGAGACGGGTAGTCTTATCCAGGGCCCCTCCGGGAATCAGATCGCGAATTCGATCGCGCGTCTGGTCTGCAACCCATTTGTTGATGTGTTGCGTAGCTGCTGCAGGATCTGCAACGAAATCAATGGGCTCAAATGCCCCACCGAAATTTTGCTTCACGAGTGACAGATAAGTCTCGCGAAACGGATAGCCCTTTTGCGCAAAGAGCCTGTTAGCAATGTTCAGCGTGATCGGTTCACTCGGCCCACCAAATTTTTTTGATTGTTTTACAAGCTCAGCGGTCTTCGCACTCACATCTTCCAGCGAATGCTGAAGCGCAGCGAACGAGCCGGGCACGCTGGCGTCGTTGCTGAAATGCAGAACACGAGCCATCTCCGTGCGCGTCTCGCCGTCGGCCCCGGCGAAGGTCATGGCTAGAGCGCTTTCAATTGAGTAAGGAGAGATGCAAAGATTGTCGTTGCCTTTAGCGAGCTGGCGCTGAAGATCGACCGCGAGCTCGTTCGTCGCTTTCGCCGCCAGATCGAAATTTGTTGCGCCGTGCGCCATCGCAGCCATTAGCACACCGAATACTTGCAAGATCAAAAGTCGTTTCATGCGCATGATCAAACACTGAAATTGCGAGTGTGGCGATGTGAAAAGATTCCGTTGACGCGAACCAATTACGCAGTTGCGCGGCGGGCATTCGCCTCTCCCCTTCAAAAAGGGGAGAGGATTGAGGTGAGGGGATCCGAACTAGAGTTCCTCAAATCTTTACCCTCACCCCAGCCCTCTCCCTTCAGAAGGGAGAGGCGAAGAGACTGCCCGATTGCAGATATGGATTAGCGCTGATTTAGTGCGTGACCTGAAAAAATCATGCCCGCAAAACGCAAGCCGAACTTGATTCTCTTTCTGCCCGACCAGCAGAGGGCCGATACACTTGCTTGCTACGGGGGCGTACAGGTTCACGCGCCGAATCTCAACAAGCTTGCGTCTGAATCGGTGGTTTTCGAGCGAGCCTACGTTACTCATCCGGTTTGCACGCCTTCGCGCTCATCGCTGATGACAGGCACGTGGCCGCACAACAACGGCTGCACCCGCAATAGCGTGCCACTGGATCGGCGGTTTCTCGTTTTTCCTGAGCTGATGAAGGACAAGGATTATCGCACCGCTTACATGGGCAAGTGGCATCTGGGTGGGGACGGACCTGCCGGACGCGGATTTCAGCAGTGGGTTTCCACTGATGATCACGGCGACTACACAAATTTCCTACTCTCAGAAAACATCACGCCTGACAAATCGAATGAGCGATTCTCAGAATTGGCCATCAGCAATCTACCGCTTGAACTGTCGCGGCCCAAATTTCTGGAGAAACACGCATGCGAGTTCATTGAAAAACATCAGCGCGATCCGTTCATTCTGGTCGTTGGCTTCGTGGAACCGCATTCGCCCTACAATGGCCCCCTTAATAATGAACATCCACTCGACGAGGTGGATCTCGATGTGAGCGCGACGGTGCCTGAGAGCGAAGATATTCCGCTGCGCTACCGTTTGATGCGCGAATGGCAGCAAGCTGAAGCGATCCTGGATCGAGAGCGGCTACCCACACAATTATTTTTCGGAATCACGCCCGACGAGTACCGGAGCATCAAACAACGGTACCTCGGCCTTGTTACCCTAGTAGATCAAAGCATCGGCTCGATTCTCGAGTGTCTCGAACGATGCGATCTTGGTGATCACACGATTGTCGTGCACACAAGCGACCATGGCGACAGCCTTGGTGCGCATCATTTGTTTGGGAAAGAAACAATGTTCGAAGAAGCCGCGCGCGTTCCATTCTTGATCCGGCTGCCTCGCCAAACGCGAACCAAAATAATTTCACATCCAGTGAGCCACATCGATTTTGTGCCGACATTGCTCGATCTTCTCCGCCAGCCGGCGCATCTCCAGTGCGCGGGCAAAAGTCTGTTGCCGGTTATCAATCAGGAAGCTGTGGTGGCAGGCGTGTCGCCTGCGTCGCCGCACCCCGGAAATGTTTTTATCGAGTGGGCACCGAACCGAACAAAGATAAAAAAAGGAAGCAAGCTCGCTCGGCGCCGCATGATCAAACGCGCCGTCGAAGAATCCACGCGGACAGTTGTTTCGCCAGATGGCTGGAAGCTTTGTCTGCGGGACCAGGATTCAAATGAGTTTTACAACCTCAAGGAGGATCCGATTGAAACGCGCAATCTTTATTCGGATCGACAATGCGCCTCCGTGATTTCGCGTCTTGCCGGCGAGATTCACCGCTGGCAGGAGTCCACAAGAGACAAATTAAGAATTTAAGCAATCGGACGTCATCGCAACCACTCAAAACCGATAACCCTGCAGTTCGATTTCTTTGGCGAATGCGTTTTCTACGACTTTCCGTTGTTCGTCGTTGAATACTTTCTGATATGGACTGCGATCAGTCCGATATTCTGATTTCGCGGCTACACCGAGTTTTCCGTCGAAGGGGATACCCAGCTGCGAGAACACTTCGCTAAGCCCGGGAAGCAGGTTCTCATAGCCAATAATACGATCGACGATGATTTTCCTGCCTGACCGATCGGTGTAGCGGAAGTAGTTAATGGGAAACCTGCCGCGGGCGAGATATTCGTCGAGCGTCAGCGAACCGCCTTCGCGCGCGGCGTGCATGTGGTAGTGCGACAAGACCTTGTCCCACGGATTTCGTTCCACACAGAACTTGAAATAAGCGTTCCAAATGTCGGCAGGAACGCGGTTCCTGATCTCACGCGCCGGCATGTGATTATAAAATTTCTCGTGACTCGTCATGGAGTGTCGCAGCGCAAAGAAAAATTTGCCTGGTCGTTCGAGGATTGCGGGAATTGGATTAATGAATCCTTCGTAATTGCGCGGCTGATGACCTTCGACCGGCGGCCCAATCGGCGTCACGATATCTCTCGGGCCGCAGTGCTTCGAGAGGAAGACCTCAATGCTGGTACCGGCGGTTTTTGCCGTCTTGATGAAGATGAATTTGTATTTGTGAGAAAGAATCATTTTCCCGAGGGAACTTCTCGCACGCTCCACAAATGCTCGCCAGCGCTCGCGTGACTGAACAACGCGTCGTACATTGAGCGCTCGCGAATGATCTCGTTACAAAAGCGTTTTCTATTCGTTCATATACCGAAAACCGCAGGCAACTCGATTCAGAGTGCGTTGCGTGATTATTCGGAAGACCAGCTCGTCGCGTTGCGCAAGGAGCAGGACGGGATCGAGCGTTTCGGACTGCGCAACCCAAACTACAACGTCAAGAAGCACTCCACGCTCCGCGAATATCATGATGCACTCGGAGACGAGCAGTTTCGCAATCTTTATAAGTTCACTTGCGTGCGAAACCCGTGGGACCGGATGATCTCGTATTATTTCACGCCGACGCAAAGTCCAGAAAACTGGGACCGGAAGAAATTCAGCAGGATCATTTCGGAAGCTGTATCCGTTTCGGATTATCTGCGGCTCGAAAAGAACGAGGACGACCCGTTCGCCAATGTCGATTACACCATGCGCTTCGAAAATCTTGCCGACGACTTTCGTACCGTCTGCGGGACACTGAGCATTTCGCCCACATCACTACCGCGATACAACCGCTCCAGCCGCGAACATTATTCGAAATATTACGATGATGAGCTTCGCGAATTTGTGCGCATGCGGTTTGCTGCGGAGATCGAGCGCTTCGGTTACACGTTCGAAGAGCAATAGAGCTCTATAGCTTTCCCAGCGTCACGTATTCGCCGGTCGGCTGCTGAAACCATTCCGGCAGCTCGATCCCTGCTTCTACTATGCTCTCGTAGCAGTTTTGCGTGATGTCGCCCTTTCGCGTGCTCTCGCCAAAGACGGCATAATTTTTCTCCGTCACAAACAGCCGGTGTTCGGGCAGCTTCGGCACCTCATCTTTCAGGTCATCCATCGCTTTAGCGCTTGGAATGTGGTCGGGCAAATGCGTGAACAAGTGCCTGAGCACTTTGGCCCGCAGGATCTGATGAATCCATATTTGGGACCAGGTCTTTCGCTCCAGGTAAACATCGCCAAACAGGTTTTTAGTTTTGTGAGGATGAAGAGTGAACCACGGGCTGCTTAATGTTGCCCTGCATCTGCAGAACAAAAGCCCATCGATGTGTGGCGAGCGCATGGCGTGAGAAATGAGAGTGGCGACCTTATCGGTGGGGAGTTCAATCGGGTATTTGTCGTCCACGCACCAGTAAATCCACTCTTCGTCATCGATGTCCGCCAGCAAATGGAGGACTGTTCCCTTGATATCCGACGGCGACGCGAAATACCTGATCCGCTTGGTGTCGGTCCCGCCGACCTCCTGGTAGGGAATGTGAAAAACAAATGGATGATTCGGCCATAGCCGGTCGTACTGATAAATCATATGGCGGGTGATCACGTGATAGCGATCACAGGTGAGCACGATGGCTTTTATCCTATCCGGCAAACTCATACCCAAAGCGTTCAATATCTACTCTGAACTTGTTAGCAATCACATCGCGCGATCGCGGATTGTAGTACTCGGTGTAATGTCGTGGCCGGGGATTGGATCTGCGATGCGGCAACTTCTCATTCAGGCCGAGCTTCTGCGCAACGAACGCCCAATCTTCGTCGAGCCGTTCGAATTTTCCGATGAAATCGGCGAGCACATTTCCGTTGGGATCGACAAACCAATCCAATTGGTAACGATGCGGGGATGAGTGAACGCAGGTTGCGCTGCTGTATTGAATCCAATCGACAAATTGTTCGAAGGTCATCTCGTTCCGGAGCTGTAGCGCTTCGGTGCGCTCATACAGCGAAACAACCCGGTCCCAAGGGTTGCGCACAAATCCAAACTTGAAATAAGTCTCGAATTGTTTGCGCCCGATTTCTCTTCGGTGCTTCTCCGAACGCAGCAAATACAGAGCCGCCAAGATCCGATTTTTTCTGCCGCCGAAGCGCGTCCAATTCGTCTCCATCTGATTTTTGATCTGCCATAGATTCAGATGCGGTTTCCATGCTTTGCCCAGAATAGCCCTGACGCTGGTCGAGCCCGTCTTGGGCACCTCAACGAAGATACATTTGTGTTTGTGAGAGATCACTGTTCCGGCTGCAATGGAGTATCGGGCAATATTGAAGCGATGGGTCGGCCGGGACTCGAACCCGGAACCAACGCCTTAAAAGGGCGCTGCTCTACCGATTGAGCTACCGACCCCGCCGGAGACGTTTTCTAATCCAGATCAAACGTCGCCGCAAGGTTGTAGGCGCTTCGCGTGCCAATGGTAATCTCGGCAACCGAAGCGGTTGCCCTACAATTTTAGATTCGCAACTAAATCGAGCAGCGAATTTTGTGGTCGATTCAGCTGAAACACCGAGAGACCAGCTAGGCTCGCTGCTTCCCAATCGCGTTGCGGATCGTCGCCGACATGCAGAATTTCGTTCGGCTTCAGGTTCGTTAACCTCGCGGCGCGCCGATAAATTTCCGGGTCGGGCTTGTCTGCCCCGATTTCGCTGGAGATGAAAATGTGCGAGAAAAATTTTGAGATGCCGAGATGCTGGAGAATGAATCGCAAGCGCCCGTCGAAATTTGAAATGACAGCGAGACGGAAGCGCGGCCGTAACTTTTCTAACACTTCGGCAACATCCGGATAGAGCTCCCAAACACCTGCCTCGGCAAAATGTTCGTAAGCGATTTCGAAAAAATTATCCCGATCCAATTCGCCCAAGGAAGGCGCGACCTGCTCGAGGACACGATCCACAAGCTGACGCCACCAGCCTTTGTCGTCATTCTTTCGCGGACCATTGATGGCGGCGCGCTGCGGCATTTGTTTCCAGGCGGTGTGAAATGCGCGCTCCAGATTTTGCGCATCCAGATCTAAGCCGACTTCGCCGCCAACATAGTCGTAATGATCACCTACAGTCTTCGTTAATCTGAAGAGCGTGCCGACTGCGTCGAAGAAAACCGCTTTGATCATTGGAAGCCAAACGCTCGGCTCCCAACGGTCAACCTTCAACGCCTAACACGAGTCATCATTTCGCTTGGCAAAAGCGCTCGAAGCGCGTTGCATGACGCTTAACAATGAATGTTGCTGACCAGTCGCTGAACTTCGCGAGGCGCACGCAATCACCTGGCGAGGAACTGGCGAATAGTATCAGCCACGCGATAGGACTCGTAGGGGCGATAATCGGCGCGCCGGTTCTCCTTCTCGCAGCGTTCCGCCACGCCAGCGCCTTTTTCCTTGTCGGTACGATCATTTTTATCGTGACGATGTTGCTAGTGTATTTCGGTTCGACGCTATATCACGCCTGGCCGCAGACGCGTGTGAAATCTTTTCTCCAAGTGATGGACCACTCGGCGATTTTTTTGCTAATCGCGGGAACGTGTACGCCATTTGCCCTCGGTCCGTTGCGTGACGCCGGCGGCCTAACCATGCTCGGTATCGTCTGGACCCTCGCGCTTTTCGGCGTCGTCATGAAAACAACACGCGGCCCGCTGCGTCATCGGAAACTTTCGATGACGCTGTATCTCGGAACTGGATGGATCGCACTCATCTTCATACGTCCGCTTGCACTGGCGGTTCCGTGGTCCGCGGTGCTATGGTTAATCGCAGGCGGCATTGCTTACACGGCAGGCACTTTATTTTTCGCGAACGAGCGACTGCGCTATGCCCATTTTGTCTGGCACCTGTTCGTGCTTGCAGGCACTAGCTGTCACTTTGCGGCCGTGTTTATTTGCGCGGCCTGAGTTTAACGTAATCTAAAATTTCGAGCGCACGATCAGCCAGAAAAGGATGAGAGTGAGAAACGGAAGCGGCAGCCAGGCGAGCACGGACGGGATGCACCAAAGAAGGAACAGCCCAACGTCGGCGGTATTGGCGGATGGAAGCGCCGCGCGCAACCCGAGTTGATCGCGCAACATTCCGACCGTGATATCATTAAGCCGCGATTCATCGAAGCCACTCTTATATAAATTTGTCTTTGCGCGACGTCCGCGCAGGAACGCGCGAAAAAGTCTCCTCGGTGCAACAACAAGCCCGGCACCGAATCCGCCAAAGTTAAGGATCCACGCTGCGTGATAACGCGCGCAGCCACTCGCAATTTCCCACGCGGCGATTTCCGCTTCCCCTGGCCAATCTGTTTCATACTCGGCCGCGATGTGATGCAAATCGTGTAACCGGGCTGCCGCGACGCGCGCTGGCCAATTCGGAAAATAAAAAGGGATTGGTTTCGTTTCGACGCGCACCCAGCGGTCGCCATAGCCGCCGTCCGGGCCGAGCTTAGCGTCACGAAAAAACAAGGCGCGCGCTTCGAGCAGGGAAAGACCATCAGGATATCGAACCACGGTATTGGACAATTTACTCGGTGGCGCGCTAATTAGTATCGGGATGTTGCCGGTAGAACATAACGATTCAATCAACGCGAAAATTCTGGCGATCTCAGAGGACAAGATCGAAGGATTCGTGCGCGAGCCATTCGAGGAGATCGCGCGGCGCTCGGGCGTCGGTGTCGATGTCGTGATGGCGCGGATTGGCGCAATGCTGCGCGCGGGAACGATCCGGCGCGTCCGGCAAACGTTGCTTGCAACGAATCTCGCTGAAGGCGCGCTGGTGGCATGGAAAGTTCCCGAGAACAGAATCGACAGCGCTTTCGATTGGATGTTTCAGCGCGATCCGTTTTCAGGTCATGTGGTGCTTCGTTCCACTGACACCGTGAGCGCCGGATCGGACTACAAGCTTTGGACGACGCTGAAAGTTCCGCACGGATTTTCATTGCAGGAGCACTGCGAATTACTGACGAAGAAAGTTGGCGCCGAGCGTTTTCGGCTGATGCCGGCTAAAGGAATTTTCACCCTCGGAGTCGGTCATGTTCGCCGCAAAACGGTTGAGCCGGGTAGCAAGGCAGAAGAGCCGGCAAAAATGATTCCGGTGCAGATTGTCGATCTCACGGACGAGGAGTGGAATGTCTTACTCGCGCTGAAACGCGAATTCGCTCCGGAAGAGATTAAACCGTCACCGTGGCTCGGGCGTGCCAATGAGGCGGGCGTGCCACCGGAAAAATTCTTCCGCGTAGCAGAAGAATTGAGCGTACGGAAAATCATAGGGCGCTTTTCGACTTTTCTGGAGCATGTGAAACCATCAGCGGGCGGTGTGCGCGTAACGCGCTTCAACGCGCTGTTTCATTGGGCAGTGCCAGCCGGCCGTGAAATTGAAGCGGGCGGCGAGGTTGGTCGTCACCATATCCTGACGCATTGTTATTGGCGCGAGGCCGGACCGGAATTCAAGAACGTCAACATCATGGCCGTGGCGCACGGCACCGACAAACAACTGCTCCTCAATCATAAGGCCGCCATCGATCGACATCTGCACGCGAGCGGAATTCCAGTTGCGTACACAAACGTTTTCTGGGGCGGACGCAGTGAGATCAAGCCATCGGAGATCTCGCCGCACATCTATCGGGAATGGCTGGCGCAGCAGTGAAAAGTTAAGCGTCAGCACTTAGGCGCGCTGCAACGTTTTCGGCCTAATCGCGAGCGCAGCGTTTCCCGCCCCGCTTTCTACGGTTCGAGTAAAATTTATCTTGCCGTTGTCGAGCGAAAACGGCAAGATCGCGCCCGCGCGAGGTTCGCAGACGGCTGAACCATTGTTCACTTGCGAACAGTTAAGCGTAACTGTGAGAACGAACAGCAAAATTAGCGCTTACGTTCTTCGTGGCAGCGTAGCTGCGCTGCTTGTTTCGTGCGTGATCGTCGCGCTCTCCTCGGCGATTAACCTGCCGAGCCGTCTTCCGAAGGTACCAGTCCCGCAGAATAACACAGCCTTCGGAGAGAATGCACACGAGAGCGCTGCATCCGCGACTGTATCTGCGATCCGAAGGGAACGAACGTTGACGTTTGCGGATCGCGTCGCGTATCAGCGGGCGATCGAGGAAGTCTATTGGCGGCATCGCATCTGGCCGGCGGCTAATGCCGGCTCAAAGCCGCCGCTGGACAAGGTGATGTCGCGGGCGCAGATCGGGAAAAAGGTGGAAGAGTATCTGCGCAACTCGCAGGCGCTGGAGGATTACTGGCAAAGGCCCATCACGCCCGACCAACTGCAAGCCGAGATGGAGCGCATCGCCAGTCACACCAAGCAGCCCGGAGTATTGCGCGAAATCTTTGCTGCGCTGGGCAACGATTCATTCGTGATCGCTGAGTGCCTGGCCAGACCTGTCCTGGCAGAACGTTTAATTACGGAGTTGTACGCTCACGACGAAAGATTTCACGGCGAGTTGAAGCGGCGCGCCGAAGCTGAACTGCGAGCGCATGGAAGTGTAAGGCAGATGAAGCAGACCAGCGGCATGTACACCGAAATGGAGTGGATGAAGAGCGACTCTGCCGATCCTGTAGAGGCAGGCGTGTCGCCTGCGCAGCCGACACGGCTGCCATCACAAAAACCGGCCGACACAAAGAATGCCAACGCTGTGAAGATGAACAGTAGCGAATGGCAAGAGAGCGTTGCGAAACTGGCGGCACAGTTTCACGACCAAGAAATTGTAGGGGCAAGCGCCTCGCTTGCCTAACGGACGATCGGCAGCCGGAGCGGCTGCTCTACAGAAATCGCCGGTAGCGCAAATCAAGACCGGCGTATTAAGCCCGTTACAAGAAGACGACAGCCATTACTACGCAGTGGCGGTAATGAAGAAAGGCAAAGACCGGCTAAAGCTGGCCACAGTTGCGTGGTTAAAGGAACCGTTGCGATCGTGGCTGGCTAAAGCCGAAGCGCAAGCGCCGGTCACAATGGCGGCAGTCAGCACCAGCTACACG
>WNFP01012324.1_pt1 | contig 12181 bp, 10 predicted proteins | sample 5400201 | NCBI WGS metagenome assembly WNFP01 (sample SAMN13153355, study PRJNA577476) | soil metagenome | isolation source: 115 cm saprolite under Madrone tree | place: USA:California | collected 2016-06-14
AGTTGATCACGCACTTGGGGCTCGAGTACTACGACTGAGTTGTTTTTTCCAAGATCCCGAACGCGTAGCAGAGGGACCCATACCTCCGCCGCCTTGCGGCGAATTTTCGCCTGATCTGTCGGTTCTGACATATCTCAGTCTGACGGAGCGGCATCGAACAACTATGCGGTGGACTCTTTGCTGCATTGCCGTTCTTTTCCTGTCACTGGCCGCAGCTTACGCGGTCGACGGAACTTTCCAGGGCAAAGTGGTGGCCGCGCCGCCAGACGCGCCGGCCGTCCCCGGCTGGATCTACGTTCAGGGCCGTAACCAGCTTTTGCGCCGCGTAGAAGTTGCGCAAGCCGAAGTCGTGTTTTCGTCTGCGGTTCCCGAGAAACAGCGGGGCGCAGCAAGCCCAGGGCGACTGGTTGCCGGTACTGAAGTCCTGATCACGGCGCAACAGGACCGATCCGGCGCATGGCACGCAAAGCGCGTTGAGATCCTGAAACTGAGCAACACGCTCAACAAAGCAGAGGGAAAGAAACCGGACCACGGGATAACCCGAGACTCGGCTTTTGAATCCAACCCCGTAAGCGGAAATCTATTTAAGATGCTACGTTCGGGCGGTATAATGACTTTACGGAATCTTGCCGCGTGAGAGCCTAGTTCGCGCAGGAGTGTGTTTCATGAAATTTCGTGCTTTCTTGCTATCTGTCATTTTGGCCGCAGGGGTGAGTCTGCCCACGCTGGCGAGTGCCCAGACCGATCCGGCGCATGGCACGCAAAGCGCGTTGAGATCCTGAAACTGAGCAACACGCTCAACAAAGCAGAGGGGATTGGCGGCGTGGACTGGTACTCGATCGAAAAAGAAGTGCGCATGGGCAAGGAATACGCCATGCAGATCGAGCAGAGCATGAAGATGGTCCAGGATCCGGTGGTCACTGAATATATCAACCGGATCGGGCAAAATCTGGTGCGGAATTCTGATGCCAAGGTGCCGTTTACCATCAAGGTCGTCGATTCAGATGAAGTGAACGCCTTCGCGCTGCCGGGCGGCTTCTTTTACGTGAACTCGGGCTTGATCATGGCGGCGGACGAGGAAGCGGAACTGGCCGGGGTGATGGCACATGAGATCGCGCACGTTGCGGCGCGCCACGCGACTCGCGGACAAACCCGGGCGAACATCGCCAACCTCATGACGATTCCTCTGATCTTTGTGGGTGGAGGCATTGGATATGCGGCCCGTCAGGTTGTGGGTATCGGGTTGCCGCTCACGTTCCTGAGCTTCAGCCGCGGCTTTGAAGCGGAAGCGGATTATCTTGGCCTGCAGTACATGTACAAGGCGGGCTATGATCCCAACGCTTTTGTAGCTTTCTTTGAAAAGCTGGAGGCGCAGGAGAAGAAGAAGCCGGGAACGCTAGCCAAAGCATTTGCCACGCACCCGCAAACGCCCGACCGGATTCAGAAGTCCCAGGCGGAGATTGCCCACATTCTTCCCGCGCGCGATCAGTACGTCGTGAGCACGTCGGAGTTTGATCAGGTCAAAGCGCGGCTGGCAGCGCTTGAAAACCGCCATCGCGTTGAGGACGAGAAGGGCGGCAACAAGCCAACGCTGCGTCGCACTTCGAGCAACGGTTCCGGCAAAGATGGCAAAGACAATGGCGACAAGAGCGGCGACGACCGCCCGACTCTGAAACGCCGCGACCAGTAACTTCCACTCAATCAAGAGAAACAGGCGGCCTGCGGGCCGCCTGTTTTGTTTGGCTGGATAATGCCACGAGCGTATGAATAGACCGCGTCCCTCCGGGCACTGCTGGCGGTCCGTCCGGTGAAAATTACAAGTGTTTAGATGGTGCGGTTTAAGACTCCGCAGCCTTTGCCGCGAACGCCTTCGCGCTGCTGCGGCTTGCGCCCAGGACCTTCATCTCGTCCCAGTCATAGGCAAATTCTTTCCCGCATTCAAGACAAACCACATAGGTCCCTGTAACGGAAGCAGCAGGGGACTTACGCTGACCTCGCTTGGTGGTCAGGGGAAAGCTGATGTTCTTGTGCCAGCAACCAAATAGCATATCGAGCAGGTTCGCCATAACTACCACACCCCTCGGGTCTGAATCCTCTCCCCGAAAGGCCAATATGCGCGTTCGGGGGAGAGCCGCAATCTTTCGCGCTTACAAGATTAGATTCAGAGTTGCTGCTAAAGGTTCGCAAGGTTGCCGGTTTTTAGGTGGAAAGTGTGGTAAAAAATCGTGAAGAAGGTAGGTAAAAATTACACTGTAGAAACAGCCAAATCATGTGGATTGCTTCTTGTTTTGCTGGCTCTTGCACTTGGTGAGGATGGCTTCCTGCAGCCGCGATCGCAGCTTTTCCGGCAATTCGTAGAGCGTATTGTGGCGGTAGATCTCAATCGTTTTCTTGGTCGTGTTCAAAACGACTTTGCAGTCGTGGCACCAATGAAGGTGCTCTTCCAGTTCCACGCGCATGCTGGCGCTGATGGTTTCGTCAAGATAATCGGTCAACTCAGTCAAGAATTCTTTGCACTTCACGGTTGGCCGTCTCCGCTTCGCTTGGATTTGAAATATTTTGCCAGACGCTCGCGCAACTGTAAGCGCGCGCGTAGCAGCCTGGATTTTACCGCAGGAATGCTCAACCCCAGCATCTCCGCGGTTTCTTCCGTGGAAAGACCTTCAACGTCGCGCAACACGAATACCGTCCTGAATCCCGGAGGCAGGCCCTGAATAGTTTTCTTCAGGATGTCGCCTAGCTCCGACGTTCCATATAATTGTTCCGGGTTGGGACTCCAGTCCGCAACCTCGCGCGGCATGCTGCCTTCTTCGGTCTCCACGTCTTCGTCGATGGAAACCGTCTTGTCCGACCGCCGCCGCCGCAGCTTCATCAACGCTTCATTGACGGCGATCCTTACCAGCCAGGTGTAGAACTTGGAATTCCCCTGGAACTGCGCAAGGTTCGTATACGCCTTGAGAAAGGCTTCCTGGACAACGTCCTGGGCGTCTTCCTCGTTGTGCGTGATGTGCTGTGCTATGCGGAAGACATTACGGTCATACCGCTTCACCAAGTCGCTGAACGCTTCCAGATCGCCCTTTTTGGCGGCCTGAACGAGTACCAGCTCGTCGGTGACATCTTCTGCTTTCTTTTGGATGGTCTCCATATGATGCCGACTCAAAATAATTTACTATGTCCGTCTTTCGCGCGGAATGAAAAGATTGGCCTTTCTATCCGGATGCCCGATTTGTTTCTTTTGTTACATTGGGCCAATGATAATCGGCCCTGCATAGCGCCGACTGTACCTGTTGAGCCTACTCTTAATTCAGTCCGGATGCGAGTAGGGGCTCCCGTTGGCACGAAAGAGTATGTTACAACGGAACTTTGAAGCTCTCGGCCTGAGCGTTAGAATAGTGTAATCTTTACTGCGTACAAATTGAGCCAAATTTGCTTAGAATTTGCTTCGCTATCTGACTGATGCCACCTCGCACTGACGTCCAGACAATCATCGACGAAGCCATTGCGGAAGTCCTTGAGGCTAGCATACCCCGGCTGCGGGCCGAGATCGTGCGCCATGCCACTGAGGCCATCCAACAAGCGACCGCGCCCCCCGAGCACTCAGCCTCCGATCTGCTGAATTCGGCGGTTACGGCCATTCAGGAGACCTCGTCCCAGGCCGAAATTCTGCGGCATCTGCTGGAAGGCGCTGCCCGGTTTGCCGGACGCGCCGCCCTTTTCGTGGTCAAGGCCAAGTCTATCGCCGGCTGGCAGGCCCTGGGGTTCGCGGACAACGATTCCATCAAGAATTTTGCGCTTAACACCGCAAGCGGGTTGGTCGCCCAGGCCATCCAGACCAAAGCGCCGGTGAACGGCCCGGCCAGTGAATTTGACGGCGGATTTGTTGCCCAGTTGGGCGCTCCCGCGGAAGAAAACTGCGTGGTGCTGCCCCTGGTAGTCAAGCTCAAAGTGGCCGCGATCATCTACGCTGACGCGGGGACCCAAGCCGATGGGACTCTGGATGCCCCGGCGCTGGATTTGCTTACCCGGGTGGCCGCCTTATGGATTGAGTTGACTACGCTGCGCAAGGCCAGCGGCGCTGAAGAAGCCCAGTCATCCGCGGCCGAGCTTGCCGTGGCCGAGCCCATGGCTCCCCAGCCCGAGCCTGAGCCCATGGATCCGGCGGAAGCCGAGGTCCACAAGAAGGCGCGGCGGTTTGCCAAATTGCTGGTCGACGAAATCCGGCTGTACAACCTGGCCAAAGTAAATGAAGGGCGCAAGGAAAAGAACTTGTATGACCGTCTGCGCGAGGACATAGAAAAGAGCCGCGCCACCTATGACAAGCGTTACTCTTCGACTACTGCCGCTTCGGTCGATCATTTTACTGAGGAAATAATTCGTATTTTGGCGGATAATGATATTTCGCTCATGGGCGCAAGTTTCCCGCATAATTAATCTGTGGCAGTCCGACGTTCGGTATTCGTTTTTTCGTTGTTGCTCCTGGTGGCCCTGCCCGCCGGGATGCTGAGCCAGTCACGCAAAAAGCCCTCGCCTGCGCGCAAGTCTTCGTCTTCGAGTAAATCCAGGCTCTCTCCTAAACTCAAACACATCAACCGCGCGTTCACCGCTTCAACCGACTTGAAGCCGATGGCGCAACAACTCCTGGTCAATCGCACACCGCAGGCCTATGCCGGAGTGGAAGCCTATGCCCGGCAACATCAGAAAGATGATGCTGGCCCGCTGGCCTGGCTGGTGTTGGGCTACGCTCACTATCTCGACAAGGATTACGCTAGAGCGCAATCGGCCTGGGACCATTCAACCGGGCTCAGTCCCATCGTCGGAGATTATCTCGATTACCTGCGTGCGACTGCGTATCACGATGCGGCAGATCCGGCGAACGTGCTCAAGACGCTCGAAGGTTTTGAGCGCAAGTATCCTGACTCGCTCTATATTCACGAAGCGGACCTGCTCTATGCGGGCGCGCTTACGGCCACAGGATCACCCAAGATCACGGTGGCGTATCTGGAGAAGCGGCGCGAGCCTGTTCGTGCGGACACAGAGCTGCTTCTCGGCCGCGCCTACGCAGCTGCCGGAGAGAAGAGCAAGGCAGCAGCAGTCTTTCGCCGGATATATTTCGACATGCCGCTGAGTTTCGAGGCGGAGTCCGCGGCGATTGAGTTACGCACACTGGGTGAAGCGCAGCCCGTGGGCAGTTATGCCAGCCGGAAGTCACGTGCCGCGGCTCTGCTGAAAGGAAAAAAATATCAGCAGTCCGCCGATGAGTTCAGCTCATTGCTGGAGCAGGCTCCTCCCGCTGAGCTGCTGCAAATGCAGGCTGACTACGCCACAGCTCTGTACCACCTGCATCGCCGCGACGACGCACAACGTCTCTTTGACAATATTCTGAAAAACCCTGGCGCAGGTTCTGACGCCAAAGCGCAGGCGCTGTATTTTCTTTCCGAGATTGCGCGTGAAAAGAACGATCACGATCTCCAGGACAAGCGCATCGCGGAGCTGCGCACGCTGGCGCCGGAGAGCGATTGGCTGCAACAGGCGCTGCTCTCTGCCGCCAACAAATACATGCTAAAGCAGGATTTCGAAACGGCGTCACGTTGGTACACGGAGATCTATCAACGCAAACGCGACGGCCGGTTCTCGCCGTATGCCCACTGGAAAGTCGCGTGGCTCTCCTACCGCATGGGCAAGAAAGACGACGCGCGGCGTTTGTTTGAAGAGCAGCTTGAGATGTATCCGGCGTCGGCGGAAGTTCCGGCCGCCATCTACTGGCGCGGACGCCTCGCCGAAAATGACGGCAACAAACTGCTCGCTCGCGCGTACTACCAGAAACTCACGGAGAACTTTCGTTATTACTATTACGCGAATCTTGGACGCGACCGGCTCAATAAGCTGGGCATCGAAGGCATGGTTGATCCTCCCGCGCTGAACAGGCTCCCAATGCCACCACGGCCTCCGCAGAATTGGGCCACGCCCGCGGACAACATTCGCGCGCAGAAAGCCCAGTTGCTGGCGAATGCAGCGCTTTTTGACTTCGCGGTGAAAGAGTTGCAGGCATCCGCAAGCGGATCGCCCATCTGGCAGGCGGAATCAATCGCCCAGACGTATCAGGACGCAGGCAGTTACGCTCGTGGCATCGAGACTTTGAAGCGCGCGGTGCCTGGCTATTTTTCCACCGAGATCCATCAGATCCCCAGACCGGTGTGGCAGGCGCTCTTCCCGCGCCCGTTCTGGGACGACCTGAAAAAGCACTCGCAGGTAAATCAACTCGATCCCTATCTGGTGGCCTCGCTGATCCGTCAGGAATCCGAATTCAATCCCGGCGCCGTCTCGCCGGCCAACGCTTTGGGACTGATGCAGCTTCTGCCCAAGGTCGGCAAGAACGTGGCGCGCGAACTGAAATTGCGCAGCTTTTCCCAGAACGAACTTTTCGATCCTGGCGTGAACATGCAGCTGGGCACGCGCTACTTCCGTTACATGGTGGACCATTACAACGGACAAGTGGAATACGCGCTCGCCGCTTACAACGCCGGTGAAGATCGCGTGGACGGCTGGCGCAAGCAGGGCGACTTCAAGGACATTGACGAGTTCGTCGAGTCCATTCCGTTTACCGAGACGCGCGAGTACGTTCAAGCCATCATGCGTAACGCGGTAATGTACCGCTTGCTCTATCCAACGGGGTAGAAGAGCACACGTAACACTAGCTGATGGTTTTTTCTTTCTGCGGAGCAAGAAAAATTTCGCTGAGCAGCAGCAGCGCACCTATTACGATCGCACTGTCGGCCACGTTGAAGGCCGGCCAGTGATGCGAGCCGATATAGAAATCCAGGAAGTCGATCACGCGTCCATTGGCGACGCGGTCCCACAGATTGCCGAGCGCTCCGCCGAAGACCAGCGAGAGCGCAATCGCGTTAGTGCTCATGGAATTCCCTTTCTTCCAGAGCAAAGCTGACACCACAGCCAGGGCCGCCACAGAGAAGAGAATCAACATTGCAAGTTTCCACGGCGAAGGCGAGTTGGCGAACAGATTGAACGCCGCTCCCGGGTTCTGGCCGTGCGTCAGGCTGAAAATTCCAGGAATCACTTGTACGCTGTTGTTTAAGGCAATGTTCCGCACGACCAGCCACTTGGTGAAGTGATCAATCGCCACAACTGCTGCGGCAATCATTACGTGATACTTACGCATAAACCCAAGCGCGTTAATTGAGAACAGCTTACTGGCTGACTGCTTTTTCTTCCTGCGGAGCCAGAAAAATCTCACTGAGCAGCAGCAGCGCACCTACTACAATCGCGCTGTCGGCCACGTTGAACGCGGGCCAGTGATGCGAGCCGATATAGAAATCGAGGAAGTCGATCACGCGTCCGTTGGCCACGCGGTCCCACAAATTACCCAGCGCGCCGCCGAAGACCAGCGAGAGCGCAATCGCGGTCGCGTTCATGGCATTGCCGTTCTTCCACAGCAGCGCTGACACCACCGCCAGCGCCGCCACGGAAAACAGGATCAGCATGGCGACCTTCCACTCCGACGGCGATTCGGAAAACGCCTTGCTTACTTCTACGCGCAGAGGAGCGCTTCCGTTCCCGACGGGGGCTTTCCGGATTTCGACGCCGGAAACAATCAGCAGGAAGCGCAAGTCCTGACGATAACGCTCCAGCAATTCATATAGACTTTCCGGCGCAAAAATCGTGACCACCGCCTCAAGCGCGCTCCCGATCAGTTTCTCGCTGCGCGCGATTTCCAGCGCTTTAAGAGCTTCATCGCGGACGGCCATCAAGGAATCAAAACTGGTCCTGACGGTTTCCACCTGCCCAGAAGCGACGGCGCCGGTGATGTCTTCTGGCTCAGGAAAGAGCGCAAGATGAACACTTTCCTCGCGTCCCGGAACCTTGGGCAGATACGACCAGATCTCTTCCGCCGTGAACGTCATGATGGGAGCGACCAACCGCACCAGCGTCTCGCCGATTCTCCATACCGCTGTCTGCGCTGACCGGCGTGCTCGCGAGTTGGGTGCAGCGGTGTAGAGACGGTCTTTCAGGACATCAAAATAAACGTTGCTCAAGTCTGACGTACAGAACTCGTTCAGTTGATGGTAGATGCGATGGAATTCGAAGCCGTCATACCACGCGCGGACCTTGCCGTTGAGCTCCTGCGTGCGCCCAAGCATGTACTGGTCGAGCGGCAGCATATCTTCAAACTTCACGGCGTGGTGTGACGGATCGAAATCGGTGATGTTCTGCAGGATAAAGCGGAACGTGTTACGGATCTTGCGATAGTTCTCCGCCACGCGCTGCATCAGCTCTTCTGACACGCGCACGTCTTCGCGGAAGTCCACAGAAGCCACCCACAAGCGGACGATTTCGCCGCCTAAACGTTTCGCGATGTCGACTGGATCAATTCCATTGCCCAACGATTTGGACGTGGCGCGGCCTTGCGGATCGAGTGTCCATCCATTGGTGGCAACCATGCGGTAGGGCGCTTTTCCGCGGGTTCCAACGGAGCAGAGCAGCGAAGACTGGAACCATCCCCGGTATTGGTCCCCGCCTTCCAGATATAGGTCCGCCGGCCAGGGCAGGTCGGGTTCGTGGCCCAGCACTGCCGCGTGGCTTGAGCCGGATTCAAACCATACGTCAATAATATCGGTTTCCTTACGGAACTTCGCTTCGCCGCAGCCCGGACACTTTGTCCCCGGCGGAAGGATTTCCGCGGCATCGTGCTTGTACCAGGAATCCGAGCCTTCGCGAGCGAACAGGTCTACAACGGCGTTGTGCGCCTCTTTGGTTTCCAGGAACTTGCCGCAGCCTTCACAGAAAAATACGGCGATTGGAACTCCCCAGACGCGTTGCCGGGAGATACACCAATCCGGACGCGTGGCCACCATGTTGGTGATACGCTCTTCGCCCCAGGTGGGGTCCCATTTCGTTTTCTTGATTTCGTCCAGCGCGGCCTGGCGCAGAGTGCGATCGTTTACTACCGGTGCTTCCATGGAGATGAACCACTGCTCCGTAGCGCGGAAGATCACCGGGTTGTGGCAGCGCCAGCAATGCGGATAAGAGTGCTCGATCTTTTCTGACGCAAGCAGCGCTCCGCGAGACTTCAGGAGTTCAATCACGTCAGCGTTGGCGTCGAACACGCGCTTGCCTTCATACTCCGGGAGTCCGTTGCGCAGGCGGCCAGCCTCGTCCACGTTGCTGGTCTGATCGAGCTTATATTTCGCGCCTGTATAGAAGTCGTCAGCTCCATGCGATGGTGCGGTATGGACAGCGCCTGTGCCCTGGTCGGTGGTGACGTAGGTGGCAAGCACGCCGAGAATTTGGCGGTCGAGAAATGGATGCGCAAACGTGGCGTATTCCATCACACGTCCCGGGAAGCGCGCGACTTCCTTCGTGCCGGCGAGGTGCGTTTTCTCGATTGTCAGTTGGGCCAGCGCGTCAGCCACTATATAAACATCGCCGCCATGCTCCAGCGCGACGTACTCCAACTCCGGGTGGAATGCCACTGCCATGGAAGCGGGAAGCGTCCAGGGCGTAGTCGTCCAGATAATCGTGCTGACGTTCTTGCCCGCCAATGCGGGATCGATCTTTGCCGGATCGCTGGTCAGACGGTACTTCACCCACACGCTGGGGCTGGTGTGCATGGAGTATTCGATCTCAGCTTCAGCCAGCGCTGTCTTATCGAAGATGCACCAGTAGACCGGGCGCAGGCCTTTATAGACCGCGCCCTTTTCCATGAAATCAAAAAGCGTGCGCACGATCACCGACTCATACTGCGGTGACATGGTGAGGTAGGGCTTCTCCCACCGTCCAAAAACGCCGATGCGCTTGAACTGCTCGCGCTGTATGTTCACATATTTCTCTGCATACTCGCGGCATTTCTCGCGGACGGCAACCGGCGACATCTCCAGCTTTTTGCGTCCGAGCGATTCATCCACCTTGATCTCGATAGGCAATCCGTGGCAGTCCCAGCCGGGAACGTAAGGCGAGTCAAAGCCAGCCATGGTCTTGGACTTAACCACAAAGTCTTTCAGCGACTTGTTGAGCGCGTGCCCCTCATGAATGGCGCCGTTCGCGTATGGCGGACCATCATGCAGTACATACTTCGGCGAGCCTCTGCGAGCTTCGCGGATCTTCGCGTAAATCCCCATCTTCTCCCACATCTCGAGCAACTTAGGCTCGTTTTGAGGCAGGTTCGCCTTCATGGAGAAACTGGTTTTAGGAAGATTCAGCGTCTTCTTAAGTTCGAGCGGCTGGCGCATCGCTACTCCGGGAATAAATTTACCGATATTTCATTATAACCACTGCGTAACGTCTCTCTGAAGAGCGCGGTTATTGCTGGTGTGCGGCTTTTTCTGAAATCCCGAAGCGTAGCGAGGGATACATACCCCCTCGAAGCTCTGCCGGGTGGCGATGTGTCCTCATCATTTTCGCAGCTATATGGATCCCTCGCTACGCGTCGGGATTTCAGAGAGAAAAACCGCGTTAAGAAACTTACCGATTCTTTACATACGCCGCGACGTAAAACTGAATCTAAGCAACTGACCACAATCAGCAGGCAACTTTTAATCTTTTTCCGGCAGAGACTTTGCTCGGAGAAATACAACTTACGTGTCATTTGAGTCATCTGTTATGAGTGAATCCGAACCACGTGACAAGAGCAGTGGCCAGGCAGTACGGGTCGAACCCATGGCAAATCAGATCATTGTCCCCTCTCCCCACCGATTGAACAATCGGGCTGGCAATCTGAATCTTCTCCGGGAAATGCAGCAGCCGATGTGGAAGTCCTTGTTTGCCAATCTCAAGGACGCGTTGTTTCCGGAAAAATTGCCGCCGTTGCGACTGACCTCGCGTCCGGTGCCCGTGCGCGACATCTGGGGACGCACCAACTCCAAAAGAGCCGCGACCGGTTCGCTCATGGTACACGGAGTCATGGTCGGAGCCTTGGTTGCGCTCTCGATTTTGAGCGTCCACACCGCGAAAGTCGTGCAAGAGAAACCGCACGTTACCCTGCTTGCCCCGGTGCTGACCGATTACAAGCCGGTCATGGTACCTCAGGTCGAGCACAAGGCATTAGCTGGCGGAGGCGGCGGCGGTGAAAACGCCAAGATCTTCGAGAGCAAAGGACATCTGCCCAAGACCGCGCCGGTGCAATTCACGCCGCCGACGGTTGAGATCCGCAATATGCAGCCGAAGCTCGCGGTGGAGGCCACCATTGTTGCTCCACCGAATGTGAAGCTTCCGGACAATCCGAACCTTCCCAACGTGGGTAATCCCATGTCGGCGAATGTCACGGGACCTCTTTCCAACGGCACTGGCTCCGGCGGCGGAATCGGCTCGGGTGATCATGGCGGCGTTGGCTCGGGCAGCGGCCCTGGACACGGCCCTGGTCAAGGCGGCGGTTTTGGTGGCGGAGTTTACAAAATCGGCGAACTCGGTGTAACCGCGCCTGTCCCCAAGTTTACGCCCGAACCGGAATTTTCAGAAGAAGCGCGTAAGGCCAAGTATCAGGGAGTAGTCACGCTCGCTGCTGTGATTGGTCCTGACGGCAAGCCGCGCGGACTGCGTGTGGTACATAGTCTGGGAATGGGTCTGGATGAGAAGGCCCTGGAAAAGGTCAAGACCTGGCTGTTTGAACCGGGCAAGAGAAACGGCTCGCCTGTGGCCGTGGCCATGACCCTGGAAGTCGATTTTAGGCTGTTCTGATCTGCGCGCAGATCAGGAGAGCGTCAGCTAAGGGAGAGGAGAACCTGCCTCTCCTTTTTGGCTGTTTTGGCCGATTCGCCGTACGTTTTCAATCCACAACATTATTCACACGCTTAATCGCCTATCCGTGTCGCTTTTCTGCGATCCCGAAGCGTAGCGAGCGATCCATATAGACGCGAGATTCATCAGGCACGCGTCGCGGTCCGTCGGAGCTTCGCGAGGGTATGGATCCCTCACTCCGTTTCGGGATTTCAGAAAGCGCGGAATAAACAAACATCTCCCTGGTTTGTATGAGTGACGCAAGTCAACAGAGACATTCAGCAAACAAGGAGTTTCGTTATGACAAAGAAAATTTCAGCGTTCGCACTGATGGCGTGCCTGGCAACTTCGTTCGCCTTCGCCGCTGACAGCAACAAGTGCGCATCGTCCGCCGACAACGCCAAGGCAGTGGCTACTCAAACTGCCGCCACCGACAGCACGCAGCAAGACAGCA
>WNFP01014575.1_pt1 | contig 12178 bp, 7 predicted proteins | sample 5400201 | NCBI WGS metagenome assembly WNFP01 (sample SAMN13153355, study PRJNA577476) | soil metagenome | isolation source: 115 cm saprolite under Madrone tree | place: USA:California | collected 2016-06-14
TATGTTTGCCCCAGGTCCTGTTGGTCCCGCCGGCCCTGCGGGTCCCTGAGGTCCCACCGGTCCCTGAGTTCCCGCCGGCCCTTGAGGTCCTGCAGGCCCTGTCGTGTTCCAGCTGATTGGAGTCTCGTGGTTTTTGCAATCGGCAGGGGAGTTGACCCGGCGAAGGCCACCGTTCGTGTCGTTATAGCAGGCCTGAATCGGAGTCACTGGTGGCTCAGCATGCGCGGTTACGAGGGCGATTAGCACCGCGGCACAAAGACATAGAAGCAAGCAAATCACCGTGACGGGATTATTCGTAAGTCTCTTCATTGGAAAACTCCTTTCAGGTTATCTGCGGGTGGATGGAGGTGAGGTGATTAGGCTCACATCAAAGCTAACAAAACTAACCGGGCGTCAGAGTTGACGGGTCGAGGCGATTGGATTCAACCCTCGACTTCTTACGTCGAAGTGATCGGCTGAAAGCGCTGTAGGCGGCGGCAAGTTAGCGCAAAACTACTTCGCCTGAGCAGCGGATATTTCCTGGTGAAACGCTATTAACCACTTACCACCGCGCTTGACGTACACGGTTGAGGCCCACAATGGGCTCGCCTCTGGCTTGCCGCCGCAGACCACGTCGTTAGCATATCGATATGTCAGCAACGCGACATCTTCACCCAGCATCGTTACTTTAGTGTTGTCCAGCGAGTAACTGCTCACGGTGCAATTATTGTCTATTATTGCCTTCACATACTGTGCTTTGCCCCCTACTCCATCCGCGTCGAGGTACTGGCCGGCTTCGTACATGTGTTCTTCGAAGAATTTTTGGTCCTTGTTCTTCCAGGCTTCAAACGCCTTTTGTTCGAGCGCCACGATTTCCGCCTCAATTGAGTTGTTTCGCTTCATCTGACCCAAAGCAAAGGGAACTATTAATGTCAGCAATGCTAAAGCGATGATTGATCGTTTCATTAGTGACTTCCTTTTTCAGAAGATTAATAAGCGGTGGATAGTCTTTCAGTAAAATCCCAGCGTCCGTCAAAAACTCTAAGTAGCCGCCTAACGATTTGTTCGGTCGCATCGGCGAAATCATCTGCATTTACATTTTGCGCCAGCTTCTTTCGCCTCCCATAACGACCAAGTTTCATACAGCGAATTGAACCAAAGGCAAAGTCCCGTGCTGTGAAAAGTGCTGAAGCTGAACCAGAACGATTGCACGACCTTCCCATCGCCAACGATCTTCACGAGATGTTTTCGTCCGGACGAAATAGAGGCGATTCGAACGGCCCGGTCATTAGACGCAACTGTCGCCGGCAATCTATCAACTTGGATTGAATACGTTGAGATGCGATTACGACCGGCAGGATTTGCGAGACTCTTTTCGCCAGCAGTAGGGCGATCTGGCGCAGCAATACAAATCGAGCCGGTTGACGTCCTCGCTTGAGCGTTTCTCGTTTGAGCGCAGGTCATAGCGCTCAACGCGAGCAAGCCGAGTAAAGCGAAACACAATTTCATTGAGAGCAACCTCGCCCCAAATTGTGCAACCGAACATATCGGTTGCCGGAGGCGGTGATTACATTCGACCTTCGACTCACTCAAGCAAATTAGAGAACACGTTATCCCCGCGCTCCGGTCCAACGGTTTGTTCGCCGGGGCTGCCATAGATGTACACTAGGTAGCCTAGAATTACCCAAATGACACCTTGCACCATCAAAGCCATGTCAGGTTTAAGGAGCGCGAAGACCTGTGAGTTCAGAAGGCCTACAAATATCGTCCACAAAGATGCCCAGAGAGGCATACGGTGGGCGCGCAGCGAAGCGATGCCCAAGACAACTGGAGCAATCATCTGATACCACATGCCGCCCAGCACGTAGACAAGTGTATGTTGGCCAGTTGCAGCCATGACGATCCAGATAGCCGAGAAGAACCCGGCACCCAGCAGTGCCAGACCCATAAAGCTCTTCACGATCCACCCGCGCTTCGTCGCAATTCTAAAAAAGCCAAAAAGTCCGGCAAGGAATCCCACGGATTTGATAAGTGCGAGCATTGCATAACACCAACGCTGAGTGGCTGAGGCAGCCGCGAAAGTGCCACCCGTAACTAAGATCGGATGTGCCCTCTCCCAAATGCCTTGCAAAATGCCAGCAAGAAAAGCCGCCGTGATACAGGCCAAACCCAAGCCCGGTACTAATCTAGTTTGAACATTCATATAGTTGTTGTTCGCTTCGGCTAACGCAGCGCCGAACTACGAATTAGACCACGCCGGTGGGCATAAGAACGCGATGCGGCGTCTTATACCTCTATTGGCGCGGCTCTGGCAAGACTTATCGCGAATCGGTGAACAGTTCGCTTGATCAGTCGGGACGTTCTTCGCGGCTCAAAGGAAAAAGCCGCGGAGAAGGGAAGTCCGCGGCTTCTGAAATTAATGGACGATGAGAGGTGAGCCCTCCCTGACGGTCGGGCTACTGCCCCATTCGCGCTCATGGCGGACAAGGATGTCCGCGCTCCGTGAAATCACGCGCAAGATGCGCGTGCCACAATCAAACTACTTACGTTCCTGTTTCCCAGCTGGTCATGTACTCGATCTGTTCCGAGGTCAGGGTATCGATCGACATGCCGAGCGACTTCAATTTCAGGCTGGCGATTTCCTGATCGACTTCCTTCGGCAGCAAGTGAACGCCGGGCTCGAGCTTGCCTTTGTTCCTGACCAGATACTCGGCAGAGAGAGCCTGGTTGGCAAAGCTCATGTCCATCACGCTGGCGGGATGGCCTTCGGCGGCTGCGAGATTGATTAGCCGGCCTTCGCCGAGCACGATAATCCGATTGCCGTTGCTGATTTTGTATTCTTCGACAAAGGGACGCAGCTTCTCGACCGGTGCGGACATCTCGCGCAGTGCGACCAGATTGAGTTCCAGATCAAAGTGACCGCTGTTGCAGACGATTGCGCCATCTTTCATCTGCGCAAAATGTTGGCCGTCCACCACGTGACGATTACCGGTGACGGTGACGAAGATATCGCCAATGGATGCGGCAGCTGCAATCGGCATCACTCTGAACCCGTCCATCACTGCTTCGACTGCTTTGATGGGATCAATTTCGCAAACGATCACATTTGAACCCATACCGCGCGCGCGCAAGGCCACGCCTTTGCCGCACCAGCCATAACCCACTACGACCAGGTTGCGTCCCGCCAGCAGGATGTTTGTTGCCCGGATGATGCCGTCCAAAGTTGATTGACCAGTGCCGTAGCGATTATCAAAGAAGTGCTTGGTCTGTGCGTCGTTGACGGCTATCGATGGGAACGTGAGTACGCCGGCGGCCTGCATCGCCTGCAAGCGCACGATTCCCGTTGTGGTTTCTTCCGTACTCCCGATCAGCTTGTCTTTCAGGGCCGGCCGCTCCTTGATCATCGTGGCGACGACGTCCGACCCGTCATCGATAATAATCTGCGGCTCGAAATCCAAAGCAGTCTGAACATGACGACGATAGGTATCGGTTGATTCACCCTTCATGGCAAACACCGGAATTCCAGAATCAGCTACCAGCGAAGCGGCTACGTCGTCCTGAGTGGAGAGGGGATTGGAAGCGATGAGCAGAGACTCAGCGCCTCCGGCTTGGAGGGCGAGGGCGAGATTCGCCGTCTCGGTCGTGATGTGCGCACAGGCGACCAGGCGCACGCCCTTCAGCGGCTGCTCAGTCCGAAATCGCTCGCGAATCAAACGTAGGACCGGCATCTCTCGTTCGGCCCAGTCGATGCGTTTCTTTCCCTGGGGAGCCAGGGAAATATCTTTGATGTCATGTTCAATTGCAGGCATTGCTGTACTCATCTTTTAAAATTTTTCCTTCTGTGAAATTAAGTTCGGAGTTCCGCCCTTCCTTTGCGCTGTGCATAAACCTAATCCCGACCGGCAGTTTCACGCAAAGGCGCTAAGGAAAAACTTAAGGCGCAAAGAGAACAACCACCTCTTATACCCCGGCCGCGGCACGCAGAGCTTCCGCTTTGTCGGTTTGCTCCCAGGTGAATCCCTCTCCGGTACGACCGAAGTGGCCATAGGACGCAGTGGCTTTGTAAATTGGCCGGCGCAGGTTCAACCCTTCGATGATTCCTTTTGGTGTCAGCGGAAAATGCGCGCGAACCAGATCGGAAAGCGCCGCTTCGCTGATGCGGCCAGTGCCTCGGGTCTCGATACGAACTGAAACAGGATCAGCGACACCGATGGCATAAGCGAGTTGAACTTCGCACTGTTCCGCCAGTCCAGCTGCCACAATGTTCTTGGCTATGTAACGCGCGATGTACGCCGCCGAACGATCCACCTTCGTTGGATCCTTACCAGAGAACGCTCCGCCGCCGTGAGGTGCATAACCGCCATAGGTGTCGACAATGATCTTGCGTCCGGTTAATCCGGAATCACCCTGCGGGCCGCCGGTAACAAAGCGCCCGGTCGGGTTGATGTGATACTTAGTTTGATCGTCAAGCAGTTCGCCGGACACAGTGTGTTTGATAACTTGCTCAAGAATCTCGGAGCGGAGTTGATCGTTGCCAACCTCGGGCGCGTGCTGGGACGAGATGACAACTGCGTCCACGCGGAATGGGCGGCCATCACGATACTCAACGGTAACCTGCGACTTGCCGTCCGGGCGAAGATAGGGAAGCGCGCCTGACTTTCTTACTTCAGAGAGCCTCAGCGCCAACTGGTGCGCCAGTTGAATCGGAAGCGGCATCAACTCGGGCGTCTCGTTGCAGGCGAACCCGAACATCAGGCCCTGGTCACCGGCGCCGCCCGGATCGACACCCATCGCGATGTCCGGGGACTGACGGTGAACGGCCGACAAAACGCTGCAGGTGTCACAGTCGAATCCGTACTTGGCGCGGTCATAGCCGATTTCCCGAATCGTCTCACGGGCGACGTCGGCATAGTCGATCATTGCTTTAGTTGTGATCTCGCCGGCCACGATTACCATCCCGGTAGTCAGCAGTGTCTCGCAAGCCACGCGCGAGGTCGGGTCCTGGGTCAATGCGGCGTCCAAAACTGCGTCCGATATCTGATCGGCAATCTTGTCGGGATGTCCCTCAGTAACTGATTCAGATGTGAACAAAACTCCACGATGATTGTTACTCAATTCAAACTCCTCCAATAAAAGCCTTACGTGCTTATAGTAGACACCAATGTGAAATCAAAAGACCGCGTACGATAACAGCCTGTTTAAAGGGCTGTCAAGCGCAGGCCAACCCCGGAAGGCGCTGAAAATAGTCCGAAGTCCGGCCCAGTCCGGTTACCTAAATCTCCTGACACGATCCGTTCGCTAACTGTTGCAAATATTAGGAGCGGTCCTGTCCGTTTCAGATCAAGCTCGTTACGTAATTTTCCTGACAGCGACTGGCGGCAGATCGTTGCGCCTTACGACCGATTGCTACGAATTCACCCTTCGCCGGTTGTATAGCTGAATCGCGCCGTGGCAATTGCAATGTGCGATGGTCCAGAGGCCGGTCTAGCGCACATCGACGAGGTGTTGGAACATGGCGAACTGCCAAATTATTACCTGGCGCATTCAGCCCGTGCAGATATGTACCGCAGGCTCGGCAGGACAGCTGAGGCTCGGTCTTCTTATGAGAAAGCTCTGGAGCTGACCCAACAGGAACCAGAGCGGCAATTCCTGCAAGAGCGGATTCGGCAGTTGAAATGAATCAGAAGCAGATGCGGATATTGAGATGAGCAGGCGCAAAGCATTTACATAATTTTGGCTCCCCAGACTGGACACTCCCCGCAACGTTTTCTTCGCGCCCACGGTAGAGATGAAGATCACGTTTGACCTTCCAAGCAAGGTTCACTAGCTGGCTGGCGCTCCAAGCTTTGGCGTCCTGCCATCCGCGATCATTGGAGCAACTTAACCGAATAGGCTGAGAACTGCGAATCTGCGCTGACTAGAGTAAGGTCTTCTTCAATACTTTGCGCAATCAGCAAACGATCGAATGGATCTTTGTGATGAAAAGGTAACGCGTCCAGTGCCAGAACCTGCGTCAATGTCACGGGCGAAACTGAGAGGGCGTTGATGTCTTGTTGGTTCTTGATCAGTTCTTTGAGCGGCAGGGTTAGTTTCAACTTACCCATTTGAATCTTGATCTGCATTTCCCAAACGCTGGCAACACTCAGGAGTAATTCGTTTGCTTGATCCTCTAGAGCGGAAAGCGCAGCTTGTGAAAGTCTTTCTGGCTGGTCTGCCCACCAGATGAAGATGTGAGTGTCGAGCAGAAGCTTCATTCCTGGCCTAGCCAAAACTCATCCGGTAAGGGTTCGTCAAAATCTTCGCTTGTCGAAATTGTGCCTCGATTAAGACCCGCAACTGGGTCATAAATAAATCCTCTCAGCGCTCGGAGAGTATAGCATTTTAAAGGGACTCTCACCGTCATTGCCGTGTCCGGTAGTGTCTTATTTGAGGATGAGGTCAGTACCGGGAGCGGTAGCGACCGGGTCTCGTGATCGCGATCCTGGATCGTGGGCAAGTTTGCGACCCGGTCGCTACCGCTCCCGGTACTGACTCCATGCCGTCCTCGGACTGTCTCTCGCAAATTAAGACACCACCGGACTAGGCGGTCTCGACTGCGTCAGCAGGCAGAGCGATCCACGAAACCTCATGAAATGGAACGAGCTTGCTTCCCGAGCTTCGTCTGATTTCGTGGATCGGTTTCGTCCTTAAAACTTTGGGGGGCAGTGTTTTTCCGCGAGCCTTCACAAACTGCGGACGCTCAATTGAGAGTTGGCGACCGTTGGAACAAAACGGGCGTGCCCTAAGTTCGGCACGCCCTACAGTCTCGGCAAATTTATTCCTGAAAGCGCCGATCAAAAATGAAAATTCACACCGGTACTAAAGGTATGAGCTCTGGTCTGAAAGCCGTAAGAAATCTGGAACGGCGGATTTGCCGGAGTGGGGTTGCCTACGATCGATTGGTTGCCCAAATTGTAGTAAAGATACTCCGCCTTCACGCTCCAGAATCTATGTATGCCCACTTCAACACCACCGCCGGCGACCCATCCGGTTCTGGTTTTGCTGGTGGCCGCTGGGTACTGGATCGGTCCCTGGGGTCTGAAGTCTGAGTTAGCCGAATAATTCACATGACCGTATGCCAGGCCGCCCGTGCCATAGAGAAGCACTTTGCTGGTGAGTGTGAAACCCGCGCGCGCGCGCACCGTTCCGAACCACTTGGTGTCCTGATGCGCCCTGAGATTGCCGTTCCACGATGCGCCATTGTTCTGAGTGATTCCTACCAGGACAGCGGTGCCGGTCATCCGCGAGCCGGAGAAGGAGGCCTCAGCTCCGACGACGAATCGTCCCATCTGCCAGTTGTAACCACCTTGTCCGCCGCCAAAGACCCCGGTTGGATCCGGCTTGAGCGTGGTCGGCGCCAAATTAATAAACTGGGCAGCCGTTGGCAGGGGCGAAAAGCTTGTGTTCGCGCGCCCCCAGCCGTAACCGAAGTGGCCACCGATATACGCGCCCTTCCAACTGTAGGTGGAAATAGGTGGCGGCGGAGTTGGTGTGTTCGGCATGGGCACGGTCGCCGCCGGAGTAACATCGGTGCGGGCTACCAGATCGCTCGCTTGATCCTGACCTGCCTGTGCATATGCAGAGAGCGGAACCAAACCGCAAGAGATAATCGCTAATATGCCGGGAAGCAGCCAGTTGTAAGACTTATTCATTTTGATATTCATAGTCTTAAATTCTCCGTTTTTACTCCAGAGGATGAATCACTTGATTGGTCCAACAGCGACATTGCACCAGAACATCCGCTTCTTTGCAACCTGCATTTTCCAGATTTGGTCTCAGCGCATTTGCTATATCTTGGTAAAATAAACTTTTGACGGCTCATTTGATATCAGAGACTAGTCTGCCCATCACTACCAACACTCCCAGATGATAAGCGTTGTGGTCGGCGAGCAGGAGCGCTTCGCGCAGGATCGTCTGGCCGTTGCCATGCGCAATCTTAGCGAAGAGATCAGTCGAGGGCTCTGCAACGAGATCTTTCATCTGTTTCAAATCGCCGCGGAACTTGGCAACTGTTTCCTGCCAAAGTTTCGCATTGCCGGTTTCGTCGGGACTTGGCCAATATCCTTCCGGCCATTTCGGCGAAGCGTGATCTTTGTCGCGGCAGAATTCGAGAATGTCCCACTGCGCGATCCGCATGTGCTCGTGCACTTGCCACGCAGTGTAGGGCAAGTCTTGAATCTTTTGCCCGCAACGCTCCGCCGGGAAACCAGCGAAAAAGTCTTCAAAGTTGATGTGCGCGTTGCCGCCACTCAATAGCTCCAGCAAATGTTCGCGAAGTGCCTGCGCGTTGTTATCTACCATTTCGTTGCCATCCTCTCAGAGAACACAGCGTCAACTCGGTGCTGGGAGCGCGGACGTCTCGTCCGCAAAGCATCGCCAGTCGCTCAATCGTCTTCAGTTTTCGCGCTTCGCGCTCAGTGCGGACGCGCCGTCCGCGTTCCCAGCATCAGCTACCGCTTCCGACTAATTCGATAGGGTTCGTACCGGCACACTGCGGAATAATCGCAAAACTTGCAAGTCTGTTTGCCGCGCGATGGCCGCACCTTGAAGTGTCCGCCCCGCATCCCTTCGATAAACTCCCAAACTTTTTTCTGAACTTCCGCGCGCAGTCGGGCAAACTCGATGTCGTCAACGTGTGTCGCTTTCGTCGTGTCCGTGCAGTCCGTGTAAAAACTCCGGTATATGCCTTGGTTCAATCGGGGTCCCCGGGACTTCAATTTATAATAGCCACCCCCCGCCAGTTGGTATCCCGGCAAAAATATTTGTTCGAGGGCTGCCAGATAAATCGGAATCTGCACCTGCCGCCCGGTCTCAATGTCTTCGAGTTTTGCTCCCTGTGAAAGCTTGTAGTCATAAGCGACGGCGATGCCTTCGCGCTCGTTAATGTCCACTCGATCGATCTGGCCCTGGAAAAGCGCAGTCTCGTCTCCGGCTCCGGAGCGTGCCACTTTCAAATAGTCCGGCGACGAACTTGGATCGCTGGCTTGCGAAGCCCGGCCGAAAGCGAGCTCAAAATAAGCGGGACGAATGCCGCGGGCTTTGGTCTTCGCTTGCAGGCGAAGTTCGTAGAGCAGTACCTGATCCAAAATCAGCTTGCGTATTTCGCAATCGATTTTCCAGATGCGTTGATTCAACGGCGGCACCAGCAGCTCGTGCTCGCGAAAAACAATGTCCGCGGTTTTGCTCAATTGAGCGCGCAATTCTGGTCGATCAAAATCGGGCAGGTACTGCTTGCGATATCCTTCAAAAAACCGCCGCAGAATGTCATGGAGAAGTTTGCCGGCATCAATTGCTTGCAGGTCAAGCGCCGCTTCGCTGCGCGGTTCAAGCCTGAGCACGCGCGCCGCAAAGAAACGGAACGAACAATTGCCGTAAGTACTCAGGCCGCTCGCGCTGTAGACGTACTCAGGTCCGAAGTGTCTGGCGAGCATGGCCCGCAGATCGGGATTCGTGATTTCGCCGTCGCGAGATCCAAACCAGACGCTGCTTCTTTCTCTCTCTATGGCAACTCGCCGGACGGCCGAATTCGACAGGTAGCCATGCGTTTCAGCCTGCGCGAGTAAATCTTTAACTTGAGATTGCGACCATGCGCGCCGGCCGCCGATTTCCCGATTGCTTTGCTGGCTTTGCCGAACGAGGAAGGTAGAAAGCTCGGACGCTGTGGAAGATTGCGTCAACTCGCGCGAATCAAGATCGCCGCGAACCTGCACAGTCTCAAACTCATTCGGGTCGACCACCCGCTTGAGTTCTTCGATGTAGTAAGACGCAACAGTTTCACTAATCGAAGCGGTCGCCAGCGGTCGTGTCAGATATAGTCGCTCAGTTGCGCGGCAGGCGGCCTGATAGAAATAGTGCTCTTCCTTCAGCAGAGTGTCGGTGGAAATATCCTCCAGAAAAATTCCGTGCTTCTGTAGGCGCAGACGTTCTTCATGCGGATACAGCCAGTCGCGCGAGGTTCTGAGCGGAAAACCGCTTTCGATCAAGCCGGCAATGAAGACTGCCCGAAAGCGCAGTCCGCGCACGTCCGTGGCCTCCAGCACTTTTAGCCCGTCACGATTCGCGGCGCCAATCGCCAGCACCTGCGAACGCAAAGATCGCTCGATCTCATCGATGAAGCTCGAGAGAGTAATGTGGGGCGCATCGGCAGTGCGGGGCAGTAGCCCGACCGTGAGGGAGGGCCCGGCTCGAGTTGCGCTTGCTGACGCGCGGGCTTCCGAGACGATCTGCGCCGCGTACTGGAAACTTCTAACTGCCGCCGCCAGCGCGCGCCGCAAGCTCTCCAATCCGCGCACGTCCAAAGCCGCTTGCGGTACATCGGCTGTCGGATCAGCCTGCAGGAAAGATCGCCTGACCTGTTTTGCAAATTCCAATTGGTCCAGAAGCGTCATCAGCGCCGTGCGCAGATCATCCGGGGGCGCCTCTTCCGGCAAACTCGCCAGCAGGCCTTGCAGGTGCTCGATTAAAATTACCGCCCACGCCAGGGCTGCCGGATGAATTGGTGCGGGCTTCTGCCGCCGAACCGGCGCTTCATCCGGCGGCGACTCGTCTTCCGCCGCCGCTGCGGCGTCCTCACCTTCACTGGCAGCGCCGGCAATCAAAGATCGCGCCGCCTCGGAGGAAGGGAACTTATCGATCAAGCGGCGCGCCCGTTCGATCCAGGCGTTCACCCGCAGCTCGCTGCCGACATACGCGATTACGTTCTCCAGGATATCGGGAAGCCAACGCCCGATGCCGAGTTCCGAGCGGAGACGCTCCACGCGCCGCTCTTCATCTTGATCAGAAGTTTCGTTGCGCCGGCGCGTTTCATCCTTTGCTAAAAGCGACGAATACTGGTTATCAAAAGCCCTGGTCAACTCGGGCAAAGCGTTAGCTGAGGCACGAAAATATCCGGTCTTAATCAAGTGGGCGATCTCGCTTGTCTTCGGATTTCTGACGTGTTCGCGGGTTGTATCTTTTAGCAGCTGAAATAGCTTGCTGCAGGCGCGCATGGCCGGCGTCTCCACAGCCTCAACCCGGCGTTCCAGATTGGCAGGAATCGATTCGTCGCTACACACGCGCAGAATCGTGTCAGCGTACGCGGCGCGCTCGCGCACCACCAGCGCTATGTCCGAAAGCCGGTAGCCTTTGGTCAGGATCAGCCGCTTGATTTCTTTGGCTATCGCCCGGATTTCAACTTCGCGATCGCCGCACTCGAAGAGGAGCGCAGGCATCCTTGCCTGCGGTGCGCGGGCATCCTTGCCTGCGCCCTGCCTCACGGTCGGGCTACTGCCCCGGCTACTGCCCGCATTGAATAACTCCCCGCGCAAGGGTGCCAGTGCATCACTTACTTCCGCAAACTCTTCGCTCGTTTTTCTCTCAAAGCCGGCGATTGACTCCAGGCGTTCGATCGTAGTTTGAAAGGGGCGGAAGATGTCTTCATTGCGAGGGTCGCCGTTGAGATTGACGATCGCATTCGGCACGATCGGAATCAGGTGCTTCAGGATTTCGCCCTGCACCGGCGTGAAATCGAAGAAGCCATCCAGCACCAGGAGTTCGACTTGATCAAGCCAGGGCAGCGAAACCGCGTGCCCATCAATTTCGCCGCGGAGAATCTGTAGAGCCCGCAATTGATCGGCATCTTCGTCTGTTAGGTTGAAACGATCCAAAGCCTCAGCGTACGCCGCGTAGATGAGCGCGACCTCGCGATCGAAGTCGAGCTGCGAACGGGGTGAGCTGCTGATCTGTCTCGGCACTTCTAGGCCGGATTCAGCGGCGCGCTCTTCGACAGCGTTTTGAAACTCTTCCGAAGTCTTGCCGGCGCGTTGGAGCTCGCCAATCAGCGAGGCAATCGTATTGACGCAACCATCGCGATTAGCCAGCGGCTTGATGGCCCTGAGTCTTCCTTGGGCGCCAAGCTGTTTGATGATTTGCGAGATCAAGCTGCGCCGCAAGGGCAGCTCTTCGCGATCGATGGCGACCTGCGGAGGAAGCGGTTTGCCGGTCTCAATATCGACCGCACCCGAAAGGATGCGCCTGACCAGCCCGCGAAACAGATAGATGGGAAACTCGCCCCAAACGCCGGGCGCTTGCTTACCATCCAGCAGTTTCTCTGTGACCAGATCGAGCAGCGGATGTGAAGCAGCGATGTAGAGCAGGCGTTCGGCCTGGCCCTGGGAAACAT
>WNFP01003788.1_pt1 | contig 12177 bp, 12 predicted proteins | sample 5400201 | NCBI WGS metagenome assembly WNFP01 (sample SAMN13153355, study PRJNA577476) | soil metagenome | isolation source: 115 cm saprolite under Madrone tree | place: USA:California | collected 2016-06-14
GAAGTGTTGTAGCAGAGACCGCCGGCCTCGGGCTGGAACGCGTTGGTGGAGGCTGTGATCGCGATGGCGCCGTGTGTGCCCTGGCGCACCATCGCCCGCCCCGCCTCCTGAACGAGATACCAGGTGCCCCTGAGGTTGACGTCCAGAATCCTGTCCCAGCTCGCGTCCGTCACCTCGAGGAACGGGATGAAGTCGGCGATGCCGGCCACCTGAACTGCCGCGTCCACATGCCCGTAGTGCGCGACCGCCAGCTCAATCGCCTTGCGGACATCCGCGCGCCGGCTGACGTCACCGACGGCTGTTTCCACCGCCCCTCCCGACTCCCGGATCGCCTCGGCGGTCTGGGTGAGCACGTCGGCCTCGTTGTCGAGCATGACCACCCCTGCGCCCTCGGCTGCGAACGCTTTCGCCACCGCACGCCCGATGCCCTGTGCAGCGCCGGTGACGACGACGCCTTTGCCCGCGAACCTCCCTTCGGTGCCACTCACGAAATCAAACCTCCATGGCCCGGACCTCGCGGGATGACCGGCCAGATGTCGACTACCCGGTCGCCGTCGACCACGTGATAGGCGTCGTACCAGTTGACGGTTCCCGGCGCGTACCCCGGTATCAGCTCGACGACATCACCGACGTGCAGCGGGTAGCTCGGATCCGCGATGAAGACGCCGTGCTCCTCGTCCATGCGAAGGACCGCGAGGCCGTGGCCGCGAATCGTGCTCAGCGTAGCCGCGCCAAGTGACTTATTGCCTGCGTCGACGATGACTCGGTCGGGCGGACGGCTGATGACCGTGGTGAGGACCGTGAGGGCATGCTCGAATTCTTCAGCCATGGGGCCGTGAAAGTTGTCCATCACAACGTATGAGCCCGCTTGAATCTCGGTAACGCCCGGCGTCTGCGCCGTCCAGTCCCACGTGGCTGTGCCTCCGGCAGACACGATCGAGCATGGGAGCCCGGCCGCCTTGATCTTGTCCGCCGAGTCGACGAGTAGGTCCATCGCAACTCGCTGCCGCTGCCCTCTGAGGTCACGCTCAGGGGTCAGCGAGCAGTGGCCCTCGTAGCCGGTGACGCCAAGAAGATCTACACCCTCGAGGCCGGCTACTCCGCGCGCCAGCTCTACAGCTTGCTCTGGGGTGTCGACGCCCGCGCGGTCCATGCCGGTATCGATCTCGATGAGAAGCCCGACTCTGCTGTTGGCCGCCCGCGCCGCGGCGGCGATGTCGGCCGCATTCTGCGCGTCGTCGATCGCGACCATCACCTGCGCGTCGCGCGCAATCGCGGCCAGAGCAGCCAGCTTCTCCCTGCCTGCGATTGTATTGACGATGAAGATGCTGTCCAGCCCACTGCGAACCAGGACGATGGCTTCCCACACGGTCGCGGTCGAGAGCCCGATCGCGCCCGCGTCCACCTGCATGCGCGCCAGGTCGGGGCTCTTGTGAACCTTGATGTGCGGGCGCAGCTTGGCGGGCATCGCCTTCAGCCGGTTCGCCATTTTCTCGATGTTGCGGCGAGCCGCCGGTAGGTCAAGGAGCAGCGCGGGGGTGATCACGTCATGCCGGTGCCTCCCGACGGCGGATCCATACGAACGAGTCACGCGGTCGCGCGTATCCTGGATCACGCCCACCGCCGGCGCGACGAGCTCAGGCACCGTTGCCCACACTGGTGAGGGCGTTGACCCGAACCGCGAACGAGTCGATGGCGGCACCGCCGTCGAGGACGCCGATTTCGAGGTCATATGTCCGGGCTTCGCCTGGAGCCAGGTACGCAAGCTCGCCGCGCTCTCGCGCGTCGAATCGTCCCGCGTCACGATTCGTGGTCGGCTCCATCGCCACGCCATAGATTCCTTCGCCAAGCATCCGCCACATGGTGTGGAACGGAAACTGTTCCTTCCGGTAAATCTGGTAGGCGCCGAGCCCCAACGCACGATTGACGATCCCTACCGGGACGGTTCCCTTCGCCTCGGCAATGACCGCATGCTCGTAGCACTCTTCCGGAAAGGCTTGGTTGGGTCCGGTCAGCCGTTTGTAATCGCGGGTCGGGTACTCAGCCACGGGTGCGCCCGGCGGAGCGGGGATCAAGTACTCGGAGCCTTCGTCCACGATCGGCCACCCGACGTTCACGTGGTATAGGTACATATGGGTCGCGGGATCGAAACCCACGTTGACGACCTCGTCACGGACCGTGAAGCGACTCTCGCCGACCCGAGCCTCGATCTTGCGATGGAGCTCCATCGCCTCACCGTATACAGCGGCCTGCCGGACCACCCCCTCTGCCCACAGCACGCACTGGTCACCGTCCCATCGCTCGCCATAGCCCGTTAGACGGGCGGGCATGAAGCCGATCCGGCCGTGCAGCCCGTATTCCTCTGTCGGCTTGATGAGCTGATGGAACTGGGAGGCGTCATCGGCGCCGCCGAGGAGCGTGTGGTCGAGCCCGCATGTCACCAGCATGCCGCCACCCCAACTTCTGAACCAGCCGAGCCCCATCGGCTCGGCGTACCAGGGACCAACGACGCCTGTCGGCGAGAGCCAGGCGAGCGAGCGACCTTGAAATTCGCAGCGGCCGACGTCCATAGACCGATCCACGAGCACGTCGAATGCGTAACCGGTCCCAGTGCGGAATTCGAGCACCCGCACGCCACGCTCGATGCCGTCGCCGAGCGTCACCAGGCGGACACCCGCGACCTGTTCCAGACGACCGACCCGGCGCATCAGGTCGCGCCGGGTCGTCGCCTTGCCGTTGACAAAGGGCATTAGAGTCCCAGCCTGGCTTAGACCTTCGGGCTCGCTCCCGCCGGCATGACCCTCGCCATAGCCAGGTCGTCCTCGCTCTCGCCGAGGGCTGCTCCGGCCGTCTTGAGCCATTGGTCACGCCTGTTAGCTGCGTAATAGACGAGCAGGAGGATACCTATCACCAGCCAGCCACCTGCGACCAGGGGTGCCTTGGCATACGGGTCAACCGGGCAGTTCTGCGCCGGGCAGAACGGCGGGAATGACTCGGCGAGGGCGTAGATCAGGACCAATCCGGACACTACGGGCAGAATCGCGTGCCACAGCCAGTTGAACTCCGAGCGGCGCTCCCTCCAGTAGAAGACGAATACCCCGACGTTGGCCATCAGGTAGACGAACGAGACGCCCAGGACCAGGACGAGGCCGGTCAGAAGGAAGAACGCGACGTCGGGGTGAAACCAGGCCCCGGCGATGAGGCCGGTGGCCAGCGAGAAGGCGTACTGGGCGAAGATGGCGTTGGTCGGCGTCTTGTAGACCGGGTGGACCTTCGCGAAGAGCTTCGGAAACGCTCCGTTCCGGCCCATGCTGTACCACATCCTCGTACTGACGTTGGCGGTGGCGAGTGTGACCGCCAGGGTCGACGACATGAAGGCGATGAGGATCAGCCACCAACCGCCGCCCCAGAGGTTGCGGGCGAGGGCCAGGCCGGGCAGGTCGGGGGAGCCGATGATGCCCTTGATGTTGTCGACGCCGAACCCGGTGATGATTCCCCAGTAGGTGAACACCAGGAAAACGCCGAGGATGATGATCGAGAGCAGCACCGACCGCGGCGTGTTTCGCTTCGGGTCCTTGGTCTCTTCTGCGAGCGGGGCGGCGGCCTCCCAACCGGTCAACCCCTGCACGGCCAGCACGATGGCGAGCGTGAATCCTGAGAGGCCGAAGGCCGTACCCACTCCGATGTTGGCTGGGTTGAACACCGAGAACGAGAAACCACCAGGTCCGGGGTTGGCAAAGCCCGTAAAGGCCAGCGCCAGCACGATCAGAATTTCGGCGCCACCCGTGATCAGCAGCGTTCGGGCCGAGAGCTCGATGCCGCGGTACTGCAGAGCGGCGACCAGCGACGCGAACACGATGATGGATACCCACCACAGCCACGGAACATCCCAGCCGTAGCTGGTCTTCAGCTCACCGGCGGCAATGAAGCCGAAGAACCCGCAGACGACCCCACCGGCCATCGGCGAGTAGAGAATGAACATCCACGAGGTGAGGAACCCGGCGCGCGCGCCGAGCGAGCGGCTCACGTAGGTGTAGTAGCCGCCCGCCGATGGCAGTTGCCTCGAGAACTGGATGAGCGTGTTGCCGAGCATCAGCACGACCACGACGCCGAAGGTGTAAGCCAGCGGCGCGGTCAGGCCGGACAGGGTGACCAGGAACTGGGTGAAGAACAGGGCGGCGATGGCAGGCGCGATGTGCGTAATCGCCTGCATGGTCACGCTGACAAGTCCGAGGGTCTCCGGCTTGAGATCCGTTTGAATCCGGCTAGCGGACGATGCGGCCATTACTCGCTACCCCTCCGAAATTGTGCCCGGTCGCAGGCTGCAGGATCTTGCAGCCTTGCCACGATCGTGGAGCAAGTATGCGTGCAACCGCCGTTTTGTCAAGCGCCCCTCAGCCGCTGGAGCGAACGCCCGTTTCCGCCAGGAAGGCGCGGTAGGTTGCGATGTACTCGCTGATTCCTTCCCGAAGGGATGAATAGGTGGGCGTCCAGCCCAGCTGCAGCTTGGCGTTCTCGACCGAGATGACACCGCGAAACGAGGCTTCGACCTCATCCTCGGCGGTCATCGTGTCGGAGATCTCGATGCTGCTCCCCGGAAGGAGATTGGCGACGAGCTCGGCCGCCTCTGCGGCAGTGACCAGCGGCTCGCCGGTAGCCGCGAAGAAGACCCTGTCAGCGTCCTCCTCGCAATCGACGACCCGAGCCGCGAGCGCGGCGACGTCGAGCACATGCGTGTAGTCGCGCGGAAGACGCCCCCCTGACGGGACACTCACGCGTTCGCCCCTCACTGCAGGCTCCACAAACTGCTTCATGTAGTTGGCCGAATGCCACTGCATACCGAAGCCGTAAACCGCGGAAGGCCTGATGATCCGAACGTCGAGGCCGGAAGCCTGCTGGTAAGCGAACCCAAACAGCTCGCCGGCTGCTTTGGCCGCGCCGTAGGCCCCGCTGCCGGGTCCCTGCCGAGGAAGGATTACGGGATGCGCCGCATCGATCGGTTGGTACTGGATCGCGGGGAGGACGGCGACCGATGAGAAATCCACCACGCGCTCGACGCCCGTACGGCGGGCCGCCTCGAAAACATTGACCGTGCCGACCAGGTTGGTCTGGAAGGCCCGATACGGATCGTGGTAGAGGTCCGCAACTTCCACGTTGCTCGCCGCGTGCACGACAGTCTTGGGGTGCAATCGGCCGAAGATTTCGAGAAGCTGCGACAGGTCTTCAACGGACGCGATCTCGATTGCATAACCGCCTTCACAACTTCGCAGCGCGAACTGCATGTCAGGTGTTGGGGAATGGCCCCTCGTCACCACGACCACATCTCGCCCCATCTCGACCAGTGCTCGCGTGACGTAGCCGCCGATGAATCCGAGGCCGCCGGTGACGACTATGGAGCCCAATCAGGCAGTCAGGCGCGTCTGGCGGACTTCAGCACAGCGCGCGCGGTAGCTTCGTCGGTGATGAGAACGTCCATGCATCCGGCTCTGAGCGCGCCGAGGATCGCGTCACGTTTCTCGAGCCCGGCGGCCATCGCCACGACCAGAGGAATCTTCTTCAGCTCCGCCCATTCGATCGCGATGAGGCGGTCGTCGAGCACGTGAACCGGCTCACCTTCGGAGGTGAAGAAGCGCGTGCACATGTCGCCCACCGCACCGGCCGCCAGCAGACGCTTCCTGTCCTTCGGGGAGATGTGTCCGTATCGGACGAGGGGCGCTCCCTCGTCGAGGGTGCCGATGCCGACCAGGGCGATGTCTCGCGACGCCGCAGACTCCAACGCGGCACGGATGGATCCGTCGCGAAGCATCGCATCCTTGATGTCGGGCGAGTCGACGAGCACTGGCGCGTGCAGATAGTGAACCTGGCTGTTGGGATGCAGCGACGCGATGTGGCGAGCCAGCTCGACCCCCTGAATTCCTGCCCCCGCGCCGCCCACGCCGCCGTGCAGGAGCGAGATGTCCAGGTTGGACACCGTCCCCGGCGGCAGCATATGGATCGCGGCCGACAGCATGCGACCCCACGAAAGGCCGAGGCGCGTGCCGTTGAGGAGCTGGCTGTTGACGTAGTCGGCTGCCGCGCGCGCGACCGCCTGGACATCGGCACGCGCCGAATCGCCGGCGACGACCACTGCGCGCTTGAGATTGAAGTCTTTGGCCAGCTCCAGGGCGAGGTCGCCGTGGAGGCTGCGGGGACGCTGGATCTCGACTCGGACGATGCCTTCGTCGCGCGCCCGCTTCAGGTAGCGCGAAACTGTCGAGGCGTCGAGGCCGACGCTGCTTGCGATCGCGATCTGGCTCTGGCCTGTGACGTAGAACCGCGTTGCGATATCAATGAGCTGATCAATCGATGGTCCGTTTACCGAGTTCGAACGCCTACTCGAGGTTCGTGTGCCGGCCACGCATGCCCTCCGTAGACTGACTCGTGCGTTCGCGCAGCACGATCGAGACGATGTCGAAGAAGATCAGCATCGCGGCCTCATAGAGACTGCCCATCGGCAAGACGCTCCGACCACCCTTGTCGTCGGCCATCGTCTGGGCGCGAAGGTGAATGACCGCATCAGCGGCGCGCGGGACCTCGCTGGTGGGTTGGGCGGTCACGGCAACGACACGCGCGCCGGCCGAGTGGGCAACGCCGACCAGTGCCTTGACGGTTGAGAAAGTGCCCGGGCCGGCACTCACCACCAGGAGGTCGCCCTTGCCAACGGCCGGCGTCGTCATGTCTCCGACCATATGAGCGTCCAGCCCGAGATGCATAAGACGCATGCAGAGCGCGCGCACCATCAGTCCTTCGCGGCCGACCCCGTAGCACGCAATCCGGTTCGCGTCGAGCAACTCATTACAGAGCCTGTCGACTTCGGGTGCCGCGCCGTCCGCAAGGACCGCGCCGATCTCATCCAGCGCCCCGGTGAACAGGCTGTCCGTTTTCATCGGCCAACACCGGCGCGAAGCTGCCGCAGATTTGCGACCGCGTCTCCCCCGTCGAACACCGCGCTCCCGGCCACGATCAAGTCCACCCCCATGGCGGCGATCGACCCAACGTTCTCACGAGTCACACCACCATCCACGCCGACCATCACGCTGCGTCCGCTGTGATCGATCAGCTCCCTGATGGCCGCGAGCCGGCGCTCAGTGTTTGGCGCGAAGCGCTGTCCGCCCCAACCGGGATTCACCGCCAGGACCAAAACCAGCTCCACGTCATCCAGCAGCGGTTGCAACACCTCGACGGGTGTTCCGGGATTGAGCGCGATGCCTCGGGTAACTGAGGGGCCGAGCGCCTGGAGAACGCGGTGAGGGTGGCGCGTGGCCTCGACGTGGAAGGTGAGCATGTCGGCGCCGGCGTCGAGGTAGGCGCCAACCTTATCAAGCGGATCTTCGATCATCAGGTGGACGTCCTTCCTGAGCCTGGTTCGGAGCGCGGCGATCACAGCCGGCCCCACGGTGAGCTGCGGACAGAAGCACCCGTCCATGACGTCGATATGCACGTAGTCGGCGCCGGCGGATTCGAGGCGGCCGAGCTCATCACCCATGTGCAGCCAGTCGGCCGTCGTGATACCGATGCTGAGCAGCGCGTTAGCCCGCGGAGCGCTGTCCAACCGTAGCTTCTTTGGACATGCGGTAGATCTCCAACGCCTCGTCAGGCGCCTTTCCTTCGTGCACGACCGCTATGACCGCCCGCATCATCCCTTGTGGATTGTCGCTCTGGAAGATGTTCCTGCCCATGTCGACTCCCGCCGCGCCTTCGTTGACCGCGCGGTGGGCCATGGTCAGGGCGTCCAGCTCGGGCAGCTTTTTGCCTCCGGCCATGACGATGGGGACGGGACACGATGCGGTCACGCTGTCGAACCCCTCATCCACGTAGTACGTTTTCACGAACTGGGCCCCGAGCTCTGCACAGATGCGGCACGCCAGGCGGAGATACTTGGCATCGCGTGTCAGCTGCTTGCCGACGGCCGTGACTCCCATCACGGGGATCCCATAGCGCAGGCCGAGGTCGACGAGACGGGTCATGTTGTGGACCGACTGCGTCTCGTGGTCGCCGCCGATGAAGACCTGCACCGCCACCGCCGCAACGTTGAGCCTGGCCGCGTCCTCGATGTCAACGGCGATTTGTTCGTTGGACAGCTCCTTCAGGATGCTCGGGCCGCCACTGGCCCGCAGCACGACCGGTGTCCTCGAGCTCGGCGGAATGGTGGAGCGCAGGATGCCGCGCGTGCACATGAGCGCGTCCGCCAGCGGGACCAACGGGAGGATGTTCAAGTCGACACGCTCCAGGCCGGTCGTTGGGCCTTGGAAGTATCCGTGGTCGATGGCGAGCATCACGGTCCGGCCGGTCTCTGGACGGAACACCCGCGCGAGCCGACTGCTCATGCCCCAGTCGAGCGACCCGGAGCCCTTCAAGAAAAAGCCCTGGCTCGGTGGCGGCACGTCGGCGTAGAAGTTCTTGGCGTCCTCGTCAGGTTCCGGCATGCATCACCTCAGCACAATCTTGCAGGCCCAGCACGATCGTGGCGTCATTCTGTGTGGGCCAGTATGCAATGTCAAGCCTTATCAAACGTCACTTAACGCCGGCGGCGGCCGGTCTTCTCGGTCAGAAACGCGAGCGCATCCGCTGCGAGCTGCTCCTCGCTGTCGAACAGCGGCCGCCAGATTTTCGTGGCCGCCGCCAGGTTCGGCAGGAAGTTGCCGAATGCTTCCACGGTGAGCCAACCGTCGTAGCCGATGTCGCCCAGTGCCCCGAAAGCTGCGTCCCAGGCGACGCTGCCGCTTCCCGGGACTCCCCGATCGTTCTCCGAAATGTGGACGTGGGCGATGCGGTTGCCGGCGCGGCGGATGGCGTCGGCGGTGTTCTTCTCTTCGATGTGGGCGTGAAACGTGTCGAGGTGAATTCGGCAGTTGGGATGCCCGACCTCGTCGACCAGCCGGATGCCCTGGTCGAGGACGTTAACGTGGTAAATCTCGAATCGGTTGACGACCTCCTCGGCAAGCACAACGCCCTGCTTTTCCGCGTACTCGGCCACTCGGCGCAGGTGGTCGACGCTGCGTTTCCATTCCTCTTCGGTCGCGCCCTTTCCAGTGAACACGCCGAGGGCGACCTGGTGGGGACCGCAAATAATCGGCGAGCCAACCGCGGCGCAAGCTTCGACGACGGCCCGCATGTGCTGGTAAGCGGCTTCGCGGACCTCTGGATCGGCGCTCAGCGGGTTGTGCTCCGGAGCGATCACGGTGTTCGCGGTCCGCTGGAGCCCGAGGTCGTCGAGGCGCTTTGCCCACAAGTTCCACTTGGCCAGGTCCAGGTCGAAGATCGGTACCTCGACGCCGTCGTACCCCATCTTCTTCAGCCTCTCGAGCACCGGCATCAGGCCGTCGTGCATGTCATCAGCCCACAGGTAGAGGTTGATGCCGTACTTCATGTGCCCTCCTTTTCGCGGTTCGGAAAATGTGGCTAACCTAGATCAACGCCTATGACTAAGTCGATCGCCGTCGGCAGCGACGACGCCGGGTTTGGCTTGAAAGAAGAGGTCAAAAAATACCTCGAATCAGAAGGCCACATCGTGACGGATTACGGCTGCCCGTCGCCCGACCCGGTGGATTATCCCGATGTTGCGCTGCTCGTCGCGGACGCGGTTGCACGCGGGGAGCACGATCGGGCGATCCTCATTTGCGGGACGGGGATCGGCATGGCGATCAGCGCCAACAAAGTGCCGGGCGTGTATGCGGCGGTGGCCCACGATGCGTATTCCGCGGCCAAGGCGAGGACATCCAACAACACTCAGGTGCTTGCGCTCGGTGCTCGCGTGGTTGCCCCGGAGCTGGCGACGACCCTGGTTGGTATCTGGCTGCGATCCGAGTTTGGAGGCGGCGCATCGGCAAGGAAGGTAGGCAAGATCGAAAAGGCCGAGCGCCGGCTCACACGCAAGCGAACCAAGGCAGGTCCTCGGTGAGACGGTGAGCTACAAGAAGCTCATCAACGACCCATTCGACGCCGTTGACGAAGCGCTCGACGGGTTCGTCGCGGCCCATGCCGACATCGTCGCGCTGGCGGAGCCGCGGGTCGTGGTCAGACGAAAACCCGGCACTGGCAAGGTAGGCATCGTCGTTGGGGGTGGCTCCGGGCATGAGCCGGCGTTTGCCGGCTATGTGGGGACTGGAATCGCCGACGCCGCGGCATGCGGCAACATCTTCGCCTCGCCACCTCCGAACGTCGTCCTCGCGGCCATCCATGCCGCTAATCAAGGACGGGGAGTCCTGCAGGGCTATGGGAACTACGCCGGCGATGTGATGAACTTCGGCCTGGCTGCGCAGATGGCAAGCTCCGAAGGCATCGAGGTCCGCGAGATACAGGTGACCGACGACGTCGCGTCGGCGCCGATGCACGAAACCTCCAAACGGCGTGGGATAGCGGGCGACATAATCGTCTTCAAGTGCGCGGGAGCAGCGGCGGAGCAAGGTCTTTCGCTGGCCGAAGTCGAGCGTGTGGCCATCAAGTCCAATGAAGCCACGCGAAGCATGGGGGTCGCACTCTCTGCGTGCGAGGTGCCGGGGTCGGGCCGGCCGACGTTCGAGCTGCCTGACGGCGAGATGGAGATCGGCATGGGCGTCCACGGTGAGCCCGGGATCAAGCGGGGGCCGCTCCAGCCCGCTGACGAGGTGGCACGCACCCTCGTCGACGCGATCGTTCGCGATATTCCGGACCGCGGCCGTGGCGAGATTGCCCTGCTCGTAAATGGCCTCGGGGCGACTGCGTACCTGGACCAGTACATCCTCTATCGAGGCGCACGACGCGCCCTCGAAGCGAGCGGCCTTCGCGTGGTCAGGAGCTACGTCGGTGAGTTCATCACGTCGCTCGAGATGGCAGGCGCGTCGGTCACAGTCGCACTGCTCGACGACGAGCTGGTCTCGCTACTCGACGCCCCGGCAAGGACTGCCAGATTCAACGCGTGACCACTCGTCAACTTAGGGTGAGCGTCATCGCCGCGGCGGACGCGATCGAGGCCTCGCGGGACGATCTTTGCCGGCTCGACGCCGGCGCCGGCGACGGCGACCACGGAGTCACCATGGCTCTCGCGGCGCGCGCGGTTCGTCAGGCGCTCGCCGCGGCTCCGGGCGCATCGGGAGCCGAGCTGATCACCAAGCTCGCGATAGCGATGGGCTCTGTCGGCGGGGCGATCGGGCCAATCTACGCGTCGGGTCTCCTTGCGATCGCGGGTTCGCTCCGGGCGATGCCGCCCGATGAGCCGCTCACTGTGGCACAAGCGTTGGCTTGCGCAGAGGCTGCAGAAACAGCGATCACGCAGCTAGGACGCGCCAAACCCGGCGACAAGACGATCCTCGACGCGCTCGATCCGGCTGTCAGCGCGCTGCGAGAGGCGGGTGCGTCGGGCGCTGGGCTCGATGCCGCGTTGAATGCCGCTGCGGCGGCCGCTCGCGAAGGAGCTGCGTCCACCGCCTCGATGATCGCTTCCGTCGGACGCGCGAGCCGGCTTGGAGAGAGGAGCCGCGGCCTGGCCGATCCCGGCGCGAGCTCCTTCGCCCTCATCATGGGTGCTCTCGCCACGACCTTCAGCTGATCCGTGCGCCCGCTGATCGGCACGAGCCTGAAGATGAACCTCACCTCGAGCGAGGCGGCCACCTACTTCGAGGAGCTCTTGCCGATGGTGTCCTCCTTGACATCGTGCGAGCTGTTCGTGTTGCCGCCATTCACGTCGATCTGGGTCGCGCGCGACCGCCTTCGCGGCAGCAATGTTTCGTGGGGCGCCCAGGATGTCCACGCGGAGGACTCCGGCGCTCACACGGGCGACGTTTCGGCGCGGATGCTCGCCGACCTCGAGTGCTCGTTCGTCGAGGTTGGACACTCGGAGCGCAGACGCGCGTACGGAGAGTCGGATGAGGTTGTGGCGCGAAAAGTGCGACAGATCCTTCGCTACGAAATGACTCCGATCATCTGCGTGGGAGAGCCCCAGCCGACCACGTCTGGGTTGGCGCTCGACCACGTGCTCAAACAGGCTAGAACTGCGCTCAGCCTCGTGCCGACTGCGGATCGGCACCTCACGGTCATCGCATACGAACCGGTTTGGGCGATCGGCGAAGGCGCCTCTGCGGCCGAGCCTGCCCACATCGGTGCCGTCCATGTGGGGCTCCAAGACCTCGGCGCGCGCGTGATCTATGGCGGCAGCGTTGA
>WNFP01015914.1_pt1 | contig 12177 bp, 10 predicted proteins | sample 5400201 | NCBI WGS metagenome assembly WNFP01 (sample SAMN13153355, study PRJNA577476) | soil metagenome | isolation source: 115 cm saprolite under Madrone tree | place: USA:California | collected 2016-06-14
AACGACTGCTACTCCCCCATCCAGGCCCCATACGGCTTCAACGACTCGATATGGTCGAAAACAATCTTCATGGCGGCCGTGATAGGGACCGCCAAAACCAGGCCCATTGCGCCCCAGAGCCATCCCCAGACCAGCAGCGCAATCGTCACCGCCAGCGGGTTCAACTGCAGGCGGTTTCCCAGAAACTTGGGATAAAGAACGTTGAGCGCGACCAGGTGCAAACCCAGCACAATCATCACAATCGCGACTGTGTTTCCCGACTCCATGTGTCCCATGCTTACGAAAATCGGCGGCGCCATGGCCAGCACCACCCCCAGATAGGGGACCAGGCTCAGAAATCCGCTGATGAAACCAATGAAATAGAAAAAGGGCAAATTCAGGATCCCGAACGCGATGGTGCTGGCCGTACCCAGAAAAAGGCCAATCAGAAGATTTCCCACCATGAAGCTGCGAATCATCGCGGAAATCAGTCCCAGCGTGACGTACGCCGTGTTCCGGTTTTCCAGGGAGAAGAGCATCACGGTTGCCGAGCGTACGTGATGCTGCCAGCTCAGCATGAAATACACCAGGAAGGGCACGAAAGAGGCGGCCAGCAAAGCTTGCGAGACCGACCCGAAACCCCGGGTCAGGAGGTCCTCCCAGTTGGTGCCGGGACTGGTGTTTGCAGCTTTCGCCGCTCCGCCCGGCTCCGTGCCGCCGAACGACTCCGCCTGCTGCCGAACCTGTGAAATTTTCTGTTGAATGGTGCGTGCGTATTTGGAAAGGTCCTGCACAAAACTAAGGGCCTGGTTCGAAGAGTAGTAGACCAGCCCCGCGATCAGGGTAAGCAACAGAATTACGGCCACCGCAGCGGCCAGACCCCGGGGCAGCTGGCAGCGGATAAAGAATTCCATCACCGGCGCCAGGATGAAGGCCAGCAACACCGACACCAGCATCACGGCCAGTACCAGTTCTCCCCAATAGCAGAGGCCCAGAATCGTCGCGATTCCAATGGCGGTAAACGCCCAATGAGGCTTCTGCGGCTTGGGCGGGGGCAATACCAGAGCCTGCGCCGGAGCTCGGTCGACCTCTGCCTGATCAATGGCCATAGCGGTATCGTAGCTTAATCGCAAAAATGTGTATGCGACATATAATCGCCAGGTGCCTTCTCACCAAACTGCTGCCCCTCCGGGGCGTCCGCCACGAATTCTGGGTCTGGACGTTGGTTCGAAAAGGATCGGCCTCGCCCTTTCTGACCCGCTGGGCATTACAGCGCAGGGACTGGAAACGCTCCACCGGCAAAACAAGCGCTTTGATTTCGCCCAGCTGGAGCAGGTCATTCGCGAGCACAGGGTGGCCGAAATCGTAGTCGGCCTGCCCCTCCGCATGACCGGCGGGGAAGGAATACAAGCTGAGAAGATGCAAGCCTTCGCGGAAGAAATCCGCCGCCGCTTTCGCCTGCCTGTCCACCTATGGGACGAACGCCTTACTTCCGCTCAAGCCAACCGCCTGCTGCGAGAAACCGAGATGTCAATCAAACGCCGTGGAGAGGTGGTAGATCAGATGGCGGCAGTGCTAATTCTCCAGTCCTGGATGGATGCGAGAAGCGGGCAGTAGTCTTCAGTCCTCAGTCGTCAGCCATTGATCGTTTTGCCCTGTCGGCCAAAAGCGAGCTAGCGGCTGACGACCGACGACTGAAGACTGACGACTGCTTTCCAAAGGCCAACGACCAAAGACCAAAGACCAAAGACCATCCTTCATCTAAACTATCAAACTATCTCTGATTTGCGCAAGTTTCTGACACTCGTGCTGCTCGCCGTCCTCGCAGTAGGCGGCTGGCTGGCGTGGGCACTGATGACGCCCGTTACGCCCGAGGGGCAGAAGTTCGTGATGTTGCGGCCGGGCTACTCCACCCGAAGGATCGCGGCTGAACTCGAGGCCGCCGGAGTGATCCGCAGCCGGCTCGGTTTCATCCTCTGGCATCGCATCCATCGCAAGCAATCGCTGAAAGCGGGCGAATACCTCTTCGACAAGACGGCAAGAACGTTGGACGTTTACAACCGCCTGGTGCGCGGCGATATTTACGTACACACGGTGGTAATCCCTGAAGGCTTCACCATGTTCGACATCGCACAGGCGGTGCAGGACGCGGGCCTGGGGTCAAGCCGGGAATTTCTCGCGGTAGCGCAATCCAACACTGAGTTGATTTCAGACCTGGCCCCGGACGCGAAAACTCTGGAAGGCTACCTCTTCCCCAACACCTACGAATTCACCCGCACCCAGAGTATGAAGGACATTGCGGCTGCCATGGTGAAACAGTTCCGCCAGGTCGCGGAGCAGATTGGCCTCAACGCTAGCGGGCAGAACGCAGATGTGCAGAAGACGGTAACGATGGCCTCGATTATCGAGAAGGAAACTGCCGTTCCGGAGGAGCGCTCCGTCGTAGCCAGCGTCTACTACAACCGCCTGGCGCGGAACATTGCGCTGCAAGCCGATCCCAGCGTGATCTATGCCGAACTGCTCAATGGGAATTACGCGGGAGCGCTGCATCATTCCGACATGCAGTTTCAGTCTGCTTACAACACCTACACTCACTCTGGACTTCCGCCCGGGCCGATCGGCAATCCCGGCCGCAACTCGCTCGAAGCCGCCCTGCATCCGGCGCAAACCGACTACTACTATTTTGTCAGCGACGGCAACGGCCACCATCGTTTTTCCCGGAGCCTCGAAGAACACAATCAGAATGTAGCCAAGCTGCGACAAGCGGTGCAGAGAAGATAGATGCTTTCTAATCCTCCGCATGGCCTGCCAGGTGCTAATCTGACAACCCCCAAACAGTCTGGCCGTCTATTATTCGCATATACTTACCTAATTGGTGAACCCAACTGTCCTCTAAGGAATCCAATTCAGTTCCAATGCATATTTTGCCCCGTCATCGGGCCCTATTCATCCTACTAATTGTCCTCCCTCTGACTGGGTGCCTCTTCCGGTCACGGCGGGTGGAAAGGCAGCTCAGCACAGCCCCCCTCAAAGCCGCCACTCAGGCGGAATTGATCGAGTACCTGAATTCCCAGGCAGCCAGAATCAAGAGTTTGCAGGCAACGGTGGATATTGACACGTCCGTCGGCGGAGTCAAGAAGGGCAAAGTCACCGACTACCAACAGATCCGGGGCTACATCCTCCTGCGCAAGCCCGCAATGCTGAGGATGATCGGGCTGTTGCCGATCGTCCGCAACAAAGCCTTTGACATGGTGAGCGACGGGCGCGACTTCAAACTGTGGATTCCACCCAAGAACCGCTTCGTCACGGGCCGCAACGACGTCGAGACCCACAACCCGCAGCAGCCCATGGAAAACCTACGCCCTCAACATATTTACGAGGCCTTGATTCTGCGCGAGGTTGATCCCAGCAATGAAATCGCGGTGATGCAGAACAGCGTCGAAATCGTGACCGACGGCAAGAACCACCAGGTGCAGCAGGCCGACTATGAAATCGAAGTGATCCGCCGGGGCGATCGTGGCTGGTTTCTCTCCCGCAAGATCATCTTCAGCCGGACCGACCTCCTGCCTCATCGCCAATTCGTCTTCGATCAGGACGGAAACCTGGCCACCGACTCGCGCTACGAAGGCTATAAGGACTACGATGGCGTGAATTTTCCATCGCAGATCGAAATCTGGAGGCCTCAGGAGGAGTACGACATCACGCTGACCATCGTGAAGCTGCAGTTAAACGAGCCGCTTCCCGATGACAAGTTCGCGCTCGACCAGCCTCCCGGCGCCCAAATCGTGCACCTGGACCAACCCCAGGCCAGCCGGGTAAATGGAACAGATCCGAAGTAAGAGTCAGCAATTGGCAATTCGAACAAAAAGGCCACCGACGGCTCACTGCTAAATGCTGAGGGCATAGCTAGAAGCGGCGTGCCCGGCTGGCGACTGAAGACCGACGACTGACGACTAGCGCTCCATGATGAACAAAATGATCGTCGCCAACCTGGTGCACCGGCCCATCCGGTCCCTGATCAGCATTGTGGCCATTGCACTCGAAGTGACGCTCATCCTGCTGATTGTAGGACTCTCCGTGGGAATGCTGAATGACGCCCGGCAACGCCAGGCCGGCATCGGCGCCGATGTGATCGTGCAGCCGCCCAACACTTCTTTCATGGCGGGCGTAAGCAACGCCCCCATGTCGATCAAAATCGGCGGTGTACTTGAGAAACTGCCCCACGTCAGTGTGGTGGCGCCAGTCATCTGGCAGCTGACGACCACCAAGAACCTCGAGGTCATCTACGGAATCGATCTCAAGACGTTCGAGGCGCTGGTCCCGTTTCACTACCTCCACGGCGGCCCCTTCCAGGGCCCAAACGATTGCCTGGTGGATGACTATTTTGCCCAATCGCAACATGTAAAGGTAGGCTCGACCATCGAGATTCTCAATCATCCTTTCCGGGTCGCAGGCATCGTGGAGCATGGCCGGGGAGCGCGCAAGTTTTTGCCTATGGGCACCCTGCAGGACCTGATTGGCAGCGAAGGCAAAGCCTCGGTGTTCTACGTCAAGCTGGACGATCCAGCCGACGCAGACGCGGTCGTGCAAGAGGTGAAGAGCGTACAAGGACTGGAGAACTACTCCGTCCGCTCCATGCGTGAATATCTCTCCATGATGACGGTCACCAGCTATCCCGGCCTGTCCACGTTCATCAATGTAGTCATAGGCATTTCTGTGGTCATCGGCTTCATCGTCATCTTCCAGGCCATGTACACCGCAGTCATGGAACGCACCCGCGAAATCGGCATCCTGAAATCCATCGGAGCCTCGAAGCTGTACATCGTAAATGTGATCCTGCGCGAGACCATCCTGCTGGCCATCGGCGGAATTGTCGTGGGAGTCCTGTTCAGCCTAGCCGCGCGTGCGGGCATCAAGTACCGCCTGCCCACGCTGCCAGTAGTCGTCACCGGCGGATGGATTTTGCGATCCACGGGAATCGCCATTGTCGGCGCCATCTTAGGAGCTCTATACCCCGCCTACAAAGCGGCCCAAAAGGATCCCATCGACGCGCTGGCGTACGAGTAACGCATCCGCTCTCTGTCGTCCTGAGCGAAGCCGCTTCTTCGCTCGCGAAGAAGCGAAGAGTCGAAGGACCCCGATACCCTGCTGAGATGTCTAGGATGAGTTCAGATGCCGGAACGGGACGACCGGGCCGGGCGTAGGGATGCTTCGACTGCAGAATAGCGGTCGCTCGCAACCGCTATTCCTGCGCTCCGCATGACAGGGAGGTTTGTTTCATTACCGGGCGTTTTCCTCAAAGATCAACGGGATAAACCCGCCTTCCACAGCTTCTCCACAGCAATCTCGTTCCGGTATATTCAAATCAGCGGCTTTCAGCCTCACAATTCCAGCGGACAGCTTTGCCTCCATCCATGACCGACTCCAGCGACTTCAAGGAAACCGTCAAGCAGCAGGCGGACATCGTTCGCATCGTCGGCGACTACGTCAAGCTGAAGAAGGCGGGGGCGCAGAACTACTCCGGGCTCTGTCCCTTTCATAACGAGAAGACGCCGTCGTTTTCGGTCCACGCCACGCGGCAGTTTTATCACTGCTTTGGCTGCGGCGTATCCGGAGATGTTTTCAGTTTTGTGCAGAAGGTCGAGAACATCACCTTCCCCGAAGCTGTAAGGACCGTAGCGCAGAAGTTGGGGATTGCGCTTCCCAAGATCAGCTACTCGAGCCCCGCGGAGGCCATGGAGGCGAAGCTCCGCACCGTACTTCTTGATGTCCATGAGCGTGCCTGCGCCTTCTTTCAGGAATATCTGAAGCGGCCGGAGGGCGTTCAGGCTCGCGAATATCTGGCCGGGCGGGGATTGCACGACGACGAGATCAAAACCTTCCGTATCGGCTTCGCGCCGGACTCGGGCTTTATCCTGCGCGACCGCTTGAAGGGCGAGTTTGATGAAGAAGTGCTGCGGGAGAGTGGCGTGTTTTCGTGGAAGGCGGAAAACAGCCGTCAGCCCACGGCCCTCAGCTCCCGGCAAAGCACAAGGTCCATCGACTCCGCTCGGGATGACAAGGGTGGGTTAGGGACGCAAAGTGATCCTGCTGCCAAGGATGTTAAGCCAACGGCCAACGACCAACGGCTCATGACTGCCGCGATGTACTCCAAGTTCCGCAACCGCGTCATGTTTCCCATTACCAACGAAGCAGGGCGAGTCATTGCCTTCACGGGACGCACCCTTTCAGCCGATGAGAAGGCAGGACCCAAATATTTGAATTCGCCCGAGACTGCGATTTATTCCAAGTCGCGTCTGCTGTTCAATCTCGACCAGGCGAAGGAAGCGATTCGCAAGCTGGATTACGCCATCCTGGTCGAAGGCCAGATGGACTGCATTTCCGTCTTTGCCGCCGGCTTTCACAATGTCATCGCCAGCTCAGGTACAGCTTTCACTGAGCTTCAGGCAAGGCTTTTGGGGCGCTTTACGAAAAATGTCGTGGTCAATTTCGATCCTGACACCGCAGGCGCCAAGGCCACCGAACGCACTCTCGGTCTGCTGGTCGAAGAAGAATTTCAAGTAAAGGTGCTTACCCTGGAGTCGGGCTTCGATCCTGACCTGTTCATCCGGCGAAAAGGGAAAGACGCCTACGCAGGTGCGCTGAGGAATTCGCAGAAGTACTTCGACTATCTGATCGAGCGGGCCCGCGCCCAGTTTCCTGTGCGCAGCGCCGAAGGCAAGGTAAAGGCGGTGAACTATCTGCTGCCCCACATCCAGCGCGTACCGAGCCGGATTGTTCGCGATGAACTGGCGCGCGAGATGGCGCAGAAGCTGGGCATCGACTCGTCCGTGCTACGCCAAGAGCTGAAACACGCCGCCGCCAACCGGTCGACCGCCAGCCTGAAGGCCCCGGCGGAGGCGCAGATCACCGACGCCGAAAAAATATTGATCCGGGCGCTGGCCTCGGCCACTGAGATGCAGACCTCCGAAGCGCACCCTTCCGCCCGCGAGGGCGTGGAGGAGGGGTTCGACCCCTGCCGCCAGGCCCAGTTTGCCCTCAAGAGCGAGGGTCTGCACCAGGGGGTAGCCGCTGAGTCGCTCATTGAAGTTTTGCTCAGGTCCGAGGCGACTCATGTCACCGACCTGCCGCTGCCGGAAGGCGACCGCAAACTACTGGCTGCCATCCTGATGAAAGACGACGAAGAGCTCTCCGCGGAGCGACTGGAGGGGGCGGTGCGAGCCCTGCGGCGCATCCAACTCAGAAGGAAACTGGAACGGGTTCAGCGGGAACTGCAGGCCACCCGGGGACGGGAAGCCGGCCAGATACAGGCCCTTTTAGAGGAAAAAATGCGGCTTAAACGTGCCCTCATGGACCCCAGCCTGGTCGACGACGGTCCCGTAGCTCGGCCGGCCTAGGGCTAAAACACTATGAAACTAAATGGAGTTCGACAACATCTAATTCAACAGTTGACGGGAACATGGACGGGGTGTGTCAAAAATCAGCCTATCGCTGATATCCACTAAACCCATCCGATGCTATAATTCGATGGTTTGTGCCCGGCGCGCATTCTCGCCGCTTCACGTTCCCACCGCTAAAAAACGCTCTCGGTCCTTTCCGTAGGACGAAAAGAAGGTAATCCGTCTTGGCTCTTGACGACAAGTACGACGATATCAAAAAGCTGATCGACACAGGTAAAGAGAAGGGATATCTGACCTATGACCAGGTCAACGACCTTATCCCGCACGACGTGCATTCTCCCGAGGACCTGGACGATCTGCCGGCGAGGATGTCGAACTCGACCTTACGCCTGGCGCTCTCGAAAAAACCAACGACCCCGTCCGCATGTACCTCCGCGAGATGGGAACAGTTCCGCTGCTCACGCGCGAAGGCGAAGTGGAAATCGCCAAGCGAATCGAGCGCGGACAACTGCGAGTGCTGAAAGCGCTCTCGCGGTCACCGATTGTCATCAATGAATTGCTGGCGATGGGAGAGGACCTGAAGAAGGGCGTCCGCTCCATCAAGGAAGTGGTCACCTTCGACGAGGAGGAGATCACCGACGAAATCCTCCAGAACCGTCTGAAGGAGTTCACCGGCAAGATCGACGACCTGGCCAGGGCGTACAAGAAGGCCAGCCAGTTGATCGAAAAATTCGCCACGGTCTCCCAGAAAAAGCGGCCCAAAGACTACCGCCGCGCTCGCCTGAATTTGGCGCGAGCTGTAGTGGCCGTTTCCCTCTGTGTCCGCAAGCTGGGTTTTACCAACGCCGAGCGCAAGCGCCTGATCGACCGGGTCAACAAGACGGTCGACACCATGCGATCGCTCGACCGGCAATCCCAGAACCTGGAACGCAAGGCCGAAGCGACTCGCAGCGAGGACCAGAAGAAGGAATATCGCCGCCAGTCGCGCTCCGTCCGTTCTGAACTGGAAAAACTGGAGGGCGAAGCAGGAGTTTCCTTTCAGGAGCTCAAGCGCACCCAACGGGAAATCATCCAGGGGGACATGGATGCGGAGCAGGCCAAGCGAGAGCTGATCGAGGCCAACCTCCGCCTGGTGGTTTCCATCGCGAAAAAATACACCAACCGCGGTTTGCAATTCCTCGATCTGATCCAGGAAGGCAACATCGGGTTGATGAAAGCCGTCGACAAGTTCGAGTATCGCCGCGGGTATAAGTTTTCGACCTATGCCACGTGGTGGATTCGGCAGGCCATTACTCGTGCGATTGCCGATCAGGCCCGTACGATTCGTATCCCCGTCCACATGATCGAGACGATCAACAAGCTGATCCGCACTTCGCGGCAGCTGGTACAGGAATTGGGACGCGAACCGACCTCGGAAGAAATCGCCAAGCGCATGGACATTCCAGTAGCGAAAGTGCGCAAGGTGCTGAAGATTGCACAGGAGCCGATCTCTCTCGAAACGCCGATCGGCGAAGAGGAAGATTCGCATCTGGGCGACTTCATCGAAGACCGCGCCGTCGTCTCACCGGCCGAAGCCGTGATCAATGTCAACTTGAAAGACCAGACTTCGCAGGTGTTGCGCACACTGACACCGCGCGAAGAGAAGGTCATCAAGATGCGCTTTGGTCTGGAAGACGGCTCGGAACACACTCTCGAAGAAGTAGGTCAATCGTTTGCCGTAACTCGCGAGCGCATTCGTCAAATCGAGGCGAAAGCGTTGCGGAAATTGCGGCATCCATCGCGCTCGCGAAAGTTGCGGGCGTTCCTGGATGGAGTGCGCGACTAGTCCTCCACAGCGAAGGCACATAAAAACTGGTAGCGAGGCACGGCTCCCACCGTGCCTTTTCTTTGCCCTGGGACTGCGACGGCAGAAAGGCACTATTCAGGGTTGGCGGGTGACGATATGCTTTTCCGTCAACCGCCATGGGCATCTACGTCGAAATTCCGATTTGCGCCAGCATGGACGAGCTTTGGGAGAAGACTCAGAATCCTCAGCTTCACCAAAGATGGGACCTTCGTTTCAATCAAATTGAGTATCTTCCCCGGGAAGCTGACGAACCCCAGAAATTCCTGTACCGCACTCGAATCGGCTTCGGCTTCACTATCGATGGAAATGGAGAGAGCACCGGAAACAGAGACGGCGACGGCGGAGCGCGTACGTCGAGTTTGAAATTCTGGTCCGCGGATCCAAAGTCTCTGATCAAGGTGGGCTCGGGCTATTGGAAGTACGTGCCCACAGAAACCACGATTCGCTTCTTTACGTGGTACGACTACGAAACTCGATTTAGCGTGCTTGGAAAGGTGATCGATACGTGCATCTTTCGCCCACTGCTGGGATGGGCCACGGCCTGGAGCTTCGACCGGTTGCGCCTCTGGATTGAGAGAGGGATTCCGCCGGAAGTTTCGCAAGTTCGCGCGCTCGTCTATCTTGTCGCACGCAGCACAATTGCCTTCATCTGGCTCTATCACGGTTTAGTCCGAAGCTGCTCTATCACGATCCCATCGAATTGGACCTTCTCAGCAGAATTGGCACACCAGGTTCGCGCCTGCAGGTCGCGGTAACCGTCGCCGGGTTGGTTGAACTCTTCTTCTCGTTCCTGCTAGTAGCGCTGTGGCGGTATGGCTGGCCATTGTGGGCGACTTTAGGGTTCATGCTCGTCGGTATTCCGGCGATTGCGATCACCGCGCCAACCTATCTCAGCGCGGCATTCAATCCACTCACCTTGAATCTGGCGGTCGCGGCCCTGGCTGCCATCGCCATCATTGCAGGACGGGATCTGCCAAGCGCGAGGCGCTGCCGTCGCACTCCGGATCAATCCAGATGAGATCGATCTACGAACAGGCGCTGGGCGAGAAGTTCAAACTCCTGCATCCGGGTATGCAGGAACGATTTGGTTTCAGCAGTATGGACGGCCGCGCATCGATCGGTAAGGGCACAATGGACGAGATTTGGCGCGGCAAGTTTTTCACGCTCCCCTTCCTCTATGCGGGAAGCTGGCGACGGATCATGTTTCCGGAGCAGGGGATGGCGATCCCCTTCACCATCCGAAACTTCGCGTACATTGATCCTTTTGGCAGAGAAACAGTCACCTGGATTCGAAATTTCGAGACACGCCATCCTCGGCCCTTCGATGCCTACATGATTTACAGCCAACAACGCCACTGCATCATTGATTACCTGGGCACGCACCAGCATCTGGCGGTAGATATTGGGTTGAGCGTTGACCAGCGCGCAGGCCTTTGCCTACGCTCTGGCTCGCAGCGCTTCTACGAGGGTCTGATCGGCTTCACCTTCCCTCTGCTGTTCTCAGGTGTGGCTGAGGTTTGTGAGTGGTACGAAGAAAGCGACAGAAAATTCCACATTGAGGTAAACGTCCATAACGACACCTGGGGACCCTTATTCGGCTATAGAGGGAAGTTTGATTCCGAATGGGTCAAGGTCAACGATGGCAACATTCCTCCCGATCTTTTGCCCGTCCGCCACGAGCGGAGAGAATAGAACGTCGCCCCCGCGGCAACACTCGAACTCCGGCCCTCGGCACCGTCACTCTAGATCGTTGACGGATTCGGCGGGGAGATTTTCACCGCTTTTTCCTTTTCTTTCCACAAGGAAGTTCAATCCTCCACAGCTTCTGCACAACTGAGCATCAATTTTCGGTTGCGGATAATTGCCTGTTCGCGCACAGTGCTCACAGTGCAAACGTGAGATGCATTGATCTGCTCGCGACTGTAGCAGGGCTGGCGGTGACCGGTGGTTCTCGAGGGTGAATCACCGGGAGGGTTTTCAGAAATGCGCTTCGGTGCGTTCCGGGAGACTCGGGCGTTGCGGCCTCCTCATAGAGTCCTTCTGTAAAAGGCAGGACTGGTGCCGTCGCTTACACAATCGCCGCAGGTCAATATCTGTGAATCTAGTATTCGCGGATCGATTGCCTGCAGGGTGTCTCGGCGAACGTGCGCTCTTTCGGGAGTGCGGTTGGCCGAGTTCACGATTCGCCATTTAACGCGGTGAAACCTGTCGGCGTCCGCTCACGAGCAATGCGGCCCAGGTGGCTGGCCTGGGCCGCATTTATTTTGGACTTCTTGGCCACGGATTCGCACAGATCGGGCGAGCTCCCATCCTCACGCCAACGTCATCAACTTACACTTGAAAATTCGCTTTTTGTTCTCCTATACTGGCTCAGCACGTATGCAGCCGAAAAAAATCATTTTGTTTCCAGTTTTCCGAAGATACGGTGCGACGTCCACAAGCACGTCGAGGCTAGTATCGGCTTCGCACTTCAAAGCTAACTTCATTTTCAGATAAGGCATTGGCAACTACCGATTACAATCTCGCGCATAGCCTGCCCGCCAACGTTGAAGCCGAGCGTTCCATTCTCGGCGCTATCCTGCTGGATAATTTTTCTTACAACCAGGCGGCTGAGCATCTCAAGCCGGAAGATTTTTCTCTCGACTCCCATCGCCGTATTTACAGCCGCATGATGGACTTGGCTGAGTCTTCCCGGCCCATCGACATGATCACGCTGGTCGAAGAGTTCGACCGCCACAAGGAACTCGAGGCCATCGGGGATGTGGGCTACATCTCCGGCCTGGTCGATGGCGTGCCCGACCGGCCCAGCATCGAGCATTACATAAAGATTGTTCGCGACAAAGCGCTGTTGCGCGGACTGATCCACACGGCCAATTCGGCCATCGCACGCGCCGCTGATCAGAGCGATCCCGCCGAAGAAGTTCTCAATGACGTCGAAGCCGCCATCCTCCA
>WNFP01003791.1_pt1 | contig 12170 bp, 7 predicted proteins | sample 5400201 | NCBI WGS metagenome assembly WNFP01 (sample SAMN13153355, study PRJNA577476) | soil metagenome | isolation source: 115 cm saprolite under Madrone tree | place: USA:California | collected 2016-06-14
GCGCATCAGGGCGGCAACGCCTCCCGGATGCGCAGCGCCACCAGCGAAGGGCCGGACACGTCGAGCCACTGCTTGAGCACCGAGCGGCGGCCGTCGAAGGAGAGATTGCCGCCCAACAGGCGCGTCTGGAACGGCGACGCGTCCGGCCTTCCGCTGAACCACTGCTCGACCCGCAGCAGCGACTCGGATCCGTCGGCGAACTCGCGCCACCAGGCGTCCTCGGGGTGCGGGAGCAGATCGGGCTCCGGTGCCCCGCCTGCGCCGGCGACGCCGAACCAGCGCTGGCTCACGCCGTCTCCCGACGACACGTCCACGCCCTGCAGCTCCAGCGCGGGCGACGGCTCCTCGCCAGAGGCGCGCACGCGCAGCGCGCCCTCGCAGACGCGCCGCTTGGTCATGCGCTGCAGCTGCAGCGGCGCGTCGCTCAGCGGATCGCGCGCGAGCTGGCTCTCGATCCGGCGCACCGCTTCCGTCTCCCGCCGCTCGTCGGGTGCGTCGAGGGCCAGGAGCTTCCATCCTTCGCCGAGCAGATGCAGGCGGACGCCGGCGCCGCGCAGCCGGGTCAGATCGGGAGCAGCCCTGCGCAGCGTCCCTTCGAGCTGCCGTCGCACCAGCGCCATCACCGTCCGGAGCAGGGCGGAGCCGACGGCGCGGTGCCTGGAGGCCTCCGCATCGCGCAGGGCCCCGCCAGAACCGATCAGCGAACGCCAGCGGCGCGCCGTGGCCCGATACGCTTCCCGCACCGCGCCGGGCGCTTCCCGGTCGGCGCTGGCGAAGGCGGCCGCGTCGATCAGCCGCTCGCCGCCGAGCAGGTAGGTCATCGACGAGCCGGGGATGAACGGCGCGGGACGGCCCGCGGCGGCGGGGAGTCGGATGGTGATCTGCAAGGTCAGGCCGCCGAAGTCGACGAACACCTCGGCGGGCTGCCGCCGGTCGCCATTGCGGCCGCGGCCGGCCCGCGCGGCGGCCGGATCCGCCAGCAGCCGGTGGGAAGCGCTGGCCCAACCGCAGCCGAGGCCGCCGCAGAGCTTCTCGCCCACTCCCTCGAAGATGGCGCTGAACGGATGCCGGCCCGCGCGGTCGAAGGCGCAATCCGGGTAGGTGAGCACGACCTCGGCGGAGGAGAGATCGGGACGGTGCAGCATCCAGCGGCCGCCTTCCGGCGTGACCAGCGGCGCCGAATGGGACGCGGCCAGCGCGCGCCCGAGGTGGTACGCGTACGCCTCGAGCAGCCTGCGGCTGACCTCGCTGCGGTCGGTGAAGGGCGCCGGCAGCTCCGCCAGCCAGTCGGAGAGGAGCAGCAGCTCGGGAGACTTGAAGCGGTCGACGAGAACGGGGGCAAGCTCGCCTTCGCCCCGCGGCGCTTGCGGCAACCAGAGCTGCTCGACCGCGTCCGGAGCGCCGGCCAGCACATCCGCCAGGGCGCGGGTCGAGGCCGCCGCCAACGCCGTCGGAAGCTGCGCGCCCGGCGCGAGCAGCTGCTCGCCGCAGCCGAAGCGCTGCGCCGTCTGCGGATCGCCCGCCAGCCGCCGGAACCCCGAAGGGGAAGGGCGCGGCGCCCCCTGGGGCAGGAGCTTCGCGCCCACCGGCCCCGAGGTGGCGCTGTCCTCTTCGACGACGACCGTCGACGTGCTCCCGATGTCCACGGCCAGCCGCATCGTCCCCGGAACGGGCGAGGCCGAGGCGGCGGGGCCGGCTTCCGGAGCCTCTCCCGCGCGGGCCCGCCAGAGCGACGGAAGGTGCCAGAGCGCCTGCGGCTCGCGGCCCTCGAGCAGGCGCAGCACGGCCCAGCGCGGCCATCCGCGAGGCCAATCCAGAGAGTCGCTCCCCTCGTCCCGCGGCATCACCCAGGTGACGACGCGCTCCCCGGCGGTTCCCGGCGAGTGACCCGACGGCGCCGCCGGTCCGCCGAGCCAGATCCGCACCGGTGCTCCCGAACTTCCCGAGCCCGCCGGAGCTTCCGAAGCATGTCGGGCAGCGGCGCGGAGGCAGACGTTGCCGCGCCAGGCGCCCGCGAGGTGCGCCGGCGAAAGCGCGAGATGGATCCGGACCGGCGCTCCGGATCCATATCGGCCGGCGAAGACGACCGGGAACCGTTCCACCGCGGAGAGCTCGGCTTCGCGGATCACGGCGATGAAGGCGTCCTGCACCACCCGCGGACCTTCCAGGCGCGGAGGTCCCTCGGGCACGATCACGCCCGCGTCGAGCAGCCACGCGCACCAGGACGGCATCGGGATCGGAACCAGCGACTTGTCGCCGGAAGCGCCCTGCGCGTCGGCGGGCACGAGCAGCGGGTCCGCGCACCCGACGGCATCGCGCCAGTCGGCCAGCGCGGGGCGCAGGAGCTGATCGGTCGCCGGCTCCGGCAAGCCGAACCGGGCCCGCATCGCCGCCAGCAGCGCCTCGATGGCGAGCGCCGGACGGAGCGGTTCTCCGCGCGCGGCGCGCTTCAGCGGACGGAGGACCGCGCCTGCCGCCCGCCGGATCGAGAGTGGGTCCGCATCGGCCATCGCGTCCCTCAGCGCAGGTGCGCGCGCGCCTCGGCGGGCGGTTGCGCGAGGTCGCGCGCGGGAGCGGAGAGCGCGCGCGGAGGAGGTTCTTCGTCCACCGCTTCTTCGGCCAGGCGGCGGCGCCGCAGCAGCAGCCGGAACACGGCCGTGCTGAGGGCAAACAGCCCGAACAGACCTGCTGCCAGGCGCGCATCGCCGAGCGCGACCGCGGAATCGAGCAGCTCGGGGGGCCCGTACAAGGCGACGGCGCTGGGCAGGAGCAAGGTCAATCCGCCGCCGGCGATCATCGCCAGGGTCCACGGCCTGCGCTCCAGGAGCGCGATCTTTCGTCCGGCGCGGCTCATGCTTCCGCCGACTCGATCGTCCACTCGCCGGCGGGGATCCCGGAAGAGCGCGCCAGCCCAAGGTCCATCAGTGGACTGTGCGAGACCAGGATGGCCGCGTTGTGGCCGTGCGACTCACCCACCCAGTCGAGCAGCGCGTCCATCAGGCGCAGGTGGGCCTCCGGATCGGCGGCGCCGAACGGCTCGTCGAGCAAGAGGAGTCGAGTCCGGCGCGCGGCCGAGAGCCGCATGACCTCGGCCGCGAGCAGGATCCGCTGGCGCTCGCCCTCGGAGAGGGCGCCGATCGATCGCGAGAGCAGGCTGCCGTCGAGCGCGGCCCCGTACCAGCGCTCGGCGGCGGTGTGCCCCTTTTGGGCGGACGATTTGCCCAGCACTTCTCGCACCGGCATCTCCGGAGGGAACGCCCGCGCCGCATCCTGCATCACGAAGCCCACTTCGAGCGAGAGCGGAGGCCGGGAAGCGATCTCCCGCAGCAGCGTCGATTTGCCGCAGCCGGACGGCCCGGAGAGGACGACCAGCTCGCCCCCGCGGATGCGGGCGTCCGCCGACACGGCGTAAGGCCTGCCGGCGATGGAGGTGCGGCCGCGGAGGACGCACACCCCGACGCCGGCGCCCGGTCCGGCGGACCTCGGCGGCGGCGCGCGATCGCGGGCCCGGAAGAGCGCGTCGGCGGCGGCGAAGTATCGCTGCATCCCCTCGGGAACCGCGCCTTCCCAGCGGCGGGGCCCGGCTTCGACGGAGAGGGCGCGGGCCGTCCGCTCCTCGATCCAGAGGACGTGGTCGGCGACGGCCTCCCCGGCCCGATCGCCGAGGAGGGCATCGATCGGCTCGGGGTCGTGCGAGGTGATCACCACCGCGCCGGTGCCGCTGAAGCCCGCGGGCAGCAGGTCGCGCAGGCACTCGAGCAGCGCGTGGGTGCGGGGAAGATCCTGCGCGGACGTCGGCTCGTCGAGGAGCAGGGTGCAGCCGGCCTCGGCCCGCGACCTCGCCAGCGCCGCGCAGAGGAGCAGCCGCTGCCGTTCGCCGCGCGAGAGCGTCGCCACCGGGGTGAAGGGATCGAGGAGACGGCGCCGTAGGGGGGCGTCGCCCAACCTCCCCAACAGATCCCAGAGGACCCGATCGGCGCGTCCGTTGCGGCCGCGCGCCAGCCTCGCCACGTCCGTGCAAGAAAACGCGCCCGGCAACGCTTCGTCCGGATCCTGCGGGACCAGCACGGATCGGCGAAGCTGCGCGGCCCAGGCGCGGAGCAAGGTGCTCTTCCCCGCGCCCGAGGGACCGAGGACCCATTGCAGCGCTGGCCGGCTGGGAAGGCCGTGCGCGCTGGCGGCGCCGCGCACGAGCACGCCGCGGCCGACTCGAAGCGTGCCGCCCTCCAGGCTGATGCGCCCGGTCCGCCGCGGCAGCGTCTGCGCCAGCAGCAGCAGGAGCGAGGCCGCGACCACCGCCGCGTGCGCCGTCCACCACGGACCGGGCAGCGCGGCCGGCAGGCCCTCGGGCCCCGAGCCTCTCAGGAAGAGGGCCGCGCCCAGCGAGGGGTAGGGCGGGAATCCCGGAGGACGGAAGCTGTCGATCAGGGTGTTGGAGAGGATGTCGATCAGCACCGCCGCCGCCATGCCGGCGAGCAGCAGCGCGCCGAGCTCGCGGCGGCGGCGGAGCCAGATTCCCTGCCGGAGCAGGATCGCCCAGCGCGGCTCGCCGCGCACCCGGGCGGCGAGGAACGAGTCGCTGTTCTCCTCGGCGGCGCGGACGTCGTCCAGCCAGCTCCACAAGCCCCGGCTGATCCCCAACCCCAGTCCGACCGCCGCGGCGAGCAACCCCGGAGCGATGCCGAGGAGCGATCGGTACGCGAGCTGCTCGTCGGGCCGCAGCAGCAGCCACTGGCCCGCGGCGAGAAAGGCCACCGGCGCGCAGAGGAGCGCGCGGACGACGAGCGCGAAGGCGACGTACGGGACCGCGCCGGCAAACGAGAGCGCGCCTCCGACGCCCCGGGACCAGCCGTGCAGCCCGCGCGCATAGAAGAGCACCCAGGCCGCCCCGGCCAGCGTCGCCGTCGCCAGCGCCCCGAGGGCGACCAATGAAGTGCCGGCCAGCATCATCGCCAGCGGCGGCTCGGAGAGGCGCTCGAAGGGGAGCGCGCCGCGCCAGGCCAGCGCCATCCGCGCGGGGAAGAACACGCCCCTGCTTCGCCAGCTCTCGAATGCCAGAGCGGCCACCAGGACCAACGCGCAGGCGGCGAGGACGTCCGCCGCCGAGCGGGGCGGCCCGGCATCGCGCCCCAAACCCTGGCGCGTGTTCAGGCGGATGAAGGCGATGAGCACGCAGCCGGCGCCCGCGAAGAGCAGCGCGAGCGCGGCGGCAGCGAGCGGGTACGCCTCCTCGCGGCCGGGGAGCGAGAGCAGCTGCGCGAGCCCCAGGACCGCGAGCGCCGCGGCGATCACGGAGAGCGCCCGGAACCCGGGCGGCAGCACCGCGTCGATCGGCGCTCGTAAGCTCATCGGGCATTCCCCACGGCGCTGAGGGAGGCGCGGATCTCCGCGAGCAGGCGATGGCCCACCACCCAGAGCACCACCAGCGCGCCTCCCACCAGGGCCGCCGAGGAGAGCCGCTCGCCGGCGGACGGCTCGCGCATGGCGGCGCGGATCAGCGCGCCCAAGCCGCTCGAGGCGCCTTGCACCGCCGGATCCTGATCCGCCTTGGCGCAGGCGAACACCGCGGCCGCGGCGAGAGCGGGGACCAGCGGGACCAGCCACCTGGTTGCCTCGAGCACGGAGAGCCGCGCGGCCGCGAGCAGGGCGGGGCGCGGCCGCAGGGAGCTGAGAAATGTCGCCTGGGCCGGCGGAGCGACCAGCGCGCGCGCGGCGGCGCCGGGCATCGCGCCCGCGAATGCCGCGACGAACAGCGCCGCCTTGACGCCGGTGCCGACGGAGCGCGCCCGGTCATAGAACAGCGCGGCGTCCAGGAGCGGCCAGAGCGGCAGGACGACCAGCACCAGCGCGCCGATGCCCACGAGGACGCCGTGAAAGGGAGTCCCCATGCCGGCCCGACGAAACACCCTCATTTGCTCGGTCAGCGCTCCGCTCGCCGCGGCCGCCAGCAGCGCGAGGCAGATCCCCGAGAGCAGCAACCCGAGCGCGTCGAACGCGCCGCGCGCGGCATGGCGGAAGCGGCTGCGGTCCGCGACCGAAGCTGCCCAGGCGTCGGCCAGCGAGACCAGCCGCGCATCGCCTCGCTCCGACGCGTTCAGGGTCCAGGGCGGTCGCTGCGCCCAGAGCGAGTGGAGCGGGTCGCCGGGGGCGGTCGCGCCCAGGTTCCGATCGGCGAGCGCGCGCAGGACGGCCAGGTCGAAGTCGAGATACGCGGAGGCCGAGGGCTGCTCCACGGTGCCCGCCGCGCTCCGGTCGACGGTGGCCAGCGCGACGGAGAGGAGGAGGAGGGCGGCGAAGGCGACGACGACCGACGCGATCCAGCGCAAGGCGCCTGCCCCGACCTGCGCGGCGCGAGCCGCCGCGGCCAGGGCGTCGAGGCCGTCGGTGGGCGCGGCGATCGCCGGGTCGGCCGCGGGGCTCATCGGGCTGGCTCCCCGAAGGCGCCGACGCAACGGCCCTCCTGCCCTACGGCGCAGCCGAGCTGCTGCTCCAGGGCTGAGCGGAGCACGTCGAGCTCCTGGCAGTGGCCGGACCAGGCGGCTGCGTCCAGGGTGAACGTCGAGCGGTCCAGCGACCGGCGCGCTCCCACCAGCTGGGCCTCCCACTGATCGAAGCGGTCGAGCACGGCCGTCCTCACCTGGCCATCCCCCGGGCACCTCGCGGGAGCGCGGGCGCCCATGACGGCCGCCGGCGCGGGAGCCACGGCGACGGACTCCGGTCGTGGCGGCTCTTCGCCGGTCAGGATCGATTCCTCCAGCGGCGCGCTCCGATCGAAGGCGCGGGCCCAACGCGGATCGCCGAAACGGAACTGCGCGACGAGAGGAAAGGAAGATCGGGCGAGGTCGGGCTCGCCCTCCGCGGTGACCGGGAGCAGCCACCATTCGCAGACGGTCCCGGCTCCGAGCTCCGCGGAGGGCCAACCGCGTTCGGACCCCCAACAGACCAATGCGGTCCGCAGGCCCGCGCGATCCGGCAGCGCGGCGGCCATCTGCAGGCCCTTGCGATTCTGGGGCGCGCGAGGCCATCCGGTGACGGCGGAGCGCGGGCCGAATCGCTCGATCAGCGCGGCAGAGGGAGGTGCGCGGGCGAGACGGATGGCGGCCAGGTCCAGCGCGCCTCGCGCGCCGAAGAAGGCCGCCGCGGAAACGGCGCAGTCGGGGTCGGCCTTGGAGCGGAGCAGCTTGATCCGCTCCGGCGCCGCGGACCGCTGCTGCATGTACTCGCCGATCGGACGGCCCTGGGCGCCGGCGCGCACCTCGCAGACGTCGTCGGGTTCGCCCTGGCATTCCGAGCAGCCCCGGAGCGACGCGGGCTTCGCCGCGTACTGCCAGGCGCGGAACCAGTCCGGCGCTTCGGCCGCGGCGAGCAGCGCGAGCGCGACCACAGCCGTCATCGCTGCGCGCTCCAGGCCTGCACCAGGCGGGCGAAGTACCAGGGACTGCGCGCCGCGTCCGCTTGCGACTCGGGGATGGTCAGCGTCGCGGGACGCAGGAAGGCCAGTGGGTAGATGGGCGCGGGGCCGGACCGTGCCACGTCGTCCTCGAGCAGCCGCAAGCTCTCCGCCCGGGTGGGCGGCGGCGCGCTGGAGGATCCCAGCCACGAGGGAGGCGGATAGACGATCGACGACTCGTAGCTCGCCAGCAGCGTCCTGCCCGGGCTCTCGCTCACCGCCTGTCCGCCGCTCAGGTTCTGGTTGCCGGCGGGATGGAGCAGCGGCACCAGGGTCGGGTACTTCCGGTTGTAGTAGTTGCTGGCGACGGTCAGGATCACGTCCCAGCTGCCGAGCGCGCCCCGGTGCACTTCGCTCGCCTTCACGCCGGAGACGGACACCGCGACTCCCCGGCTCGCCGCCACCGCGGCGATGCGCGCCGCGGCTCCCGCCCAGGGTTCCTCCTGGACGTAGACGAGGCTGACGGGGCGACAAGCTTCGTCGACCGCCTCGCCGAACGGTTTCTGCTGACTTGACTGGGGGACACCATTGCATGTGCCCGTCGAGCCCCAGGAAGCGCCCTCCCCGGAGCGCGGCACCAGGCCCAGAAGCCCCCGGGCGCGCGCGTCGCAAGGCGCCCGGTTCTCTCCGGCGCCCACCGGTTCGCGCAGGTCGCGCTGCAATTCCAGCAACCGGTCCTCGCCGGCGGAGCCGAGCGCGTTGAAGAGCCGCCGCACGCAGCGCGCGTTCCCGTCGCGCCGCGCGAAGAGCGCCACCAGCGACTCGAAGCTGTCCTCTCCCGATTCGGCGGGCCGGGCCGGCGCATCCAGGTTCCAGAGCGCCCGGAAGAGGCAGATGCCCGGCTGCTGGCGGCATTGCAGCCGCTTGTCGGCCACCGACTCCGGCCAGAGCGGCTGGTAGCGGATCATCAGTCGCGACCGCGCTCCGTTGACCTTGGGCACTTCCGCCGAGCTCTCCAAGGTGACGTGGAGCGCGTCGTAGTCGGTGAGATGGAACGGACCGCTGGCCCCGACGTGGAAGGGAATCTCGTCGGCCGCGAGGTTGGTCAGCGGCTGCTGCAGCTTTCCCAGCGAGGAGCGCAGCTGCGCGGCCATCCGCTCCCGCTTCTGCTTGCAGGCGCGCTCGGCGCCGGCGTCGCAGTTGCCGAACAGCGACGCCATCGCTTCCTCGTCGAAGGCGGCGCGCTGCAGCGAGCGCAACAGGGGAGTGGCGCGCGAAGGCAGCCGCGGGTCGAAGGGCGCGAAGACCGGGAAGGCGAGGGTTTGCGCCGCCATCTCCGCCTCGCGGGGCCGCTCGACGTCGATTCCGCGCATGAAGAGGCAGATCCCGCGCGGGTGCCGGTCGAAGAACGCGCGCAGATCGGCGGCCGTCTCGGCGCTGCCCGGCGCCCCCAGCGTGGAGGAGTTCCACGGCTGGGCCTCGATGAATCGGGCCGCGCTGGTGGCGGTGACCGCCTCGCCGATCAGCGTGCTCAGGTGCACGCTCATCGGCACCGGGCCGCAAGCGGCCGGGGCCACCGAGGAGGGCGCCGTGGCCTGCGACAGCGCCTGGTAGTAGTAGAGGCTCGCCGCCACGTCGTCGGGCGAGAGATCGGTGGAGCTGCCCTGGAAGCACGCTCCTTCCGCGCAGGTGCGGACCACTCCGCAGTAGAGCAGCGCGCTCGCCGCCTTGCTCAGCGCGCAGTTCGCCGTCCCCGGCGCGCAGGGCTCGAGGCGGCCGTGCTGGAGGATGGAACCGGGCGCGCTCTCTTCGCGCGGGCGGGACAGCTCGATGGCGGGCAGGAACAGCGCGTCGTGCAGCTGCTGCTCGGTCAGGGTGCTGTACTGGCCGGGGCAGAGCGGGGCGACGCGCCCGCTGACTTCGTAGACGAGGACGTCGCCCACCTCGTCCACCGCCTGCGCCTCGCACTGCTGCGTCGATCCGGCGGTGGCGTAGCGCAGGTACTGCTCGGGGACGTCGCCGCGCATCGGGCAGCGGAGCAGGACAGGGCCGGTGGGCTCGCGGACCTTGAGCACGGCGTGGCGGCCGCGGACCGAGAAGGTGGCTTCCTTGCGGACGGCGGAGGGCAAGGCGCGATCGATCCGCAGCGCGCCCATCCTCTCGGACAGCGACCAGGCCGAGGCCGGCCGCACGGGCGCGCTGCTGCGCACGTACGCGGTGCCGGAGGCGGTCATCCCGGCGAAGGCCATCATCATGGCGAACAACGTCCGCAGCGGTCCTCCTCAGTAGTCGCGCCTGCGCAGGCTGAAGAAGTAGAAGACCTGGTTGGAGACGGTGGGCGTCAGCGCCACTTCGTAGGCGGCGTCGGCCCGGCGCGAGACGTCGCCAGAATCGGTGAGATCGGCCACCCGCTCGTAGATGCGCCCGAGCTGCGGATGCCGGCCCTGGCGGGTCACGCTCTCGCTGCCGTAGCGGAACGGATGCGTGCTGGCGATGGCGACGAGCGTGCCGGCCTCGCGCAGGCGGCGCAGCGTCAGGCGCACGGCCGCATGCGCCTCGCATCCCAGCGTGAGGGTGCTGGGAGACTCGGGGCTGGCGAGCGTGACTTCCTGCGGGGGCAGGACGCCTTCTTCCCGCGGCGCGCAGATGGCGCCCTCGAACTGGCCGGCGGGCGCTTCGCTGCGGAGGCGCGAGAGCGCCTCACAGGCTTCCTGCGCGCAGCGGTCCAGCTTCTGCACCCATTCGTCGCTGAAGCCGAAGGGTGGGGGGAACTCCAGGCGCCGGCTCTCCATCGACGCGGGAGCGGCGAGGTCGGGGCGATGGAGGCCGAACATCCGCCGGACGGAGGCGGCCACCTCATCCGGGCATTTGCCGGCGCGCAGCGGGCAGAGCCGGTCCTTGACCGCCTGCTTGTCCAGGGCGTCGCGGTAGACCGCGCGCATCCGCCGGCGCACTTCGCGCGCCGTCAGCATGCTCCGCCCGCAGATGAGGGGCTGCGGCAGCACTTCCAGCACCCGCGTCCCGCCTTCGACGAAGACCTTGTAGCCGGCCAGCGAGGCGATGCGCTGCTGGAGGTTCTCCGGCTCGAAGACCTTGCAGAGCAGCTGCGAAGTGCGGGCGAGGATCGCCCTCGCCAGCTCGTCGCGCCCGCCGTGCGTCTCGCTGAAGATCTCCTCCAGCCGTTCCGAGATGGGACCCAGCTCCCGCTCCTCCAGCCCCTTGAAGAGCTCTCCGATGTCCGGGCGCGGCGGCTCGCAGAGCAGATCTTCGGAGCGGCGCAGCGCCTCGCGCGCTTGCGCGATGTCCGCGGGGCGGGCGACGCGCAGCTGCCGCTGGTCGCTCCCCAGCAGGCGCGCGACCGCGGCGGCCTCTTCCTCCGGATTGCGCACGGGCGCGGCGCCGCCCGGACCGATGCAGCGCCTTCCCCGGATGGGCGACAGCCAGTCGCGGATGCGGAGGGTGGCCGGCTTCGAGAGGCCGGGGACGGGCAGCGGATGCCCCGGGCGCGCGTTCACCCACTCCAGCCGCGCTTGCGCGTCGTCGAGGTCTCGAATCGGGGGCAGCTCGAGGAGGCGCTTCTGCAGGCCGGCCAGGTCGGGCGCCAGCGCGACGGTGATCCAGCGGGCCGCGACCGCCTTGTCCTCCTGGGCCACCGAGGCGAGCTGCGCGACGGCGTCGAGGTGGGCGGCGCTCGCGCGCATCTTTCCGCCTGCTCGAAGCGAGGCCGGCCATCCCGCGCTCCGGGCCGCGGCCGCGGCAGCCCCTTCCAAGGAAGAAGCGGCGGACTCCCAGGCGCGCACGGCGGCGGCGGCGTCCGGCAGGCCAGGCTCGCCGCCGTACAAGAGCGCCCGGCTCGCGTCGAGCTGGGAAAGGGCGGCCTGCACGGCGCGCAGCTGAGGCTCGAGCGAGACGCCGCAGCGCCTCGCCTCGCTGGAGATGGCCTGGGCGGCCTCGCGCAGCGGCTCGGAGGGGCGCGACGCCGGATCCTGCGACTGTGTCGCGAAGCCATTCTCGATCGCCGCCGCTTCCTGGGTGGCGCGCCGGAACCAGCCGTCCAACGCTTCGCGCGCCCCGAACAACCCGGTGATCTCGACGTCGACCCTGCAGGCCTTGCACTCCCGCCGGGGCCAATCGTCCCGGGCGCGGCGCGGACGCGACAGCACCAGCGTGAGCGACCGCTGTCCGGGTCCGGGCGTGACGTCCAGCACCTTGTCGAAGTCGGCCGGCTGATCCGCCTGCAGCTCCAGCGAGGCCGCGAACCGGGGACGCCGGACGAGGACCCGCAGCTTTCCCGTCACCGGGGGCAGATCGTCGATGGTCACGCGCAGATCGCCCAGCTCTCCTTCCAGCGGGATCTGCACTTCGTGCGAGAGGAGGATGCTCTCGCAGCGAGGTCCGTCCGCCGGCCGCGGCGCGCTGGCCGAGCTGCGCAGCGACTGCCTCGGGGTGCTGGCGCAACCGCCGAGGGCGAACAGCAGCAAGAGAAGGAGCGCCGCGAGGACCGCCGCGACGGGGGCACGCCGTCGCAGGCGCCACCGCGCGCTCCAGGGATGGACCGCCGGCTCGAGCGCCAGCCGCCAGACGGTGAGCCTCCAACCGACGCGTTCGAGGCCGTCCTCCGGCGCCGGCAGGGCCCGGGCCACGACGAGCCGGTCGGTTGCGGCGGCGCTCGCCTCCGCCGCGCCGGGGGCACGGGCGCTCATGGCTGGGCGAGCAGCTCCGAGGCCTCGAAGATGCGCTGCACATCGCCGGGCAGCAGCGGCGCCACGGTGGTGGCCTG
>WNFP01003792.1_pt1 | contig 12167 bp, 7 predicted proteins | sample 5400201 | NCBI WGS metagenome assembly WNFP01 (sample SAMN13153355, study PRJNA577476) | soil metagenome | isolation source: 115 cm saprolite under Madrone tree | place: USA:California | collected 2016-06-14
TGCAGTTGATGCTGTCCGCTGGAACCTCATTGGTCCCGAGCAGGGACGTGTTCCATAACAGGCTCCCCGAGTCCGCGTCAAATGCATAGACGTTGTCCAGTTCCGTGGCGATGATCACCAGGTTGTGCCGAATGAACGTGCTCCCGGTAAAAATCGGTACGCTCGAAGCATAGAGGGGTTGAGCGTAGACCTGACCGGCAACAATGGCATTGAACTTCAGCCCGAAGGAGTTGACGTTAACGTTGCCGGGGGTTAGCGCAATCTCATCGAGGTTCAAACCCGTGCGAGAGCTGTCGTTGTGATAAGTTAAGAGGTCCGCTGCGGTTGCCGCTAATGTCAGGCTGAAGAATGCTAGTGATGATAGTACTAACTTTCGTATTCTTTCCATACAACTTGCTAGTGACGTGGTTTGTACTTGCTGAAAACGAGTTGTCACTGCAACCTTTATAACAACTTAAAAGACAACTGCCAAAGGAATAGGAGCACCTAACTTAAACCACCATAATTGCCCTGATCATTTCTATCAGCTCACTTAACTAACAAGTTTGTTAACCCCTCACAAGTTAGGCCGCAGCCGCCAGAAGAAAGTAGGCGAAGGAAAGCCGTGATAGCACGCGAATGGTTTCATAAGATGGTTCAGCGCCTGCTTTTGAATGGGTTGATAACGTAGCTGAGAACCGATCGCGGCTCTCTCTGGTCGGCCAGTCCTGTTTTCGGATATTCGTCCCGCCCTGGAAAGTAAGCGGTTCCGAAGATCACGTCCCACATAGGAAACATGAAGGCGAAGTTTTTCTCGAAGTGGCGCTCTTCAAGTGAGTGATGAATGCGATGAAACCGCGGCTCGGCGATCACGTACCGAAGGAACCCATAGGAGATCTTGGAATTGGCGTGCGTCATCTGCCCCATAAACCGCAAGATCATGATGCAAATGATCAGCACCGTCGCATCCACGCGAACCAAGAGGCTAACCGGAACCAGAATGAGTGGTACTCGGAGTGCGTCTTCGAGCCAGTGGTGATAATCATTGACGGCGTTCAATTCCTCAATGGAGTGATGTACCGAGTGAACGCGCCACAGTACCGTAATGTTGTGCAGGATCCGGTGGAACCAATAGTAGAGGAAATCGTATACGAGAAAGCCCACGCAGGGTAACGCAGTGTAGGCTACAATCGCGGTCAGGACATCTTTTGATCCCGTGGTTTTGCGTAGATCGATCAGGACCAACGGATGAATGTGGAGCAACCCGAGGCAACATTGCAGGACGGCGCTGATGCTCAGGCCAATGAGGATGTAGATAGCCCAGATGGGGATCGCCCGGAGGCGAGACGTCCAAGATTGTTTTTCGCCCGGGATCAAGATCTCCACTACGATGCCGGCCAAAGAGCCGGCTAGAGTCGCAGGAAAGACGTACCAAAAGAAACTCCACATTGAACCCGAGATTGGTGTGGCCATAAGTAAGCTTCTGGGTCAGGGAGCTCTCATTATTGAACATCGAGAGTGATGAAGAAGGGCGTGCTTACGCCGAATTGATTCTGTGCAGTCACTTTTACCTGGAAGGAGCCAGGCGTACTCGGCGTCCCTTTAATCGTTGCGTAGCCAGTGCTGGGGATAAAATCGCAGTGAGAGTCAATCGCCAACCCTGGCGGCAGGTTAGCGGCTTCAATGGTGAACCGAGGGTCGAGCGCGATGAGTCCCGCGTTCGTAAAATCTAACGAAAGGGAGAACGGGACGCCGACAGAACCCGTTGCTGAGCGTGGGTTGATCAAAACCGGTGGCAGTCCGTTGTTTTCCTCGCTCATGTCACGCACAGTGGTCAAAACCTCCGGATGGCTAAAAAGGGCGGCGTAATAAAGAAGGGCGAACCGACACGACCGGCGGTCTGTTTTCTTGTGCGAGCCTTCCACGTTTCCAAGCCCACTTCGGGTGTTGTACGTACAATCGATGACGCCTCCGGGGAAAAACCGCTCGCTAAGGAATGCACCCGCTTTTTCGCCTTTTTGAAAAGCATCGGCCGTGCATCCGGGGTCCTGGATTAAACAGTAGTAATAGAATCGCGTGGCAACGCCTTGGTAACTGGTGTCGTATCCGCCGTTTTCCTTAAACACCCCGTCCGCGACACGAAACAGCTTTTCGTTCACGAATTCGTTGTCAATCCAGCGGTGCGCCTCGGCGAGGTACCGTTGGATGCGCGTGGGATCGGAGTAACCGTCCAAAAGGCGGGCGCCCAGCTCGTAGGCCGTCGCGATTATCATGGTCCGGTTAGGACTCTTATAATCATTCGATAATTGGGTCGGGCCGTACTGGGTGAGGTAATCCATCGCCCTCTGCACTTTGGGCAGAAGGGCCTGGATCGCGCCCTGGTAGCGCGACCCGTAACGTGGGCTGTTCGCAAGCAGATAGAGGGCGTGGTTAGACCAGGCCATCCAAAAACGCATGTGGCTTGAGCCGCCTTTCCCGGTAAAATCGCCTTCTGGCGTTTGCCGATCGTAGGTCGCCGTGACGGCACGCCAACAGCGCTCCACGTAGTTGTCGTGCTTGAGCACCAACCCTGCGACCAAGCCGTCCATTGCCTCGCGCTGTTCATCGGCCACAAAGACGCCCGTCCGATTGTTTCCGACGAGCCCCTCTTCATCCCCGGAAGCCTGACACTGAGCAACAAGGTCGGGAGGCAGCTGGGAGAGGAGCTGGAGCTCATCCAGTTCGCCGGCGTGCAAGCCGGCCTTGGCAAGGACTGCAGAGCCCACGATAAGGGCGCCGATCAAACCATTGATTGCTCGATGCATGTCACCGAGGCAGAGCCGGCACCTGTCCTTCGCCGCGACTGCGTTAACGTTTAGACTTGTCATTCGAACCAATTTCCCGGCTTTTCGCGAAACGAAGAATAGTGGCCGGCGTTGCGATCCCAGAGGTAGACGCTCCAAAGGTAAGAGCGGAAGACCAGGCGAGCATTGTGGCGGAGATAAAGTTGGAAGCGGGCGGCCGGATATTGCCAGGGAATCTCAGACCCGCGCGCTCCCGCTTGTTCCCGGTTGAATACGACCCAGAGCCTCTCGTTTTGCGCGAAGGCTTGTTGCAAGTCACCGAGAGCCCCGATGACCTGCGCGCCGCCATTGCGATCGACCAGGGTTCCTCGGCGGCGCACGACGTAATCGTAGAGGACGGGAATGGAGACGGCGTAATCCGATTGCCCCGTTTCAAAGAGGGCCGCGTGTGGATGGGGTTCGGTAATCGCGAGGCGATCCCCGGGTCGGAGGTTTTCGGCGACGAATCGCAGCGCCCCGGTGGAATCGCCCTGAATCCGCTGATCATAGGACGGAAGGATGCGCCACGGGCTCCAGGAGATGACGGCGACGGCAAGCCACCCGCCAGCGAGCGCGGCCCGGGCAGGGAAGTGCTCCCGGGCCTGGACGAAAAGCTTGGCGCACTCGGCCAGGCCATGGGCCGACAGGAGGATCCAAATCGGTATCAGGGCGTACTCATAGCGTAAGCTTTTGAGCGTGATAAGCAGGTTAGCGGCGATCACGCTGAGGAATAGATAAGTGTACAGGCAGAGCCAGGCCTTTTTCCTGCGCCAAAGGGTGATCACAAAACCGGCCACCAGAAAAACGCTAAGCACCAGGTGCAGACGAGAGTAACCGATGAAGATCGCCAAGAAATTGGTTGCGTTGTCAAAACGCCACCCGATCGTGGCTTCGACGTTGGGCGAGATCCCGTCGAGCGCCGTCAGGCAACGGATCTGGAAGAAGGCAACGTCCAGGGCGATCAGCGCGAGGGCGCAACCGGCGGCGACCAAGAGCCGGATCTCGTCGGACCAGGTTCTTCGCTGCGCGAAGAGGGCGCAGCAAATCGCGAGCGGCAGGAGTTGGAGCACGCTGATTTCTTGGCTCAAAGCCGCCGCCAAAAAGGCTAACACGGTAAGATACCGCTCTCTCATTCCTGAGTTCGCCACGAAGCCGCGAAGGAAAAAATAAACGGCGAGAAGGTGAAAGAATTGTTGTTGTTGGTAGAAGCGGGCGACGTGACCGCTGAACACAAGGTAAGGATGGAGCGCGAAAAGGAGCACGGCGGAGAAAGCGACGAACCGATTGCGCGTGAGTTGCCGGCACAACTTCCAGAGCAGCATCGCAGTGGCGCACGCCGTAAAGACCGACAAAAGACGCAGGCTGAATAGATTGCCGCCCGAAACCGCTGCGACGGCGCCGGCCAGGTAATGGTAAAGGGGACTTCGGGTGTACCAAACGCCTTCCTGGTATTCTGGAACACCTTTGGCGGCGATCGCCAGTGAGGCCTGCACTGAGGCGTATTCGTCGTCATCGATCGGCTGGGTGTCAATTTGCCAGGCCCGTACCGCGAAGCACAACAAGATCGCCAAACCCGCCAACAGCCACCACTGCCACTCTCGCCTTCCTGATGGCCGGTTGTCGGACCTCGGTTCAGGCGCATTAAGGTCCGTAGTCGGTCGTCTCGCCTTGGGCAGAACCAAGGCAAGCACCGCGCCGATAATCCCAAATGCAAGCAAGAGCAGCGCCGCCGCCGGAAAACGCCAAAACAGGGCTTCGCTACGCTCCAACATGGCGGAGCGCAGCAATAGGCCTGCGCCGATCCAACCGGCCAAAACTGCGAAAGGGACTTGACCCTTCTCGAGCAGGAGAGCCAAGCGCGGCACCCGTGCCGCGCCCATGAACAGAATGCCCGCGCTGACGCAAAAAAAGGCTAGGGAGAAGCAAAGCCACGGTCGATCAGGGTAGACGTGTCCAAAAAACTTCTTGGTAGGGAGCGACTTGGGTTCAAGGGAGTCATCGACCGCCGCAGGGATGAAGTCCGAATTGCCGGCGTCTACGGAGTTCCCAGCCTCCACGGTGCCGGAAAAGCAACGGGTTTCTCCGCCGCTTGCGAACCAAGAAAAGCCGCCATCCGCCAACCGGGTTCCTCCGTCGAATGCCAACACCGGTTTCCAACTCAAGCCGACAGCTTCCGGTCTGTCATTGTACAAGCCGATCCGTACCGTGTTTGTGCCTGCCCGTAGAAGGGGCGTAATGCTATAGGCCAGAAATTCCATCCTTCGCCGATCGCGGGTTAACTCAGGAGGAACCACCCTGACGGCTTTCTGGATGCTCAAATTCTGCTCGGTCATCTTGCTTTGGTATCTTCCTGGGTTCCCTGAGCTCGGGGCAGGATCGCCGGCCGGTTTCGCAGCATCCCCCGTTGGGTTGTCATCATGTTGGCCGGGTAACAGTGTGGCGACTTCATCGGGATTAAGCCGCTCCGGCAATGCCTCCAACGCGAAGTTCAACGTGCTGCTGTTGGTGTCCCGAACGAACCAAGGGCCGCCAGCAAGGACGCTTCGAGAACTGGTTTTTGGTTGAACGGGACGCCCGTTAACCCAGACCTGAAAAGGCGTGTCGGTCGCCACCCGCAAGAACGCTTCGACGGGTTTCTTAGACAGGTCCCAGTCTTGTTGAAACCAAGTGACAGCGTTGGCCGCGACTGAACGAACCCGCTTTCCTCGAAACGGCTCTTCGTAAGCACCCGTGGGCACCAGCCGCCAAAAGCGTCGCTTCCAGGGCAGCACCCTCGCATGATCCCAATCCGAGACGAACAATTGGGCGTCGGTCCAACCATCTTGCGGCAAGGTTCGAGGAACCGGTTCCGCCGCCCATTGCGCTCCGCTCCGGATTGGGATTCTTTCACCGGTCTTAAGCAACACCTCACCGGATACAATCAATGCCGGCGTGGTGTCCGAGCTTTCAACTTCGACGCAAAGCGCGTTGCGCCCGAGGCGTAAGGCGGAGGTCAGGTCTACCCAAGTCGGCAGTTCGGCGTTGTCGTGGTCAGACCATTGGTATTGGGGGTACCTGACCGAAAGGGCGGCGTTAGACGGGGTAAGCCTTTGGCCCGCTTCACTCAGCCCATTCTGGAAGGGGCGAGGAGGACGCATGACGAAGAATCGCGCGCAACTGTTCCCATTGGCCAGAACTTCAAAGCCCCCATGCGCTGCCACGACAATCCAAGCGTTCACGACGTTCGCAGGGATCAAGAGGTCAAGACGGAAACACCCGGTCGCCTGGTGAGTCGTTGTGGTGCTGATCCAAGAGGCTAAAGGGTCAAAGGCAAAGGGGTGGGGCACGGGCTCCGGAGGGTAGGAGGTCAGGAGGATGCAGTAAGTGACCGCAGCCAACGCCGCCGAGGCGAGCGCAACGGAATGCAGGCGCCTAAAACTGGACCAACCGCCCCGGCGTTCTACGACCGTCCCGGCTTGCTCCTCCGACATAGAAGCCCCACCGCTGCTGAGCCCCGCCCGTTCTTCGGTGAATTTCATGGCTGAACGGCGGCGCGCATCTCGTCGCTGAGTTTGCTGAGGTCCTGGCTGTCAAAGTCGAGTTCTGCCAGCCGATGGTGAGCGGCCGCAATCACGACGCCCTTTTCGAGGCTTTGGAAGCTACGGTAGACCGCGATAAACTCGGCGGTCTCGCGCTCCAGGCGGTCTCTTCGGAAACTTCGAAGGTCAGCCAACTGCAGTGCGTAGTTCGCTTTGAGGCTGGTCGGATCTATCTCTAACAGTCGCGTTAGACGAAGTGCGGCGCGATCAAGAAGCCCAGCGTTGAAGTCGTTGATCGCCTTGCGCAGGACTCCACGGAAGGCTTCGTCCCGAACCGGTCCCGGGGCATTCTCCTCGAGCAAGTCAGCGTAGTGCTGGGCCGCCCGTGAGTCAAAACCTTCGGTTTCTTCACGGATCGCCGTAGCGAGTTGTGCCGCGCTCGAGTTGACTCCTAACTTTCGATCGAGCCATCCTCGTTGGTAGACCGCGTCGGTGTGGTAGGCGAGAACGGGCACCCAAGCTTCCGCCCCGTCAAGATGGCGTAGCGACTCGCGATAATTTCCCTTCAACACGGCGCTTTGAGCATTCCCGAGTTCGCGCCCGGCCATGATGACGGGGACAAGGCAGAGGGCCCAGAGCAAGCACGCGCCAGGGATAAAAAAGAGGGGGATCCGGTACGCCAAGTTGAGATCCTGGGTACGCCGGCCTTCGCGATTCTTCATCCGCATGCAGGAAGCAACCAGAAGGAAGGACCCAAAGATTCCGCAAAACCACCCCGCACGAGCAAACTCGTAAAAGGCTGGCGAGAAACCCAGCCACATCGCCAGCTGCGGAAGCTTAGCGAAGCGTACTTCCGAGAAAGAACTTATGGGCGTTGGCAATGCCACAAAGGCGCGAGGGAGAAGGTCCTTGACGCCAACTTCCCATTCGCCGGGCTGATGTGTGTATTCCTGGGCGGTGCGGACGTCCCCGCTGACCCGGATCATGCTGGCGTTCTGGGTTTGCAGCCAGGCCGCATGTGCCGAAACCGCCGCGCAACGTTGGATCGTTAGGGCCGGGTAAGCAATTATAAGAATGACGAACAAAAGACAGCCGCAGACGATCATCGGTGTTGCCCAACTGAAGGAACCGGAACCGCGGCGCCGATACGCAATCCAGCCTGCGCTCAGTAAGACCCCAACTAAGAGGATCTTAAATACGGGGGTTGATGCGGCTTCCGTTAAGACAGCCGCGTACCCGCCACGGCCGTCGTCGCGTACGCTGACCGGCACACAAAACCAGGGCAGCAGCACGCTGATCAGGAGCAATCCCGCTGCCACGAAACGCGAAATGCTGAGCAAGAGAAAAGGCATAATGGTCGGAGCGTCTTGGTCCCGAACTAATGTTCAGACGCCGCTACTCGGGCGAGGTCGAGTTTGTCGTCGTCTCGCAGGAAACGTGGATTGCGCGTGAGCACCCACGTAGACGCGTCTAGGCCTTCGATGATTTCAACGAAACGCTGATCGACCTGGCCCAAGGACACCAGTGTGCCAACGTGGTGACCGGACGCATCCACCGTGCGCACGATCCCTTTGCCGGCACTCAGCGTCGTCACCGCGTCACGCGGGACCGCCAACGCTTTCTGACGGTGGCAAATCACGCGAGCAAAGCCGGTCATCCCCGGCGCAAACTTAACGCCCTCGGTTTCGACGTGCAGCCGCACCTTGAAGGTGGCCGGCCATTCCGGAGACCCCGTCCCTTGGGGGCGGATGGGCCGGGTCGTTTCCGGGCCGCCCGCGTTGAACGTCACGATCGGAATGACGCGTTCCACCGTCGCGCGAAAAGGGCGTCCGGCATAAGCTTCTAGGCTTACGGTGGCTTCCATCCCTTCATGAACCTCTGCGACAGCCCGCTGGTCGAGGTTTGCTTCAAACCACAGCCCAGAGGCGATGATGAATCCGGGATTGCCCGCGCCCTGATTGTATTCACCCTCTCGGATCAAGACACGATCAATAGTGCCGCTGGCTGGTGCCGTGACCTGATAGTTTTTCATCGCTTCCTGCTGTTGCTGCAGGAGGTTCTTGGCCTCGGCAATGGCGTTCTTCGCGATCTCTCTACTTTGCGGGAATCCCTCGCCCGACATGACCGTGTTGAACCGCGCTTGGTTGTAGCTGGTCTGGGCGGTTGCCAACTCCATTTCGGCGTTAACAAGTTCCAGCCGCGAAGCGCCGCCGCTTCCTTGGAGCCGGCGGTACATCTCGACCTTTGCTGTGGCGCTCTTCACTACGTCAGCGAGACCCTCGACGGTGATGCGGTCTCTTTCGGGACGTTCGGCCTGCAGCGCATTAGCCGAACCGGCTTCCACGCGTTGCTGTTCCGCCTCGGCCGTGGCGACGGCTAACCGAGCTGAGTTCAAGCTCAAGAGTGACGCAGTGTCATCTAGTTCCGCAAGGAGTTGCCCTGCTTTGACTTCATCGCCCTCTTCGACGTGCAGCGACACGACCCGAGCCGTAGGTACGACGGGAACATAGTAGAAGTTGCATTGGATCGTGCCTTCCCCGAGCAGTGGTGTTTCAAAATCATGCCACACCGGTCGCTCCGCCACGGCTGGCAACTTGATTCCCAACCAACGCTGAACCTTGAGGTAACCAAGAGCGGTGGTATAGATCCGGCTCTCCGGGTTGATGTAGGCTGGCCACAGCACGAATGCTCCAGCCGCAAGCAGTGCCGCGGTGGCAACGACAATCATGGCCAAGATACGGTTTGCCCAGGAAAAACGACGCTTCTGCTTCATAACGTAATCTTACTCTGTTTCATATGCGCTCTCAGCCGCTAGAGGTTCGGGGATCCGCTTACCAGCGCCGATAAAGAGCCATGGCGTTAACGAGGCTAATTCGGCGACGATCTGCAAAGCGCGCCAGAGGACCGCTGCGAGGGCTGCGTCCTGCCAGGGCATAAGCGGAGAAAGTAGAAAAGCGGTAGCAGTTTCCCGGATGCCGATTCCACCCGGAACAACCATGGCAAAGAATCCGGTCAGCCATCCGATCGCATTAGCGCCGACTGCAGCGGCTGGACTGACTGTGTGCTGGTAGCCCATACCGGCGAGCATTAGCCAAAGGCCGAGTCCGTGGAGCACATTTAAAGCGATGTAAGCCAGCTCCGACCTAACTAGGATCCCTAACTTCAGTTTCAGCTTCAACATCGTACGGAGCTGTTCCAGTTTGGTACGAATCCAATTTTGGCGAGACAGAATTGGCCAGATCAGACTTGCGAGTATCAGGCAGACCAGGACCGCTCCACTCGCCGGAAGTAACCAATTGGCATAGATGACAAAAAAGCGAGACGCCAGGCCGGAGAGAATGATACCCCCCAGTGCGACGATCACCCAAGAAAAGACGACGGTCGCCAACTCAACGGGTAGGCTGATCGACGCGATTACAATTGGAATACCCAAATTCTGGGCGGCATCCACTCGGGAGGCGAACTTCCAGACACCACCAGGAAGCCAACGCAACGATTCCGATGTGAGAAAGGCTCTCACTCCGGTAAGATATGGGAGCGGATAACCGAGCGATTCCAGAATCCACGACCAGACGCCAGCGTTCAGAAACCAATATGCTAAACAGAGTCCGAACGCAGGTACTAACCATCCGAGACTAAGGCGTTCCAGGCATTGTCGCAGCTCGTTTGTTCGCGGTAGCAAAGCCAGAATAACGCATCCGATAGCCACCCACGGGAGCAGGCGGCGAATTATAGCGAGAATCGAAGATTTTTTCTTTTCCATTCTTAATTAGCCCTTAAGTGGTAACCGGTTGAGTGTTCTTTTCTTCAAGAGCCCGCTCGCGATCGGAGAGCACGCATTTACGGTAGATGGCCTCATATTGATCAATGATCCGATCCCAATTGAAGTAATCCGTTGCATAGGCGCAGCCCTGTTCACCCAGTCGTTGTGCATAATCTGGATTCTCGAGTAACCGCAACACCGTTTTCGCAATTGCTTCCGGATCTTTCTCGGGTACGAGCAGACCAGTTTCCCCATCTTTAATGACGTCCACGATTCCACCGACCCGCGAGGCTACGACCGGTTTGCGGTTGCTGAGCGCCTCCACCAAGACAACCCCGAGCCCCTCGGTATCGCCACGCGAATCGTAGATGGCCGGATGCACATAGACTGAACAGGAACGAAAAAGCGAACTCAGCTCTTCGTTAGCAACAAATCCAGTAAACGTAACAGTCCCGTTTAACCCAAGTTCGGCGGCAAGATCCTCCCATTCGCGGCGATAATGGCCGTCGCCGGTGATCACGAGACGGACTTGTCGCTTCGCCAAAATCGCCGGCATGGCACGCAGAAGGAAATTCACACCCTTGCGCTCGATTAAACGCCCCGAGAACAAAAGCAGCGGAATCGTTTGAGCAGCTGGTCTCGCGGACGGTTCGACCTTAACTGTTGCACCCCAGGGAATGATTTCCGCTTTTCGCTGAGCAACTCCGCTAACCAAATTCGCAGTATACGTGCTGTTAGCAGTGATAATATCGGACTTACGTAGACTGAGCGCCAGCAAGGAAGTGGAAAGCTTGTTCTTGGCGGCCAACGCAAATTCCGCGCTATGACAGGAAGAGACCACTTTGACGTCACTCAGCCAGGCGGGAAGCAGCGCCATTAAGCCATGCGGAAACGGCCAATGCACGTGGAGAATGTCGATCCGTTCTTGGCGGCTAATCTTCCAGACTGCAACAATACCACTCAAGATGTAGGTCAAGGTGAGCAGTTTTAAAATCGGGTACTTTTTGAGCTTGTTGGGAGCGCCCTCTCCATGCGTGAGCATCTCCCAACGAGCGGGCGCGTACCGGAATCTGCGCACCTCGACGCCATCGATCTTATGATCCTTCAAGGCGTGATAGGCCGGAGCGATCACGGTAACCTTATGGCCTCGCGCAGCTAACCGTTTCACTGATTCGCGCAGCCATGGGACCTCATGATCATCGGCGGCACGAGGGTAAGTCGAACCTAAGACTGCGATTCGCAGCTGCCCAGAATCCGCCAAACTATCATCTTTCATTCCGTTTATTCTGGAATTGATTAGGCACGTTGGGCGTAGAGGACTTGCCGATTGAGAGCATTCAGAGCCAGTTCCACCATGCTGGTCGGTTCGATTGGCTTATATAAGCAAGCGTACGGTTCCAGCTGGGAGATATCGATTGAGCTCGCGTCCGATTCGCTGAGCAGAAATATGATCCTCGTATGCGGTGAGGTCTCTCGAGCCCGCCGGATCAAATCGATCATTTCGCCAGCGGACCCGCTCCCGAAATCCAAGAGCAAGACCGCGATGGATCTGGTCATTCGCGCATTTGCTTCTGCACACGAACCAGCCTGGATCACGCTCCATCCCGCTGTCCTCAGATGAGCCGCATGCGATTCGCGACTTGCTCGGTCGCGTTCAATCAACAAGACAGCAGGACCACTTGTTACATCGCTGTTGCTGCGGAAGTGGTTCCAAGAAAGGGCCGGTTTGTTTCCGTTTACACCGATCGTTTCGGCAATCGGCATCAGTTTCGTTTTCCCGAGGCTCTCATGCACATTCCACTCCGCAAGCAATCCAAGCAGAACCGCAATCAGACCTCCAACCATCAACGTCAGCGGAGCTGTGTTGAAAACTGCCGTTACGCTTACTGGCAGCGGAAGCAAAACGAGTAGAAAGGCTAGCAAGAAACCAATAGCAATCATCGCGGCCGCGATACTTCCGAAGAAGTGAAATGGCCGGCGCCGGAAATTCTGCAGAAAACTCACGGTCCACATGTCGAGAAAACCGCGCAAGAAACGTTTGAAGCCGTATTTGCTCCGGCCATAAATGCGTGGGTGATGTTTCAC
>WNFP01014904.1_pt1 | contig 12165 bp, 14 predicted proteins | sample 5400201 | NCBI WGS metagenome assembly WNFP01 (sample SAMN13153355, study PRJNA577476) | soil metagenome | isolation source: 115 cm saprolite under Madrone tree | place: USA:California | collected 2016-06-14
GGCAAACGATTTGACGATTTCGCACTACTCAGTAACAATAGATTCAGCAAGCAGAAAGTAAGTGGGCCTGTGGCGCAGCTGGGAGCGCGCTTCCATGGCATGGAAGAGGTCGTCGGTTCGATCCCGACCAGGTCCACCATATTTTCAACAACTTAGCAGACCCACCTCATGCCACTTGGCCGGAAAATGGCCGGAAACTTCAAAAAGCTTTAGACGCTTGATTTTTACGCCTGAGTTCCTGGTTAATGGCGTCCACGGTGGTCTTCACGCTCTCTGCAATCTCCTGCATATAAACGTCGGTCGTGGTCGCCAGCTTTGAATGCCGCAACAGGCTCTGGATATCCTTGGGTGTTCCTTTCTTTTGGCCCAACGTGGCTATCGTTCGCCGGATCACTTGAAAGGTCAGTTTTGGCAATCCCAAATCCCGGCTCAGCTTCCGCATCTTCCTTCGGTAATTTTGTGGATCGATGAATCCACCGAAGCGGTTTGGGAAAATGAAGCCCTCTGGTGTTGGATTTCTGCTTTCCTGCCTCCATAACCAAAGATCGTCTGCCAATTCCCTTGGAATATGCACGGGACGCAGAGCCTTCCGGGTCTTACCCCAGTTGCGGAGTTTGCCCCGGTACACCGTCTCCCGCAATTCCAGCGAGCATTCGTCATGGTTGAAGTCTCGCCAGCGAAGTCCGAACAGTTCACTAGGACGCAAAGCGTCAGTCATGTCCAATTCGAGAATCAACCTGTCTTTCAAGGTCAAGTTCGCCAACACGTCTCTAAGCTGATCCCAGCTGAGTACAGTCGTGTCCGTGTCCGCCAATTGTGCGGGCACGTCCACCTTCCGCGCAGGATCTTTAGGAAGGAAGTCCTGATCTACCGCTTCAGCAAAGATATCTCGCAAGTATGCGCGAATTTGAAGCACCCGATCGCGCGATCGGATCTTTGCCAAGCCGTTCAAGTGGATCTGCAACATGAACTTATCGAAGAACTCCAGTGGAACACTATCGAACTTGTCCATGAGATCTTTCTGAATCAGGCACTTCTTGTCCCTGGCCGTTTCTTCCTTCCAGTCTGACTCCTTGAGAGGAAGCCACCGATTGCGAACAAACCAACCGAAAGTAATTACCTTTGTGTCAGCCTGCGGCTTGGAAGTATTTCCCGTCCGCTTCGCAATCTCGGTTATTAAGGCATCACGAGCCTGGAACTTCGTCATTTGAGAGCGAAGGCCGAGACTAACAGGTGCCGCTGTCCTCCACTCTTGCTGGCCCGTTCCCTGATTAACCTCCTTTACCTCGTAATACCCATACCATCGTTTACCTTTGGGGCGAATCCACCCCTTCTGATACGACTTTTTCGCCATTAGATCTCCCGTTCGGGAGCTGCCATGGGCGGGGTGATCTTATTGTATCCGCGCCCACTCGTGCTTAGCCGCTCTAATTCCGATATAAATTTTTCGATTTCGCTGGCCCGATATCTCAGCAACCCCTTGCGCCCCGGGCCACCACCCAAGCGAATCACCGGTAAGCGAGGATTCTTTCGTGATGAATGGTCGCGCACCCAATCAACAGAGACATTTAGCCGCTCTGCCACCTGCTCTGGATTGAGCAGAAGATCATTGGCGCCAACATTTTGTTCCATTCCTCACCCCCCACAGATAAACAAAGGCTCTGATTTTGGTTCTAGAACACCTCTTCATCTCGCGCAATGGACCTGAATATCGGAGTGCTAACGCGAGATGGCCATGGCGTTATTGCTGGAAATGGTGGAGGTCCGCCTCGGGACGAGAGCGGTCAGTTCCGTAATTTGTTAGGCCAATATCCGCTTGGAAATAAAGGAAGATTCCGGTATGAGAGTCGAGGGCAGACTCCCGTTAGTTTTTTAGGGAAGCAGGCGAGGGGACGTTATAATCTGTTCCGTCTTCACACGCATTGGTGGGCGATTTGCAAAACCCGAACGATGCAAAAGTGATAAAAAACCGCTTTTTAGTTTGATTTGCAAAACCCAAACGACCATTGCACGGCATGGCAGGGCGATCTTAGGGCGATACAAACTTACTGCTGTTGCTCTCGCGAATCTTCTTCGACAACGCATCGTGGACATCTGGTGTGGAAACCAAAGCAGAAAGCTCTAAAAGTCTATCCTCCAGGAGTTTATACGCTGGAAGCAGCCGATCCCTCCAGAATCTACCGTCATTGGAGCTATCTTTCGCGAGCCATGGCCAGGCATAGGCTCTCAGCATCATCCAGCCATGCATAATTCCCATAGCGCGAGCCAGGTACAGACGGACCTTAATACCCTGATTGATTAGGTTTCTTGCAACGGCGGCGACGTGGGAGTTTTTGTCTTTCCGGTGGTAAGCACCCACACCCTGGAAGAGTTCAGCATTGTGCTTGAGGTTATGCGCCATTGCCAGCGCTTTCTGGATCCGCTCACGGCGACGGGCGGCAAAATTGGTCATCGTTTTAAGTTCATCTTCCATTCGAATATATGAAACCTGAATTGCGTCTTCGGGGCATCAAACAAACGCCAGCCAGTTCCTTCTCCTTGATGGAATATCGTTGATGTTCATGGCTTTTCAATAGAACATTTCGAATGCCAAAGCACAGCATGCTCTGTGTTCCCGATACTGAGGGTATCGTATTTGTCAGTAGAGCACTTCCCAGCTAGTGCGATTTGTAAAACCCAAACAATGCAAAAGTGATAAAACCCCGCATTTTAGTTCGTTTTGCAAAACGCAAACGATCGCTGCCTGCTTCCGACGAGCATGGATTCGCAAGGCCCTCAACGCCAGAACCCATTGAAAATAAAAGCCTAGTCGGGTCAAATTTCTTTCCTCGATCCACCATTTACCGCTCACCCGGAATTTTAGCTCATTTTGGGTTTTCGTTCGTTCTCCTCGATATTTCTCCGCCGACATCTTTGCGCAAACTGGTAGTTCCATCTAGTCTCCGAATTGTGGTCCGACATTGCTGCAAGGCGAGTGAGTAATTCGCCTCAAAGGCGGGAGATGAGCCATGTTTGATTCTGTGGAAAATGTGATGTCGGGACTGTTCCGGACGGGATACATCACTGACGAGGTTACGGCAACTGTGGTCTATCTGGCGGGCAAGCTACACAAGCCCCTGTTGCTCGAAGGACCGCCAGGAAGCGGCAAGACGGAACTTGCGTATGCAGTGGCGAAAGCGACTAACGCCGAAGTAGAGCGTCTGCAATGTTTCCAGGGTATCAACGAAGAGAAAGCCATTGGCAAATTCGATGAGGCCCTGCAGCGTCTTGCGGTGGAACTGCGCGCGAAATCCGGATCGATGGACTGGGAGCAGGCCAAGCGAGAGCTGCACAGCCAGAAGTTTTTTAGTGCAGGGCCACTCTTGAGGGCGCTGCAATACGACAGGCGCTGCGTGCTTCTGATCGATGAACTGGATAAGGTGGACCAGGCATTTGAAGCCATGCTGCTTGAACTTCTCAGCGTCTGGCAGTTGAGCATCCCCAAGCTGGGCCTGGTCAAAGCCGACAATATCCCATTCGTCGTGCTTACGTCCAACGAAGAGCGCCGCATCGGAGACCCATTGCGACGGCGCAGTTTCTACCTCCGGGTGGAACATCCCACTCCAGAACGGGAAGAAACTATCCTGCGACTGCGAATGCCGCAGCAAAGCCCCGGGTTTCATCGCGGAATGGCAGGGTTGGCCAGGGCCCTGCGCGGCTGGAGCCTAGAAAAGCCGCCATCCATCTCGGAGATGCTGGATCTGGCGCAAGCCCTCGAAGTTTTGGACAAGCATGAGATTACCGCCGAGATGAGAGACATCCTTCTGCCCCTTCTCGCCAAGACAGAGGCAGATCGAAAGAAATTGCTTCTCCGGGACGGCTTCGCCAGTCTGGTCTATGACGCCCAGCAACACAGCACTGAGGTGGTCCAGAAATGAAACGGTTGTTCCTGCTTCTGGTGATCCCGTTACTGCTGCTGGCTCGGCCCTGTTGGTCCCAAGGCTGTTCGGGCATACGGCAGGCAGCCGAATACTACGCAACAGCATATGCAAGGCACTACGGGCTTCCGGTGGAATTTGTGCGCGCCGTGATCGTGCAGGAGTCCGGCTGGCATCCCTGTGCGGTCTCCGTTAAGGGCGCAGTCGGCCTTATGCAACTCATGCCAGAGACAGCGGTAAGGCTGGGAGTTAGAAACCGCTGTGACATTAAGCAGAACATTTCAGGTGGCGTGAGATATCTCGCATGGCTCAACCAGCGGTTCCATGGCGACCTGCGATTGGTCGCGGCAGCCTACTACGCCGGGGAGCACGCGGTTGACCGGCGAGGTCTCAATTATTCCAACCAGGATGTCGTGATGTACGTCTCAAGCATTCGTTCAGGAGTGGAACGGGAAAGGCAAATTCGAAGCGCGAAGCCCTGCGCTTCAGGGAGAGGTAGGAGTAAATGAGAGCGAATCTATTGATATGCATTTGCCTGTGGGCCGGTTGCGGCATCGCACAAGTCACGGATGCCAGGGCCATCCCGCAGGTCAAAGTTCTAACTATCGAGGAAGGGGCGGTCACCACGGTGAATCTGAGTCCTGGGTATACAACCTCGGTCCGGCTTCCGGAAGATGCCTCCTCAATTGTGGTCGGCAATCCGCTTTCTTTTAGGGCGGAACATGCGGAGGCGGAGCCCAGACTGGTTTTCCTGAAACCCATCACCACGAAACCGGCGGAGAGTAATGTTCTGATCACCACCAGGTCCGGCCAGGAAATCAGCCTTCAGATCGTGAGCGCCGGCGAAGCCGGCCTTCGGACAAAGGTGGATTTTCTTCTGGAATACAGGCGTCCCCAGAGCTTATTGAATAGCCAGAAAGAGGGTTCCACTCTCTTCGTGTCGGAAACCAAGCCCATTTCCACAGCGGTCCGCCCGGACGTTCCTGTGAAGAAAGAAAGAGGCGACCCAATCACTGAAGCCCTGGGCCGCCAAAAGGCAGATGCTTCTCCGCGATGGGAAGGCGGCGCCTTGCAGGTGAGCGTCGGAGACTCGGTCGAATACGATCACCAGACCGTTTTGGCTTTCGCTGTTCATAACGCTTCCAGGCAGACCGTCGAATTGCTTACGCCGCAAGTTGTGCTGAGCGGTCGCGCAGCGAAAGGCAAGCAGATCAAGGCCGAACCCATCGGGATCGGACAGTACCGGTTGACGAAGAAACGGCTCGAACCTGGAGAACGGGCAGACGGGATCGTGGTGTTTGCGAGACCGACATTTAAGGAATCAAGCGAGAAGCTGGAGCTTCAGATCGCAGAATCAGGGCAAGTTGACCACCCGGTCAGAGTGCCGGTTCCGTTTGTAACAACGATTGCAGGAGTAGCCGAATGAACTCAACTGAAAATGGAGTGGCAAAAGACGTTGCTGTACCAACCCCGGAACCTGATCCTACGCCGTTCGGAACCGTGCCCGAGCCAGCCGCACCAGCTGGCAAAGAACCGTTTGTTCCCAAGAGTGGCAAGAAAGATGTGCTAATCCCGAAGAATCTCGGGGGCTTGCTTGCCGGAGCCGCATTCGCCGTGGTGTTGGTGCTATTTGTTCTGGGAAAGATTCCGCACGCCGTGACTCCCACTCAAACAGGTTTACCGCCGAATGGCCAGCAAACGCCAAAATCCGGCTCTCCCGCACCATCGCCGGGAACGACCAATCTTCCAGTTACAGATACTGGCGTGGTCCACGCACAGGAACAAGAAAAGAACCAGGTGCAACCGGAGGATGTTCAACGAACAGCGAAGCAGCATCCCACGCAATCGGCGGGTTCAAATCTCGGGAGCGTAGCTCCCTTTGATAAACAGCAGCCATGGGAGCCGCCTAACTACCAGCCAGGGGTGCAGCCCGGTGCTGCGGAGCAGACATCTCCCCTGACAGAAAGCAGGAATGAGCGGGACGCGCTGGATAAACCCTCTTTGGTCTTCGTACGGAATGCGTCAGCCGCAACGGCCATCTCGATGCGGCGGACAGCTCCGGCCTGGTTGGCGTGCGCTTCGATTCGATGTTGTTGCCTGATGGGTCATCTGTAGGCATGGAAGCAGCCGCCACGGATCTTCAGTTGCGCCCGTTGCGGGGCAAAGTCGAGGGCAGAAACAGAGGCAGGAACATCCTGGTGCGGTCGGTTTCAGGCATCGGGGAAATCGCAGCGACGCTCGTTGGCAGAGGCAGTATCAACCAACCCTTGAGCGAAGGGGACTTGCTGCGAGAACGGGTCGGCAACAACATAGGTCAGGCCTCGGACCAGGAACTGAACAAGCTGGCCGTGACCGAACATCTGGTCATTTCCATGCCCGCGAACACCGAGATCTATGTGGTCCTTGAAAAGCCCGCCAGGGCTCAGTCTGCATTGAAACCGGAGCTGTCCGCAGTTACGCAGCCATCCAGTCAGCGGCAGACCGTGGAGCAGTTGCGGCAATTGCTCCAGATGCAAAAGGAGCTGAATCAGGAGGTGACACCATCGACTAACCAAAACTAATAAAACACGGGAATTACCAGACTTTCTCCTGCAACCGAACCTGCCCTGCTTCACAGGTATTTTGTTGCAGGAGATTTTTGCCCCGGATTTTTCTGACAGCTATACTCGAACTGTCCTATTCCCGAAATCGTTGGTTCGGTCTTGCCCCCACCAGAGATTTTGACCGTTTGTTATCCCTATGACTCCTCTCTTGACGAGGCCGGACAGGAAATCCGCCAAAGTCAATAGCTACGCACTCCGCCTTTATGTGCCATGTCTCTGCCTCCAGCTTTCCTGCCAGCTCGCGAATTCGCTTGGTTTGATCTGGTAGCGTGCAAAGTTTCCTTCATGCAACCCCAGAAGCTCTGCCTCAGCCATCTCCCTGAAGCGCTCGCACTCGTCCTCCGCAATGTTCGCTTCGGCCCACTCAGCGATGTGAGTAGTGGCCGTCTGTCTATCCATGCGGCTGCGTATGACCTCGCTGACGATCTGCCGCAATGCCGCACTGTGCTTGAATCGGAAGGGATCGGGCTCACCGAGTGATTGCCTCACGGCGGCATATCGTTCGGCGGATCGTCCGTACGCCCAGATGAACACATCCTTGAGGAGATCGACTTTGTTCAGTTCGTAAACCCCGAGAATGGCTTCCGTGTAAAGGGAGCTTGGAACATCGGTGAATGACAATGGCGACAGATTGCGTTTGATGAAGGGGATGTTCGCAGAAAGCCGCGATACGCGCTTGTTGACGTCATCGAACGGCTGGAGATAGGGCAACTGCACCATGATAAAGAGCGCCTGCTCAAACGAATCTTCAATCGCGGTCGCCGTTGCCAACATCTGGTTGAAATACTCCTCGATGAGCTGCGGCACTTCCAGAGGATGAAACGTGGATTTCTCGATCCCGACACCAATATGCCTCAGCCGTCCGGCCGCCGCTTCATCCGCCAGCAGGTTGTGCGCAAGAATACCGTGAAGGTTAAGGATCGTATAGCGGCTAAACCCGATCTCGTCCGCCGCGCTGACAAGGAAGGCAATGGCGTCCTTGTGGTTCATGATCATCTGTGCTTCGAGGCGATCACGCCCCTCCGCTTCCAACCCAAACTCGATGAGGCGTTTGGTATCGAGCAGCGAATATGTGTTGCCCTCAAGGCGGCTTGAGTTCCACGACAGGTCGATCAGGAGCCGGTTGAGAATTTGCTTTGCATAGGTGCCGGCACCCTCGCCCGCGAAATTAGGTTTACCCACCTCCGCGAGGTGAGTGCGCTCTGCCTGCGAAAGATAGAAGGTCTCATTCGGACGGTAGGAATCGAGGAATTCCCGCTTGTACCCGACCAGCTTTCGCGCCGTGACGGGCTGTCCGAGATAACGGCTGATTTCGGCACTGCCGGAAGAAAGAGGCACTGCCTCCGCCGCGCCCGGAGCACCCTCCCCCGCGCCCGGCTGCGCCGGGGGCAGGCGGTATTTCGCCCAGCGCCCCGCGCCTTCCTTAATAAGGCGTCCCGCGTCGACGAGGGACCTGAGACGATATTGCAGCGTCCGCGAGGCAAGCTTCGGCTTCAGCGCATCAGTAATGTCTCCCAGACTGACGCTGCCTGGATGACTCTGAACCGCACTCAGTATGGCTGCGAGGCCTTCTTCTGGTATCTGTTTTGGCACGTGCCCCGTTTCGTTGCGCATACAGACGCCTATACGCAATTAACAAGTATATACGCAACATAAGATTGCGCATAGAGCTATACGCAAGTACTCAAGAGCAAGGAGTGCGTCAAGAAGTCCGAGACTTTTGGAAGCGCCAACAGAGTTTTCTGCAGCAGGCCTCAAATCGTCCCATTCCCGCTTCCAGCGTTCGTTCGGTTTTTGCATATCACACTGCTGATCTTTATTACTTTTGCATTGTTTGGGTTTTGCAAATCGCACAAAAGATTCTTTGACCGGTAATTCCGGACATGAACGCCTGATCTCAAACCACAGGCGTCTTTCCCGACGCTGAGGTCACGGTGCAGCAGTTTAACGTGGGCCAGCCCGCGACCGTTCCGTTTCGGAAATCGACTCTAATGACTCGCTGATAAAATCAGGATGTTGAGCACGCAATTCCAGTACATCGAGCAGGGCGGTTCTGCAGATCAGAAGCAGATCGTGTCGCTCCAACTCATCACCATTGCGTGGATGAGTGCGGAAGCTGCGATTGCGATCTTAGCTGCCCTACGCGCCCATAGTGTGGCACTCCTGGGATTCGGGGCGGACAGCGGTATTGAGCTGTTATCAGCTTTTGTTGTGTTCCTGAGGTTCAAGAAAGTCGCTCACCTGGATGAAAAGCGTGCCGCCCGAATCGCGGGGCTGTTGCTGTTCGCCTTGGCCGTATTCATTCTGGGCAGCTCGATTCTGGCATTTGCGAGTCCCGCCTTCCGGCCGGAACCAAGCTACCCAGGCATCGCGCTGCTGATCGCTGCTGCAATCGTCATGCCCTGGCTCTCACGTCGAAAGAGAACGCTGGCTGCCAAAACCAACAGCAGTTCGTTGAGGGCCGATGCCGTCCAGAGTTCACTGTGCGCGTATTTAGCCTGGATTGCATTGGGCGGCCTGCTTTTGAATGTTTTGTTCAAAGTCTCATGGGCTGATCCGATTGCCGCCCTGTTACTCCTGCCGATAATCCTGCGAGAAGGCGCGGAAGCAATGCAGGGAAAGTCTTGCTCTGATTGCGCCTGCTAGAGTCATCGATTCACGTTTCATCCAACACAAGACCCAGCTTTGAGATCTGCTCAAATCTGATTCTCCAGAGAACGAGTTTCCCTTAGACACCTCGCATCTAATAAAATGGTTTTGAGCATGTCCCGGACTTTTCTAAAAGCGGCGGTTGTACTTCTAATGGTATCGGCAGCGGTCGCTGTGAGCCTGCTTTCCTTCTCGCCCGTACAAGTGGTTAGTTCGGCTACTCCTGCACCTTGCCATCAGGACATGCCAAGTTCGGACGGTCCGGCTGCGCCGAACCATGATTGCTGCCTTCTCGGCCACAATCATGCAATTCCTGCGCACGCCTCGGAGCTTCCGTCGCTGCAAGTTGCTGGATTGCCTTTACTTGTTTCCGTCATTGCCGTTATGACATCAGGACAGCGCGAACCAGCGTTGAGTTCCTTCGATCCACCTCCCGCGATTTTGCCACTGCGAATCTAGCCAGAAAAGCACGCGCACGATCTTGCCGCGCCACAAAGCGATAGAGGCTCGCTCGTCTTGCCCTCTTGAAGGCAAGAAACTACCGAGGTTCAAACGGCTGTAACCCTTTTCGAACTGTGTCGCGCGGTTCCAACTCTCTTCTGGACGACGCAGCAATGAGGATTTAAATGACTAGCAGACGTTCCTTTCTTCAACGCGCCGTTGCTTTCGGCGCAGGCGCGATGAGCATTCCCAGCCTGGTTGCTCAGCCGGCTTCCCGTAATGAGAGCACCGCAAGAGACGCACGCGGTTTCAACGTGCCCGTACAAACTCTTGACATCGGCGATTTGCCTTTCACCACGGACAACAGCGTGAAGGTGTTTCATCTTATTGCCGAGCCGGTGAAGCAACAGATAGCTCCTAACAAGACCTTAATTGTGTGGGGATACAACGGCAGCGCTCCTGGCCCGACGATTCAGGTCAATCAAGGAGATCGCGTTCGCATCGTGGTCGACAATCACCTGCCTGAAGCGACGTCGATGCATTGGCATGGCCTCGAGATTCCCCACAACATGGACGGCGGACCCGGTATCAGCCAGGAACCGATCAATCCCGGCGGCCGCTTCGTCTACGAATTTACCGTGCACCAGGAAGGCACATATTTTTATCACTCGCATATGGCCATGCAGGAAATGATGGGCATGCTGGGCGGCTTCGTCATGCACCCGAAACAGTCGCATCGGCCTGCAGTCGACAAAGACTTCCTGGTCCTCCTGCAGGAGTATGCGGTGCTCCCCAGCAACGTAGTCCCAAATTCCATGAACATGGAATTCAACTGGCTGGTATTCAATGGCAAAACTGGCCCCGCCACAACCCCTCTGATTGTTCGCCTCGGCGACCGGATCCGCGTCCGCCTCGTGAATCTCGGCATGGACCATCATCCGATCCATCTGCACGGTCACACATTTTTTGTCACCGGAACCGAGGGAGGACGCATTCCCGAATCCGCGTGGTATCCCGGCAATACTGTTCTGGTCGGTGTGGCTCAATCGCGCGATTTCGAGTTTGTGGCCAACAATCCGGGCGATTGGATGCTGCATTGCCATTTGCCGCACCACATGATGAACCAGATGTCGTCGAATGTCGGCCCGATGTCGCGAGTCGGGCGAGGTACTCCGGTTGGTCTGAGTATGGAAAACGGAATGGGCATGCTTAACGGGGAGCCTGGAGTCCCCGCCGGAGAAGACTATGGTCCGAGCATAGGCCGCGGCATGGGATTTGGTTCCACCAACGATTTTCCAAAAACGAACGGACCGGTTTCACAACAGAACTCCATGCAGAACATGCCGCGAATGGAAATGGCGAGCGGAGACATCGCCCAAAATGCCGACGCGGTTCCGGGTTTTCCGCAAGACGCATACATGGAAGGCCAAACGATGGCGATGGATCAGATGGTCGTCAAGCCACAAAACTATGGCTTGCCGCCCGGTTGGAGCGGATTCATGCAAGGGATGATGACTTTCGTGCGCGTTCTTCCGCCAGACAAGTACGACGAAGTGATGGACCGTATTCGCCGTGGAGAGAAGCCGAATATGCCCGATATGCCGGGCATGAACATGCGTGAAATGCCAGGCATGCAGCACCCCAAATAGGAGCAACCGATGAAAACGAAGAAATCTATCGCGTTGCCGTTCGCGTTGCTCCTTGCAACGGTCGCAGCGGCACAAGAACACCAACATTCCATGATGCCGGGCATGCAGATGCCCGCGCAAATGGAACAACAAAAACCGAGCCAGCAAAAACCGGCGCAGGCTGGGCCTCCCGGAGCACCTGGAATGCAGACGCCGCAGGGTGCGCTACCTACCATCGAGCAGCAACAAGAGGCCATGCCGCACCATGAGATGGGAATGGAAGACATGGAAATGCGGAGTCCGGAGACAACCCCCTCCCGCGTCATCGATTTGCAGGAGCCCGAGAACCCGGACCGCACGACCGGAGGCAATCTTCCCGTTCCGGACCTGTTGGAGAATGCTCGCAAGACTGAACCGAGAAAACTTGAAGGTTTCGAGCAGTTAGCTCTCAAAAATAATCCAACGCTGAAACAGGCTCAGGCTATTGCCGGTCAATCGTCAGCGCTGGCCCGTCAGGCTGGCCTCTGGCCCAATCCCTCCGTTGGATATCAGGGGGAACAAATTCGTGGTGGTTCGTTCGGCGGAGGCGAGCAAGGAGGTTTTGTCCAGCAGAACATCGTGCTGGGCGGTAAGCTTCGGCTCCGGAGAAGTGTCTTTGAGCAACAGCATAAGGCCGATGAATTTGGAATTGAAGAGCAGAAGCTCGATGTATTAGGCGCTGTTCGGCTGCAGTTCTACACGGCTCTTGCGGCGCAAAAGGTTGTTGAGGTGCGTGCTCACCTTCTGCATCTGTCGATGGATGCCGTTGCCACAGTTCATCAGCTTTCCAATGTGGGGCAAGCAGACGCGCCCGACATTCTGCAGACCGAAGTGGAGGCAGAGCAGGCGAAACTCAACTTTGCCCAGGCAGAGCGTCAATACATTCAG
>WNFP01017387.1_pt1 | contig 12161 bp, 4 predicted proteins | sample 5400201 | NCBI WGS metagenome assembly WNFP01 (sample SAMN13153355, study PRJNA577476) | soil metagenome | isolation source: 115 cm saprolite under Madrone tree | place: USA:California | collected 2016-06-14
CGCTCGTAAAGTAGATCCGTTCTTGGCCTGGCAAAGTTTGTCTCAGCATAGAGAAAACGCTCTTACCGTACAGATTTCCACTCTCCGGGAATAATAAATCAAGTTGCCACTTCGTGTTAATCTAGCGAGCGTCTCACAGGCGAGTATCCACGTGCCTTTTGCCGTGAAGTTCTGCACTTTCGCCCCTATTTCCCCTTGGAGGACTGCATGCGTAGTCGCACCTCTCTGCTGTCGGCTTTTGTGTCGATTCTGTCCGCTGGCACGCTCGCAAGCTCGCTCAGTGCGCAAGAGATCGCCTCGCCAGGGGTTCCGTTCCCCAAGAATGACGTTGGCCTCGCCACACTGCCGGCCCGCAAAAGGGCGCAACTCGAATCTGTGGATCAATTCAAAGTGTTTTATCAGTTTCATTTCGCCGATCACTTAAAAGAGAGCGGGATCACCTTTCGTAATCGGGCGGTCCCTTATGCCACGAGCCAGTACATGCCCGTCCATTACGACCACGGTACGGGCATTGCCGTGGCGGATGTCGACGGCGACGGGCGGTACGACATTTATTTCGTGAATCAACTCGGCGGCAATGAACTCTGGAGAAATCTTGGGAACGGAAAATTTGAGAACATCACGGAGAAAGCCGGCGTCGGGCTCAAAGACCGCGTCAGCGTTGCTGCCGCATTCGGCGATGTCGACAACACCGGGCATCAGGATCTCTTCGTCACCACCGTCAATGAAGGCAACGTTCTCTTTCAAAACGATGGCCATGGTCATTTTAAGGACATTACGCATGAAGCCGGCCTTGATCTGGTCACTCATTCTTCCGGCGCATTTTTCTTTGACTACGACAACGATGGCTTGGTCGATCTGCTCGTCTGCAACGTCGGGGTTTACACCACCAGCGAAAAAGGGCCGGAGGGAGCTTACGTCGGCCTCAAGGATGCGTTCTCCGGCCATCTCCATTCCGAACGCTTCGAGTACCCTGTTCTTTACAAGAATCTGGGCCACTATAAGTTCAAGGATGTCACCGCTGAAGTGGGACTCAATCCGCGCGGCTGGTGCGGCGACGCAAGCTTCGCCGATCTGAAGGGTGATGGCTGGCCGGGCATCTACTTCCTGAACATGCAAGGTTCAGGCCACTATTTTGAAAATCAGGGCGGAAAGAAGTTTGTGGAGAAAACGCAGGATTATTTTCCCAGGACACCTTGGGGAAGCATGGGCTTGAAATTTTTCGACTTCGACAATGACGGCCGCATGGATCTGTTCGTCACGGACATGCATTCCGACATGATGGAGGAGCAAAGCCCCGAGCACGAGAAAGAAAAAATCAAGTCGCACCCGCCCGACAATTTGCTAGGCGGCCCCGCGGACAAGTTTATTTTCGGCAACGCTTTTTACCATAACCTTGGTAACGGCAAGTTCGAGGAAATTTCTGACAAAATCGGCGTCGAACAACTGTGGCCCTGGGGAGTCAGCGTGGCCGATCTCAACGCGGATGGCTACGAAGATCTGTTCATCACCGCGGGAATGAATTTTCCTTTCCGTTACGGCATTAATTCCTTGCTGCTCAATAATCGCGGCGAGAAATTCCTGGATTCCGAATTTCTTCTTGGTGTCGAGCCGCGCCAAACGCCCTACACTCCCTGGTTCGTTATGGATTGCACGAACCAGGACATTTTGGGCCCGCTTGGCAAAATAGTTTGCGAGAGGCAGTCGCAAAAGGTCACAGTTTCCGTGCCCAAAGCCAGCCGTTCTTCGGTAATATTTGATCTCGATAATGACGGCGACCTGGATATTGTCACCAACGATTTCAATTCAGAGCCCATGGTGCTGATCAGCGATCTCGCACAGCAAAAGAAAATCCACTGGCTTAAAGTCGTGCTGGTGGGAACAAAATCCAACCGCAACGGCCTGGGCGCCACCGTTCGCTTGCATTCGAACAAGCAAACCTACACCCGCTACAACGACGGCAAGTCCGGCTACTTGTCGCAAAGTGTTCTACCGCTCTACTTCGGCCTGGGTGATAGCTCAAAAATAGATCGTATCGAGATCGATTGGCCATCGGGCCGCAAACAGGTGATCAGCCAAGACCTCCATGAAAACGAGACACTGAAGGTTAGCGAACCTTCGAAATAAGCTGCGCGCGAATTAGCATGTGGGTTGGAAGGTGAACTCTGCACACGAATTGGCTTGGATAAGGCAAGAGAGTCCAGGACAGTCATTCATTTTCCAAGTTGCTGGCGTGGCTTCGCCGTGCTGGCCAGCGCCTCAGGGTTTCGCAGTCGCTGCGGAGACCTTGGGATCTGCTGGCCGAATGCGAGCGGCGGGCACAATCCCCGAACCTTCGAGCACGGAATAGAATTGGTTGGTCGCCAAATTGGTGAGCGTCTCGACGGCTCCGGACGGCCAGCGGATCTCGACGCGGTCGATTTTTTTGGCGGAACCGAGGCCGAAGTGCAAGCGCGTATCGTTCTGGGAGAGATAGCTTCCGCCGCTGTGCACCTCGTCGGTCTGCATCATCCCACCCGCCACAACTTTGACTCTCGCACCAATCGCCATGCGATTGCTCTTCGCGCCCGCAAGATCGAAGCTGACCCAATTGCGACCAGGTACGCCGCGGTTTCTCAAAATCATGGGAGCGCCGTCGAGGTCACCGATGACCACGTCCACATTGCCATCGTTGAAAAGATCACCTACAGCCAAGCCGCGTGAAACACGGCGTTCCTGAAGCGCTGGCCCGGCCTGATTGCTGGCATCGCAAAAAGTACCGTCGGTTTGGTTGAGGTGGAGGAGTTTGGGCTGGCGATAGCCGCCGCCGGATGGCAACGAGTCCACCTGAGGATAAACGTGACCACTGACCGAGATGAGGTCGAGCCAGCCATCGTTGTCGAAGTCGGCGAAAGCTGTGCCCCACTTCACCCACGGTAGCGAGGGCAACGCGACGCCGGATTGGTAGGAAACATTGGTGAAACTCCAGTTACCATCATTGCGATAGAGATCGTCGTATTCGTCGGCGAAATTCGTCGCGTAAATCGATGGGCGCCCGGTGTGATTGTAATCGCCGACAGCAACCCCCATAGAGCCCTGTTCGCTACCATCTTCGCTCACGGCGGTACCAGACTCCAGCCCAATCTCCTGAAATTTTCCATTGCCTAGATTCCTGTAGAGCAGGCTTGGAGTGGAATCGTTCGCAACATAAATATCCGGCCGGCCGGAATTATTGAAATCGGCCCAGACGACGCCCATGCCGTAGTAACCATTCGGGTCGCTTACGCCGGCGAATTTGGAAACGTCGGTGAAGGTTCCGTCACCACTATTATGGAACAGGGAATCGCCAGCGCCTTTGAGTCCGCGCGGCCCACATTGCACGTCAAGACTGCGGTACTTGCAGTTGGGCGAAGAACCGAAACCGGGCATATCATTCAAATGAAAATCGACGTAATTGGAAACCATCAGATCCACGAAACCATCGCCATCGTAGTCGCCAAAAGCAGCGCCAGCGGACCACCGGCCGTCGGCCACGCCGGCCTTGGCAGTGACATCGGTGAAGGTGCCGTCCCCATTATTTTTGTATAGAACGTTTCCGCCTAGGCACGTTACATACAGATCGGGCCAGCCATCGTTGTTGTAATCTCCCACCGCGCCTCCCATGGCAAAGCACGGCGTCGATAGCCCCGCTTTGGAGGTGACGTCGGTGAAGGTGCCGTCGTGATTGTTATGATATAGAGCGCCCTTGCTGGTTTGCCCCTTGATGGCCATAGCGACCGTCGGGGCGTTAGTAAAATAGATGTCGACCCAGCCATCGCGATCGTAGTCCAACAGAATCACACCGCCGCTCATGGATTCAACAATGTATTTCTTCGAAGGGTCTGCAGTGTGTTGAAATGCGATTCCCGTCTTGGCAGTAATGTCTTCAAGTTGTGGCACCGGCCGACCGGCGCATTTAATAGTTTTGGCGTTGGGCGGCGGCGGAGGCGCCTGAGGATGGCCTCCTTGTGCCCAGGCCGAGCCAGCGAAGAAATGGAGCAGAAAAGCGAGACGAAAAAATCTCTCCAGCGACATTCTTCTCAAGGGATCTCCAGGGTTATGGCCGTCACGGACGCTCCATCGGGCGGGGCACGGTGGACGCGCGATTTTTTGCCTTCAACTCCTTGTAAATCTGCAATTCACGATCCGCGTCCGTAGTGCGTGACTCTTTGCGATAAGCGGCTTGTAGTTGGTAATGGACGTAGTCTTTCTGCGGCAGTTCGCGAGCCGCGGCCTCCAATTCCGCGACAGCTTCTTGAATTTTCCCGCCTTCCAGCAGCAGCTTGCCCAGCTGATAGTGTCCGTTTCCGTTTTCGGGGTGATGCGTGGTTACCGAGCGGAAAAGCTCGATCGCTTCGGCTTGTTTGCGCCGCTGGACGCATACGTAGCCGAGACCGATGGTTGCATCAGCGTCATCGGGAGCCCATTTCAGCGCAGCCTTGAACTCCTCCTCCGCTTCGTTCGAATGCTCCCAGCGTAGCTGTGCCAGGCCGGCATAATAATGTGCCCTCGCCAGTGAGGGATCGCCGTCCAGGGCGCGATGGAACGCCTGCACGGCGCGGGAAAAATCGCCCATATCGGTCCATAGCTGCCCTACCAGAAGAAGCGCGTCAGGTGAAAGCTTGGATTTTTCATATTCTTGAAGAACATGCGTTGCCTGTGCGGAGTCGCCGAGGCGGAATAACGACGCAGCCCACGGATAGCCAAGCGTAGGGTCGTGCATGGCGCGATCACTGAGGGGTGCTATGGTTCTTGCGGATTCGCGGTAATTGTCTAGGCTAAAGTAGGCCGATCCCAGCATGGCGCGCACCGCCGCATCGGATGAATCGCTGGCCAGGACTTGCGAAAGAGCACGCGCGCATTCCGGATAATTTTGTGCGCGGAAGGCGGCAACGCCGAGGTTGCGTAGTAACCCGGGGATCGCCGGGCTCCATCGCTCCGCTTCCTGGTAATGAGTGAGCGCGGAGGCGTAGTCGCGCCGAATCGCTTCCGACGTGGCAAGATCGCTGGAACTTGAGCCGAGGATTAGACGGAGCCGCTCTTCCTCGGAAACGGCGGCTTTTTTTGTCTCTTCGGAGAGCCCGGAACGTGCCAGAGCCCCGGAATCGAACGGCAGCGTTGGATCCACGGGCTGAGAAGGAAAAACAATTGGTTGATCTTCCTTGCGGTTCAGAAGCGCCACTACTGCGGCCGGTGAGACCGAGCCTTCCTCGGACGCTTTGTCGGCGACCTGTTGCTGCGCTTCCGCGAGCGCCTGCTTCTGAAACTCGCGAGCCCGCGCCATATAAGGAGCCGCTTCATCGGCTCTTCCGCGGCCGGTGAGAATGCGGCCTAGCGTGATATAGGCCCTGCGAACCTGATAGTTGCCGCGAGATTCGTCCTTGCCGGTCAGCTCAATACACTTCCGTAGATACTCTTCGGAGCGCACCGGGTCACCTTGGGCATAAACATTCAGTCCAAGGAAGAGCCACGGTTCGGGCCAGGAAGGGTCGAGCTCGATGGCGGCCTTGAGGTGCACGTTAGCTTCATCGTAGCGGCGGTCGTTCGAATCCAGGTAGCCGAGAAAATAATTGGCGAGGAAGTCGCGCGGAAAATTGCTGAGTTCGGTCACGAATTCCTGGCGGATTTCCGGCGTGGTGGCCCATTCATTTTTCCACAACAGCGCCAGGCCGAGAAAGTAGTGTGCATGAGGTGTGCGCGTATCCACAGCGACGGCCTCGCGGAGTTCGCGGATCGCGTCGTCTTGCATCTCCGCGTCGCGATACGCGTGGTGTCAAATACTTCCACGGCTTTTTTCTTGCTTTCAGCATCCTTCAGCGAGAGCAAAGAGCTAGCCAGTGCATAGGCAGGTTCGAACTCTGGCTGAATCCGGACGGCCCGTTCCAGGGAGTCGACGGCCCTTCGGTACTCTCGCTTTTTCATCCAGGCTTTGCCTTGAATATTAAAGGCCCGGGCGCTGTTGGGATCGAGGAGCAGCGCCTTTGAAGCTTCGACCAGCGAATCGTCAGGACGGTTCGCGTAGAGATTGCAGATGGCTAGACCCACATGAGTTTCCGCGGCGTCTTCCCAGGTAAGCGAGCGCCGGTAAAGTTCGGCGGCCTCCGGAAAAGCGCCCTCCGTGGTGCGCACATTCCCCAATTTGCGGAGGGCGAGTGACAGCACCGCGAAATTGGCGCGGGCAACACTGCCGGGATCCCCCGTATTACGGGCTGCTTCGGCTGCCTTCAGGCGCTCTTGCAATTCGTCAACGGGAGGAGCGGCACTGGTTGCTTCCTGCCGGTCAGGGCGCGCAGGACCCGTCGATTGAGAAGCGGCGCAGAAGGGTATGCCAAGCAAAAGGCATAGTGGTCCCAAATAGCGGATGACCGGAGCCCGGTGAGCGCGCAAAATGGAAACGGAGCGGTCAAAAACGAACGGCACAGAAATAAGTCTCCACTGGAATTTTAGCAATAAACGACGCAGAAGGCAGATGAAGTTTGCTCGATGACGAACAGAATTCCGCGCACGAAAAGAGCGGGGATGGTTGCTCGCCAGCAAGAAAACACCATCTCCAAACGGGAAGCCGCTAAGAAAAAAGCGGCGGGGCCCGGTACAGCAGGCCCCGCCGGAGACTTGCTCGAACGCCTGGAAGCTGCGTTCGTCAGAAGGTGATTTTCAGTCCATATTGCAGCTCGCGGTTGGTCTTGGTGACGATAGTCGATCCGAACCCGGGGTTGGCACCGCCGATCCCCTTGTTAGTGGCGCCGTAGGCGCTGATGACGTTATTAGTTGGGCTGCAGGGTTCATACTGCGTCTTTGCGATGCCTCCAACCACAACGGGCGCCCCAGGGCCGCAATACACGCCGCCGCCGTTGTAGAACGTACCAGAGCCATTATTCCCTCCTGTGCCCTGGATGTAGGTCGCGTCAAAGTTCGAGTGGTTAAAGACGTTGAAGAAGTCCATGCTGAAACGCACCCCGAACCTCTCCTTAATCCGCCAGTTCTTGTAGATTCCCATGTCCCCATTGACATAATGCGGACCGTGGCAAGCGCCGCGAGGCGCATCGCCAATCGTCCCAATCTTGAAACCGATGAGCGTGAACGCGTTCGGATTAAAGATCTGGTTACCGGATACGCCTGAGTTGCAGCCGGTTCCTGGTACAGTGTTGGGACGCTGGGTATTATTAAAGCCAGTTCCCGAGAGCGAGGCTAAGCCAGCACAAGGGAAGGTAAGCCCACCGCCCGAGCACTGAGGCGGTGGTGCTGCAGGATCCACCAGCGCAGTAGGTGTCGTACCAGCCGGAGCCAGACCGCTTTGGTACACAGTGATGGAGTTGCCGCTTTCGGCCGTAAAGATAGTGTTGAATTCCCACCCGCCAACCGATTCGCGGATGAAGCTTGCCTGGTGCGCGAACTTAGGCAGGAAGAACACTTCGTTGAAGACGAAGATATGCGGCCGGTTGATGGTGGCATTGCCACGGTCCGCGCCAATGTTCTGAATGTCCGTGAAGCTGCCCTGGCTGCCTCCGCCGTTGGCTGCGTCCTGTTCGAAATCGGCTATCGTGTGCGACCAAGTATAGGCTGCCTGGATGTTGGAGAAGTTGCTCAGCTTCGAGCGGAACTGCACCTGAAGCGCATGATAGTTAGAGTGGCCGTCGCGGCTGAAATAGTTGATGCGGCCAAAGTTGGGAGTTGGGCGTAGAACGTCGTAACTGGGCGTGGCTCCCTGTGAGCTTGAACCCATAAATGCTGCAGTTGCGAAGCCACTTTCGGGGATCTGGTTGATGTCGTACGTAGTGGTCTGATGGATACCCACGTTGCCGACATAACCTACCTGGAGCGCACTGTTGCGGGCCACCTCCTGCTCCACGGAGACGTTCCATTGCCATGAATTGGGGGCAATGCCGCGTGGCGACCTGCCATTGTTCGGTGACGTGGAAGCTCCCGTTACACCGGGCGAAACGTCGAGCGAGCGAGTGCTGTTGGCGTTAATCGCAAAAGGCGCCGTATTTGAAAGGCCGACTTGCGGGCTCACGCGCTCGCGCTGATAGAACTGCCCGACGCCGGCGCGGAGGGCCGTCTTGCCGGTGCCGAAGACGTCCCAAGCCACACCGAGACGCGGGGCAATATTGTGGTTGTTGTTCTCAACCAAGGCGCGGTTGACGCCCGGGGTGCCGGCGCTCAACGGCAGGCCAGTCGCAGTGGCGGCTGCCTGACAGAAGCTGGTACCCGGTACCACGACGACCCCGTTGCAGGCATCATTTGGGAACGCCTGGGCTCGTGCGAGGCTATAGGCTGCCAAGCTGAACGACGCCATCTGGTTGTTGTCGTCGTACGGCTCACGCAAGAAAGACCAGCGCAGGCCATACGTCAAAGTAACGCGGCGAGTGAACTTCCAGGTATCGCCGGCATAGAACTCAAGGTCGTGCCATTTGCCGTGATCCACCGGGTTGATGTTCGTTTCGCCCACGCCGGCAATCGTCTGTGGATTTGTTCCCGTCCCCGGCAGCAATACGTTAGCCAGGGCGTTTCCGGTGACAATACCGATGTTGCCCCAACCTACGTCGCTGAGGCCAAAGCTGGGACGGTCGCCGCCGCCGAACTGATTTTCGTTTTTGTGGTTAGCGCTGAAGAGAGCACCAAACTTCCAGGCATGCGCGCCTTGTATTTTCGTTACGTTATCCTGGAAAGTGTACAGGCTCATATCATTGTTGTATCCCACGATGGCCCAGATCGACGAGAAGTTGCCGTAGTGCTGTAAGCCGCCCCACACGGTCGGGATGCCGCCCTTTGTCTTTCCCGCCGCTGGCCACGCGGGCGCCATAGCCGCATCAAATTGCGCACTCAAACCCGGGTCCGCACTGCCTTGCGCACCGATGATGATGGCGTTGTGCGCGTAACCAAATTCGAAGTCGTTAATCAATGAACTGCTGATTTGGGAGGTCAGCCGGCCCATGATGCTCTTGGACGGCTGGTTCCAACTTCCCTGGTAGGTGGCGAAAGGATCATCTCCCCAGCCAAAAGCGTTATTGGGTGCCGGGATGCTCCAGGAGTCTTGGGTGTACCGAAAGGCAACGGCATTCTTTTTTGTCAGATTGTAGTCAACGCGCACGTTTTCTTCGCGCCACGGAGCTCTTGTAACCACGTTAGTCGCATAGTTGATGTCAGAACCCCCCGTCGTCGCGTAGTTCGGAGGTGTCAAATTAGCCGCCGGATAATAGGCAGCCAAAAGTTGGCCTACGGCATCAGGAGAGGCAATCGTGAAACATGCTGGCTCGCTACCGGTGTTGCAGCCAGCGGCCCGACTAGCCACAGGGATCCTCGAAGTAGCTACGAAATTAGGAGGAGCGCCAGCGGCCGCATTGTTGGTGAATGTTGCTGGAGGTGGTGCATTGCACGTAGTGTTGTCCGCGGCGGCGGCCGTGCCCCCCTTATTCAATGAAGCGATGGCCGCTGCTACGTCAGCACTGAAATCGCCTTTACGTTCGGCGGCAGTGGGCACGCAGGTTGAAACCAGGTTGCCGCGGTTATCTTTGTTCCATTCCTCGTTCCACCAGAAGAAGAGTTTGTCTTTCTTGACTGGACCGGAAACAAAGTAGCCATAGTCATTGCGCCGGAGTGGCGGCTTGGGAGTGCCACCTGGAAACGAGTTATTCGCAAAACTGTTAGCGTTTAGTTTGTCGTTACGGCCTTCATAAAAAAGACCGCCGTGGAACTGGTTTTCACCGGAACGCGTGGTGATGCTGATGACTGCGCCCGATGCCTGCCCATACTCTGGGCCATAAGAATTGGTGAGCATCTTGAATTCGGCAACGGAATCCACGGAAGGATAGATAAGGATGGTGCGGTTGGAGCCGACGTCGTTGTTGTTCACGCCGTCGATCAGGAACAAGTTGTTGGTGCTGGGATTGCCGTTCACCGAAAAATCCGCGCCGCCCTGCAATCCTTTATCCTTCGTGTTAAACCCGTTGTTGGCGGAGACGCCCGGTTGCAGCTGGGTCAGCGCCATAAAATTACGCCCGTTCAAGGGCAGCTCGCGAACCTGAGTACCCTCGATCACCGCGCCGACGTCAGCGGTGGTGGTTTGCACCTGAATGTCGCTGGCCTCGACCGTCACGACCTCGCTGGCCCCGCCCAAAGAGAGCTGGGCGTTTACTTCGACGGGCGTCGAGACGTGAACTTCAACGTTCTTAGCAATGACCTCCTTGAAGCTCGCCGCTTTGACAGTTACTTCGTAAACACCGACGTTCACGGCCGGAAAGGAATACGCTCCCAACGCGGTTGTCGTGGTAGTCGAAGTTGCGTTGGTGCCGACATTGCGGAGTGTAACGGCGGCGCCCGCAACTGCCGCACCGGAAGGATCCGTTACCGTGCCGCTAACCGATCCCGCGTAGTTCTGCGCGTGAACTGCGAGCGGCGAGAGCAAAAGCAAGAACGCGATCAGCATTCCGGCAACGACGCCCAACATGGCATTAGCGATGTTTGCCTTGTAGTTTTTATTCTTCATTCAATTACACCTCGAGGAAATATTTTCACCCGGGATCTCATAGTAAATTTCGCGCGGAAACGAAGGCCGCAAGAAAGTTAGCAACGACGCCACCCCATTCAAAAAATCTGTAAACTGAGAACCCAACCCCAAACCACTTGAGTAGTGGTTTTCTACTAGGGGCTATATATCACCGTCTCGCCTCCACTTGTCAAGCTTGATATTCTTAAGAAAAATAATGTTATTCTACGCGCCGTCGCGGAGGACGGTTTTTGGGAGGGCCGAGAATTAGTACCTAGAACTTCCTCTTTATTCCTTTTTTTTGGAACTCAGCCAATGCGTAACGAAATGGAAGCGCTTGCGAATATGAAAAGTGGTAGATCTGAGTGCTTTGTGCCTGAGCTGTGATTTGCCTATGAGAAAGCAGCGGATTCCAAAGATTACCCATGTCGGGTCGATGGTTATAGTAGTCTGCTGCACAAGCTGATTGGTCCCTGTAGAGCCCCGGATGACAACCGCGCACAAGAAGAAAGCTCATGTGAAAGTCACCCTCAAGACCATCGCCGAACACTTGGGATTGACGCCAGGGACAGTTTCAGCAGCCTTGAACAACTCTAAGGCAGCCAGCTCCATCCCGGAGCATACCAAGCGGCGTATCCTGGAAGCCGCGCAGGAGTTGAACTACCGTCCCAATTTTTTTGCCCGCACGCTCCGGCTTCGGCGTACTTTCACAATCGGTGTAATTGCATCTGAGATCGGCGATGCTTACGGTTCGCAGGTCATCAGCGGCATCGAGCAGTACCTCCAACAGTGCAATTACTTCTTCCTGACGGTGGTCCACCGGCACAATCCAAAGATGATGGCCAGTTACTTGCAACTCCTTCTATCGCGCGGAGTGGAAGGGTTCATCACGGTCGATACCTCTGTGAAGGAAGCGCCCTCCGTTCCTACGGTCGCCGTGGCCGGGCACCACACGGTGGCAGGCGTTACGAATATCATCTTGGATCACAAGAAAGCAGTACAACTCGCGCTGCACCATCTAAAAGGGCTGGGACATGAAGAGATTGCCTTTTTAAAGGGTCAGGCTTTCAGTTCGGACTCGGCCGCCCGCTGGTCGGCCATCTGCGAAGTCGCTGAAGAACTCGGGATCCGCATTCGGCCAGAACTCACGATGCAAATTGAAGGCACGGACTCGTCACCGAACATCGGCTATCCCTTTGGAAAAGAACTGCTCGCGCGGGGCAAACCTTTCACCGCTCTCTTTGCTTACAATGACATTTCAGCGATTGGCTCGATTTGGGCGTTTCGTGAAGCCGGCCTTCGCGTACCCGAAGACATCTCCGTGGTGGGCTTTGACGACATCTCAGGAGCGGCTTTTGCCAATCCGGGCTTATCTACCGTGCGGCAGCCCCTCATCCGGATGGGACAAATCGCCGCGCAGACCGTGGTGGACCACATCGAAGGCCGCGGCGAATACGTTCCTGAAATCGCGATAGAGCCCGAGTTCGTACAGCGTGCCTCCACAGGTCCGGCGCCTTCAGGAAACGTGAAAGAGAAATCGGGGGAAATTCACGTCTCTGTCTGATGTGGTGCATCTTAACGCCCCGTCCAATTTTGCGCGATTAAGGCCGTGAAGGAATTCCCATTGGCGGTACTTCACTGGTGCGGTCCCTTCAAC
>WNFP01003796.1_pt1 | contig 12160 bp, 8 predicted proteins | sample 5400201 | NCBI WGS metagenome assembly WNFP01 (sample SAMN13153355, study PRJNA577476) | soil metagenome | isolation source: 115 cm saprolite under Madrone tree | place: USA:California | collected 2016-06-14
TTCGAGAAGGAATGGCAGGATCGCGTTGGGTGCCTGTAATCAGGCTTTGTCAAAGTAATGTTAAGATAAGAGTTTCTCGGTTGCTCCACCGTATGTGGCGAAAAATCTCATGTCTCTGCGCGACAGTACGCGGATCGATAGTTCCTCCAGCCTAGATCGCCAGGCTCTGCGACGCCCGCTTTCGCCTTCCGATACTGCCATCGCCAACCGCGCAGGGCGCGAGCTCCAGCCAAACCGCGGCGTTCCACTGAATTTGGATTGGGTAAATGCAGTGCGCGTGAACACCAGCGCGGTCGAGCGCCGCGCACAAACCATCGGCACTCGGCGAACCGTAAAGAAGGAATGGCAGGCCGCATGGCTTCTGCGCGCTGTCACCTGCATGGATTTGACGACGCTCTCCGGCGACGACACTGACGAGCGTGTTCGCCGATTGTGCGCCAAGGCGCGACAACCGATCCAGCGCGAACTCATTCAGAGGCTTGGCATCGAGAGCCTCGACATCAAGGTCGCTGCCGTCTGCGTTTATCACACCTTCGTCGAAACCGCGCGGCGCGCAATCGAGGGCAGCGGCATTCATGTTGCAGCGGTCTCGACGGGATTTCCTGCGGGTCTTTCCCCTTTCGAGGAACGCGTCGCGGAAATTCGGCGCTCGGTGGAAGCTGGCGCCGATGAAATCGACGTGGTCATCACCCGCGCACACGTCTTTGGTGCGAAATGGCAAGCGCTTTACGACGAAATTACCACATTCAAGAACGCTTGCGGACCTGCGCATTTGAAGGTGATTCTGGGCACGGGCGATTTATTGACGCTGCGCAACGTCGCGCGCGCCAGCACGGTGGCGATGATGGCCGGAGCGGACTTCATCAAGACATCCACGGGCAAGGAAGCAACGAACGCGACCCTGCCAGTCAGCCTGGTCATGACGCGCGCTATTCGCGAGTACGCGCAGGAAACCGAAATGGCCGTGGGTTTCAAGCCAGCGGGTGGCATTCGCACGGCGAAGCAATCGCTTGAGTGGCTCGCGCTGATGAAGGAGGAACTCGGCGATTCGTGGCTCAAGGCGGAGTTATTCCGGTTTGGAGCCAGCGGCATGCTGGCGGATATCGAACGGCAGTTGGAGCATCATGCCACGGGACGTTATTCGGCGGATTACCGTCATCCGATTGCTTGAGCGGAAAATTCATGGCCCGTTGACTGAAGTAGTGGGAAGAAGCGAATGAGCATCGTCGAAAAATTCATGACCATGGAGTACGGCCCCGCACCGGAGGATCCGCGCGAGGCTCTCGCGTGGCTGGACCGTCACAACCGGCGTTTCGGACATTTCATAAACGGCACTTGGCAAGCGCCCGCGGCGGGAACGTATTTCGACACGGCAGATCCTTCCACTGGTGAAAAACTCGCAACGGTCGCACAAGGATCGGCAACCGATGTCGACAGCGCGGTGAAAGCCGCGCGGGGTGCTCTGCCAGCGTGGCAGTCCCTCACTCCGCATGCGCGTGCGCGCTACCTCTATGCGCTGGCGCGGCAGGTGCAAAAACATTCGCGCTGGCTCGCGGTTCTCGAAACTCTCGACAACGGAAAGCCGATTCGCGAGAGCCGCGACATCGATATTCCGCTGGTAGCGCGCCATTTCTATCATCATGCGGGCTGGGCACAGTTGCTCGAGCAGGAATTTCCCGGATACACCGCTTGCGGCGTTGTAGGCCAAATCATTCCATGGAATTTCCCTTTGCTTATGCTGGCGTGGAAGATTGCCCCCGCGCTCGCCACCGGGAATACCGTCGTGCTGAAGCCCGCAGAATTTACGCCGTTGACGGCGCTCGCGTTCGCCCAGATCTGCGAGGAAGCCGGACTGCCCGCCGGCGTCGTGAACATCGTTACAGGCGACGGTTCGACAGGCGAAGCGCTCGTGAAGCACTCCGACGTCGACAAGATTGCCTTCACGGGTTCGACGGAAGTGGGCCGGGCCATTCGCAAAGTCACAGCCCAGAGCCACAAAAAGCTTTCCCTCGAACTTGGTGGAAAATCTCCTTTCATTATTTTTGAAGACGCCGATTTGGATAGCGCCGTGGAGGGACTGGTCGACGGCATCTGGTTCAACCAGGGGCAGGTTTGTTGCGCTGGTTCGCGTTTACTGATGCAGGAGAGCATCGCAGAAAAACTGATCGGCAAGATTCAGGACCGCATGAACACTTTGCGAATCGGTCCGCCGCTCGACAAAGCCATCGACATCGGCGCCATCGTTGCCCGCGTTCAGCTCGAGCGCATCCAGCGGCTGGTCGATCAAGGTGTCGCGGAAGGCGCGACTTGCTGGCAGCCTTCCATACCCTTGCCGACGCGCGGTCTGTATTTTCCGCCGACCTTGCTGAGCAACGTTCATCCGACTTCGGTGGTAGCGCAGCAGGAGATTTTCGGCCCGGTGCTTGCCGCGATGACCTTCCGCACGCCACGAGAAGCTGTGGAGCTAGCCAACAATACGGTGTATGGCTTGGCTGCTTGCGTGTGGAGCGAGAGCATTAATGTTTCACTCCATGTTGCGGCGCAACTGAAAGCCGGAGTGGTTTGGGTGAACTGCACGAATCTCTTCGACGCCGCCTGCGGTTTCGGGGGTTATCGCGAGAGTGGTTTTGGCCGCGAAGGCGGGCGCGAAGGGCTGCTCGAATATCTCGAGCCCATGTGGTTCAAGCAGGCGCCGCCTCTTCACACAAAGCCGCTCGCCATCGATCAGCCGCTGGAGCAGCCGGCTGATCTTGCGGCTTCCCTAATCGATCGCACCATAAAGCTCTACATCGGCGGCAAGCAAGCGCGGCCGGATTCGGGCTACAGCATGGCAGTGCACGGAGCGGACGGACGGTTGCTAGGAGAAGTGCCGCTTGGCAACCGCAAAGACATTCGCAACGCTGTCGAAGCAGCGCGCAAAGCCGAAGGCTGGGGCAAAGCGACCGCACATAATCGCGCGCAAGTCCTCTACTACGTCGCGGAGAATCTTTCCCAGCGTCGCGAAGAAATCGCCGCCCGGTTGTCCGCCGTCGTCGGTAAGAAGCAAGCGGAAGCCGAAGTTAGCCTCGGCATCGAGCGCATCTTTTCCTACGCCGCGTGGGCCGATAAGTACGACGGCGCTGTGCATAATCCGCCGTTTCGCAACGTCGCGCTGGCAATGAAGGAACCTATTGGAACGGTAGGGGTGGTGTGCCCCACGGATGCGCCACTGCTCGGATTTCTGTCCCTGGTGATGCCGGCCATTGCAACGGGCAACACGGCCATCGCCATTCCGTCGGAGAAATATCCTCTGATTACTGGCGATCTCTATCAGGTTTTCGAAACCAGCGATCTTCCGGATGGCGTCGTGAACATCATCACCGGCCGCGCCACGGAGCTGATGAAGACGCTTGCCGAACACGACGGCATCGACGCCATCTGGTGTTTCACGGATGAAGCCAGCGCTGCAGCGGTAAAAACTCTTTCGGTCGGCAATCTGAAGCAGGTGTTCACCAACGAAGGCCGCGTTATCGACTGGTTCGACGTGAAACAAGGCGAAGGCCGCTGGTTCCTCGACCACACCGTTCAAGTGAAAAACATCTGGGTGCCCTACGGCGAGTAGAATATGGGATCTCGCAGAATCCTGCAGCTTGGGCCCTCTTCCCTGACCAAAAACTGAAAACCTGCCACCAAAAACCGCACAGGAATAGAGCCAAAGCCAGTGCCGGACTACGCGCAGTTAAATCGACGATGTGATCGGCAAGCGAAAGCTAGAAATTTGGTCGGTAGCGGAGCCGTTTTGGTCGAAGCTGACGAACGGCCCAGAAGTGGATTGCGCAACCACGCTGCCGTCCGCCGTTGCCATATCTGCGTTATAACCCGGAACGGTCCACTTCAAGTTGCCGGAGGCATCGAAAGCCACCATCGATTCTGTTCCGAAGTAAGAAAAGGCTTGGCCAACATACGATCCATCCTGGAGTTGGAGCACCGGTAAGACCGCAAACTGACCGGCCACTGCCTGATTCATGATGGCGTCGCCTCCGGGCGTGTTGGTCAAATGGTAGTCGGTTGAAGAGTCGAGATAGCCGCCGGTGCAACCGCTGTCGGTCGCCAGCGTGCAATATCCCCCCAGCCCCAGCTGAATACGACCAGCGGATGGAGAAAATCGCCACGGAAGTGTACCCGGAAGTGTCCTTAATCCAGCAAGTTAAGGGGGTAGGAACGCAGATCGCGCTTACGACCGAGCGTGGCCCAGTTCGTTTGCAAGTTGTACCTCAAATCGTAGCCATGGTCGCGCATGTACAGCGCCACACAATGATCAGTCTTGTCGGTCTGCTTGTTCCACAGCGGCTGCGCCACCAATAATCATTCTTAACTCGCAAATTCCGGCCTGGGAATTTAACATTGCGGTTCGTAAAACGCCGTTTCAGGAGGCTCCGAATGTCCTGCGCATCTTCTGCATTTCAACGCTTTTTCGCTACGTTGCTCAGCGTTTTGCTTCTGGCCGGACTCGGCCTGTCTCAGCAGCCGGAGAAGAAGTCGAAAGCGCCTAATGAAGGCAGAGCCGGCAAGGCTGCCTCCACAGCTACGCCACAGGCCAGCCCGGCTGCAGCCGAATCGACCGGCGCAGCGGCCAGCGACGAAGAAGAAGCCAAAGGACCGTGGCATGGGCTGACCTGGCGGCTGGTGGGGCCGTTTCGCGGCGGACGCGTGCTTGCCGTCACCGGCGTGATCGGCGATCCGCATATCTATTATTTCGGCGGCGTTGCCGGCGGCGTGTGGAAGTCAACCGACGGCGGCCTTACTTGGCGTCCCATGACCGACAAGGTCAAAGACATGTCGCCTTCAATCGGCGCCATTGCCGTCGCTCCGTCCGATCCTAATGTCATCTACGCGGGCACAGGCGAGGCCTGCATTCGCGGCAACATCGTCGGCGGCAATGGCGTTTACAAGTCAATCGACGCCGGCAAGACGTGGTCGTACGGCGGGCTGCGCGACACGCAGGCCATCGGCCGCATCATTGTGAATCCGAAAAATGCCGACATCGCGTTTGTGGCCGCGCTGGGCCATCCTTTCGGTCCCAACCCGGAGCGCGGCATCTTCCGCACCACCGATGGCGGCAAGAGCTGGAGCAAGGTGCTCTATAAAGATGAGAACAGCGGCGGCATCGATCTTTCCTTCGATCCCAACAATGCCAACGTCATCTTCGCGGCGTTTTGGCAGGCGCGACGTTCTCCTTGGGACATGCAGAGTGGCGGTTCGGGCAGCGGACTCTATCGCAGCACAGATGGTGGCGCTACGTGGAAGCAGCTTATCGGCCACGGCCTTCCGGAAGGCATTATGGGACGCATCGGCGTTGCGGTGGGCTACAACTCCACGCGCGTATGGGCGCTCATCGAGAACGACAGAGGCGGCCTTTTCCGCTCCGACGACGGCGGTGATGATTGGACGCTGGTGAACAGTGATCGCCAGTACCGGCAGCGCGCCTTCTACTACACGCACGTCTTTGCCGATCCGCATTCGCCCGACGGCGTGTACGTCCTGAACACCGGCATGTACCACTCCAACGACGGCGGCAAGAGCTTCCGCCCCATTCGCGTGCCTCACGGCGATAATCACGGGCTGTGGATCGACCCCGGCGATCCCAATCGCATGATCGAATCCAACGACGGCGGGGCCAACGTGAGCACCAACGGCGGCGCCAGCTGGACCACCCAGGCCAACCAGCCCACGGCGCAGTTCTATCATGCCATCACCGACAACCGGTTTCCCTACTGGGTCTATGGCGCGCAGCAGGACAACAGCTCGGTAGGGATCGCCAGTGCTGCTCGCGGGGGCATCGGCCGGCCAAGCTGGTACCCCGTGGGCGGAGGCGAGAGCGGCTACATTGCTCCCGATCCTCGCGATCCGGAAATTGTGTATGCCGGCTCCTACGGCGGCGAGATCACGCGCTACAACCACCACAGCGGAGAAGAGATGAACATCACGCCCTGGCCGGTGAATCCCATCGGCGCAGCGGCGGCCGACCAGAAATACCGCTTTCAGTGGACGGAACCCATCGTCTTCTCGCCTCACGATCCACATGTGCTCTACTTTGCCGCGCAAGTGCTTTTCAAGACCAGCGATGAAGGCATGCACTGGGAGATCATCAGCCCGGATCTGACGCGCAACGATAAGAGCAAACAGCAGGCGGCGGGCGGCCCGATCACTAAGGACAACACAGGCGTGGAGGTTTTTGACACCATTTTTTCCGTGGTCGAGTCGCCCGTGCAAAAAGATCTGATCTGGGCCGGCTCCGACGATGGCCTGGTTCACATCACCACGGACGGTGGCAAGAACTGGTCCAACGTGACTCCGAAAACTATGCCGGAGTGGGGCACAGTGAGCATGATCGAAGCCTCGTCGTACGATGCTGGCACAGCCTACGTCGCTGTAGAGCGGCACCGGCTCGACGACTTCTCTCCTTATATCTTCAAGACCGCCGACTACGGCAAGACCTGGACCTCGATCTACAACGGCATTCCCGCTGGCGACTACGCGCACGCTGTCCGCATTGACAGAAAACGTAAAGGACTGCTCTACGCGGGAACGGAAAAAGGTGTGTTCGTTTCTTTTGATGACGGCGCGAACTGGCAGAGCCTGCAAACCAACCTGCCCGTGGTTCCCGTCTGGGACATCTACGTCCACAATGATGACTTGGTCGCGGCCACACACGGGCGATCATTCTGGATTCTCGACGACCTGTCGCCGCTTCAGCAATACAACTCTGATTTTGCCAAAGATGATGTTCACCTCTATTCGCCGCAAACGGCGGTTCGCGCCGAATTTGGCGGCGGCTTCAGCGGAGGCGGCGGCGAAATCGGACAGAATCCCCCTTCGGGCGCGGTCATTTATTACTCGCTGAAAACCGGCATCAAGAAGCCCGAGGGCAAGAAGGACGGCGAGGCGCAGGCCGATGGTGGCCCGAAAGCTGCTCCGATCAAGATGGAGATTCTCGACTCCAAAGGACAGGTCATACGCAAGTATCCGCCAAAGCTGCAGCCTTCCGACGAGACGCCCGGCGAGGAAGGCGGCTTTGGCCGTCCACAGCTGCGCGCGTTGTCGAGTGAAGCAGGCCTCAATCGCTTTGTCTGGGACTTGCAATATGAAGAGTCGAGCCGCGTGCCGCACTCACCGCTGTGGGGCGGCAACACCGATGGTCCAGTCGCGCTTCCGGGAGATTATCAGGTCAAGCTGACAGTGCAGGGCAAGTCCTACACCGCGCCGCTGGAGATCAAGCCCGACCCGCGCATCAAAGCCGCGCAGGCCGACCTGGAAAAGCAATTCGATCTACGGCTGAAGATTCGCGATCGCGTTACCCAGGCGCACGACACTATCAACGAGATCCGCGATATTCGCGCGCAGATCAACGCGCTCAACAAGCGCCTGGAAGGACAGCCGCAGGCCAAGGCCGTCGCCGAGGCGGGCAAGCAACTGGACAAGAAGATGACCGAGGTCGAAGAGGTGCTGGTCCAGACCAAGGCCAAGAGCAACCAGGACGTCCTGAATTATCCCATCCGCCTGAACAACTACCTGGTGGCCCTCGGGAGAGTGGTGGAGAGCGCCGACGGCGCGCCCACGCAGGCCTCCTTCGATGTGTTTAATATGCTCAGCCGACAGCTCGATGAGCAACTGGGGAAGTGGCGCGAGATTCTCAATACCGATGTCCCGGTCTACGACGCGGTCGTTAAAAACCAGAATGTTCCGGCAGTGATTCTGGCCAAACCGTCCGCGGGCGTCGATTAGTTTCGCGTTTTCTTAGTCGGCTTGAGGCAAGATGATGCGGTTCTATTCTGGGAAAATGGCTGCAAAAGGAGGTCAGAAAAATTCGCTACTTGCGCGTTATTCGGCCACTTGGCCACTTCCAATCTTCCGCAGGCGTTGGAGAAAGACTGTAGGCTCACCGTACGGGTTTGCTCCTTTTTGTCCTGGTACGGTCGCCAAAAACAAAACTGCTAGGACGTTCACCAATGGAACAAACATGAGAAGTAGACCCCACCCAGGCCAGCCAATGTCGTGGAACCTAGACAAGGCGGCCTTCAGCATCAAAATTGACACAGCTATAAGTGGGAGTGCTTGTTGCAATGGAAGTGGGTAAGATTTGATTGTTGTGTTCGTGAGCGTAGCCACAATCGCTAGCATAATTCCGCCGCCAAGAATTGAAGCGACCCACCAAAACAGAAGTTCGAGCCTGCCGATCCGGTTGGCCATCATGATTTGTGTATACCGCCTTCTGGCACAGTTCGAGAGACTGTAACCGCGCAAAGAATCACTCTTCCTCAGCGTCGTCCCACCACGGGTCACGCTACCACTCCTCATTTCACCTGGGAAACTGTTCTACCGTTCAGTTGCTTCCTTGCGGTCAACTCTGGTAAGTCGCGTGACCGGAGAAGTCAAGTTCCAGGACTTCAAGTGGACGATTACGGCCTTAATCAGTCTCTAAGCGCGGACTCAACTCACGGTGGCTGCGAGGAGGGACAGCCACTCGTCCCTATCATTTAGCACTATGTTGTAATCGGCACGTGGCAACTGACGATTGGCGGACGGGATCAGGGCAACAATCTTCACGTTTGGAAAATTCTTCTTGAGCCAATCGACCATCTCTTTTCTCGTTTGTTCGGGTGCCGTTTGGCCCACGACAAATACATGAACCTTCTCAATCGAGGTCAGAGCGCGCTTTGCAGCTTCATTGTCGGGGACCGATATGACGTGGTGGCCGACGCCCCGAAACAACTCGGCCCTCGCGTTCAGGTCCTTCTCGTCGTACCCGATCTGAAACACGATCTGCTTGGGCGCCGATTTGATGGAAATCTTCTCGCCGGTCAGGTTGCTGATGACATATTCACCGGGAGAGGACGCCGCGAGCGCTTTCGCCCGCGCCTTCGCTCGTTCTACATCAGCCGCCGCCTCCACCCATCGGAGGCTGCCGTCACTCTGCACCTTGAATACATGGAATGGCGGGAACATGGCTCATTCCTATCTGATGTGTTAATGATTCAACCATGGGACTGACTGCCTGTCGAGAGAAGATTCGTCTCAGCAGTGAATTTATTCATGTTTTGGCGCTAGTGCCTGCTAAGTCGAAACAAACTCCTTTCTTCCAAACGAGCAAAGTTAATCAGGCGCTAAGCCACTAGGCAGGCAGAAAGACCGTTACCAGCAGTCATCGGCTGCTAGTGTCTTGGGTTACCCGTTGGGACTCTCGGCTTACAATAGACCTATCTTAACCCCATGAAATTCCGATTATTGGCGACGATTATGGCCGTTCTTGCCAGCGCTCACACAGCGCGGGCACAGGCGATGTTTCCGCCAGAAACGGACAATGCAGCGCTGCGCTACTGGTTTGCTCTGGCGGAATTGTGGGAGCCGCCTGATGATGATGCGACGCGGCATTTGTTGGAAGCGACGTTCGCTGGTCAGGTGGCGTGGGACGAAACGAAACTTGGTCCAATTACAGATTCCAACCTCGACGCGATTCTAACGATGCAACGGGCAACGAAGGTCCCGAATGCAATTGGGAATTCGATTACCGGCACGGGGCGAGGATGCCTGTCTGGTTTGGGATGCGAGCCCGGCTGCTGTCTAATTTGAATGCACTCCAAGGAATACGCGAGATGGCGCATGGCGATTCGCGAACGGCCGTAGATACGTCGCTGGCTGGGGTCCACTTTGGGCAGGATGTGTCACGCAACGGTCCAGTGATTGCCGCGCTGATAGCTCATGCAATTATTCTGGATAACCTGCATTCGCTTCGCGATAGCGCCCGACAGGGAAAATTGAACGAGGAGCAGAAAACGGAACTGTCTGTTGTCGTGAAAACGATGCCGGAGGATGGTTTCGATTGGGGCGCGGCGTGGGGCGTGGAATTCGCGATTGGAGACCAGTTTCTTCAAAAGTCGCGAACAGCGGGCAAGCCGGAAAGCGATGACAAGATTCGTAAGTACGAGGAATACATGCTGGCAGCGCAGGCGGCGTTGCGTTAACCGCCTGCTGAGGCAAAGGCCCGTGTCGAGGATTTGGAGTCAAACCTTCGCCGGCTCGGTAAGGTGGAACAGAACTTGATTCCAAGTATTCGTGCGACTAATGAAGCGCGAATCCGCCTGGCAACAGCACATCGGGAATTGATGCAAGCGCTCTCTACGAAGTAGTGCTACCGCACAATCACACAACCTACTTGCCTGGTAAGCCAAACCGGACAAGTCCCGCCCTAGGACTCCACATGGACGGTTTCTGCGTTTATCAGGACCTACCCAGAGTGGGCAAAGCTGTTGGGCCGAAACCTCGACATCGATGTCTGATTCTGGGTGTTCCCAGTCAACGGATGCGGGGTCATTAAAACGTCGCTCGCGGTCAAGATCCGACGTCCAATCAATGGACTAATTCTGCCATCGTTTCAGCATGAATTAACTTGAATTCCGTCTCAGAGATTTTCTCCGCTACAAGTACTCCGTCATCGCAAAACACACGGATGCGGTCGCCAATTCTCAATACCTTGGTCAATTCCCTGAGTTCTACGCTCGTTTCGGCAAAATCTGCATGTAACGGATGGTTGATATTCATAACTCGCGCACCTTCAGATTGATTTTCTCGCCCGACCATCCATAATTGACCCGCAATTCTGCCCGCAAATCGCCGATATCTATCTGCGGTCCTTGTGCACCAGTCCAGCACTGCTAACAGCGGCAAGCCGACGGACCAAATTCCACGTTTTTTCAACATCCTTCGTCTCTACTCCCGCAGTTAAGTCCCCACAAAATATATCTCGGCTTATAGGAGTATCTGCGACCAGGCGGGACGCTGTCGTTGCTCTGGGACAACGAACAGTAACGGAGCTGATTTTACGGAAAAAGAAATTTGTATGCGTGCAGCGCATAGTCACACTTCATGCGGCCTCAGGTCCTAGCCCTGAGATCGATTGCACTTGACCGGTAACCGCTGTCGGCTCAGACGGTCCAATGGGCCGGGTCGAGGGGGAGTCAGTCTCCCAGTTTTCGGCGGGGGGGAGGGTTTCGGAACCTGATGCAAGTTTGCAGCCCTTCTTCTATTCGCATAATGTCGCCATCAATGCTATAAAAACCGACTTGCCATTTATCTTCTCGTTCTCCGTCGAATATGCGTAGTACCGCAAAATCAGAGACTCTGCCCGGGACCACCCTTGGGAATTGCAACCCAGCGTACTGGACGGAGCACAGTTTCAAGAGGTTTCTGCTCTCTTCCCATGACAATACCGCGCGCAACATACCGTGGTGCGCCATACTGCAGTAGTAGATGCTTGGCACGGTTCGCCTTGTCTTGGGCAAGCATGTCGGGGCCTGGGATGGGAATTTGGGTTCTTTCTATCTGGAGCAGATAGACTTCCCATCTGTTGTTGCGGCAAGCAGTCTACCGGCAGGAGCTGGGTGGTTCGAGTATGGACGCGGTGCGTTGGGTGTCAAGGTAATTCGGTGATTTGTGCCGTGGCCAGACAATATTCCGCAGGTTGGAGGGTTTACTCCCGGTTAGCCCCAACTGCGTCTTCGACGCGTCGCTAGTGCCAGGAACTTGTCCAGGACGATTTTATTGATTTGAAAGGACTTATCAACAAGTTCCTGGGGAGCGTTAATCGGAGTTGCCGGGTATACGCTCCCAAACTAGTTCAAGTGTTTGCGTTTTTCTGTTAATCGACATGGGTGGTGAAACTAAGATGATTCGATCACCTTGGATTTTGATGAGACGAACTAAATCCGTGCCTACGAAGTTCTGTAGGGAGGAGACTTCGACGTGGTGGATTACCTTGTCACCAGTAAGTGTGTACCTTCCCGCATAGGCGAAAAATGTGGTGAAAGCCTCGGCTCTTTCTTCAATGGATGTCAAGAACGGATCGGCAGAGAGTGGCTTTCGCCCGCTGTAGCTGACCATCACTGCCATTCTGCCTTCACGAGCGTATGTGAGAATACCCGTAGGGCTCGGACCAAATGGGCTGTCGCCTCGCTCTCCACTGGCGGTTGAAGCCGAGGCGGATACTAGCCCGAATTTCTCATTCTAAAATTGAAAAAGGCTGTTGCTTCATGGCATAACTCTTTTGTCTAGAAAGAAATCCTGCCAAGGAGGAGCAACAGCCTTATGAGCACAGAGTGTAACCAGTTTGTCTTCGGATTTCATC
>WNFP01004089.1_pt1 | contig 12157 bp, 16 predicted proteins | sample 5400201 | NCBI WGS metagenome assembly WNFP01 (sample SAMN13153355, study PRJNA577476) | soil metagenome | isolation source: 115 cm saprolite under Madrone tree | place: USA:California | collected 2016-06-14
GGATATCGCAACTTGCTGCGGTCGTAACGGGCGCGGTTCTTGCTCGTCCACATCAGTGGCCCCTCCTCGAATCAGGCCACTACTCTTCAATCACAGGTGATTCATATGATTCAAGTACTCTTCGGACAGACACTTAGACATTTATCAGGCTCGATGTCTCAGTTGGGTCAATTGCTACCGAAACAAGCTTCCCCTGTAATGTCCGCTTTGGCCCCGTTAGCGACCAAATAGCAGACATTGCCTGAGTTCCGTTTTGTGCCAACAGGAGACATTCGAAATGAAAGAGGCCGCCAATTGAGGCGGCCTTACTCCATGAGATCGCAGCGCACGAAGCTGACGCTAATCCTTAAAGGCTCCAAGTCGCGATTGGCTGCCTGCTTGGCTGGGCCATTCCAGTGCGTCTCGAAGGCTTCTGGGCTTGCATAGACTTCGTACAATATGACCGTATCAGCTTGGTCATGCGCGACCATTATCTCGAATTTCAGCGTTCCTGGTTCTGTCGCGAGATAGCGTTGCGAATGTGCCTTCAGGTGCTTCAGGTATTCATCCCGCTTGCCCGCGACGGTCTTAATGGTCGCACTGACTGCCAGTTTGCCCATGCATTCCTCCTGCGCGCGACATCACACCGCCTTCTTGCTCAACGCGGGCGCGGTCTTTAGCCGGTAACGAAGCCTGCATATCATCGACGCGTTTCCAGGGCGCGAGCGGTGTTTCGCATGTCGCTCGCGGCACATATTCCGACGGCTTGGTTTTCGTGTAGCGATGCACGTACCGCGGACAATTGCGAAAAATCTCGCTCACAGTCACGCGGACGACCAACTGGGCTTCGGCGTAGTTCTGCAGTAGCGGATCACCATCGTCCACGCTGGCGATGCCCTGCAGACGCAGTCGATGCGGCTTCTCGAAATCGATGAACAGCATGCCAACCTGGCCATTCCCCATCAGGTTGCCCATAGAATAGAACATGCCGTTGCCGTCGTAGCAGGGAAACGCGATCGTCTTATTGTCAAGAACGCGAACAAACCCTGGGTCGCCGCCCTTATAGGACACAGTCGGTCTGCCCTGGTGATCGATAGTCGAGAGGAAAAACATATCCCGACTTTCGATGAACGTCTTATGCTCCGGCGGAATTTCTGTAAGCACCAGACGTTTTTCGACATTGTCAGCAAGCCGTCGTGTGTCGAAGCGCTCCTGCAGCGCGCGATGAACGGGTCCATATAAACCACTCATGTGGCGCACTCCCTATTGCGAAAAAGCTAGACTGCTTCAACGGTGCGGTCTGCACATGCGCGCGGAGCGGTCTCGCCGCCAACACCTCTGAGCGCGTTGATATATTCTCAGCGCCGCCGCATATCGGGCCTGCCTAGCCGGATCATAGCCGTTCAACCGGCCTTTCTGGAAGGGCTTGCCCATGTCCGAGTCGGGTCCAAAACCGGCAAAGCTCAACGCGAGCATATGTTTTCCGCTTTGTCCCGGCACCCTGAGAGCGGACAATGCGCAGTAGAGCCGGCATGTCCGTTTCGCGCCAACAACGCCGATATCTTTGGTCTGGTCGAGCGCTTCGGATTAGCCGACCGGCCACGAGCGGCCCGAAATCCTTGACAGCCGCTTCCATGGCTGATCCCAAACCAGCCCGGCCGCTTTGCTCTCTCTTCAAGAGCAGCCCGACGCACGACGTTCCCCACGACGCGCGCCGGGCCCAACCAATCCGCTGGCCCGAGCGGATGGCCGAATCAAGGTTATGCAATCTTCGTGGCAATTCTGCGCGTCAAGCCGCGCCAGCTTCGGGCCGGGTCGCGCATCTCGAACCAAACCGGGATAGCCCTGGCCGGCGGTTACTTACTGTCCATGTAATCCCCCCGAAGGCCGATATTAGCACCGGGCTCAATAAATCCTTTTCGCGCGAGCCGGTTTCAAATCGAACTTCATTCCCATCTTGCAGGCAAATCCGTTCACCTGGTCGCGCCATTTTGTCGCGTCTTTATCTTTGCAACCGCAGGGTTTAAGCTGCATTTTGGCTGGGGGTACTTTTCATGCGCATCTGCTGGCGAATGGTCGCTGTTGCGTTTATTTGCTTTCCAATTGCTTCAGTTGCACTCCTTGCTGACGAGGTTGAGCGACATGAGCCTGAGGTCGACATGTTCGCGTCAATGGCGGGCAAGTGCAGCACGCTGAAAGTCGGGGAACGCGACTTCGCGTGCAGCTCCGTGGCCTTTTCCCACAGCCCCGGGGGGCGATCCGGCTTTATCGTCCCTCTCAACGATCCAGACGATGAAACTCACATCATCACCTTTTCGGGTGAAAAGAGTAAGAGAGGACAAGATAATCTGTACGAACTATCGATCGACCAGGTGCTGTTAAAATCCAAGGACAGGCCAAAGGCCGATGGGTTGCCGATACCGTCCGTCGAGCTGTCGACTGGAACGTGCAAGCAGATCGGAAATTTCGCGGCACAACAGGTGTCCAGCATCTCTTGCAGCGCAACCGACGGAAACGGCAGGAAATATGAACTCCAGTTTGAGTCGGATGGCTCGCCTATCAGGGTGAGGATGATCAGGGCAGCCGACCCAGCCGTGGAAGAGCGCCGTGCCAAGGCAGTCGCCGCGCATGTCGAGCAGCTCAAATGCCAACAAATGGCTGTTGTTCAAGGTATCCTGCCCAGAGACCGCACAGCCTTCATTCTTCAATGCATGGAAGAATAACCGGCCAAGGGACAGGCGGCTGGACAACTTGCCGGTGACGTTTCGACACCACCTCGAATCCGGGACCGGTAACCAATCTCGACAACGTCCTCTCCGCCCAGCTACACTGGCCTCTTCGGCGCACACCTGCGGGGGCAAGGCCATGCGATTATCGTCAGCTGGTTGGGCCTTGTTAGGCCTGGCAGTGGTTCTATCGGCTGGCTACGCTCTGAATCGCGGGATTCTGGTTGGATCCAGGATAGAAACGGCCCGACTAAGCGACGACTATCCAGTGCCATTCTATAAAAAGCATTGCCGCTATCTGTTCTTCACCGGTGTTCAACAGGTATGGACAAGCTCCGAATCCACCAGAGAAGAAGCAGAAAAAGTCTCTTGTTCTTCGCTGAAGAGTGAACCCATTATTCACCGGCGGCGTAAGGCTTCCTAGGAAAGGGCGCCGAGCGAGGTTGCGCATACTGCGATTCACGAATCGCCTTACCGGCGTAGCGCTCACGCCACTTTCGCTTGACAACAAAAAGCAGCCTATTCGGGCAGTCCCGCCTGGCCGCCAACCAGTTGCATTTCACTTTTGCATGCAGATAGGCCTGAGCGTCTCTTCAACGCCACGGGCCTTGGTGTACTCGATGAGTGCCAGCCGGGCTGCTTCACAACGCTCTGCGCTGGTAAATTCCTGGGTCGATACCACGGCTCCATTGCCAACGCCGAGCCAGCTGACGACGATCAGAACATGGATCATGATATCCTCTCCACGGTCTCATTTGGCGGTGCGCGCCTTCGGCCGGGCCAATCAATCGTTTTCTTCGCTTTGGCGTGGCCTCGATGTCCTCAGGCAGGCCGTACCGCCCGGACGATCCAGATAAGCAAGACCGCGCCGATGAAGCCGCAAATCAGGTAGCCGATCCATCCCCCCAGGAAGATCCCGAAGTAGCTCAAAATGGCGCTGGCAATCGCCGCACCGACAATGCCGAGCACAATATTCATGATCAGCCCCATGTTACTCTTCATGAATTGCTCTGCCAGCCAGCCTGCAATCCCGCCGATAATGATAGCTGCGATCCAACCCACTCCAGCATCTCCCATCGCTCATCTCCTCGAAAAAGCGCACGTCGCGCCCGAGCACGGTGCGTCCGACAGGCGGCTGCCCGTTGATCTGTATCAACGCGCGGATCGCCGGCAGGCGTTGAAGGGCTTTTCGCGCAGAGAAGGAGGGCAGCATGTCATGGGGTTGGCGGGACCTGGTTGTGTTGACATTCCTGGTGCTCGTGTTCGGCGCGGCAATGATAGCGAACGTGAGTGACGGACCGATGCGCGAGCACCGCGGCTCGTGGGTAACACACGTCTTGCGATAGGTGTTTCCGGCTGGGTTGAGGTGAAGAGCGAACGGCTGTAGCTGAGCGCAAACCGAAACGCTCGGCCGCTGACAGTGGAACCGCGAACCAACGAGACGCAGGTCGGGTGCCGCATTAAATTGCAGGGGAACCAGGCCGAAAACGCAATTTCACCACGAAGGACCGCAAAAAATCTGAAGTTGCGGAGAGAAACATGGCTCGAAATTTCGGAGTGCCTCGACAGATCGACCGGCATGAGCGCGCGCCGGTTTGGCCGGCATGGCTTGTGACTTTTGCGATCAGGCTTGGCATTATCAACCCGGCGAAGTTCCGCTACCGCGGGTGATGCGCTGCGCGCTGCGCGGGCGCGCTCACGAGACATGTTGCGGGTGCTCGTGACCGGCGGCTCGCCAATGCGCCGCGGCGGCGGTACGCCTCGGCGCATTGACGCCATCTCCCGTTCCGCCTCCGTGTGTCGCGGATCACAGGAGCTGGATCGTCTGGAAACACGCCCGCTTCTGCGGGTCGCCCACAATCAGTATCAATAGTAGCGGCGGTATGCGTAGGGGCGATAGACGCGAGCCCCATAATATCCATATCCATGCCTATACGCCCTTCGGTAGGCCCTTCGGTGGACGCCAGCAACGCTCATCGGCGTCAGCGGACGTCCGATCCTGGCTTGGGCGGTATCGAGAGAAACCGACAAGCTGTTCTGAGGTGACCAATGAAGTGAGGCAGGGGTCAAGCAGAGCATCGCGGCCCCAAGGACAACGCCCATGCTGTTCAACTTTTTCATGATCCTTCTCCTCGATAGTGGTCGCCCCACATTTGGCCGGGGATCGGCCGCCTGCCGTCACGGGCAAAGCCTTCGCGCATGCCGGTCGTCACTGTCCGTTACAGTCGCCGATGGGTTTGGCCTTCCAGACCTGATGAACCGTTATGAACAGGCCACAATTCCAGGACGTGTCATGTTGATCTACATCAACGCAACCCAGGCTTATGTGTTCGCTGGATCAGCGTTCCTGCCGACCTACCAGGCTGCGCCATTGTGCTTCGAAGTTATCAGGCTCTTCGATTTTTTCCTTTACGGCGAGCGCCAATGCGTCATCGGGAGCCGATCGCGCTGAAGTTTCGCCGGGCCAGCGCAATAGCGATTTCGAAAGATTGTTGTCGCCCTGGTACCAGCACTTTCGCCCGTCGATCAATCGATAGGACCAATGCCCCTGCGGCTGTGATGGGATTGCGGAAGCACATTCTAGTGCTTGCGCGGTCTGCACCCCGACAAGAAGGAACATTGCAAGCGGCAAAAGACGAGCGGCGAAAGCCGTTGAGTGAATTTGCCTGGTCATTGGAGCATCTCACGGTGCGACAATTTACAAGCCAAACCGGAATCTGGTTTCCAAATCTGGTCACAGTGGGTCAAAAAGTTGACCAAATTTGCCTCGATTGGTTGCGATAGAGCAAAATCCGGAAAAAGCCGGGCCGGCGGAATCGCCGGCCATGACCGCACGGCGCGGCAATTGCGAGAAAACAGATGACACGATTTTCCACTTTTATTCTTGCGGTCGTGATGTTGTCAGAGGTCAGCCTTGCCTTTGCCCAGCAGGCCCAACCACGATACATGGTCAGTCCGTTCGCTCCCTTCTTTAATTACGGCGGCCGCAGCTCGGGGCCGATTCCGCGCACCGTTGTTGATTTTCAAAGCAGCTACGCGCCAGGAACCATCTACATCGACACCACAGAACGGCGGCTCTACCTCGTGACTGGCCGAGGCCAAGCTATTCGTTACGGAATCGGGGTGGGTCGCGATGGGTACGGTTGGGCAGGCGCTCTCCGCGTCAGCGCGAAACGGGAATGGCCCAACTGGTTTCCGCCAGCCGAAATGCTCGCCCGGCGCCCGGACCTGCCGCGTTTCATGCCAGGCGGCCTCGAAAATCCCCTGGGCGCGCGAGCGTTGTATCTTGGATCGACACTTTATCGCATTCACGGCTCGAATGAGCCAGAAACCATCGGGCAGGCGGTTTCTTCGGGCTGTTTCCGCATGACCAACGACGACGTTATCGATCTTTACAATCGGGTTTCGGTGGGAGCGACAGTGGTTGTCAGGTGAGAGAGAAAACCGGGCCGAAGCCCTGCCCGCGGGCGGACAACGTCGTCAATCTCATGGACGCCCTGAAGAACAGCATTGAGCTGTGAAAGCGCTGCTTCGGCGATCGTGCCTAGTGAGCGCCGCGCTTGCTGAAACGCTCGGCCAGGCGACGGTTATGTTGGATCTCGTCGGCGATAATCAGCTTGCGGTACTTTAGATCAGCGATCGCCCGATCGTCAGCCGGACTATGGCGCAAGGCATCCGCAATTTCCTTTTCCAACATCGTGTATCGCCGCTCCAGATAGGCAATGGTTGTTTGCGCCATGGCTCTCTCCAACACAGTCGCATCCACGTAGAAAGGAACGCGAAAAAGCAAAAACCTCCTTGATGTGGATCAAGGGCGTCCACCAGGCGCAAGCGGACGTCCTCGGGTGTGGAAGAACAACCCAAAAACGTCCGCGACTTGGCATTGAAGAAAAAACCTCTCAAAGGGTCATGAGAGTTGGCTTCCTCAATGTTTTCAAGCGAAGTTCGAAATCGCATCGGCGCCTTTGATTTAGGTCAAGCGTGGCCGTCTCCCCGCGTCGTGCTGGACCTGCAAATTCAGCGAGCGTGAATACAGGCCGCCCGATACCGTGACGGTTGGCTGTCTTGCCAGGTTGAACGGCTGGTGCAACGCCAGCCACTCGACGCAAGCTGGCCCAGGAGATTCCGGACATCGTAAGTGATTGCGACAGGAGCAAAAGGGAGCGAGGCGAATGGCAAGCCCATTCTACACCGCCGAACACGAGGCCTATCGCGAGGTGGTGCGGCGCTTTGTCGAAAAGGAGATCGAGCCCTACGCCCATGAATGGGACGAGGCGGGCGGGTTTCCGAGGCAGCTCTACGAAAAGGCCGCCGAAATCGGACTGTTGGGCCTCGGCTTTCCGGAAGAATATGGCGGCGCCGAAGTCGATAATTTCATGTGGATCGTGGCCGTGCAGGAACTGGCGCGCGCCGGCGCCGGCGGCGTCAGCGCCAGCCTGAAGAGCAATTCGATCGGCGCGCCGCCGATCGCGCGCGCCGGCAGCCCCGAATTCAAGGCGCGGGTGCTGCCGGAAATTCTGTCGGGCAAAAAAATCTCGGCGCTGGCGATCACCGAGCCGAGCGGCGGCTCCGACGTCGCCAACCTGCGCACCTCAGCCCGCCGCGACGGCGATTTCTATGTCGTCAACGGCGAGAAAACTTTCATCACCTCCGGCATGCGCGCAGATTACATCACGACCGCGGTGCGGACCGGCGGTCCCGGCCCCGGCGGCGTCAGCCTCTTGGTGATCGAGGGCGATACGCCCGGCCTTTCGCGGACGCCGTTGAAGAAAATGGGCTGGTGGGCGTCCGACACCGCGACGCTCCATTTCGACAATTGCCGCGTGCCTGCGCAAAACCTGCTCGGCGAAGAGGGCAGGGGTTTCAAGATCATCATGCACAATTTCAACGGCGAGCGGCTGACCATGGCGGCCGGTTGCATCGCGGCGGCGCGGGTTTGTGTTGACGAAGCGATGGAATATGCCAGGCAACGGCACACGTTTGGAAAGCCGCTGGCGCAGCATCAGGTGATCCGGCACAAGCTGGTCGACATGGCGCAGCGGGTGGCGGCGTCGCAGGCGATGCTTGAAATGCTGGCGTGGCGGCTCGACCACGGCGAAAATCCGGTCGCCGAGATCTGCATGCTGAAGAACCAGGCGACGCAGACCATGGCGTTCTGCGCCTCCGAAGCGGTGCAGATCTTCGGCGGCGCCGGCTATATGCGCGGCATCAAGGTCGAGCGCATCTACCGCGAGGTCAAGGTCAACGCGATCGGCGGCGGCAGCGAGGAGATCATGAAGGACCTGGCCAGCCGGCAGATGGGGCTGTGATTGCTGTCATTCCGGGGCGCGCGTCAGCGCGAACCCGGAATCTGGAAATGAGTTTGGTAATGTCGAGATTCCGGGTTCGACGCTTCGCGTCGCCCCGGAATGACAAGGATAGGCTAGCGTCGAAGACGCGAACCCGGAATCTCGGATCAAGTCGAAGCGTGAAGATACCATTGCGGATCATTCACCGGCGGCCCACACTGGCATGATCAAGCAAGGGGAGGCCCGATGATCACGCTTTATCATTGCCACGGGGCGCGCTCGTTCCGGCCGCTGTGGATGCTCGAAGAAATGGGCTTGCCTTACGAGCTGAAAATGCTGCCGTTCCCGCCGCGGGTATTCGCCAAGGACTATCTCGCGCTCAATCCGCTCGGCACCATTCCCTTGATGATCGACGGCGAGACCAGAATGACGGAATCCTCCGGCATCTGCTATTATCTCGGCACAAAATATGGACCGACGCCGTTGATCGTCGACCTCGACGAGCCGGCCTACGGCGCTTTCCTGAACTGGATGTATTTCAGCGACGCGACGCTGACCTTTCCGCAAACGCTGGTGCTGCGCTATAGCCAGCTCGAGCCGGAGGAGCGGCGCAATCCGCAAGTGGCGACCGATTACGCCAAATGGTTTTTCGGCCGGTTGCGGGCGGTCGAAGCCGCGACCGCCAAGCCAGACACGCTTGTCGCCGACCGCTTCACCGCGGCCGATATTGTCATCGGCTACGCGCTGCGGCTGGCCGGGACCATCGGGCTGGCAAAGGACTTTGGGCCCAATGTTGCGGCCTACTGGCAGCGACTGCAGGCGCGCGATGGCTACAAAAGGGCCGTCGCCGCGGAAAATCTTGCCGGCGAGCAGCAGAAGGTCGCGCGGCGCTCGTGAGCGCACGCCTATCTCAACCCGTTCGAGACGGCCGCGCTGCAGACTCCCCAGAGCCTATGAGGGTATCTCCGGCCTCATCCTGAGGAGCGCGCCCTTGCGCGCGCCTCGAAGGATGAACGCGAGTCCATGCGTTGCGGCCATCCTTCGAGACGCTTGCTTTGCAAGCTCCTCAGGATGAGGTCGGTATTCCCGGCAATGCGCTGCGGCCTCCTCAGGATGACGGGATAGTCTGAGCGCATGCGCGCCCGAATAGGCTGAATTCCGAACATCTCCCGGTATTTATCCGCCGGTGACATCCGCCGCGATTTCTGTATTCTGCCAAAAGCTCCGCCAGAGGCCCGCGCGAAGCGGCGAGAAGCGGAGATCGCTCCCGGGAGGGACGGACATGAATGACAGGGATCGCCGCGAATCCGGGCGGCTGATGCTGATCAGCCCCGAACGGGTGTTTTATGCGGGACTATTGGGCCGGCCGCGAAAACGCAGCAGCGGCGGATACAATATCTATGCCGCGATGCGTGGAAGACTCACCATCACCGACGGCAAGTCCGAACTGGTCGGCGCGTTAGCGGTCGTTCCGCCCTATGTGCCGCACAGCGTTGAGAGCGAGCATCCCTGCATCATTTGCCTGGTGATCGAACCGGAAACGGTCGAGCCCTCGGCGATGAAGGATTTGAGCGCAAGAATTGCCGGGACTGACGCGGCCGTTATCGCGCAGCGAATTCGCGCCGCTTACGAGACCTTGCGGCTGCAGCAGGGGCGTCGCGGCTTTACCACCGGAGAATTCGATCAGTTGTGCTTTGGCGAAGCTTTGCCGGACCGCAAGCTGGATCATCGCATCAAGCGATCCGCCGCAAAGCTCAACGATTTCTCCGCCAGCAAGATGACGGCCGCCGATTGTGCCGCTTCCGCCGGTCTGTCGCCGTCGCGGTTCCTGCACCTGTTCAAGGAACAAACCGGCGTATCGTTCCGCGCGTTCCGGGCCTGGAAGCGCGCGCGGCATCTCTTGCACTTCGCCAACCAGAATATCAATCTGGCGCACCTGGCGCAGGACATCGGCTACCCCGATTCGACGCATTTCAGCCATTCGATCCGCCGGTTCTACGGATTGAAGCCGCGTGCGATTTTTCTGGGCTCGAGGGATCTCGCGATTTACCCCAGCGATCCCGATGTCCTCGATAGCGGCGGTGTTCGCCACGGGCGGCCGTAACCGCGCGCGCGCCCCGCGATAGCGGGTGGACGCAAGAAGCGGGAGGCCTCGGGCCGCATGATCCGCCGGACTATTTCGCGACCCGGGACTAGATCGAAGGCAATCCATGAGCGACAAGGCCGTCATTACCTGCGCGCTGAACGGCGTTCTGACCGACCCGAAACAGCATCATGTTCCGGTAACGCCGGAAGAAATGGCGCGCGAAGCGAAAGCCGCCTTCAACGCCGGCGCCAGCGTGATGCATATCCATCTGCGGCAGCAGGCGCCGGACATGGGACACCTGCCGTCATGGGAAGTCGGCGTCTCCCGCGAGATCCAGCAGGCGATCCGCGAGGCCTGTCCGGGCGTGATCATCAATCACACCACGGGAACATCGGGGCCCAACTATCAGGGTGCGCTCGATTGCGTGCGCGAAACCAAACCGGAAATGGCGGCCTGCAATGCCGGCTCGCTGAACTATCTCAAGGTGAAGGCTGACAACACCTGGGCGTGGCAGCCGATGATGTTCGATAACGCGGTCGAGAAGGTGCAGGACTATCTCGACGTGATGAAGCAAGCGGACACGATCCCCGAATTCGAATGCTTTGATGTCGGCATCGTGCGCTGCGTGGGGATGTACCGGCAGACCGGCATGTATTCCGGGCCGCTGGAGTATAATTTCGTGATGGGCGTCGCCTCGGGCATGCCGGCCGATCCGGAGTTGCTGCCGATTCTCTTGAAGCTGAAATTGCCGGAGGCAAATTGGCAGGTCACCGCGATCGGGCGCGCGGAAATCTGGCCGCTGCATCAGCGCTGCGCCGATTTGGGCGGTCACCTGCGCACCGGGCTTGAGGATACCTTCTATCAGCCCGACGGCACGAAAGTGACCTCGAACGGCCAGTTGATCGAAAGCATCGCGGCCTGCGCGCGCCGCGCCGGCCGCGAGATCGCGAATCCTGCGGAAGCAAGGCAGATTTTTGGCATCAGGCACTGAGCTGTCATTCCGGGGCGCGCGAATGCGCGAGCCCGGAATCCATAACCACCATCGTGAGTATGGATTCCGGGCCTGTCGCCTCAGGTCGGCTTTGCCGACCGAAGGCGCATCCCGGAATGACGAAAGAAAATTGTTGGGGCTTTATGGCAATTATTGAATCCACCATCGCCCCGGGCAGCGACGCCTACAAGGCCAATCGCGACGGCATGCTGGCGCTGATTTCGCGGATGCGCGCGCTGGAAGAGCGCACCCGCGCGGCGTCGGCCGCCGCCAAGGACCGTTTCCACAAGCGCGGGCAGTTGCTGCCGCGCGAACGCGTCGCGCTGGTGCTCGATCCCGGCTCGCCCTTCATCGAGCTCTCCACCTTGACGGGTTACATGTTCGACATCCCCGATCCGGAAAAGAGCGTGCCCGGCGGCGGGGTGATCGCCGGTATCGGATTTGTTTCCGGCGTCCGCTGCATGGTCAGCGCCAACGATTCCGGGATCGATGCCGGCGCGCTGCAGCCCTTTGGTCTCGACAAGACGCTGCGGGTGCAGGAACTGGCGCTCGAGAACAAGCTGCCTTATGTGCAACTGGTCGAAAGCGCCGGCGCCAATTTGTTGCGTTACCGCGTCGAAGACTTCGTTCGCGGCGGCAACATCTTTCGCAATCTGGCGCGGTTGTCGGCGGCGGGCCTTCCCGTGGTCACGGTGACACATGGTTCGTCGACCGCGGGCGGCGCCTACCAGACCGGGCTGTCGGATTACATCGTGATGGTGCGCGGCCGCACCCGCGCCTTTCTTGCGGGGCCGCCGCTGCTGAAGGCTGCGACCGGGGAAATCGCCACCGAAGAGGAACTCGGCGGCGCCGAGATGCATACCAGCATTTCGGGCCTCGGCGATTATCTCGCCGAGGATGACCGCGACGCGCTCCGCATCGCGCGCGACATCATGGCCAATCTGGAATGGGACCGGCCGCTCAGGGACGAACCTTCGCATCCTCCGCCCCGTCACGATCCGGAAGAACTGCTCGGCATCATGCCGATGGACCACAAGCGGCCGGTCGACATGCGCCAGGCGATCGCGCGGTTCATCGACGATTCAGA